>SWBW01000026.1_pt1 | contig 44867 bp, 49 predicted proteins | sample 4693041 | NCBI WGS metagenome assembly SWBW01 (sample SAMN10267271, study PRJNA491770) | bioreactor metagenome | isolation source: DHS bioreactor inoculated with marine methane seep sediment | place: Japan: Omine Ridge, Nankai Trough | collected 2006-05-06 | reverse complement strand
AAAAGAAAAGTTGCAAAGAAGAAAGTAACTAAGAAAAAAGCAACTCGTAAAACTGCAAAGAAAAAAGTTGCAAAGAAGAAGGTAACTCGTAAAACTGCAAAGAAAAAAACAGCAAAACGTAAAACAACGAAGCGAAAAAGATAGCGTTTTGACAAAATTTTAAATTAAAGCATAAGGCCGCGGCAATGACTGTGGCTTTATGCGTTGATAGAAAAAGTCACAATTCTTTCTTTATTTGCCAAGTCTTTTGCCAATTTTATTTTTGGATTTTTAATATGCTGTTTTAGATATGATTTAAGTAAGGGGTATTGTTCGGGGCTTATTTCATAAAATGATGTGATTTTTACATCTATATTTAAGTTGAGTGTTTGCGTGATGAGTTGCTTGTAATGAGATAGTCCAGCATCTTCTGACCATAGTGCAATTTGTGGTTCATATTTTAATGATTTGGATTCTTTTTTTTGTACTAATTCTGTTTTTATAGAGTCATTAACATACGGGAGATTTGCCGTAATTATTAGATGTTCAAATTTTGTTGAATGAATTGCATCGAGTAAATCTGTATTAGAAAGTAAGTCTGAATGGTATAGCATAATATTGGAGGAGTTATGGCTTGCTATATTGTAGGATGCTATATTTAAGGCCTTGTCTGAGATATCTGTTGCTAATATATTTTTAATTATGTTTGTTGAAATTTCTTTATTTAGCGTGATAGGTATAATTCCACTACCAGTACCAATATCAATGATTAATATATTAGATAAGTTATCCTTTAATAAAAATGACAAAACAGCATCAATTAGAATTTCTGTTTCAGGTCTTGGTATTAATGTATCTTCGGTCACTTTGAAGCTACGTCCAAAAAATTCTTTTTCACCCAGTATATAGGCAAGGGGATATCCAGCGGCTCGATTCTTGCATAACTCAGTAATCTCATCTACTTGCTTTTTTGTAAGTATTTGAGTATTATGAGTTATTGTGAAAATACGATCTTTGTTGAGCACATGAGCTATTATCAGCTCAATATCAAATTGATCGCAAATAGCAATATTTGAGGAGATTATTGATTGTATAGTTATTTTTTGCATAATTTTTGTAAAATAGGGGACTATTGACAAAATATGTAAATTTTGGTACAATAGTTTGTTAAGTTTGAAATGCCATATTTAAGGTATTTTCAAGATTTTTTAATAGATATAGTAGAGATATGAATATGATACGATTATATACATTTTTAGTTTTTGTTGCAATCAGTACAATGATTTTGTACATAGCTTTTGTTATGCAAAAATCTAGTTTTGTGGGAAATACAGAATTATTAATAATTCCAGAAAGTACAATTATAGCAGAAAATGCAGATAATACAGTTAATAATATAGTCGCAATATCTCAAGATGCTATAAGTTTAAATGCAGTTACTGAAAATTATAATGCTGATGTGAAAATAGATCGATTAAAAGGAACTGATATCATTGAGTTTAAAACATTTGCTAATTCAGAGTCGGATGTTATTTTTGTTGAAAAAAGTGCACTTAAGAGTTCTTTAATCGCAATAGAAAAATATTATAATATTGGTACAGATTTTTCAATCAAGATTATTGGAATACAAAGTGTAAATGAAACAAATATTTCAGCATGGATTATGTATGTTCTGTTTGGGATAGTTGCTACGGGGTTAATGTCGGGAGCAATATTGATCTTTGGATCTATAAATGAAACAAAAGAAAAGGATGAAAAAATAGACGGTGAAAAAATATTTAAAAAATATAATAACAAAAAAGAGAATGATTTTTCAGATAAAGATATACTAGCCTTAGTTGACGCTGAAATAGAAATTCAAGAAGATGACGCTGATTTGAAAGAGGCAGTAGTAGATGATATTTTGGATGAAAATGAAGTTATTGATGCAATTGATGAGGAAAAAAAGAATTTAAAACAAAAGGCTGATAATTTTAAATCATTTGAAGATGTTTCAGTGCCAGAAGGATTGCCTACTACGCCGGGTAATTTGCCAGTGGTGGATATTAGTGATTTTGGTGGTAATACTGAGTCTGAAAAAAATAATAAAAATGATAATCAAATTCCTCAGGAAGATATTGAGGCAGGAAAGACTGAACCAACAGAGGAGGAGTTAAAGGCAAGATTGAACGAGCTTTTAAATGGTAAACTATAAATTTATGTCTAAAAAAATTACTACAAAGACTTTGATTATATTTTGGGTAATAGCAATACCTCTTTTGGCTGGATGGTATGTATTTTTGCAATGGAAAAATGATCCTTTAAAAATGGTGGATGTTGCATACAATACATCAAGAATACTACCTTTGGGAGACAAGTATGAAACAGCATTAGAAATTGCGCATTATGTACTTCAAAAAGACGATGCTGAAAGGAATTTCATGATACTTTTGCAAAATAATATGGAACTTCGTCCAGGTGGCGGGTATATAGGTTCATTTGCAACTGTAAAGGTGAAGAATGGAGAGGTACTGGAAAGTGGTGTGCATGATACAGCAAACTTTGATGGACGTATCCCAGATACAATCAAGCCTCCATTTCCAATGGAATCAACTATGGGTATACCATCATGGAAGTTTCGTGATAGTAATTGGATGCCAGATTTTCCTACAAATGCTCGTATTGCAGAAAAATTTTATAAACTTGGAAAAGGTGGAGATGATTTTGATGGTGTGATAGCTGTAAATGCGTCATTATTAGATGTGATGCTTGATGCTACCGGTCCAATTAAGCTTGATAACTATCCAGATACATATAAAAGTGGTGATGCTATTATGACTCTTGAATATCAAGTTGAACAAGGATATAAAGATCAAAATATAGAGATAGGTGATAGAAAAGTTGTAATGGATGATTTGTCAAAGGAGATGATACGTAGAGTCAAGAAAATGTCAATAAAGGAAAAAATATCATTAGTTAATAACTTTTTAGATTCATTTAAAAATAAAGATATTCAACTTTATTTTGATGATGAAAAAATGAACAAACTTATTGATGCGGTTGAATGGAGTGGTAAAGTAGATACAGAATGGAATAAAGATTATTTAATGATAGTAGATGCAAATCTAGCATCTTATAAAACTGATCATGTGATGAATCGTAGCATTGATTATGATATAGATTTATCAGGAACAATTCCACAAGCTGTTGTAACAGTACATTATGAAAATACAGCAACCCAGAAGGATTGGAAAACAAGTGATTATCAAACATATGTAAGAATCTATACGCCTGCTGATACGTGGTTCACAGGTATCGAAGGTTGTGTTTTGGAACCAAAATATGGAGATAAATTTGCCAAAAAATATGTAGGATGTTTAGTTCATGTGCCACTTGGAGGTCAAAAAGATGTAACAGTTAGATACAATCTTCCAATTGATATGAAAAATAAATATCCTTATGATCTAAAAATTCAAAAACAATCTGGCGTACACGATGTGCCAGTTCAAGTGCATGTAAAAAATCCAGGAATGGAATCAACAGAGGATTATAGTTTCTACATGGATACAGACATTACATTGTCAGAACTCAAATAAAAGCAAAAAAATATAAAATGTAGGGACGCCCCTTGTGGGCGTCCTTTTTGTTGATTGAAATTTTGTAGTGATAAGTTTGAAATCGGAACCTGCTTTTTTGATATGGTATAATTCAAATAAGATAAATTATTAACTGTATTGCGATGAAAATAACAAAAACTAAAATTGAGGGACTTTTGATTATTGAACCAGATATTTTTGGAGATGATAGAGGATTTTTTGTGGAGACTTATAATAAAGAAAGATATATAGAAAATGGCATTGATGTTGATTTTGTGCAAGATAATTTATCAAAATCTGTAAAAGGTGTTTTAAGAGGGTTGCATTTCCAAAAAGAACCGTATGCGCAAGGAAAGCTTGTGCAGGTTGTTAGTGGAAGCGTGCTGGATGTTGCAGTAGACATTAGACATGGTTCAGAGACATTTGGTAAATGGGAAAGTATTAAGTTGACAGGTGATAATAAAAAACAGTTTTGGATACCACAGGGATTTGCACATGGATTTGTAGCATTGGAAGATGATACAATTTTTAGTTATAAATGTACAAATTTATATAATAAAGAATCAGAAGGTGCAATAAAATGGGATGATGCACATCTGGGGATTGATTGGCAATTAGGTCAGTATGGAATCATGGAGCCAATAATTTCAGATAAAGACAAAGACAGTTTTGCATTTTGCAATATTGATAAAGACTTTACAATGTAACTCATCTGGACAAGCACAATAATTCATGTAATAGTAGTACATCAATATATGTATTATTAATTTTGTTATATTTATGAGAGATTTTATTGTTGATTTTAATTATGATACTTTTTTGCAACTGGTAATTATTGTGCTAGGGACTATAGTCATTGCCCAGGTAGTTACTTTTTTGATTGCATTTATCGGGAAGCGATTTGTACATAAGACGGAAACTGACTTTGATGATAAGGTGATTGACTTATTGAAAGGTCCAGTATTTTACACTATTACTTTAAGCGGTGTTTATATGTCTCTGCGAATTTTATTTTTTGGGGATATCATAAAAAATGTTACGTTACCTATTTTTCAGACTATACTCATAATAATATGGAGTGTATTTTTAGTGCGATTTATAAAAGTTCTTTTTGATTACTTTTCACAAGTTAATAAAGTTAAGTTTGTAACAATTCAAACATTGCCATTATTTTTAAATACATCTTTTGTTATTGTTTGGGCAATGTCTGTTTATTTTATGTTCAATGTTTGGGGGATAAATATGACAGCGTGGCTTGCTAGTGCGGGAGTTGCTGGTATTGCTATTGGTTTTGCAGCTAAGGACACTTTGGCAAATTTGATTTCTGGAGTTTTCATACTTACTGATGCGCCGTACAAAATAGGCGATTGGATAGTACTTGATAGTGGTGAGCGGGGAAAGGTTACTGATATAGGAATAAGGACAACTAGAATGAAGAATACGGATGATATGGAAGTAACTGTGCCAAACGCTGTAATAGGAAATGCAACACTTACAAATGAATCAGGTGGAGATACAGGTAAAGAATATCGTGTCAAAATTCCTTTTGGAGTTGCTTATGGAAGTGATATTGATGAAGTTGAAAAGCTTGTGCTTGATATCGCAGATAAAAATGAAAATGCTTTACAAGAACCTGCTCCACGAGTAAGATTTAGAATGTTTGGTGCTTCAAGTCTTGATTATGAACTTTTGGTAAGAGTGAAATCATCTGCAAAAAAGGGAATAACAACACATGAGCTCAATAGAGCTATTTATAAAACATTTTCCAAAGAAGGAATAGAAATTCCATATGCAAAACAAGATTTGTATATTAAGGAGATGCCAAAGATGTAAAAAATGACTATGTTGTGTCATGTGTTTATAAAAGAATTAGTTCTTATAAAATTTGGGAGGAAAAATGATGAGAGATAGAAAAAGACAAGTTGCATCAGGCGTTTTGTCAACGGATGAATTGATGCGTTTTATCAATACTATCAGTATGTTAAAGATTAGTAAGGATAACAAACTATCTGTAAAAATATTTGATCACAAGGTGCCTAATAATACTTGGTCTGTTTCACTTTTTACAAAAAAATGTCACAGAGAAGTTGTAATTAAAGCATTATTAACAGGACATTTGACAAGGTGGATAGATAAGTTTGGAATTAAAATGCATTACGATGAAAATAATCTCCCACCAATTCCAGATGGTTATGAGTTAATTAAATCATATGAACATCTTGAAGGGACTGATATGTTTTTACATGAAGGGAAATGGTTACCGGCAACATCGCCCATCTTTGAAATCAAGGCCATCATGACGGGAATATCAATATATCATGGCAATCTGCCGGTTATTCGAAAGAAAGCAGATGAGGAGATTTGAGTATGTTAAATGTATGGTTATTTGCAATATTTCTTGCATCAGTTGGGGTTTGTGTTTTGGAGTTCTATGATTATTATTTTTATAAAAATAATAATACATACAAAAACTTGTTTGAACGAAAAAATATTACAGAATTTGTAGAATTGAGAAAAAAACAAAGTTTGATGAAAGCAAAGATTAGCATTATCGCAATCGTGCTTGTTATAGCTTTAGGAGTATCAAAGTATTATTGTCCACAATATTTTTAGAGGAGAAAATTCAATGAATAGACGGAAAGTTTTAACAGGTAAGCTATCAACAAGTGCAGTTGGATCTTTTATAGATGCGATGAGTAGTCTAAAAATAAGTTCTGAAGGTGATTTGAAGATTACTCTGTCAGACTATGACGTGGAAGAATTTGAATGGAACATTTCTCTATCAGTACACCATAAGTGTATAAGAGAATTATTTTACATATTGATGGTTGGATGTCGTGATCGGTGGGGTAAAAATTTTTTTGTAGAAGTGATAAAAAACTCGGAAATTTTAAAATTTAATCTCGATAATTATCATTTACTCCCTATTGATTCTGAAGTTTTGGTGACAGATCTAATGTGGCTGGATCCAGTATGGACTATAGTTGACAACAGCGATGATGTGAAAAATATAATTCAACATTTCAATGTTGCTGTAGGTAAAAAAGATATTGTTCTTAGACGCAGAGATTAAGTAAACTGAATTAGTTAAAGAGTTTCATTATAATAATGAGACTCTTTTTATTAGTATGACAAAAAAATGAACTTATAGTAAAATAATAACAATATCAAAATTATTAATTTATTAATGTTTTAGACGAATGAAAATATTAGTTACAGGTGGAGCGGGATTTATAGGGGCAAATTATATTCATTATATTTTGGAGAATTATCCCAATGATAAAATTGTAAATTTAGATGCGCTTACGTATGCAGGAAATTTGGAAAATTTGAAAGATGTTGAAGATAATGAAAATTATAAATTTGTGCATGGTGATATCATGGATGGAGTTTTAGTTAATGAGCTTGTGAAAGATATTGATGTTATTGTACATTTTGCTGCTGAGAGTCATGTAGATAGGTCTATATTGGATAGCGCTGCTTTTGTACGTACAAATATTAATGGGACTTTGATTTTACTTGAGGCTGCAAAAAATAATGGTAATGTACGATTTCATCATGTCTCAACTGATGAAGTGTATGGCTCACTCAGTAAAGATGATGAGCCATTCAATGAAAACACAAATTATGATCCTCGTAGTCCTTATAGTGCGTCTAAGGCCTCTTCTGATCACTTGGTGAGAAGTTATTTTCACACACATGGACTTCCTATTACAATTTCAAACTGTTCCAATAATTATGGTCCGTATCAATTTCCAGAGAAGTTAATTCCACTTTTTGTAACGAATTTGATGGATGATAAAAAAATACCAGTTTATGGTACTGGTGAAAATATTCGTGATTGGCTGCACGTGAATGATCATTGTGTTGCTATTGATAAAATTGTACGTAATGGCAAAATGGGTGAGACATATTGTGTGGGTGGAAATGCAGAAAAAACTAATTTGGAAATCACAAATTTAATACTTGATTCTATGGGTAGTGGAGTTGATATGATAGATTATGTAGAAGATAGGAAGGGACATGATAAAAGGTATGCGATAAATTTCGAAAAAATAAATAAAGAACTTGGTTGGGAGCCAAGCGTTACCTTTGAGGATGGTGTTGCTGAAACAATTGAATGGTATAAGAACAATGAACAATGGTGGAGAAATATTCATAGCGGAGAATATCAAAAACAACAGTCAATGTTTGAAAAATAATTAATTGGTAAAGAAATATGAGTAAACAAATAATTATAGTGAGTATATTTTGCGTAGTCTTATTGACTGGATGCAGTAGTAAAGATGATGAAGAATCAAAATTGGTAGAAATGAATATGATTGAGGAATGTCAAGCTGAGAGTTGTGAACAATTAATTTCTGATTCATTGAGTGCTAGTGAATTTAAAGAAAAATTAGATAGTGGAGAATATGATTTGATAGATATACGGACACGTGATGAATACATGAATGAACGAATTGCAGATGTGCCAAATATTGATATTTATGAAGATGATTTTGATGAGCGGTTAGAGTATCTTGATAAAGAGAAAAAGTATTTAATTTATTGTGAACATGGTAATCGTACAAAGATGGGATTACAAAGAATGCGAACATTAGGATTTCCAGAGGTGTATGATTTGGATGAGGGTATAGTAGAATGGAAAAAAAATAATTTTGATGTAATAGGTTCAAAATAACATTGCCAAGTACTAAATTTTTGGAGAGACATCTTTTAAATTACATTTCAAGATGTCTTTTAATTTTTAGAAACATGAATAATATGGTATTATATAATTACAAAAATAAAAATATAATTTGTAAAAAACTGTCATTACTTTACATAAGTCATGGTAGGCACAAACACAAATATGGTAGATAAAATTGTAGAATTATTACAAGGACTTAAAGAAGATGTGGGGGAATTGCGAACAGATGTATATGAGTTATCTAACAAGGTAGATCATTTGTCTCATAAGTCACAAGATAATGTCATACAGAAGAATGTCGTTCAGAGCACTAAAGAGAATATTAAAAAAAATTCAAATTATGGAAGAGATTTATCAGATGCAGAACAGTTGTATATAAATAAATTACATTCTGAAGATACTAATAAAAATGCAGGCGTGAATATACAAGGAAAAATGGTAAATGAAAATTTATCAGAAACTGCTCCGATTGCACCAAAAGCTACTCAATTTCAAACTCAAAATACACAATTTACAAAAGTGCATAAAAAATCAGTTATCGAAAGATTTTTTTCTTGGTTGGCAAAAGATTGGCCTATGAAAGTAGGTGGCTTTTTTGTTATTGCTGCTATAGGATGGTTTGTGACTTATGCAGCTTCTGTTGGTTGGTTATCAGAGGTTGCTAGAGTTGTTTTGGGGTATTGTGCAGCTATTTGTGCAATTGCGTTTGGGTCCATGAGAGCAGAAAAAGAAAGAACGCAAGGAAATTTATTTTTGATTATAGGAATTGCAGCAATGCTTATTTCTTCTCTCGCAGGTATATATTATGAAATAATGATTCCCGTAGTTGGAATGTTTGTGATGCTTATTTCAGTTGGTTTTGTAACACTTGTATCTTTGAAACAAAAAAGTATATCACTTACAGCTTCTATGATATTTTTTGGAGCTATAATACCGTTATTTTTTGCACTTGGAGTTACAACTAATACAATTTTTGTATATTTGTTTATATTGACTCTAGGAACTTTGTGGGTTGTAGCATTTACTTCATGGAGAGGTTTGACAACCATGATGTTAGCTATTGTTGGTTTTTATTCAATTACATACATAGCTACTGAGTTTGGGAATGCTGAAAGTATGAGTAATATTATTTTAGCTTTCATTTTTGCTGGAATTTTTTATGGGGCAAATATTTCTTCTATTATTAAGTCAGAAAAAACAAATCATTTTGATATTATGACTGCACTTGGCATAGGAACTCTTATGCTTATTTGGATATTATCGTTTGCAAGCGCAGAATTTGAGGTTATCTTATTACTTATTGCCATATTATTTTTTGCGGGAGCTTCATATGTTATATTTGTAAAAACTGGACGCAAAGCACCAACTGCAATTTATGGAGGAGTTACAGCTACGCTTTTTGCAGTAGCAACTGCATTGCAATTTGATGGACCAGTACTTATAACAGCTTATTTAGTAGAATCAAGTGCTATTGCAATAATTACATTATACTTTGCAAGGAAAGGTGTTAATTCAACAATGCGTTCATTATTGACTATAGTATGTGCTGTCCCTGTAATTATGTCGTTAGTGGCAGTTGCTGAGATATTTAGTTATTTGGATTATCCGGATAAAAATAGTGTGTTGAATTATATGCCAGAATTGTTTACTGTATTTATGGTATGTATCACAATGTTTTCAGTCGCTGTAGCAATACTTAGAGTTACGGACATAAGCAATAAAGAAAATATGATATTTTTCCGTATATTTGCATATACGGGTGGAGCCTTTGGACTTATGTTGATTTGGTTTGTGACACACTTGTTTATGGGGAATGATGATATCGCAACATTTACAGCACTTGTAACATATACAGTTGTGGGGGTTGGGTTTTATGTGATGGGTATAAAAGAAGAATATAAACCATATAGGATTGTTGGAGGAATATTATTTGGAATAGTTGTTGCTAGAGTTTTATTTATAGAATTTTGGGATATGGATATAATAATGAGGATAATTACATCATTTGTATTGGGAACATTATTAATATCAACAGCGTTTATAAAAAAAGCTAAAAAATAAATAAAACTATTAATATGACAAAAGAACTTTATTCCAATAAGGTTATGGTGAACAAAGTGAAAAAAGTAATAATATTCATTTTGAGTATAATAATTATTTTTCCAGGTTTAGTATCTGCAGAGAGACTGTTAATGGAAAAAATCTCTTTGGATCAAAAAGGAGAATTTAAGTCAATTGCTAAAATTGAAAAAAATAATTTTGCGGTACCAACTATGATAGACGTTCCCCTGACTTTTGATGAAGGTTCTCGAAATTATGTGATTGTTACAGATTCTATGGGCGTTATACTTCCTTCCACCATTATAAACAAAACTAAACAAGTCGATATTAATTTTAGAGCAAGTGATTCATTTGGAAGTTTTGATGCAAATAATATGATAGATGGAAAGAATGATAGCTTTACTGAATTTCCTTTTGTTGAAAATAGAGGTGAATATAAAGTTATTGATACGGATATAGTAACTCGTAGTTCAGTAGATGGTGGAAATGAGATTATGTATTCAGAGGAGCGATATGAAGGTGGTGAAAAGTCTGATGGGGATATTGGTCAAAATGAAGTTGTCATAGATATTATGTCAGATAGAATATTTAACGCGGATTCATTGCGATTTAATTTTGATAAAAACATTGAACGTCCTACAAGAATTAGAATTGTATCTGTAAAAAAAGATGGTAGTGAACAAATATTATTACCAGAGAAGTTTTTTGGTAGTGATAATGTAAACTTTCCAGAGGCAAATACAGATCACTATCGTATAACACTGCAGTATATAAAGCCACTTCGAATCAATGAAATTATATTCCATGAAAAAGGAACTCCCAAGACAACTGAAAATTTTGTGAGATTTATAGCACAGCCAAAGATGTCATATGATATTTATTATAATTCTGATAATTATGTAAAAACAAATCCTATAGAGTCTCCAGACTTCAGTACTAATGAAAACACTAATATTGTGAGCGCAGAATTAATAGATACTAATCCGTTGTACAAAAAGGCTGATACAGATAAAGATGGTATAGTTGATGGTGTAGATAATTGTGTAGGTGTTGCAAACGTGGATCAAATTGATAAAGATAATAATGGTAAAGGTGATGCTTGTGAGGATTTTGATCATGATGGAATTATAAATAACAAAGATAATTGTCCAACTGTGGCAAATAAGTTACAAAGAGATGAAGACGTGGATGGAATAGGTGATAAATGTGATGGAAAAGAAAGTCGTTTCATGGAGAAATATCCTTGGATCCCATATGTGACATTGGCTATTGTATTTGTGATTGTTGCCGGACTTATTATTAAAACATTAAAAATTAAATAATATGAAAAAATATAAAATAATTAGTGTGAGTATTCTGATTTGTAGCAGTATAATGTTGTATGGATGTGGTGATAGTGGTGAAATGACAACTCTTGAGTTTAGTGATATAAAAGCTTCTTATGATGTTAAGGGTATGATAGATACTCCTAGAGCTGTTATGGAAGTATTAAAAAATGAAAATAAAATAAATATTAATGAGTTGGAGGATGTTGAAGGAGAAGTCAATAGTAATATGATGATATATGTGACGGAATATCCTGACAGATGGGATGTGTTAGTAAAGACACGAACAGCAATTCCTTCATATTCTTGTGAGTATTCAATGGACATGTTTGGCAAACCAGTGCAGGATGATTATGTAGTGAAGAAATGTAGTTTTAATAAATAAGAAAGATATGCAAAAAATAGTAATAATCATAGCAGTTACAACAATCCCTCTAATTACAATTATTGGTGGGTTATATTTTTTTGGAACAATGAAAAAACAAAATTATGTACAAGAAGCAATTGATAGTGTTGAAGATGTATATTATCAAGAACTAGCTAGAGGATGTTCAAATAAAGACAAATCCGAATATAGGTGTTGCCTGGCTTCTGTTTATGATATGAGCGATTTGCAAGCTAAGTTATCAAGTGATAATGTGTGTAAAGACATGGCAATAGATCAATTAAGATGTCCAGGTTCATACAGTTGGTGTGTTCCAATGGCAAATGTCAAGGAAGTTAAATAATAATAAAAGTAAATATATGAATAAGGCAGTATTAATCATAGTAGTAATTGGATTACCAATAATAGCAGGTATAAGTATTTTTTATTACATGAGCTTGAAACAGGATCAACAAGACATTCAGGAAATACATCAAAAAATTAATGGCATTCCATATATAGGCTTGGCAGAAGATTGTAACTATGAAGACGCTGCAATGCAAACATGTTGTATTGGTTCTGTATATGATATGCAACAACTTGGTGGATTTTTATCAACTAGTGCTATGTGTGATGGAGCAGAAATAAATACACCAGAATGTCCAGGTGCATATAGTTGGTGTATTCCACAAAAAGAGGAGGACACAAATGCTATTTCTGAAGATGAAAAAATATGTGAAGTAGATAGTGATTGTGTACCTGCTCAGTGTTGTCATGCAACAGATGTTATAAATAAAGAATTTGCACCAAATTGTGAGGGTATGATGTGTACAATGTCATGTGAAACTGTATTGGACTGTGGAGGAGGTCAACCAGTTTGTAGTAACGGTATGTGTACAATTGAAATTAAATAAACTAAATGATTAGTAAAAATCAGATTGAGGAGATAGAGCAGGAGGCAGAGAAATATTTTGAAGATGTAAGTGTATGTCATGATTGGACGCATGTAGAGAGAGTGAAAAAGTTAGCAATATCTATAGGTGAGGAAGAAGATGCTGATTTGCAAATTATAGAAATTGCAGCACTATTGCATGATATTGGACGCAAGGAAGAATTTGCATGTAAAGGCAAAAAAGAAAATGGTATTAAATTCTGTCATGCTATAGAAGGTGCAAAAGAAGCAGGAAAATTATTAAGTGATTTTGATATTGATGAAAAAAGCATCAATAATATTGTGCATTGTATATCATCACATCGATTTAGAAATGAAGAAGCGCCAGAAACTTTGGAGGCAAAGGTTCTTTTTGATGCAGATAAATTAGATAGTATTGGAGCTGTTGGTATTGCAAGAGATTTTGTATTCGTAGGACACTTTGGGACATTGATGTACACTGGAAATGAAAAAGAACAAATTAAAAGTGGTAAAAATTATGATTTCACAAAAGAAGACACCGCAGTACTTGAATATCATAAAAAGTTAAAATATATAAAAGATAGAATGCAAACAAAAACTGGAAAAAAGTTTGCACAGGAAAGACATGATTTTATGGTGGATTTTTTTGAAAGATTTTGGGATGAAATAAATGGTAAAAAATAGATTTATGAAAAAAGTTATAATTTTAGGTTCAAAAGGAATGCTTGGGCAGGAGTTGGTCCGAATATTTAATGAAGATGATGATTATGCGGTTGTTGCGTGGGATAGAGATGATGTTGATGTACGTGAGAGAGGGTTATTGGAAAATGCTATTGTAAATGAAATGCCTGATGTGGTTTTTAATGCTGTTGCTTATAATGCAGTGGACGCATGTGAAGAGAGTGAAGATGAATATCAAAAGGCAAAAGTCTTAAATGCAGAACTTCCAAAGAATCTTGTGGTTATTTGTAAAAATGTTGGAATTACACTCGTGCATTATTCAACAGATTATGTATTTGATGGTAAACGTCCTAGGTATAAGGGAAGTAAGAGAAATCCTAGTTGTTGTGGTCAGGGATGTGAAGATTGTATGTATATGGGACCAGAAGAGAAACTTGGATATTTTGCTTATCATGAAAATGATGAATGTCATCCAGTTTCTAAATATGGTCGCAGTAAGCTTAAGGGTGAGGAAAATGTGGAAAGTATTGGTGGTGATTATTATATAATTAGACTTTCAAAGTTATTTGGTAAGCCAGCTAGTAGTGCTGCAGGGAAAAAGAGTTTTTTTGATGTAATGTTAGAGCTTGGTAAAAATAATGATGAAGTAAAGGCGGTAGATAGTGAGACAAGTAAATTTACATATGCACCAGATTTGGCAAAAAAAAGCAAAGAAATTGTAGAAAGTAATTCGGAAAATGGTATTTATCATGTTGCAAATGAGGGTGACGTCACTTGGTATGATGGAGTGAAAGAACTTTATAAAATAGCAGAATTGGATACAAAAATAGAACCAGTGCCACCAGAAACATTTTCACGTCCAGCCGAGCGTCCAAGTTCATCAGTGCTAAAGGTGACAAAAATAGAAAGACTAAGACACTATAGCGAAGCTTTAAAAGAATATTTGAAAAAGTAGAATAAAAGAAAATCAGTTGCAATTTAGTAGACAAAAAGTATTTTTTGGTATAAAATAATTTTAAATTGAGTTTTCTGAGATGCATGGGCAAAATTTGTCTAGAAAAACAGGCTATTTTGTAATCAATGGGTTTGATCCCTGTTGGCATTTAACAATTTGATAGATATGGATGTGTAGGATAGTTGTGAGGCTTTGAAGCTGTTACGCTAGTAATTGTGGAGCCGTTCTTGAAATAGCAACCTTTCATATTGAAAAGTGAAGTCAGATTTTAATAATGGATTTATTTCAAAGAGTTTCAGGACTCAATTTATGAAGGAGGTGCTAATACAGACCTCCTTTTTTTGTTTGACATTTTGTTATTTTATGTGTAATATATGGGAACTATCTGCGGATAGTGTTTTTTGCTTATATTTGTAATGGGGTGTAAGCAAAAGAGTTGCTTTAGAGGTGTATGTAGCCTCAAAACAAGTTTTAATTAAAATTAACAGTTATTATTGTGCCTACAATTAATCAATTGAAGCGTCGGGCTCGTAAGAGTAAAGTCAAAAAGACTAAATCACCGGCAATGACAACAGTGTTTAATACATTGAAAAATAAACCTATTAAATCACAAGGACCTTTTAAGCGTGGAGTATGTTTGAAGGTTTCTACAACAACACCAAAAAAGCCTAACTCAGCACTTCGTAAGATTGCTCGTGTTAAGTTAACAAACGGAATGGAGGTAACTGCTTATATTGGTGGTGAAGGACATAACTTACAAGAGCATTCAATCGTAATGATCCGTGGTGGTCGTGTGAAAGATTTGCCAGGTGTACGTTATCACGTTGTACGTGGTGTTTTGGACTGTGCTGGTGTTGAAGACCGTAAACAAGGTCGTTCTAAGTATGGAGCAAAACGTCCAACAGCATAATTTTGATATATACTTTTAGTACGTTTTAACGTCAAAATTATATACAAAATTTCAAACTATATTTTAAATTTAAATTTTTACTTTTATGCCAAGACGAAAGAGGACCTTTAAAAAGTCATGGCGACCAGATCCACAATTCAACAATATGTTGGTAGGTCGTTTCATAGGACAAATTACTTTACATGGAAAGCGTTCAATAGCTGAACGTTTAGTTTATGATTCTTTTGATATTATTCAAGAGAGAACTAAAAAGGGTGGTTTAAATGTTTTTGAACAAGCTATCAAAAATGTTTCTCCACTTGTAGCATTGAAATCTCGTCGTGTAGGTGGTGCTAATTATCAAGTTCCAGTACCAGTTGTTGGAGAAAAAAGACAAACTCTTGCAATGCGTTGGATACGAGAATCTGTAAGAAAAGGAAAAGGGAAAAGCTTTGCAGAAAAATTAGCTGATGAACTTATTGCAGGAGCAGAAAAAGAAGGATTAGCAATGAAAAAGCGAGAAGAAACTCACAGAATGGCAGAGGCAAATAAAGCATTTGCACATTTTGCATAGTTCACTTTTATAAAACAAAAATACAATATTATGAAAAAAGCATTAAAGCGATTTGTTGATATTTGGAAGCTTGATTTTTTGGCAAAATTTTTTGCTGGAGAATGCAAGAACAATAAAACAACAATTTCATTCTGGATATTGTCTAGTTTAGCATTGTCTTTAATGGTGGCTGTAGGTTTTTGTGTGTTTTTGTGTGATTCATATGATGATACAGTGGCTTTGCTTGAGCGTGATATTCCAGAATCTGCACAAATAACCATAACAGATGGACAGTTAACAACCCAGAACATAGATGAGCCATTCTTCCGTGAGATAAATGCTCATAGTGATGATAATAGTTATGATGGAAGTTTTGTTATTATTATTGATACACGTTCAGATGCATATGATTTAACATCATTAGATGAATATAATGGTGGAATCATTGTTCTGGGGGATAGAGCTTATTTTAAGGATGGTACAGAATTTGATCAAATAGTATTTTCAGAAATTCCAAATTTTACTGTTTCAAAGGATGATATATTAGAATTTGTAAGCAAATATTTCATCTTCCCATTTTCAATTATTCTGACAATCTTGCTTGGAGTATTTATGTTTTTTTGGTTTTCTGTATTTAGACTGGTTAGTGCGTTTTGGTGGGCACTTATGCTATTTGTACTTACGAAAATATTTGATATTGAATGTAAGTATATGACTGCATACAAAGCGGTTATTAATTTGTATTTTATTCCGACGGTAGTGGTGTTCATGGTTGGGTTTTTGGGATTGAATATTCCACTCATGACAACTATTATTTTCATAGCAATTTTCATAGCAAATTTACTTTGGATCAAAAAACATCCACAGGTAGAAGAAACTGAAAATGTTTTGAAAACAATTCCTGAAATTAAGAAAGTGAAAATAGTTAAACAGTCAAAAAAGAAATAGTGACATTGAAATTGAAATGTGATACATTTATATAACATTTTAAAGTATTTAAATTAATTTATAATAAATATATGGCGAGGAAAACCCCAATTGAGCAATTGAGAAATATAGGTATTATTGCGCATATTGATGCGGGTAAAACTACTACAACAGAAAGAGTTTTGTATTACACTGGAATGTCTCATAAAATAGGTGAGGTACATGATGGTGATGCTACTATGGACTGGATGGAGCAAGAGCAAGAGCGTGGTATTACTATTACATCTGCTGCTACAACAACTTTTTGGAAGGATTATCAAATAAATATTATTGATACACCAGGTCACGTTGACTTTACAGTTGAGGTTGAACGTTCAATGCGTGTTTTAGATGGTGGTGTTGTTGTTTTTGATGGAAAAGAGGGTGTTGAGCCACAGTCAGAGACTGTATGGCGTCAAGCTGATAAATATAAAGTTCCTCGTATTTGTTTCATAAATAAAATAGATAAAGATGGTGCTGATTTCGAGCGTGCACTTGATTCAATTCATAAAAGATTAACTCCTCATGCAATTGCAGCTCAATTGCCAATTGGTGAGAGAGGTGATTTTGAAGGAATGATTGATTTGGTAACAATGAAGCGATTTACTTTTGAGGGAGACATGGGGGAAAAAGTTATTGTAAGTGATTGTCCAGAAGATTTGAAAGCTCAAGCGGAAGAATGGCGAGAAAAATTGGTAGAAAAAGCTGCAGAGCAAGATGATGATTTCATGGAAAAATATTTAGGCGGAGAAGAATTTACAAATGAAGAATTAAAAGCTGCAATACGAAAGGGCGTTATTGCAAACACAATGATTCCAGTATTTGTAGGAACTGCACTTCAAAATAAAGGTGTTCAACCAGTTTTGGATGCTGTTATTGATTATTTGCCAGCACCGAATGAAATCCCAGCTATTATAGGAACAGATCCTAAAGATGCTGAAAAAGAGATTACTCGAGGAGCTTCAGATGATGAACCATTTGCAGCACTTGCATTTAAGGTTGCAACTGATCCATTTGTTGGTCAATTGGTTTTCTTTCGTATTTATTCGGGTTCACTTCAAGCAGGTTCTTATATTTATAATACTGCTAGTGGAAAAAAAGAGCGTGTAGGACGAATCTTGAGAATGCATGCAAATGATAGAGAAGAAGTTGAAGAGTTGAATGCTGGAGAAATTGGAGCATTGGTTGGTATGAAAAATACAAATACTGGTGATACTTTGTGTGATCCAGATAATTTAGTTATATTAGAGTCAATTGAATTTCCAGATCCAGTTATTTCTATTGCTGTAGAGCCAAAGACAAAAGCAGATCAAGAGAAGATGGGAATGGCACTCGGAAAGCTTGCACAAGAAGATCCTTCATTTAAGGTTAAGACTGATGAAGAGGTTGGACAAACTATCATTTCTGGTATGGGTGAATTACATCTAGATATTATTGTTGATCGTATGAAAAGAGAATTTGGTGTTGAGGCAAATGTTGGTCAGCCACAAGTATCTTATCGTGAAACAATTACTCAGGAAGCTGAAGGTGAAGGAAAATTTGTAAAGCAATCAGGTGGTCGTGGACAATATGGTCACGCATGGGTAAGAATTGCACCTCGAGATAAGGGAGAAGGATTTGAATTCGAAGATGAAATCAAGGGTGGAGCAATACCTCAAGAATACATAAAGCCAACTAGACAAGGTATCGAAGAGGCTTTGAATAATGGTGTAATAGCTGGATATCCTATGGTAGATGTTGGAGTTGTACTCTATGATGGTAGTTACCATGATGTTGATTCATCTGAATCTGCATTTAAAGTTGCCGGTTCAATGGCTTTCAAAGCTGCTGTAAAGAAAGCAAAGCCAGTATTACTAGAGCCTATTATGGCTGTACAAATCACAACACCAGAAGAGTCTATGGGTGATGTAGTAGGAGATGTTAACTCAAAACGTGGAATCATCAAGGAGATGCGAGATCGTGGAGAGGGAATGGCAATATTGAAAGAAATTGATTCTGAAATTCCATTAGCTTCTATGTTTGGTTATGCAACACAACTTCGCTCAATGTCACAAGGACGAGCAAACTATTCAATGGAATTCAGTCATTATGCTGAAGTTCCAAATAATGTAGCACAAGAAATTATTGGTGGTGGAGAAGATGAATAGATCGTATTGATCCAAAAAATTATAAAAAGCCTCTACAATTTGTAGAGGCTTTTTATTGTTGTGAAAATATTTTTTCACAAATAAACAAGTTGTGATATAATAAAAGCTATAAAATAAAAAGCTAAAATATAAAAATGAAAAATAATATAAGTATATTCGCAGTAGTATTCATTGTTACACTTTTTTTCACACAGTCAGTGATTGCTGTAGGCGTTGATGAGTTTACAAAATTTCTTCTACATGCAGATGGTGTTGATGGATCAACAAGTTTTGTTGACGATTCTTTATCTGCACATACTGTTAATGCACAAGGAGATATACAAATAAATACTGCAGAGAAGAAATTTGGCACAGGGAGCGCTATTTTTGATGGAAGTGCAGACAGGCTTCAGTTACCAAGTTCGACAGATTGGGCTATTGGTAATAGTGATTTTACTATAGATACTTGGGTTAAATTAAATTCTAGTAAAATACAACATCTTGTGAATAATGGAACATACAATGATAGTGCTATTTGGCTGTTAGGTGTTGATGCAAGTAATAAATTTTATTTTAATAAAGGTACTGGAGGTTGGGCTTGGACTACAGCACACCTTGGTGAATCAGAAGCATTAACATTAGATACTTGGCATCATATTGCGGTTGTGCGTAGTGGAAATACTTTACATTTATTTTTAGATGGTCAGTTGTTAACAGGATATTCAACTGTAATAGGTGATTTTTCAACAGAAGTTCATCCATTGTATATGGGTACATATTTTTCTTCAACATTAAGGCCTTTTGATGGTCATATGGATGAATTTCGTATTTCAAAAGGAATAGCAAGATGGACAAGTAATTTTACACCTCCAATAGCACCATATAGTGAGCCTGTTTCAGATATAACAATACAAAACCCAGACAACGCAGAAATGAGTGATGTAGTAAACGAAGGCTACATAACAGTAGACAACGGAACAATAGATAACACAACCCAAACAACAACCCAAGTACAAGTAACCTTCCAATCAAATACAACAAATGCAATATTTCCAACAAATACAGTAATAACAGAAAGCTTGAATGGAAACTTTAACTTTGAAAACTTCATAACACAAAATACATTAAATGAAGAAAGAGGAGATCATCCAAATGCAGTAGGAGCAGTAAGATTAGGTATACCAAATGAAAACCTAACCTTCTCAAATGATATAACAATGGAAATAACTGTAAGCGAAGCTTACAATGATATGGAACTAGAAGTCCTTTCACAACTAGAAGGAGAAGTAACATGGAATACCCATACAACATGTACAGTAACAAACGGAATATGTACATTCACAACAAACCATGCAACAACTTATATTGTAAACGGAGATGGAACAATATCAGGAATAGATGACCTAAACCTAAATGTAGAAGTAAATGCAACCCTATCAATGGATTGTTACGATAAAGATGGTGTAACAGGAGATTACGATGTAATACTAGGAACAATAGCAAATCCAGGAATAGTAATAGCAGGAACTCCAGCAGTAGGACAATCAACTTGTATAGTAACAACAAATGATACCCAAGGTTACTACCTGTCAATGATAAATGATAATGGAGCTTCAAATACAACTCTAGTACATTCAAATAATACAGATGAAATACCAGACCTAACACAATTCAATGAAACAACAAAAGTAACAGAATCATGGAACGCTCCAACAACAAAAGGTCTAGGCTTCTCAGTAACACAATTTCCACAAGCAGATACAACAAATAATACGTTTAATAACGTATGGACAACCTCAGGAAACCTTTGCGAAGAAGGAATAACAAATGATGATGCTGACTACGCAGGTGTACCACAAACAGCTCAAGCAGTAGCAGCTCATACAGCATATAATTCAACTTCAACAACAACTGATGTATGTTACAAAGTAGATGTATCACCATCACAACCTTCAGGAGTTTATACAGGGTCTGTAACTTATACTGCTACTTCTGATGCTAGTGGGTTTTGGCAGTAGATAAAATTGAATAATAAACTTTCAAAAGACTTTTGCATTAGTGAGAGTCTTTTTTGATATTAAAAGTTCATGATAATGAAAAGGGTGTGTAAAGTATTATTTATAAATAAAAAAACAGCGGTATAAATACCGCTGTTTCTATTTGAATCAAACGTAGTTTGATTATGCACGAGCAACATTAACTGCGTTTTGTCCTTTAGGACCGTCAGCAAGTTCAAATGTCACATCGTCACCTTCTTGTAGATCGTTGAATTCAACATCCTGCAATTCAGTTGCATGAAAGAACAAGTCTTTCTCTTCACCTTCTTGAGAAATGAATCCAAAACCACGATCTGTAAGACGAGCTATTTTTCCTGTGTTCATCTAATTTGTAGTTTATATTTGTTACATCTTCTTCAAATACAGTTGGTCTGTTCGATGAAACTCGACTATGCTCTTCTTACAGTTCTGATTTGATTAGTTCCTATGGTAGCATGCAAAAAATGTTTTGTCAATAGAAGAAAAGTGTTATAATAATGACTATAATAATAAAATAAAAATATGAATCAACAAATCGTAGATTATTTAAAGGAAAATAAAGGTGGATATACAAAGGAATCATTAATAACACAATTGCGTAATTCAGGACATGACGAAGCGGAGATAATGGAATCAATAAATGAAGTATATAAAGTAACTGAAATACCTTTGCCAGATAGCGGAAAGATAAATGGAAATAATATTAAATATGCTGGCTTTTGGATTAGGTTTTTGGCATTCTTTATAGATTCAATAATTGTGGGCGCTGTTGTAGGATTAGTAAATATAATAGCTATATCTTTATTATCAAATAATGGGAGTAATATATTTTTACAAATAATATCTTTTTTACTTGTCTTGACATATTATATTGCCATGACAAATCAGTATCAGGCTACATTGGGCAAAATGGCAGTTGGTATAAAAGTGTGTAGTATAAATTCTTTGGGAAAAGCAGAATTAAATTCAATATTAATTCGAGAGACAATAAGTAGATTAACTGCTACATTTTTAACAATATTATATTTAGTTGTTGCATTTAAAGAAAATAAGCAAGGCTTGCATGACATGGTGGCAAAAACTGTTGTAATATATAAAAAACAATAAGATTAATATAAGAAAGTTCTTTTTGATCAGTTCTATAATTGTTGTATAAGAATCATTGAAACAGCTCTATACAAGAGCTGTTTTTTAATTTATGCTTAATGTATAAATATAAGATTTATAAAATATGGCAAATGGCATTAAGACAAAAAAGCTGATGGGTGTAGAAGATGCTAGAAAAAAGGTGTCTTTAGATATTTCCCTGAAAAGACGTGTTATTCAAGATAGAAAAGAAGTAAAAAACATTATTAGTGGTGAAGATGACAGATTGCTTGTTATTGTTGGTCCATGTAGTGCTTGGCCTAGTGAGGCTGTTCGTGTTTATGCAGAACAGTTGGCAGAATTGGCAAAGTTATACAAGAATGATGTAAAAATAATTATGCGAGTGTATACTCAGAAGCCACGCACTACAGTAGGCTGGGCAGGTGTTGCATTACAACCAGATCCGTTTGAGCCTCCAAGTATAAATGCAGGGACTATATATGTAAGAAAAATGATGAAAGAAATCATTGAGTTGGGATTACCCATTGCCGATGAGATTTTATTTACAAATTTATTTAAATATCGTTCAGATATGTTGTCTTGGGCAGCAATAGGGGCTAGGAGTAGTGAGGATCAAGAACATAGAGCTTTTGCTTCGGGTATGCCATTTGCGGCAGGAATCAAAAATCCAACGTCAGGAGATTTAAGAATAGGTGTTAATGGTGTTTTATCAGCACAACATGGACATGTGTATGTACGTAGAGACAAGCAGATAATAAGTAATGGGAATGAGTATGCACATTTAGTTTTGCGTGGAGGTATGGATGGTTCTAATTATTCCATGAAGCATTTGAAATATGTGGTAGAAATGTATGAACAAGATGGTATAGAGAATCCATCAATAATAGTTGATACTAGTCACGACAATACAAAGGTAAATAATGAAAAAGATTATACCAGACAGTCTAAAGCAGTAATGAATGTTTTGAAATCTTGTGAAAAAAATGCTAAAATAAAAAATGTTGTAAAAGGATTTTTGATTGAGAGTTTTGTAAAAAATGGGAATCAAGAAGTGAGGAATAAAACTAATATGGATCTGGGTGGATTATCGATTACTGATGCTTGTATCGGAATTGATGAAACGAGGATGTTAATAGAAAGAATAGTACAATTTCGCAAAGAGTAATAAATTTGTGAGTAAATAAATTTTTTGGTATAATAAATATTATGAAAGCTATAAAGAAGAAAAAAATAATGAAAGTGGGAGGAATAATTTTTGCAGTTGTTATGATTTTTGCAATGTTGGGATTTTTATTATTGCCACTACTATCAATCGTGTAAAGAATGCTTTATGAGTGATAATTTTCGTACAGCTGTAACTGTAATTTTGTTAATTGTAGGAGTTTCTGTAATTGTAGGAACTTTTGTTTTGATAGTGAATAATAAGAAAAGAGCTAATGTAATTCAAAATGAGATAATCTCCTTACAGGAAGAAAAAAAGAAGTATGAGCATGAAAATACTAAATTGCAAGATAAGATTGCCTATTTAAAATCAGAACATTCATATGAAAAAGAAGCAAAAAAATTAAATTATAAAAAACAAGGAGAACATGTTGTTGTAGTTCGTAGAGCAAAGAATGAAATTATAAATAATGAAGGTGATGATGAGCTAAATACGGAAGAAAAAATAGAGGAACATTATAGTATTTGGTTGCAACATTTTTTTTAATTAATTAAAATATAAAAATGAAAAAAAATATAAAAAAGATTTCAATAATTGCTGTTGCCGTAATTGTAGTTAGTTTTATGAGTATGTTGGTTTTTACGTATGTATTTCGCATCGAATCACCTGCTATAACTTCAGTTCGTAAATCATTAAATCTACCAGCTATTATTGTTGAGGGTGATTGGATTACTATTTCTGAGTTGGATGAGAATACAGCATCGATAAAGAGATTTTATGAGAATCAAGATTTTTCACAATTTGGCATAAGAATTGATTTTGATACTGAAGATGGAAAAAAGAGGTTGAAATTGCAAGAAAGAAAGATGATAAATAAATTAGTAGAAGATATTGCAATTGAACGCATGGCAGATGAATGGAAAATAAATATAAGTGATGAAGCAGTTATAGCTGCTATGGAAAGACCTATGTCTGATATGGGAACGAAAGATGTGGTTGCACAACGATTAGATAATTTATATGGATGGTCTCTGAATGATTTTGGAAAGAAAGTAGTATTTGGACAGTTGTTAAGAGAAAAGGTTACCACTAGATTTGAAAAAGAAAATATAGTTACAGATGATATGAGAGAGAAAATACAAGAAGCAAAAAAAGAACTAGATGATGGTAGGATTTTTGCGGATGTTGCTATGAAATTTTCAGAAGGTGCAACTGCGTCAGAGGGCGGTATTGTGGGATGGTTTACAGATGGATTACTACAAGATAAGATAGGCAAAAAAGTGTTAACTATGGATAAGGGTGATTATACCGATGTCATAGAAACACCATTAGGATTGCATTTGGTCAAAGTTAATGAAGTGGCAGAAACTGAAGATGGAAAAAAGATAGCACATGTTTCACAAATAGTTATAAAAAAGAAAACGTTTGTCGATTATTTAAATGATGAAATATCAATGATGGACGTTAAAATATTTATACCAGGGTATGCATGGAATTCTGAGAAAGCAATGATTATATTTGCTGGAGATGACATGATTCAATTTGAACAAGAAAAAATAGAGGAGGCTAAAGATGTAAAAAAAGAACTTTTAGAAAATAAATAAACAAGCATGATACGAGAAGATGCTAAAAATATTGAAATACCTGTAATGTCATTGATTTTAGTGACTGTTGTGGGATTTTTAGCAGGTGTTGTAGGAAGTGCTGTTGTGTATAGCTATGTGAATTCACGACAATTAAATAAAGTTGTAACAGCTCCACAGACAATAATAAAGGAAGTGACTCAATTGCAGGATGATTCCATTGTAAAAGTTGTTGAAGACACAATGCCTTCTGTTGTAAGTATTATAGCCACAAAAAATGTTCCTCAATATCAAGGAACAAGTAATTCTCCATTTAATTTCTTGTTTACTCCAAATCAACGAGTTCCAGAAAGTGAGTTGAAGACCAAAAAACAAAAAGTTGGAGGTGGAACAGGTTTTTTTGTTTCGAATGACGGAATGATAGTGACAAATCGTCATGTGGTTCTCGATGCTAATGCAGAATATACTGTAATCACATCAGATGGCAAAGAATATCTGGCAAGTGTATTAGCAAGAGATGATGTAATGGATTTTGCAGTTTTACAAATAGAGGGAGACAATTTTAGTGCAGCTGATTTAGGTAATTCAGATTCAATAAAAATAGGTCAAACAGTTATTGCAATAGGAAATTCTTTAGGAGAATTTTCTAATTCAGTTAGCAGAGGAATAGTTTCTGGCATAAAGAGAAATATTGTTGCGGGTAATAATATGTATGGTCAAGTAGAAACATTGAGTAACATAATTCAAACTGATGCTGCAATTAATTTTGGAAATTCAGGAGGTCCTTTATTAGATTTAGAAGGAAAAGTTATTGGAATAAATACAGCTGTTGCACAAGGTGCTGAGAATATAGGCTTTGCAATTCCAATAAATCAAGTTATGAAATTAATTGAAGATGTTAAAGATGATGGTAGGATTTCAAAACCATTTGTAGGTGTTCGGTATGTCATTATGACTCCAGAGATAAAAAAAGAGTTAAATATTCCATATGATGAGGGGATACTGATTGTGCGAGGACAAAATATTGTAGATTTTGCTGTGTTGCCGGGTTCACCTGCAGACAAGGCGGGGATAGTTGAATATGATGTCATATTAGAAGTCAATGGAGAAAAAATAACCAAAGACAATTCATTAAGTAAAATAATTAGAGGTTACAGCGTGGGAGAAGAGATAAATTTAAAAATATGGCATGGAGGAGAAGAACAATATGTTGTTGTGGTATTGGAAGATAAATATTCTTTAAGTAAATAATATAATATTTTTATGGATATAAATAAATTCACTACGCGATCACAAGAGGCATTACAAAAGGCACAACAGAAAATACTTACTGGCGAAGGACAGTTTGTACTGCCTATTCATTTAGTATTTGCTCTTCTGACACAAGAAGATTCTATTGTTCCTATTGCATTGAAAAAACAAGATGTAAATAATGAAGAACTCATTCGGGTAATTGATGAAAAAATAAAACAAACAACTACAAAAGTGGCTAATCCAGATAGCTCACAAGTGTATATTTCACAGGAATTATCAAAAGTATTAGAGCAAGCTGAAAAAGAAATGCAATCTATGGGAGATAGTTTTGTGTCCACAGAACATCTATTACTTGCACTTTTGAAAAAGGATGATGACATCATAAAGATATTTGATGAATTTGGTGTTACATATGATACTTTTAAAAAAGATTTAGTAGATGTAAGAGGTAGTATGAATGTAGATTCTCAGGAGCCAGAAGGCACAATGCAAACTATAGAAAAGTTTACAATTAACTTAACTCAGCAAGCAAAAAATGACAAAATAGATCCTATAGTAGGAAGGGACGAAGAAATAAGGAGAATGATGCAAATTTTGTCTAGACGAACAAAAAATAATCCAGTATTACTAGGAGAGCCGGGAACTGGTAAAACAGCTGTTGTAGAGGGACTTGCGCAGAGAATTGTTGTAGGAGATGTTCCTGAAATGTTGAAGAACAAAGAAATATTATCATTGGATCTCGGACAATTGTTGGCAGGTGCAAAATTTCGTGGGGAGTTTGAGGAGCGACTGAAAGCACTATTGAAAGAGCTTGATGCGTCAGAGGGTAAATATATATTGTTCATAGATGAATTACACACGCTTGTGGGCGCAGGAAGTTCTGAAGGTTCTATGGATGCGTCAAATATGCTCAAGCCTGCATTAGCTAGAGGTGAAATACGGACAATAGGTGCAACAACATTAAAGGAATATCAAAAATATATAGAAAAAGATGCGGCATTAGAAAGAAGGTTCCAGCCCATTAGGGTTGAGGAGCCAAGTCGTGAAGATACAATAGCTATATTGCGTGGAATAAAAGAAAAGTATGAATTACATCATGGTGTTGTAATTACGGATGATTCTATTATTGCAGCAGTGGAGTTATCTAGTAGATATATTTCAGATAGATTTCTTCCAGATAAGGCCGTGGATTTGATGGATGAAGCAGCGTCTATGCTTAGGATGGAAATTGATTCAATGCCGGCAGAGATTGATCAGCTGGAAAGATCTATTCGTACAATGGAGGTTGAAAAGAAAGTTTTAGAAAAAGATATTGATGATGAAAAAATAAAAACTTTGGAGAAAGAACTTGCTGAGTTGAAGGAGAAATCTAAAAGATTGATGATGCAGTGGCAGTCTGAAAAAGATGTTATAATGGCCATTCGTGATTCAAAGGAGAATGTTGATAAATTGCGCATTGAGTCGGATAATTTAGAGAGAAATGGTGATTTTGATAAAGTTGCGGAGATTAGATATGGTAAAATTCCAGAATTAGAAGCACTTATTATAAAAAATGAAAAGAAATTGAGTGATTTGCAGGGAGATGATGGTATGTTGAAGGAAGAGGTTACTGAGGAAGACATTGCTAAAATAATATCTAGATGGACAGGTGTTCCTGTGTCAAAAATGCTCAGTAATGAGATGGAAAAATTGGTAATGATGGAAGATGAGTTAGCTAAAAGGGTGATAGGACAAAAAGAAGCTATTAGCGCAGTATCTAATGCTGTTAGGCGTGCGCGTGCGGGGATATCAGATGAAAATAAGCCCATAGCATCATTTATGTTTTTGGGTCCAACAGGTGTAGGTAAGACTGAATTGGCAAAAGCTCTTACAGAATTCATGTTTGATGACGATAGTGCATTAGTTAGGATTGATATGAGTGAATACATGGAGTCGCATGCAACAGCAAAACTGATAGGTTCTCCTCCAGGGTACATTGGACATGATGAAGGTGGGCAGCTAACGGAGGTTGTTCGTAGAAAACCATATAGTGTTATATTGTTTGATGAAATAGAAAAAGCTCATCCAGATGTATTTAATATATTTTTACAAATATTGGATGACGGTCAGCTAACTGATAGCAAAGGAAGGACTGTAAATTTCAAAAATGCGATTATTATCATGACATCAAATGTGGGCTCTGATATCATATATGATATGCAATCAAAAGATGGGAATGCTGATGAAATGAGAAGTAAAGTAATGGCGGAATTACGAGGAAAATTTAAGCCAGAATTTTTGAATAGAATTGATGATATAATAGTATTTCATCCGTTGACACAAGAAATGATAGGGTATATAGTTGATATTCAGTTAGGGATTGTTTCAGAGAAATTATTGGATAAGAAAATTGTTATTAATATTACAAAGGAAGCAAAAGAATTACTTGCAAAAAACGGATTTGATCCTTTGTATGGAGCACGGCCACTAAAAAGAGTTTTGCAAAAAGAACTACTTGATCCAATGGCTATGAAAATAGTAAATGGTGAGATTAAGTCAGGTGATAGTGTAAATATTGATAGCAAGGATGATGAAATTAATATTAGTGTAGAATAATCTAAATGATTGCACATCTAAGGAGTTTAATATATAGTTTAATTTTTTTCATTGCAATTGAAACCGCAATATATTTTTGGTTGTCAGATGAAAAAATATCTTTGGGTATAGTATTTGCATCAATCGCATTTTCAATATTTGCAGGGTTAAATGTTGGCAAAAGAATGTTATTTGCTGTATTGCCAGTCAGTTTAGTTATTGCATCATTTGGATTATTATATTTTATTGATAATATAAAAGAGCAACAAATTTTTGGGATGCTTGTGTCACTATTATTTTATGTGACATTACTTGGCATTAAACGAATTAATAAAAATTCCTTCGATATGACAGCAAGAAGTTTATTTTCAGCATCATTACTATCAATAATGTTTCTTTTCTATGCCGTTGTATATGGTACATATATAAATTTTGATATTCATTTATCAGTTTTTATGTGTATACACTTTTTATTTGTAGCACTTATTACGTTTGTGTCTTTAAGAGCGTATTCAAGTGACATTAGAAGAATATTGTTGTATAGTATAATTATTGCATTTGCCATGATACAGTTAGTTTGGATGGCAAATTTTTGGCCATTTGGTTATCTTACAATGGCATCGATTAGTTTGATGTTTTATTATATATTGTGGGATTTGGTACAGATGGTCTTTTTGGAAACATTGTCAAAAAAGAGAATTATTATTACAATTATTTATTGTGTGGCGTTAACATTTGCAGTACTTTTGACAACGCAATGGTTATTAATAGGATAAATTTAGTTAAGATATGAAAAAAATGGTCAAAATTTTTGGAATCGGAGTAGTAATTTTTGTAATTGGTGGACTTGGAGGTTTATTGGTTGATTATATTATTTTTGCAAAAATAATAAATCATCCTGTTTGGTCTCAAAATCCAATTATAAAATCAATAGATGATAGAATTAAAGTTATTAAAACTACAGAAAAAGTAATTATTGCAGACAATGAGTCAATTGCAGTAATAGCTTCAAGAGCTGCAGGGTCAGTTGTATATGTAGAAACAATAACTGAAAATGGTGATGTGATAAGAGGTAACGGAATGATAATGAGTAGTGACGGAGTAATTGTTACAGATGCTTCAATTGTAGCTGAAGATGAAGCTATGTTTACTTTTGTCAAAATGGCAAATGGTGATGTGCATGATGTAAAGAATATTTATTTTGATAATTATAGAAATCTGGCATTTTTAAGAGTAGATGCACATGATTTGTCTACAACTTCCTTTGCAAATTCTGATGATGCACGTAGTGGGAAGAGACTTATATCCATAGCTAGATCACAGTTTGATGAGTCCAAATTTGCACTTGGTGGATTCTTTGGGCGTGATTATGCGTTTAGTATAAATAATCCTAAAAGTGATTTTTTGCAGGGAGTTCTAGAAATTGATTTTTCACAAAATGTATTGGAACAAAGTATTGGTTCACCAGTAGTTGATTTTCAGGGAAATGCAGTTGGACTTATTTCAATGAAAGAGAATATTGAAAGTAAGCAAAAAGAATTTTATGCTATAGCAGCAAAAGATTTATATAGTGCATATGAAGAATTCTTGATAAACCAACAAAAAGAAGATTCTGAAATAATTGAGAGAACACTTGGAATAGATTATGATATTATAACAAAAATTGATGTGTATACTAACGAACATGACATATTAGGTGGTGTGATAGTTGTTAATCCCCAAACATATATACAACAAAGTGCATTTGCAAATACAGAAGCTGCAAAAAGCGGAATTAAGGGCGGGGACATAATTGTAATGGTAAATAATGAAGTTATTGATGAAAATAATAATTTATCACGATTATTGAGAAAATATAAGAATGAAATGATAACATTACAAGTCCTTAGAGCTGGTGATATGATTATAGTGGAATTGAATAATGAAGTAGCTGAAGTAAGTGGTCAATAGTATTGACACAGAGTTACATGTGTAGTATATTAAAGCATGTTAGTGATTTTATAATCACGTGTATTTTATATTAATTTTTTAGAATAATTTAGAAAAATGCTTGCAATAGTTAAAACTGGTGGAAAACAGTATAAAATTGAAGAGGGAGATAAAATAAAGGTTGAAAAACTTGATGGAAAAGAGGGAGATAAAATTACTTTTGAAGAAGTTTTGTTTGTTGGTGATGATGAGAAAGTTACTGTAGGAACTCCTTTGGTAGAAAAAGCTAAAGTTGAGGGCATAATTCTTGCTCAAGACAGGCATGCTAAAATTTGGGGAATTAAGCATAAAGCAAAAAAAAGATATAAGAAAAAGTATGGTCACAGACAAGCTTATACAGAAATAGAGGTGACAAAAATTGGATAAAGTTAAAACCACGTAGAAATATTATCTACGTGGTTTTTTATTATGACAAGGGTATTTTTATAATGGATTTGTTTCTCTAAGATAATCAAATTCACGCCTATTTAAATAGGGTGGAAATGTTTCATCACTGGGCATAATAAAGCATGGATTCTCCATGATTGTTTGTGCCAGTATTATCATTGCCTTATGTGAGGAAAATAATCCTTTGTGTGTAAGGTTTACAATGATATTTCGCATACTTATTCTATCTGTAGTACCACCATTAGCGGCATAAAAAATCAATAAGATAGCGGTATTGTATAGGGAATTGATATTTTTACTAGTTTCTGTTGCGATATACCAATATTTAAAATTACATGCTACATCTGTTATTGCTGTTGCATTAACAAATAACTCAGCTTTTTTTAAGAGGTTATAATGGAATTCTGTAAAGGGCATAGTAGGGTCATTTAGCACAAATTGAGAATAAGTGCTTTGTTGCATGTCCATTGCAATAATTACAAGTTCATTTATAGAAACTCTTTCTTCGAGAATTAGGGTTTCTATGGCAGTTAAGTAATTTAGACTTTCTTTTCTTGAGGCAAGCGCACCATTTATGCCAGATAAAATGACACGCATAGCAGCATCAGATGTTGGCGTCCAAACTAGGTTAAGGTCATGAAAACGTGTTAGCGCTATTGGAAACAACTCTGTTGCAGGTTGGATTTGAAATATCCAATTGAAATTTTGTTCAATTTCTTCCATTTGTTAGCTCCTTGGTTTTTGTTAAGTTTAAGAAAACTTTCCTCTGTTTGTTATAGAACTGCGTATTGTCATGTCGTCAGCATACTCTATATCGGAGCCTGTGGCAAGACCTCTGACAAGTCGTGATATAAGGATATCATAGGAAGATAATTCTTGTTTGATATGCATCGCAGTCATGTCACCCTCAGTTGTGAAATTGGTTGCTATTATGATTTCGGTGAAGTTTTCGGTTTCTACTCGATTTATTAATTCAGGTAGTGTTAATTTATTACCACCTCTTTTTTTTATAGTTCCTCCAAGGACGTGATACATACCGTCAAATGCTTGTGAACGCTCAAGTGGTAATATATTTAAGGATTCTTCTACTATACATAACTTGCTTTTGTCACGGTAGGTATTTGAGCAAATAGTGCATAAATCATCTTGGGAGATGTTAAAACATGTCTTACAAGGTTTTACACTGTGTAAGTTCAGTAAGGCATCAGAAAATTCTGTTATTTTTCCAGTATCCTGTTTAAATAGAGACAAAACAAGTCGTTCAGCCATTTTTGGACCTATTCCAGGTAATGAGCTAAATTGATTTATTAATTTTTGAAATGATTCAGGATACATTTTAAATTTAAATTATATAAAATTATTCTTCATTAACAGTGTTGCCATTTTTATTGTGATGTGACTCTAAGTTTTTGTATGATGCAGCTTGTTCGTGGAAGTATAATTGTTTTGTGCCAACCGGTCCGTTACGATGTTTTGCTACTATTATTTCTGCTACACCTTTGTGCTCTGTATCAGGATTTACGCGGTCTTCACGATAAATAAACATTACAACGTCAGCGTCCTGCTCGATAGAACCAGATTCTCTCAAGTCTGAGAGCTTGGGTCGTTGATCTGGACGTGATTCAACTGCACGAGAAAGCTGTGAGAGAGCTAGAATGGGAATATTTAATTCTTTTGCTAGCATCTTAAGTCCACGAGAAATCTCTGAAATTTCTTGTACACGACTTTCATTGCTACGACCTTCCATAAGCTGTAAGTAGTCAATAATAATAAGTCCTAAATCATGTTCAGCTTGCAGTCTACGTGCCATCGTACGCATTTCCATGATATTAGCACTAGAAGTATCATCTATGAAAATAGGAGCTTCTGAAAGCTTTCCCATTGTCTCATTTATGCGAGTAAAATCAGAATCTTTTAAATTTCCTGTTCGTAGACGCCATAAGTCAACATCGCCTTCAGCAGCAATCATACGGTCGACTAACTGGTCCGCTGACATCTCCAAAGAGAAGATACCAACAGGAATGTTTGATTGTGTTCCAACTTGTCGGGCGATATCAAGCGCTAGGGAAGTCTTACCAACAGAAGGACGAGCAGCAAGTATGATGAGGTCTGAGTTCTGAAATCCAGAAAGTAAATCATCCAAATCAGGAAATCCTGTAGGCACTCCACGCATCTGCCCTTTGTTTTTGTGCAAATCATCCAACCTGTCAAAAGCTTCTCCAAGGATTTGTTTGATTGGAGTAAATTCTTGTTTGAGTGACTTTTGAGAAATGCCAAATAAAGTTTGTTCAGCACTATCGAGAATAGTTTCTAAGTCTTCAGCTTCATTATATCCCATTTCATTTATTTCACTTGCAGCAGAGATAAGTCTTCTGAGGACAGCTTTTTTTTGAATAATTTTTGCGTAATAAGTTATATTAGATGCACTTGCTATACCACTTACAAGATTTGCTAGATAGCTTGCACCACCCATTTCATCTATTTTATTTTGTTCTTCTAATCTATTTGAAATAGAGAGAACATCAATAGGATCATTCTTTTCATAAAGAGATAACATCGCCTCAAAAATAATGTTATGAGCATTTTTATAAAAATCACCAACTTTTATCATATCAGCAACTTTGATAATAGCTTCTTTATCAAGCATAAGAGCTCCAAGCACTGTTTTCTCAGCTTCTATGGAATTTGGTGGGGTACGTAATTGTGTATTTTGATTAGACATAGTAATTTTGACAGTAGAGACGCGATTAATCGCGTCTCTACAAAATATATAAATTTAAGTAAATTAAGTATAGCATTTGAAAGTTTTTTTGTATATATAAAAAAAGTTAATAAGTAGTTGAAAAGTTGTGTAAAAAATAAAAAGCCCCCGAATATGCTTTTTATTACAAAAGTTACATATTGGGGGCAATTTGCCTTACGTATTAAGAATAATTACAAAAAGAAATTATTTGCGAGGGCATTAAATCACTATGAATCATTTCACAATAGACATAATAACATTTCCCTTAAAGAATAAATCGTCGCATAATTACCTCAGAATTGGTCAGAACGGAGATTAATGGTTGAAGAGGCCCTTTTCCATGGAAGATCGCTGGGCATTGTTTTCGGCTACGGAGATATTAGCAGCAAGTGTGTCGTTACCCGAATAGCTGTGAAAAAATAGACTAGTCGGTGGTCGTATGACATTCATAAGCAATATTCTCCTTTATATTTTTTGAGTTTATTTTGGACAAAAAGTTAATGTCGAGGGCATTAAACTAGTGTGAGTCACTTTACTCTAAACACAAAAGTATTTCCCTCAAAGAATAAATCGTCTTTGCATTTTATTTCCTTACAGCACATCATTTTAGATGTTAGCGGTAACAGGGTTAACAAAGCCTGAGCCATCAGGTTCGCAATCGTCGCAATTCGCCATTCCAACACTGCTTGATGGATTATGGGCGCGTGGGATCAAAGATGTTACCACCTACTGGTCGAAGTCCTTCACCAGTTGGTTCTCGAAGCCTGTTCATAAATCCTCCATAATTTGGAGTTTACGGGTTTCCTGATTGCATGGTTCATACTCGGTTCCACAGCGGATTTGAGCAAATGCAATCGTTACAATTTCTTATATATAATATTCTCAATTGAGAATTTGTAAAACAACAATATTATAAGCATAGCATAAACGATAAAAAATAGTCAAAATCGTATTTAGGTGTATCTTAAAAGATACACCTAAAAGTATTGGCAGGAGAACGTTTTTACAGTATGATAAATATATATTTAGACACAGTTTATGAAATATATGATAAAAATATATAGGTATTTTAGTCCCAGTGGGGTATTTTAATATTTTTCAGAAAAAGACTAATTAACTAATTACTAATATACTAAACTATATGAAACAATCACAACTTTTTACAAAAACACAAAAATTTGCACCAAAAGATGAAGTGAGTAAAAATGCTCAACTTTTAATCCGTGCTGGGTTTATACATAAGGAGATGGCGGGAGTTTATTCACTATTACCACTAGGTATGCGTGTTGTAGAAAATATCAAGCAAATTGTACGTGAAGAAATGAATTCACTTGATGCAAGTGAACTTATTATGAGTGGTTTACAAAATAAAGAAATTTGGCAACAGACAAATCGTTGGGATGATGAAATAGTTGATGTATGGTTTAAGTCAGAATTAAAAAATGGCACAGAGGTTGGATTTGGATGGTCACATGAAGAACCTATCGGTGACATGATGAAAAGTCATATAGCAAGCTTCCGTGATTTACCAGTATATGTGTATCAATTTCAAACAAAGTTGAGAAATGAATTACGTGCAAAAAGTGGTATTATGCGTGGACGAGAATTTGTGATGAAGGATATGTATTCTTTTTCTCTTGATGAAAAACAACATGATGCTTTTTATAATGCAGCTATAGATGCTTATAATAGAGTTTTTGATAGATTGGGTGTAGGAGAGGATACTTTTGTCACTTTTGCAACAGGTGGAGCATTTACAGAGTTTTCACATGAATTTCAGACAATTTGTGAAGCAGGAGAGGATGTAATATATATCAATCGTGAAAAAGATATTGCAATTAATGAAGAAGTATTGAGTGATGAAACTTTGAAAAAATTAAAAATAACCAAGGATGAATTAGAAAAAGTTAAAACAGCAGAAGTTGGAAATATATTTAACTTTGGAACCGAAAAAGGGGAAAGTCTGGGCTTGTATTATACAGATAAAGAAGGAAAAAAAGTCCCTGTATGGATGGGTTCTTATGGAATAGGTATAACTCGTATGATGGGTGTGTTGGTAGAAAAAATGGCAGATGAGAATGGACTAGTATGGCCAGAAAATGTAGCACCTTTCAAAGTACATCTTATCAATATTGGAGAAGATGAAAAAGCTGAGGAAATTTATAATCAATTACAATCTATAGGTGTAGAAGTATTGTGGGACGATAGAGATATGCGTCCAGGAGCTAAATTTGCTGATGCAGATCTAATTGGTTGTCCATATAGAGTAGTCGTATCAAGTCGTTCATTAGAAGCTGGAGGAGTAGAATTTAAAAAACGTACAGAAACGGATGGCGAGATTGTAAATGTTGAAAAATTAATGGAACAACTGAAATAATAAAAAAGGTCCAACCTAGGGTTAACCCTAGGTTGGACCTTGAGACTCTTATAGTTATATATGACAAAAAATAAAGCATTAATACCAAAAGGTGCAAAACCTAAAGAAACATATTCTCATGGTATTTCAGTTCCTTTTGGAGATAGAGAAATGATTTTTGTAACTGGGCAGATTGCAGCAAAAAATGGTGAAGCTGTGGCACCAGGTGATATTGAAAAACAAACGGAATATATTTTTAATGTAATTAATGATATTTTGAAAGCAGGAAATGCATCATTGGATGATGTTGTTAAAGCTGTTATTTATGTAAAAGATGTGAATGACTTTTCAAAAATCTCACCAATTAGAAATAAATACTTCAAGAAATCAAAACCAGTTTCTACGTTGGTAGAAATGTCAAATACTGTCAGAAAAGGATGTGATATAGAAATCGATGTAATTGCTGTAAAATAAAATCATGAAATTAGTTATAATATTTGGTCCGCAAGCTGTTGGTAAAATGACAGTTGGACAGGACTTAGAAAAAATAACAGATTTGAAGCTTTTTCATAATCATATGACTATTGAATTAGTTGCTCCATTTTTTGAGTATGGAAGTGATAGTGGTCGGAGGTTAGTAAAACTTTTTCGTAAAGAAATTTTTGAAGAAGTTTCTAAAAGTGATTTAGAAGGTTTAATATTTACATATATATGGGCATTTGATAAACAATCAGATTGGGATTATATTGATAATGTTTGTGATATTTTTGAATCAAAGGGTGGCACTATTTATTTTGTGGAGCTAGAAGCTGATGGGGAAGAACGTATCGATAGAAATAAACATTCACGTAGATTAAAATACAAACCTACAAAAAGAAATATCGAAAAATCTGAGAAAAGCTTAAAAGATTACGATATGAAATTTAGATTGAATTCCAAAAAAGGAGAAATTAAAAAAGAAAATTATATCAGAATTGATAATACTAACTTAAATCCTGAGGAGGTTGCTCAGAAAGTAAAAAAAGAATTTAAATTAAAATAATTTTGTTATCGAAATAATGCATACGTCAGTAGTTGAATAATTAAGAAATAATGAAAATAGAACTATCAAAAGAAAAATACACTAAACAAATTATTAATTTTTTTGATGATAATTTAGATAAAAATAATAAAGCAGTTCACTCAAGAGAATTTCTTTGTCCGTTTGGTGTGAGAGCAGCTGTAAAAAGAGGGTGGGTTGTTATTGGTATAGATGAAGATAAAATAATATCAGCAGTTAGGTTTTATCCAAGAAAGAATGATGGAATAGTTTCAATCTATCAGTTTGCAGTAGATGAAAAATATAGAGGAAATGAGTTAGTACAAAAAATGTTGAGTACAACAAAATTTGAACAGTTTGAGTTTAAGTGTCCAAAGGATATAGAGTTTAATGATTATTATGATAAAATAGGAGCAAGTCTTGTGAAGCATGATGAACAATATAATTATTGGATTTTAATACTTTAAGAATATGATAAAGGCTGTAATTTTTGATTGGGGTGGGGTTTTGATAGATGAAACTTTGGGGAAGATGGACAAGTATTGTGCAGATGTTTTGGATGTGAAAGTTGAAAATTATAATGTTGCACGTCAAAAAGGTTTTGATGATTTTGCTCGTGGTGATATTACAGAATATGAATTTTGGCAGATAGTATGTAGTGAATTGGATATTGATATGCCAAGTGTAGATTCATTGTGGGGTGATGCTGTGGAAGAAGTCTTTAATGAGAAGGTAGAGATGTTTGAGTTAATAGAAAGATTGAAAGAACAAGGTTATAAAATCGGATTTCTTTCAAATACTGAAATGCCGGCAGTAGAATATTGGAAAAAGAATAATTATGAAAAATATTTTGATGAGAAGGTTTTTTCATGTGTAGAGCGCATTGCAAAGCCAGATAGAGAAATTTATCAAATGATTTGTAATAGAATGGATATTTTGCCTGAGGAGAGTGTTTTTATTGATGATAAATCTGAATTTATAGATGGAGCAAAGAGTGTAGGCATGAAGGGTATTATATTTGAAAACAGTGAACAAGTAAAAAACGATTTGTATAAAATATTAAATATAAAAAATATGGATAATATTCAAGAACAATTAGCTGATGTACAAGAAAGGAATGAAAGAGTAGAATTAAATAAAGCGTGGGAAACAAGTTTTATGAGACGTGGTTTTATTGCTGGTGTTACATATTTAATTGCAGTTTGGTTTATGTGGAGCATTGGTGTGGATGATGCATATTTAAATGCACTTGTACCGACGGGTGGATATCTTTTATCTACATTATCGTTACCTTTTATTAAAAGGTATTGGATAAGAAATAAACAATAACTGTAGTGAAATATTTGTAAATTATTTATAATGTCCTAGATTCCCGCCTACGCGGGAATGACAATGTATATTTATGAAAAAAGTGAGAGTTAAAAAAGCTGCAAAGCAAACATTTGGTGCAATTAAGATGTCGTTTCCGACTTTGGTTGGTATTTTGTTGTTGACTAGTTTTATAATTACTGTGGTGCCTGATGATATGTATACGCAGTTTTTTATTGGAAATAAGGTTGTTGATGCATTTTTGGGAGCTGCTGTGGGAAGTATTGCTGCGGGTAATCCCATGACTAGTTATGTTATAGGTGGTGAGCTTTTGAATAATGGTGTAAGTTTGATTGCTGTTACAGCGTTTATTTTGACTTGGGTTACAGTGGGTACGGTGCAGATTCCAGCTGAGATTGTCATGATGGGTAAGAGATTCACTTGGACACGTAATATTGCTAGTTTTGTGAGTGCAATTATTATTTCTTTTTTAACTGTTATTACTCTTAATTTACTATGATTCGTGCATTAATACACAATGTGGAGGGAAAGTGGTGGCTACTTATTTTTGTAGCTTGCCTTTATGGTGGACTTGCTTTTGTAGATATGATGCTATTTCAGGAATCACTTACATTTTTTTGGCAAACATTTAAGCAAATTATGCCAACAGTAATTATTGTTTTTGGTTTGATGTTTATATTTAATATATTTGTAACAACAGATATGTTAGTTACGCATTTAGGCCATAGTAAAAAAATACGTGGTTGGGTTATCGCAATTGTAAGTGGTATTATATCATCTGGTCCGATTTATATGTGGTTTCCACTTCTTTCAGATTTGAAAGAAAAAGGAGTGAAAGATTCTTTTTTAGCAGCATTTCTTTATAGTAGGTCTATTAAATTACCACTTTTGCCAATGATGATTTATTATTTTGGACTTGCTTTTACAGTAGTATTAAGTATATATATTATTATATTTTCAGTTATTAATGGCATTGTTGTAAGGCAAATATTGAAAAAAGGAGAGGAGGCGAATAAAGTATGAAAATTGCAGTTGGATCAATGGATAAAAATATAGATTCCACAGTATCTTCACAAGCAGGACGTGCACCATTCTTTTTAATTTTTGATGAAAATGGAACTTTACTTGAAACAATAAAAAATCCATTTAGCACAGGAGGGGGAGGTGCAGGATTGGGAGTTGCTAAAATGCTAGCAGATAAGTCAGTTGATAAAATTATCGCAGGTAAATTTGGTGATAAGATGATTGAGGCACTTAATACGCGGGGTGTTGATTTTGAAGAAAAAGAAGGAATTGTTCAGGATATATTTATAGCATAGTTATATCAAAAAAATGTAGTATTATCATTTTTTTAATTAATTACTCTTTAAAAGAGTGATTAATTTTTTTAATCCATGGTATGTAAAGTAAAGAATTCTCAATCATTTTGTAAAAGGAGATGCAAGAATTGTCTAGTAGATTTTTTTACTTATTAAATTCCTAAAGTTTTTCAGTTGGTGATAAAGTATATTGACTAAGTGGGTATTACATGATATGGTTATCTGTCGATTTGTTATTGCGATAGATTGATGTTGCAAAGTCATTTAACATATAGTTAATGTAGGGTAGTACTCATAAGAAATATAAAAGGGAGAAAGGAGACGCTATGCAAAATAGTTGGTTTGAAGGAAGTAAGGCTAGGGCAGTTACTTTTGCTAGTTCGGCACAAGTAAAGGGTGGAGAACTATGGGATTCAGTGAAATCGCTTAGTAAAAAGCAATGGATAGTAATACTTGCCATTGTAGGTGCATTGATTGCTGTAGCAATGATGTATCCAATCATAGCATCTTTAGTTACGATTGTATTGGCAGCTGTGATATTGCCTTACGCAATTGAGAGTTTAGCTGAATATAGATTTCAGACTACAGCTACTGTAGTACTCATGGGTTTTTTACTGATGATGTTTTATTTTGAACCAGCTTGGACTGTTCCTGTAGCAGTATTAACAGTTGCTGTTATGTTGTATGGATCAATAGACAGACTGCAGAAATACAAGAAAACTAAAACGGTTTTAATAGTACTTCTTGCTGCTGCTGTATTATGGCAACCACTTGCTATACATGTATTTTATTATGAATATGATGTGACGGTGGGTAAGCCAGAAGATACGGGGTCTAAGTTTAACGTAACCGTGAAACCTGACGATGGCAAAAAATTTACAGTGAAGTTGCGGGAAGTTGAAGTTTTTGCTTTAAGATTTGAGCGTACATTGCTTTGGGATGAATTTACCCAAGACAGAAGATTGAAAATTAGAGTTTATGGGATAAGATGGCTTAGAGCTTTCGGAGTATATCCAAAGGTTATCTCAGCTACACCTGTTTAAAAAAGATAATGAAAAGCGAATAATTCGCACAATATTGAGGCAAGGAGAAATTTTTCTTCTTGCTTTTTTTATTGCAGTAGGATGAAAAATAAAAATTAATTTATATAAGAAAATCTATAAAAAATACTTGACAAGAAAAGTAAAGTATACTAGGATAATATTTCGATGTGAAGAAATTTCATAATTCGATAAAGTAGATTTTACAATTTTTTATGTTGGCATTGTGTCAATAAACATTATTCTCAAACTGGAGGTTTGAAAAGATGAAAAGAGACTTATTAAAGACAGTGGCGGTCACAGCAGTGGCGTTTGTATTTACAGCGGCTTCAATGGCTATGGCAGCTTGTCCTGATGGAGTTGTTTGTTTTGGTTCAGGTGGAGAAACTGGTGAGTTTTATCGAACCGCCAATATTCTCAAGCAGAAGGCTGAAGAACAACTGATCCCAATTGAAGTGGGTTCCCCAGGTGGAAGTAAATTTAATTGTGATAATGTAAAAGCTGGAAATCTTCATTTTGGCTGGGCAATGCAAAAAGTTGCCGAAGCAGAAGGCATGAATGATGTGATGATAGCACCATTTTCAGAGGCTATGTTGCTTGTCGGACAGGAAAAAACTATTACATTTCTTGGATCCAAGTCAAAACTTCGCACATGGGAAACACTCTTGAACATGAAGCGACTGAGATTGGCAGTCCTGGGTGGGATGGATAGTGGAGAAGCCTCTTTTGCCATTTCGCATGGATTGGATAAATCACGCATTCAAAGCTTTACATCAGAAGCTGATTTTTTAAACGCTCTGAAGTCCAATCCTAATATGGTTGGGTTTGTATCGCGATATCCTAATCCGTATTCCAAGCTGATGCAGGCAATTGACAAGGAAAAACTGAAGGTTACCGGTGTATTGTCGCGCTCTTTGATTAAAGAGGGTCTCAAAGCTGGAAAGGTTACTATTCCTGGATTCGGAGAAGTATCAACTGTTATGATGCCTGTAGTTGCTGTGTTTGATTCATCAGCTCAGTATTCAGTAGATGTTGCTGAAATGGTTGATGCTACCAAAGATATCTTAAAAGGAATGTCTTCGGAAGACTTTTCACCACAGCCCACATGGACTCAGAAAGCATGGCTCAAGATTAAGGGCTGGAAGAGTCAGGGACTTGTAAAGTTTGAAGAATTAAAAGCTCAAATTTAATCATTGAGCAATATAGTAAATATAGTCTGGAAATCCAGATAGATCTAATTCCCACTGATGAATTCATCAGTGGGAATTTTTATTGACAAATTTAAAATATTATGTATAATAAGTGGTCGTGTCATTTTATTAACATTTTGGAAGTTTTAAGGCGTTATGTACAGAATTTTGTAGATTATTTGTAGATAGTATATAAAATTTTGTGACATAAATATGTTTCAAAAAAGTATTTTAACAATTGTTGAATTTATAATTCAGGAGGAGAAATTATGTTGGATTGGTTCAGTATAGCCTGGAGATTTACATGGAAGGAAAAAATATTGTATTTATTTTTTATTCCAACTGTGATAATAGTGAGTACTTCATATGGATGGCATGCATTTTGCAAAAAAATGCCACCAGAGGTACAGGCTAATATAGCTATGTGCACCACATGTTCAATGGCAGTAGCTGTTGTTGATGTGACAGATACAACTACTACATATGTTGTTGATACAGGTGAAAAATGTTTTCAAATATCTGATGAGCTCTATGATGATGCTCTCGATATTTTCAAATCAATTTAGATGGAGGTAAGGCAAAAGATGGAAAATGCAAAAGCTGTTGCGACTAAACATGGAAAGGCTGCTGGAAAGGGAATGTTGAAATTCGCATTTACGAGTTTTTTCAAATCATTCAAGAATCAAAATTTTGTAGAAGTTCTATATACCAGGTTGGTTTATGCTTTGGTTGTTGTGTGGGCTACATATAATCCCACACAGTACTGCTTATATAAATGGGTACAAACATCTGATGCAGCTATGAGTTCCAAAGCACTTGCTGTGGGAGCTGCTGTTATTGTGTGGGGAATTTTTGCCTTTCTGGCAAAGAAAGCACTTGGTACAGTTGGGCTTATTGCAATGTTTGGCATTTCAGGTTTGGCCACGTGGTTCTTAATTGATCATGGTTACCTTGATTTAACAAAGGCAAGTGAGGCGCAATGGTATACTACATTTATCATTTCGATTCTGTTTGCTGTTGGGATGGCTACGGGAATCTTGATTAGAAGATTATCTGGACAAATGTCTACTGATGAAGTGGATAATAATTAATGTGACAGATGAAATATTCTTGTGGCCACTACGATATCGTCGTGGTGGTCACTTTTCTTTTTTTGAGGAGATGTCTATGTACACGATTGAGGAAATCAAAGAGAAACCAATTAAGTTTATTCGTGAATGTGCTGTTAGAGCGACGCGTAATTTTATCCTTGGCATTTTGGCATGGGTAATTATTATTGCGATATTGCTTAATCAGGCAATAATCGAAAAAAATAAATCAGATGCGCCGTACAGTAATCGTGTGATTGAAATGAAAAAGTAATTGGAGGCAATTTAGATGGATATTACAGCGCTTGGTATTACAAGGCATGACCTGTGGTCCATCTTTGCTATCGTGCTATTGATGAGACCATGTATGTTATTGCATCAAGGAAATTTATTGCAACAAGTAGTACATTCACGTGTGAAAAGTGTATTTATTTTTTTCTTGGAGTATGCAGTTATATTGCAGATGGCAATAGCAATCTTTGGAGGGTCACATTGGCAACACGGTAGTATCGTTGTATTTGCTACAATCTGGTTTACGTTAGTATTGACGTGGTCCACATGGTCATTTATATGGCCGAGATTGTCAGATGAAAAAAAAGAGTCAATTCGTGTTTTATTGAGATGGGTGCCTGTTTGGGCATTTGCCTTGGCCTTGTTACATAACAAGGGTGATGTAAGGTCTCTGCAAGATGCAATAATTTTGTGGCATTCCATTGTGAATTTCAGTCAGAAATTGGCACAGGATATTTTTATGGCCACTGTTGTGAATGTACATAAGCTGGTATGCAAATCAATTGTACCGTTTGGTATTTTGGTGACAATTACATTGCCAATATTATGTATATTGCATAATTTGAATGCTGTATTTGAATCAATGACTCAGAAAGCTCGCAATATTTTATTTTTTTGTGGGGAAGTAGGAGTTGTTACATTTGCAGTGAAGTGGGTGTGTTATAGATTGACCATCTCCAAAGCTATGTTTGTTATCGAAGTTGCTGCAATTATGGGAACTACGATAATGTGGCGTATATGGAGCAGGCTTACTGTAAAGGTTAAAAGACAGATTTGTCCTGTAATATGGTTATGTATCATACTCAGTATAATTATTCTCATTTGCCAATTGGTGTGGGATGTACACTTTTTTGCTGCTGTAACCATTGTTTGGAGAAGTATCATATTAAAAGTGCTTATTTTCATAAAGAGTAAAGCAATTTTGTACACAGGTTACATCATCAGTTTTACAAAACTGTGGTGGGGACGTGGCATTACTTTGATAACTACTCTTTCATGGGCACAGGCCAAAAATTTTGGAGTCTTTGCAGCACAAAAGGTGAGCGCAAGAGGTGCTATTAAGTTAGGCATTGCACTTGCTATTACGCAATTTTTTGCGAATAAGAAAGCAAGAGCGTTAAAAAATGAAAAAGTTATGTGGGCGAAGTTATTCTTTGGTAAATACAAAGATAGAGCAGTGACTCATTATAAATCATTATCATTTCCCAGACAGATGTTTTGGTGCATTATTGGCATGACAGCAATTTGGTTGATGGGTGGTTCTGCTGATTTTATTTATCCACTTTTTCCAAAGGGCGTTCTC
>SWBW01009867.1_pt1 | contig 45146 bp, 44 predicted proteins | sample 4693041 | NCBI WGS metagenome assembly SWBW01 (sample SAMN10267271, study PRJNA491770) | bioreactor metagenome | isolation source: DHS bioreactor inoculated with marine methane seep sediment | place: Japan: Omine Ridge, Nankai Trough | collected 2006-05-06 | reverse complement strand
CCCACGCTCTAACCGGCTGAGCTACATCGCCTTCGGACAGGTCTTTACAAAGAGCGGGCATTTTAAATACCCGCTCAGGTTTTGTCAAACGTTGAATCTGAAATGGATCACATCGCCATCCTTAACAATGTAGTCCTTGCCTTCAAGACGCCATTTTCCGGCATCCTTGGCGCCCTGTTCGCCTTTATGGGCGATGAAGTCCTCGTAGGCAATCACTTCGGCGCGAATAAAGCCTCTTTCGAAATCCGAATGGATGACGCCGGCGGCCTGAGGCGCGGTCGCGCCCGTCGGAATGGTCCAGGCCCGGACTTCCTTTACGCCGGCGGTAAAATAGGTGGACAGATTCAGCAATGCGTAGCCGGCCCTGACGACACGGTTCAATCCCGGCTCTTCCAGCCCCAGATCATCGAGGAATTCTTTCTTTTCATCATCATCCAACTGGGCGATTTCCGCCTCTATCGCGGCGCAAATCGGTACGACGACAGCTCCTTCCTTATCGGCAAACTCCCTGACCCTGTCCAGCAGGGGATTATCCTCGAAGCCGTCATCCTGGACATTGGCGATGTACATGGTGGGCTTGATCGTCAGCAAGCACAAGTCTTTTATCAACGCTTTTTCATCATCGCTTAATCCCATGGCCCGCACGGGCTCACCGGTGTCCAGATGCGTCGCGACTTTTTCCAGCACTTGTTTTTTCGCCTGTTCTTCCTTGTTGCCTGATTTGGCGGCTTTCGATACGCGCTGTAACGCCCGTTCTATCGTGGCCATATCAGCCAGCGCCAATTCCGTGTTAATGACTTCTATGTCTGAAACGGGATCGATCTTGCCGGCCACGTGGACGACGTTTTCATCATGAAAACAGCGCACAACATGAGCTATTGCGTCGGTTTCACGTATATTGCCCAGGAACTGGTTGCCCAAGCCCTCGCCTTTCGATGCGCCCGCAACCAGGCCCGCGATATCCACAAATTCGATGGTCGTAGGCAGCGTGCGCTCGGGTTTTACAATTTCCGCCAGCTTTTCCATTCTATTGTCGGGTACGGGAACAACGCCCACGTTAGGATCGATCGTACAGAATGGATAATTTTCGGCGGCGATCTTCGCCCGGGTTAATGCGTTAAACAGGGTTGATTTTCCAACATTGGGCAAACCAACGATTCCGCAATACAATGCCATAGGGTTCTCTTAAATAGAATTTGATACAAGAAGGAGTACAGCGAGAGGTTCAAGCTGAAACAAACGGACAATTATACAATTTATCGCTTTAATCCAAAAAACTATTTATTGCCCTGTCCTGCTTCGGTAAACAGCACTATTCTGTTTCTACCGGCCGCTTTCGCGGCATACAGGGCTTTGTCCGCGTAATGGATTAACAGGTCGATATTCAGGTCGTCTTGGTTCAGGTGCTCTTCGGTCAGGCAATAGAGCCCGATGCTGGCGGTTATCCGCACTGGCTGCTGCTTGCACAGACAACGCAGCGATTCGATTTTTTTCCTGATCCGCTCGGCGAACAATTGACCTTTGCTGTCATTCATATTGGTAAATACCATGACAAATTCCTCACCACCGAAACGCGCCAGAATATCCGACTCACGAATTTCCTCTTTGATGGCCCGCGAAACATCTTTCAGAACAGTATCGCCAAACCCATGGCCGTAAACATCATTAATTTCCTTGAAATGATCGAGATCCAAAACCATCAGGCAAAGCGCCTGACGCTGGCTCCTTGAGCGGGCCAGCGCCGTTTCGATTTGCGCGTAAAAATAGCGGCGGTTGTATAGCCCGGTCAATTCATCGCGCATGGACATGTTTTCATGGTGTTCCTTTAGCAACCTGACATCTTCCAGAGCCCTTTCCAGATGCCGGGTCCGGACAGCAATCTGTTCCTCCATGCGTTGCAGTAACCGATAGTTGGCAATCAGTTCACCCATCATGTTCTTATAAATATGCAGAAGCCGGATATGCCATTCCGAGAAATAATTGACTTCGGGATGGGAGATGTTCAGGACCCCTACCAATTCACCGGCGGCAAAAATAGGCCCGCTGATGACGGATCCCGGCGACACGTCTTCGGCCTGCTGAAAAAATCGCTTATCTTCCTTGCAATTCATGCATTGTTGCAATTCGCCGGTTTTCGCCGCCTGGCCGATGATACCCTGGCCCATTTTGAATTTTAACGGCGCTCGTGCCGTTCTTTCCGCGCCGGAATATTCCTTGCTGCTGATGCCGGTCAGGTTCACCAGGCATTGTTCTTCATCGAGAATGAAAAACGAGCAACGCTCCATGTCCTGGTTACAGATCAGGATGGATAACGCTTTGAAAATGAGTTCTTTTTCGCTAGCGGCCTGACTGTTTAATTCTGAAAGCCCCCTGATGGCGGATAACGAGTTCAATAAATCAATAATCACATCCGATACACTGAATTGCCCCTGGGCTTGTCTCATTTATTATTTTCCTGCGATTGCTAGCGCTGCTGTATAAATATTGTTTTTTGCCGCGAGAAGATCATCAATAACCGATTGCGCCCGGGCCGCGGAAACCCCGAACGCTTCGAGCCGCTTGACGAATAAAGGCAATTCGTCCTGTTGGCCGGCCAGCATTTTCTTGGCTGTCGCGAAACATACCGCCAATAAGTCGATCATTCGCCTTTCACTCCCGGTGTAGTCGGTGTTTTTAAACTCCCTTAAAGTAACCGAATAGATGCGCGGCAAATGCCAATGAGCCAGCAGCACGCTTCCGAGCTCATACTGATGCTCCCCCATGGCGGCCAGCATTTCCCGGGAGACCGAACTGCCGTTTGTATTGGCACTCAGTAAAACCTGGTTTAACTCTTCAGGCCACATATAAACCGCGGTAATCAGCCCGATATTAAGCAATAAGCCGGCGGTATAGGCCGTGGAGGGCGTCAGATCCTCATCGGAACTCAGCTGACTGAATTGCTGAGCCAATATTGCGGTCAACAAGGCATCCATCCAGAAACGCTCACTGTCAAACTGACTGCATTTCTGGGTGTTCAATTCCAGATTCAAAACCACACCAACCGTAAGGCATTTAACCAGATTAAACCCGAGGACGCGTATAATTGCAAATTTGAGATCATTGACCTTGCCCGCATGGCCGAAATAAGCTGAATTGGCCAACCCTATCAGCCGGCCGACAAGCACCGGCGAAGTCGAAAGCACGGTTGCAAGCTCATCAATACTGATATCGGGATCGTTGACCGCCTGCAGGATTTTAATGCCGTCAACCGAAAGTGTGGGAAGATTTTTTATTCTTGAAACCTTCAGATTAATTTCATCCGCAACTGTCATATTTTCACCTTGTTATGACGGTGGTTCTCAACTTCACGATAAGACGCCGATAATCATCTTCTAATAAAGCATCACTTAAAACAATAATAGTCTTTTTGCCTTGATCCTGCCTTGTGACATGCAGAAATATCGCGTACAGGGTAATCACCGTTGAATTTAAAATCCGGACCGGTTCGAAGTCCTGGCCCTCCGAGATTTCCCAGCCCGCTGCCTCAGTGAATTTGATTGTCGGCCGCGTGTCAGTCAAACGCTTGACGGCAACCCACAGATGCAGGCAAATACCGGTCAACAAACTGACCTTGATGACTGGCGGCAAGGCATTGGCCAGACAGGCGCCCATCGCAAGCACGTGCATGGATATCAGCACTCGTTTTAAACGCCCGGAATGCTTAAGCGTCAGTAGCAGAGAGGGCTCGTATTTTTTTGACAAGCGTGGCCATTCCTTTTGCCTCAGGCAATTGTTCGCCCACCAGAAACGTTAACAGCTCCGCATCGCTGTAATTCAGCAATGCCTGAAACAGCGTTTGTTCATCCTGTCCCGCCGTTAAATAGACGCGGTCCAGATAGCGCCCGAGCATGATATCCAGCTCTAGTGTTCCGCGCCGGCAGAGCCATTTCAGTTTTTCCCGATGAATCATCAGCCTTGTTGACGGATTAACAGCATTTTTTTAATTTCAGCGATCGCTTTGGCAGGGTTCAGGTTTTTAGGACAGGTATCGGTACAATTCATGATGGTATGACAGCGATACAGCTTAAAGGGATCTTCCAGATCATCCAGTCGTTCCCCCGCGTTTTCATCGCGACTATCCGCCAGCCAGCGGTAGGCCTGCAGTAAAACCGCCGGCCCGAGAAAGCGGTCGCTGTTCCACCAGTAACTCGGGCAACTGGTTGAGCAGCAGGCACACAGAATGCATTCATAATAGCCATCGAGTTTTTGGCGGTCCTCTTTGCTCTGCAACCGCTCCATGTCGGCCGGCGCGGGCGTTTGCGTTTCGATCCATGGTTTGATCGAGGCATATTGAGCAAAAAAATGACTCATATCGCCGACCAGATCCTTTATCACCTCCAGATGGGGCAGCGGGAAAATTTTTATCGTGCCCGGATAATCTTCAATGGCATTAATACAGGCCAGCGTATTCTTGCCGTTGATGTTCATCGCGCACGAGCCGCAGATGCCTTCCCGGCACGAACGCCTGAAGGTCAAGGTGCTGTCGATGTCGTTTTTGATCTTGATAATCGCATCGAGCACCATGGGGCCGCAATCATCGAGATCGATTTCATAGGTATCGATCCTGGGGTTTTCCCCCGATTCGGGATCCCATCGGTAAACCTGAAATTGTTTGATGTGCCTGGCGTGCTCGGGCGCTGAAAAAAAGTTGCCTTTCTTAAGCACTGAATTTTTAGGCAAGGCAAATTCGACCATTAGTAAACCCTCTTTTTAGGTGGAATGGCTTCAACTTCATCCGTCAAGGTATACAGATGCACGGGCCGGTAATCGATTTTAATCCGGCCTTTATCCAGCCAGAGCAGCGAATGCTTCAACCAGTTTTGGTCATCGCGCTCGGGATAATCTTCCCGGGCGTGCCCGCCTCGGCTTTCCGTTCTGTTCGCCGCGCCGATTATCGTCACCATCGCCAGACTTAGCAGATTGTCCAGTTCCAGTGTTTCAACCAGATCCGTATTCCAGATCAAGGATTGATCCTTGACCATGATATCGCCAAACGAATCGCTGACTTGCTTTAGTTTTTCAATGCCTTCATTAAGCACGGGACCGGTTCTGAAAACCGAGGCATGCGCCTGCATGGTTTTCTGCATATTTAAACGCACATCGGCCGTTTTTAACGTGCCTTTGCCGTGCCGGATTCGGTCGAAGCGCGCGATCGCCTGATCGCAGGCGCCCTGTTTCAAGGGGACGTGCGGCGTTCCAGGCTCGATCAATTCGGCGCAGCGGATGGCTGCCGAGCGACCGAAAACGATCAGATCGAGCAATGAATTCGAACCCAGCCTATTAGCGCCGTGCACCGACACGCAGGCCGCCTCGCCGACCGCCATCAATCCCGGCACCACGGCTTCGGCATCATCGCCGTTCTTGGTGATCACCTCGGCCTTGTAATTAGTCGGAATGCCGCCCATGTTGTAATGTACGGTCGGCAAAATCGGAATCGGTTCTTTGGTGACGTCGACACCGGCAAAAATCCGGGCCGTTTCGGATATGCCGGGCAGGCGTTCCTTGATGATGGCCGGATCCAGATGTTCGAGATGCAGATAAGCATGGTCTCGGTCCTTGCCTACGCCCCGTCCTTCCCTGATTTCCAGGGTAATGGCACGGCTGACGACATCGCGGGAGGCCAGATCCTTGGCATTGGGCGCATAACGCTCCATAAACCGCTCGCCTTCCGAATTGGTCAGATAGCCGCCCTCGCCTCTAACGCCTTCGGTGATCAGACAGCCCGCGCCGTAAATGCCGGTCGGGTGAAACTGCACGAACTCCATGTCCTGCAGCGGCAGACCGGCCCGCAGCACCATCGCGCTGCCGTCGCCGGTCACGGTATGGGCAGAGGTGCAGGAGAAGAAGCAGCGCCCATAGCCGCCCGTGGCCAGCACGGTCATATGCGCCCGGAACAGATGCAGGTTGCCGTCTTCCAGGTTCAAGGCCAGCACGCCTTTGCAGACGCCGTCTTCCATGATCAGATCGAGAGCGATATATTCGACAAAAAACTCGGCCTGATGCTTGAGCGATTGCTGATACAGGGTATGCAGGATGGCGTGTCCGGTCAGATCGGCGGCGGCGCAGGTGCGCTGGGCAGTGCCTTCGCCGAAATGCGTGGTCATGCCGCCGAAGGCGCGCTGGTAGATTCTGCCGTCCGGCGTTCTTGAAAACGGCACGCCGTAATGCTCCAGCTCCAGGATGGCCGGAATGGCCTCGCGGCACATGTATTCGATGGCATCCTGATCGCCGAGCCAGTCGGAGCCTTTGACGGTATCGTACATATGCCAGCGCCAGTCGTCTTCGCCCATATTGCCCAGGGCCGCGCTGATGCCGCCCTGCGCGGCGACGGTGTGGCTGCGGGTCGGGAAAACCTTGCTGATGCAGGCCGTCTTCAAGCCCTTCTCAGCCATGCCCAGCGTGGCGCGCAAACCGGCACCCCCGGCGCCAACGACCAGGGTGTCGTAGCGATGCTCAATCATTTTATAATTATTCGACATGCTTTATACCATTCCCCTTATTGCAAAGATTGCCAAGACAGCGGCCAGCGCCAGAAGAAAAAATGCCAGTTTGACGATCCATACGGAAACAATCTTCAGCCATTCGGTATGCACGTAATCTTCTATGACTACTTGCAATCCCAGGCCGGCATGATAAAAAACGGCGATAATCCAGGCGACCATGAGCACGCCGTTTAAAGGATCGGACAGCCACTCCACCGTCTGTGCATGAGGTGATCTCAGTAACTGGCCGATAAACGCCAGCCACCATAGCGACAAAGGAATAAGAGCGGCAGCCGTGACTCTCTGCATCCACCAATGAACGGTTCCCGTTTTTGCGGACCCGAGGCCGCGGGCCTTGGCAATCGGTGTGCGGTACTCCATAACACCTCCAGGTTAAATTAAGAAAAAACTGATAACAGTCAGTATGATCGCCGCGATCAACTCGATATAGATATTCCTGTCCATGTGCTCCCGCTCGAACCCGCTGCCCGCATCCCAGATCAGATGGCGGACGCCGTGGCATAAATGAAAGAACAAGGCAAAAATGAAAAGCCATAGCACTAAAGTGCCCAGGGCATGTTGAAGGATATTCTGCATCACGGCATAGGCCTCAGCCCCTGAAGCGAGGGCCAGCAGACTGCCGGCAAACAGCAGTAGCCCTATCGACAATATGACCCCGGTAATGCGGTGAGCGATGGAGGCAACTGCATTTAAAGGCAACTTGTAAACTTGCAGATGAGGTGAAAGAGGTCTGTTACTTTTCTGTTGGTCCATAACACGTCACAATTAAGCCATAGTGAGGGTTGATAATACCTTGTCATCGCTCGCTAAGCCAATACAAAATAATACCTACTTTCAATCGTGGCAGTCTGTTGAATCGGCTGATTTATTGTCTTTGTCTAAACCGCGTTATAATCGGCGCCCGCCCTCAAACCCTTAATTGATCGTATTTATGAACCCGAACTGGAAAACCTTTTTAAGCACCGAACAGGCGGCATTCAACAATGATGGCGACATTGTTTTTCCCTCTATATCGTCCGACAGCGAGAAACAAATTTTTGCTGTCTCCGACCTGGCGGTGCTGACCGTTACCGGAAAGGATGCGGCCAAATTCCTGCAGGGACAGATCACCTGCAATATCAGCGATATCAGCGAAACCCAAAGCAGTCTAGGCGCCTTTTGCAATCCGAAAGGCCGGGTCATTACGACTTTTTTGCTGGTTAAAAAAGCCGACGCGTTCCTGTTGATTTTACCGGTGGCTTTACTGGAACCGGTTAAAAAACGGTTGCAGATGTATATTTTGCGATCCGACGTACAGTTGACCGACAGCTCGAATGAATTATGCCTGATCGGCCTCGGCTATCCTGCCGGACAGACAAGCGGACCCGCCTTGCCGGAACCGTTATTCGCCACCGTCCAGCAAGATGCGGTCTTTATCAATCTTTCAACCAAACAAAACCGCTGCCTGGTGATTTCGGAACCGGAAACGGCCCAGGCGCTTTGGCGGACTTCGGTCGGCACTCAAGGTTTTCAGCCTCAGGATTCGGCTCAATGGCGTTATCTCGACATCCTGTCAGGCTTGCCATGGCTGACTCCCGAAACCTCGGAAGAATTCATTCCGCAAATGCTCAATCTTGATAAATTGGGCGGCATCAGTTTTAACAAGGGCTGCTATACCGGCCAGGAAATCGTGGCCCGAACGCATTATCTGGGCAAAACCAAGCGAGAAATGTTTCTGGCCGAATGCGCCTCATCAGCCGCGCCCGAAGCCAATACCGCCATCATCGATAACAGTACCGGTACGGAGCAAAGCATCGGCACGGTTCTCATGGCGCAATCTTGGCAAAATGTTTGTAAAATGCTCATCGTGCTGCAGGTGTCTGACACGAATGATTATCGCCTTGCGTTAAAAAACCGCGATCAGGACAAAGTTACATTATTAACGCTATAATTCATCCCTTTAATAAAGGTTCACCACGCATGCAATTTTCTACTGTTCAAGGTTTCCTCGATTATGTTCAGGAGGAACTTGATGCCAACCGTCTGGTTTTGCCTACATTGCCCGAGATTGCTTTAAAAGTCAGAGATGCGGTTTCCCAAGGTGACGCATCAGCTCGGGAGCTGGCCGATATGATAGTCACCGACGCGGCACTTTCCGCACGCCTGATCCGCGTCGCCAACAGCCCTCTCTATCGCGGCGCCGTTGAAATCAACAATATCCAGATGGCTGTCGCCCGGCTGGGTAATTTAACCATACGGACATTGGTGACCAGCCTGGTCATGCAGCAGATGTTTTGCCCGACGACCCAGGTTCTGGAACATCATTTCCGCAAGACCTGGGAGGAAAGTGTCAACGTCTCGTCCATCAGTCGGGCGCTGACGATATTCGCGCCGCATCTCAATGCAGATGAGGCCATGCTGGCGGGCTTGATACATCAAATCGGCAAACTGCCTATCCTGATGCTGGTCGAGAACATCCCCCAATTTAGGGAAAGCCCGACACTGCTGGAAAAACTGCTGGAAAAGGCCCATCCCGCCGTCGGCAAAATGATCATGGAAAGCTGGAATTTTCCGCACGATTTAAAACCTGTAGCCTCGGAGTATGTCAACTTTCAATACGATTCAGGCCCTAAAGCGGATTATGTCGATATCGTGCAGGTCGCTTTCCTACAGAGCATCACGGGAACCGATCATCCGGCATGCCGGATTGATTGCTCTACGGTTCCCGCTTTCGGCAAGCTCGGTCTTGCAACCGATGCTGAAATGCTCGAAATTGAAAGCATTTCAGATGAAATTGAATTAGCAAAGAGCATGCTTTCATAAACAGCTGTACCCTGATAGAACCATGATGAATACACAAGCCGCCTTACGTTTCCGCCGCCTGGGCACCTTAACCATTTTCGCCGTCTACTTTGTCATTCTCGTGGGCGGCATCGTAAGAGCCTCCGGCGCGGGCATGGGATGCCCCGACTGGCCGACCTGCTTCGGGCAATGGGTGCCGCCTACCGACGAATCCCAGTTGCCTGCCAATTACCATGAAATCTATGCCGAACGCGGCTATGAAAACACGCAATTCAACCCGGTAAAAACCTGGACCGAATACACCAACCGGCTGGTCGGTGTGACGATTGGATTCCTGATCTTCCTGACCGCCTGGTCATCGCGCATTTACCTGAAAACCGACAAGACCGTCTTTTATTTATCATTAAGCGCTTTTTTCCTGGTCGGCTTCCAGGGCTGGCTGGGTTCGACCGTGGTCGCCAGCAATCTGAAGCCCATCATGATCACGCTGCATATGCTGCTGGCTTTATTTATAGTGGCCTTGCTTATTTATACGATTGCCCGGTCGCAACGCGATTTTATCGGCCGGATTGACACGCACGGACTGCCCGATAAATTCAAGACAGTCTTGATCGCGGCCATGGCCATGACTTTGATACAAGTCGCCATGGGCACCCAGGTGCGCGAAACGGTGGACTTCATCATGCATGAACACGCCTATATCGACCGCCAATACTGGCGCGAGGACTTTCCGATCATTTTCTATGTTCATCGGTCATTTTCATCGATCATTTTATTTACCAACCTCTGGCTGGTCTGGAAAATTTACCGGTCAGTCGACAGAAACAGCATCCTGATGCGCACCGGTTTCGCGCTGATCGGACTGATTGCGACCGCCATCATCGCCGGCATCACCCTGGACAGACTGGGCATGCCGCCGGTGGCTCAACCCATTCATTTACTTATGGCCAACCTGATTTTCGGCGTCCAGTTCTTCCTGTATATCTGCCTGAGTTATGCGTCCAACAAACCGGTGGTTTTACAACCTAATGTGTAGAAGTTATGCAGGGGCGAATTCATTCGCCCCTGGCGACTAAAGTCGCCCCCACAGTTTTTACTTGTCAAACTTCAGGAAAGTCATTTTTCGACTTATCCTTAATGAATAATAAAGCTTGAACATTCGCCAAGGATGAAGCCATGCCCTGCCCCGCTGGCATGGACAAAACCAGACAAGCTGTTGCCAATCCACCCTGAGTGGCCTGGTTCACGCCCACCCGGCCATCAATTCCAATACCATGGCCCCCAAGTGGTGAATGTCGGTTTTTGAGAGAGGCGAAAAGGAGCTGTCGGCCCAAATCGCTCTTCTATCCCATTTGCCTGACCAACTGCTTATTGCTGGATAACTGAACAGGCCATCATAAAGATAAAAGGAAACCGTATATCATCCGACACAGGAAGATATACGGTTAAGGTTTTGACGTACCTATTGAGTTTTATTGCCCAGGTTGAGTTAATCAGGGATGATATACAAAAAACTATTTAAATTACTTGTTCGGTTTCGCGGATGGGTCCTTTCATAGATGGCTGGGAAATTGAAGATGTTGAGGCCGTGATAGCGCATGGCATTCCGGAAGAGTTGCTGTACGTCCCTATCGTGGTATCTCTGGCCCCTCCTGATTGTGAGTGGGCGCAAGAGGTCTGCATTGGCCTCTCGAATCATCCGCATTTCAATGTACGCGGTAACGCCATTCTCGGTTTTGGACATCTCGCTCGTACATGCCGCAGGCTCGACTTGGAGCGAGTCCTTCCCATCGTATCGGCAGCGTTGAAGCACGAGCATGACTATGCCCCAGGGCATGCCGAGGATGCGGCGGCCAATATCAATCATTACCTGAAAACAATGGCGCCAAGCCCATGAAACCGAACAATCGCGTCAACAAGCACGGGCGCCGGAAAACCACCCTAAGCCCCGCGTTCTGCCGCCGGTTACGCAAATCGTTAAGCACTTTGGAGACCTCATGAAACATCTATTGCTCCCCTTGTTGACCCTGATGGTTGTAACCGGGTGTGCCGAGAATGAAGAATCAACAGCGATGGCACTGGCCCCATCCATTACGCAGGCACCAGCGGGAAAAGCATCCTCGTTTTTGGCTTATGAACACTCACTGTCGGTAGACACGGAGGAACAGAAGGTTGCCGAGGCCTTCGAAGCGGCGCAGGCCGCCTGTCGTGGAGCTGCCGACGAGCTTTGCACCATTTTGGAGTCTCGCGTCAGCTCAGGACGGGCAGCGTCGGCTTCACTGAAATTCCGCGCCAGACCAAACGGAATCAGGAAGATTGTTGCGACGCTAAGCAAACAGGCCGAAGTTACGAATCAATCGACCACCGCTGAAGACCTGGAAGCTCCAATTGCGGATGCCGAAAAGAAACTGGCAATGCTCAAGGACTACCGATCAATGCTTGAAGCGCTTCGTGGCCGTGCCGGCAATGATATCGATGCTCTCATCAAGGTCAATCGAGAGCTGGCGCAAGTCCAGAGCGAACTTGAGGCCAGTGAGGGTACGCATGCCCATCTTGTTCAGCGTGTGGAGACAGAAATCCTCAATGTGTATATCCACTCGGTTGAACATCGAGGCTTCTGGAGGCCAATCGGTTTCGCAATTTCAGACTTTGGCCGCAATTTGTCAAAAGGGATTTCTATTGCAATTACGAGCCTTGCCTTTTTGATTCCCTGGGTCATCGTGCTTGCCCTTGTTGTCTGGGGCGGCCGTAATCTGTGGAGTCGCCGGAAAAGGGCGGAAACAAGTGCCTAAATCATATAATCAGGGAATGAACGGTTTAAAGCGCAAATCTAGAAACTGACCGGTCAACCAAAAAAGCGGACTGCCTTGTCGATTGGTGGAAAGAGAGGATTTAAATTTACTCTGACCCCAACTATTATTGATTAAGAATAAACAACTGGAGTTATACGACAAATGCATTATTGGGTTATTGGACGCCTGATGTCATATATTACGTTATGCATAAGATGGAGAAACCTTTGAAATTTAGTCGGTTCGGCTCCGACAATGGACACATAGTAGTCTATTTTCATGGCGCGCCTGGAGCGCCGGAAGAATGTAGCATTTTCGATCTGGAAGGAAAAAATCACGGCCTGACGTTTATTTGTTTAGACCGGTTTTCGGCCGATCCGTCCATCAATGGGGAAGCGTATTTCAAACTTCTGGCTGCGGAAATTTCAAGAATAGCCTCCGGAAAACAAGTGGATGTTGTTGGATTTTCAATCGGTGCATTTATTGCGCTACAGACCTTCCGTTACATGACCAATGGGGTCGGAAGTTTGCATTTGGTTTCTGCGGCTGCGCCGCTAGAGGCTGGCGATCATCTTGAAACCATGGCTGGCAAGCAAGTTTTTAAGTTGGCAAAAGTGGTACCTGCCTTGTTCGTTTTGTTGTCTTACTGGCAAGGATTGCTCGCATGGCTTTCTCCCAATGCCTTATTTCACTTGTTGTTCACCAGCGCCGCTGGCGAAGATAAGGTATTGGCTGCCGACCGTGAATTTCGCGCTGGCATCACTAAAGTATTGAAGGCCTGCTTTATTGGCCACGTCCAAGGCTACGCAAGAGATATTGGGCATTATGTGCGGCCATGGAAAACGACGCTCACTGAGATATCCGTCAATACTTATATTTGGCACGGTGCCGAGGACAACTGGTCTCCACCGCTGATGGCTGAGTACTTGAAGTCAGCGATTCCTGGTTGCACCTCGACCAAAATATTCAATGGACTGTCACACTATTCATGCCTGTACCAAGCGGCACCTGGAATATGCAATCTTATTAGGCAAGGCATAACATTGCGATCGAGTGAGACACTCCTATCGTCGCGCCCTTCACCTCTACGTTAGCCATTACGGAGAACTCACATGCTATGCATTCCTGACGCACCCCAATCAATACAGAAAGGGGTACCCTTGAAAAATGTATTGGGTTTGGAGGCCGTCGACTGCTTAGCGAACAATATCGCATATGTTTATTCAGAATTCCGCGCGGATGAATTTCGAAAATGCGCATTGGACAACCTGGATTCCATGGAGTTTATGGAGAGAGGCACGCATATTGCCCGAGCGCTTCGAAACCATTTGCCGGAAAAGTACGAAAAGGCTGTTGAAGTCATTCTCGCTTCGCTCACCCCGCCGAATGCTGCAACAGAAGGGCTTGGTCTCGCGGTATTGTTTTATCAGCCTCATAGCTGTTTTATTTCTACATATGGCCTGGATAAGGAATACAACGGAGGCGACGACCCTTTCGATATCTCGATGAAGGCGCAGTATGAACTCACAAAACGTTATACGTCCGAGTTTTCCATTCGGCCATTTCTAATGATGTATCAGGAGCGTACGCTGTCACGGTTGGAAGAATGGATTTCCGATCCAGATCCTCATGTTCGGCGCCTCTGTTCCGAAGGGTCTCGCCCCCGGCTTCCATGGGCTCCACGAATTCCTGCTTTTGTGGAAGATCCCTCTCCAATACTCCCAATATTAGAATCGCTAAAAAACGATCAAAGCATCTATGTGCGTCGCAGCGTTGCAAATAGTCTAGGGGATATCGCGAAAGACCATCCCGACTTAGTCCTTGAACTATGTGAGAGCTGGCTCAGCATTGCCTCCAAGGAAGTTAAATGGGTTATCCGCCATGCGTTAAGGCACCCTGCGAAAAGAGGAGACAAGGTTGCTCTGCAACTCAGAGCTAAGGCGAAATAGGGGCAAATGATGGTTATGGCTAACAATCGCATTCACTCGGACAGCAAAAAGCGGCGCTCCCCGTTCCTCGTCGCTGTGCTTTTTGCTGCCGGCGATGCGAAGCGTTGGGCCTAGAAGGAAACGGTATGAGCAAATACGAGCCGAAGGTAAAAAGTGCACTTTGGCAAACCGTTTTTTTTCTTGCTTATCGCCATCTCTTCACTTCTACTGGTATTTATATGTACCCTCAAGCTAGAAGGGGACGCTCTGAAGATGAGTTTATTGTGGAGTGGCGCTGCTATGGCAATCGCTGCGCTCGTTGCGCAAAACAGGTATAGCCATTTCAATGCGCTACTCACACCAAATACATTTGTCTCTTCCGAATTTGTTACCGTTCTGCTCAAGTATCGCGAGTATCAACAAGACGGTAGTTGGGTACTTCTACTGCTGGCAGTTCTTGGGGTTTTTATTGGTGTCTATGGCTCTCTTGTCGGCTAAATACGGCAATGTCCAGCCAAGCCAGGCCCAACCCGGCAGTCAACAGGACCTCCGCGAAAAGCCGATTAGTGCGGTTACTTTCTACGTTGAACGGCTGCTTTCTGACTTTTACCTGCTATTCCCTTGAAATTCTTGAATGCCTCTGATTGGTCAAACTCGGGCGGTTCAATATCTAACCGGATTCGTATCGGAATTGATGGCTGTTTTCAAATCGGGAAACCTGATTGGTTTTCGACCGGAATCAGTGGTGGGTTTCATCAAAATCCACAATGAGTAGCACAAAAGCTTTAGATTTCTCTGGCCCCATGTTTTATACAGCCGAGTTTCCTGAGCAATCTGAAAACAGCTTAGGAATGGGTATAAAATAACTTCCTCAAGGAGTCGGAGGATTTTCCGGTGTAAGCGCGGATTTATTTATGCCCTATGGGTACTTGTGCCCTAGAGGGTATCCGCGCAGTGCGAATGAATTCGCACCTACAATTTTCTGATTTATTCCATGCTCATTACTTAGTATTCAAACTTTATTACCTCTACACACCTGATCATTCGCATTGCTCCATTTGCCTGACGGCAATGGCCGGGTAAGTTTGCCGCATGACATTCAAGCGCTCCAACACCTTGCCGTTGCCTTTAATCCGGGCATATTTCCGAGGCTTAGTGATGTATCGGGGCCTGACTTCGACCTGAATGCCCTTGGCAAGCAACTGGCTCCTGAGTATCGAGGCCCGGCTTTCATTTTTGAATATGCCTAACGAAATCAGCCCCTTGTCATCACCCTTGCGAAACAGCCAGAGATCCTGGACACCTTTTTCCCTGAGCATTTTCACGTTGGCCTCAGCCTCCTGCATGGTTTCCGGCGCCGGGTAATAAACCAGGTAATCATTGATCACCTCGCCATCCCGGGTTAACGGTTCAATCGCCTTCCTGGCCACGTTTAGCTCGTTTTTCCAAAGCTGATAGGCATTACCATTGACGAAAGGACCGACTTCATAACAACTCACCGGCTCTATTGCCTTGTCGCTGTTCCGGGGTTTCTCGGCCGCCGCAATCGCTAACTGAGCGGGTTTGGCTTCAGGCGCGGGCTGGCTTGCAGTCACCTTTCCAAGCGGAGCAGGGGCATTGGCGGCTGGTTCCTTTTTGTTCTGCCCGGCCGGAAGCGCGGGGCCAATGTCAGCCAACGGAGTCGGCTCGATCCGCGGCTTTTCCGTGGCGGGCGAATCAGGCTCCGCCGCCGGCAACCGATCGTCATGCTGCTCCAAACCTTCAGGCAATACGGGCTCGGCCTCGGCGGTTATCGTCGGCGCCGCCGCCGCCGCAGGCTCCGGTTTTGGTTCGGCTGCCTGGGGCCGAGGCGGCTCTTTCAGCTCGCTGACCAATAGAATCCGTTCCTGATCCGGTGAAATTTGCTGCTCGGCGCTGACAATCGAAGGAGCGAAAGCGCCCTGTTTGTATTCCCACATGAACAGACCGACATTGGCCAACGCCACTAAAAACAAAAAGATCTTCACACACTACCCTTCAAAACGATGGACAGCCCACGCAACACGATATCGGTATCGATGATGGGCTTGAAAATCAGCTGTTCGGCGATGAGTTCGGCATCGCCGCCCGTCAAAATCACTCGAGCATTTTCCGGCAACCCGGCCACCACATGCTCTATCAATCCGACCGCGGCCGACAACGTGCCGCTATGGATTGCGGCTTCGGTCCCTGTTGCCAATCCGAATGCATGGTTAGCTTCACTGAATTGAAGTTGTTCGGTGCCCTGGGAGAGCGATTTTTTCATCAGCAGCAATCCGGGGCTGATCAGGCCGCCCTGATGTCTGCCGCTGGCATCGAGCACATCCACGGTTATTGCCGTGCCGCAATCGATCACGCAGGCAGGCCCCGTATAATCGTGCCGGGCCGCCACCAGCGATAACCAGCGGTCAACACCGAGCTTCTCCGGTTGTGCATAGGCATTCCGCACGCCGAATGCCTGCGCCTGGGATTTGACGGACCGGACGTCCACGCCCGGCCAAAGTTCAAGCGCCGCCGACCGGACCTGCTCGAACAGATGCCCGGCACTGACACAGGCGACGGCGATATGTCGCGGCGGAACAAGATGCTGCCAGAGCTCGACCAGCGCATGCTGCGTCACCTGATCGTGAACGAGCGGCTGTCCGGCAATGAGCCGCTGGTCTTCGGCCGTGCCCCACTTCAGCCGGGTATTGCCTATATCGATCAATAAATTCATTACGACGAACCGCTAAAACTGACTTCCCCGGAAGCGAACGCCTGAAGGCTGCCGTCAGACCGCTTGATCAACAGCGTGCCGTCATCATTGATGCCTTCAACAATACCGTCGAATGGCTGCGTGCCGATAAACAGTGTCGCCGCTTTGCCTTTCAGACTGTCATAAGCGCGCCACTCATCGACGTAGGCTTGAATGCCGGCGCCTTCGAAATCCGCGATAACCGGCAACAGATGCTCCAGCAGCAAACCGGCCAGCCTGTTCCTGGATAACCGGTGGCGGCCGGTCACCTTGCTCAGATCGGTCCATGCCTGATCAATATTTTCTGTTTCGGCTTCCGGCAAGAACAAATTCAGCCCCAGGCCGATCACCGCCGAACACGGGCCATCGGTTTCGCCTGAAACCTCAACCAGAATGCCGCCCAGTTTTTTACCCTGGCTGTAGATGTCATTAGGCCATTTCAGACCGATATCCTCGACATCATGCTGTTTTAAAGCCCGCATGACCGCGACGCCGATAGCCAGGCTCAAGCCGGAGATAGCGGCCGGCCCCTGCTGAAAGCGCCACAGTATCGACAGGTAAATATTGCTGCCGTAGGGCGACACCCACTGCCGCCCGCGCCTGCCCTTGCCCGCGCTCTGATGTTCCGCGAAGCAAACCGCGCCCGAGCGCGCGTCTTGCCGGGCGCGTTCCACCAGATAACTGTTCGTGGAATGGATCCGGTCATGGATCTCGAGCGACGAGATCAAGGCGCGGACCCGCTCGCTCAGGACTGCCTCGATTTCGGCATGAGCCAGCAGCTCAAGCGGTTTATCCAGCCGATAGCCCCTGCCCCGGACCGCTGAGTGTTGCAGGCCCAGTTCGGCCAGATGGTTCAATTGCTTCCATATCGCTGCCCGGCTGAGCCGCATGGTGTCGGCCAGTTCGGTTCCGGAATGAAATTGGCCGTCCGCCAAAATAGCCAGGAGCTTTTTTTGTGTTTCGGAAATGACCACGTCGCTAGCCCCCGAACGACCGTTGATTTATGTTAAAAGCCAAAATGTTCGATACCTCTTTGTCATGACTGATGACCCGCTTCTTTTTTATCACGGATCTGCTGCAATTGCCTTTTGACCACATGCTTGATCAACAATTCTCGGTCCTGCTCTTCCATGCCGATATAATCAACGCCGATTCTATAGGGATACCGGCCGTCAGCGGCAGGCTGTTCATTGCAGTAAATCACCTTGCCGTAGGTCACGATCATGGCCATGCAGGAGACCAGCCACATTTTGATTTCCAGAAACTCACCGGGCTTAAGCGCTTCTTCACTTTCAAAAGCCAGGCCGGCCGCGCTGAGGTTTACGTTACGCGCATTTTTTTCCCTAAAGGCGCTATCCTGCGTGATGATGGCCTGCGCCAGCAGGCCAATTTTACGATCGATCAATTTCAAATAATTGACGACGTCAGGCTGGCTCTTTTCCAGCCGGCGCAAAAGCACGGTCGATTCCTGCGACAGCATTTCCAGGGCAGCGGACAGCGAGTAATGCGTCAAGACATTATTTTCGGCCGGCCCCGCTCCCGCCGCCTCGTGTTGATCGATTTTCCTGTAGAACAGATCAACTTCATCATCAATGCGAAAAAATCGCCGTTTCTCTTTAGAACCCGTCATGTCCCCTACCTTGATAGCCTTTAATTTATTTTGTCCGTGTCGACTAACGAATCGGCGCCAGCCAGCTTTTTTCGTTCCAAGTCCAAAGTGGGGTCCGTCTCAACGATGACAACTTCCACGCGTCTGTTTCTGGCCCGGTTTTCTTCGGATGTATTGGGCACCAACGGTTGAGTATCCGCATAACCTTGTACAACCACACGCTCTTTGTCGATACCGTTGTTATGGAGCATGTGCAGCGCCACCGTCACCGCGCGCGATGACGCCAATTCCCAATTGGAGCGGTAGCTGCTGTTGGTAATCGGCACATCATCGGTATGCCCGGAAATCTGTACCAGGCCGTTTGCTTTCGCGGCGGCGGCGGTGATTTTATCCATGACGGCGGCAAATCCGCCCTGAAGCTCGGCGCTGCCGGAGGGAAACGAGCCCTTTTCCTGAATCCGCATGACGATTTTTAAGCCGTTGGCTTCTACCGATACCAGACCTTGGCGAATCTCCTCTTTCAACAGTTCCCTGATTCTTTCCGCTTCATCTTCAATTTCAGCCAGCTTGGCTGCCATAACCTGTTTTTTAAGCGCTTCAATATCAGTATCCCGGGTTAGCGTTTGCTCGGGCATTGCCTGTCTGGCTTCGTCCAGCATGGCGGGGTCCGCCAGTGACGGCGAAAAGTTCTGCTCAATAACGCTGGTGCCCATAGGCGTATCGGTCTGGAAGACTTCGTTCTGCACGCCAAACGCGCTTTTCATGGAACCGGCTATCTGCTTGAATTTCCTGATATCCTGGGTAGCCGATGAAAGCAGCAATACAAAAAAGCACAGCAGCAACGTGCAAAGATCGGCAAATGTCGCCAACCAGGCCGGTGCGCCAGGCCGACACTTGGAACGACGTTGATCAGCCATGTTGCATTACTCTCCGTCCTTTTTGCGGTCTTTATCGGAAATATACGACATCAATAACGCTTCCAGTATTTTTGGATTCATGCCTTCCTGGATGCTGTTAATGGTTTCAAGAATCAGTTCCATGTTGGTTCTTTCATATAACAGTACGGTCGACAGTTTATCGACGATAGGCAATGCGAAACAGTTGGCGATCATGGCGCCGTACAGCGTCGTTAACAGCGCCACCGCCATGGCGGGCCCGATGCTGGACGGATCGGACATATTGGCCAACATCTGCACCAAACCGATCAAGGTGCCGATCATGCCCATGGCCGGCGCCAGATCGGCAACCCCTTTCCACATGTATTGGCCGACTTCATTGCGGGCAATCATTTGATTGATTTCCTGAGCGAGCATCTTCCTGACGAAAACAGGATCGTGGCCGTCGACACATAAATTGATCCCCTTTTTCAAAAAAGCATTGGAAATCTCTTCATCTTCCAACGCCAGCAAGCCGTTTTTTCTTGCTATATTGGAAAGGCGCACCGCATCTTCAATTAAATCCAGAGGGTTTTCTTTTTTATTAAAGAAAGCTTTCGCCACCACATGAAACGAGCGAAAAAAATCCGTAATGGGAATCCGCATCAATGAGGTGCCAAAGGTTCCGCCGATCACAATCAGTATAGACGGCAGATCGACAAATAACATGATATCGCTGCTGGTGGATATGGCGGCAACGATAATGCCCACGCCGAGCAGAAAGCCGATCAGGGAAGCGACATCCATCAGTTGCCCCGATACGTGGTCGAATCCATACAGCAGCGAAACCCGTTTCTTTTCAAAAAGTCTCTTTCATCCAGTCTCTCTTTAACGAGAACAAATCCATCGATACACATAAATTCAATTGATCAAAAAACAATAAAGATAAAAACCGGTTCCGGCAGCATGTTGCGTAACGAAATTCAACAACGGAAGCCCATCCATAAAAGTCCGGCGAATTATACTGCATATGGCACGATTAATAACCGGTGTTGCGGAACGGCAGGCTGTTTACCCTTGTCGCTTAAACCATTCTCTCCGGCCTCACCTCTATAAGCCTAGCTGAATTTTTAATGACTTACTGATGTTACACAGTCAGTTGAAGTTAGATCGATTTAATTTAAGGTGTCGCTAGCGCGACGGTTTTATTTAATCGGGTTTATCGCACCCGAAGGCGAGTTACTTTCTTTTGCGCGGCCAAAAGAAAGTAACCAAAGACAAATCTGCCTGGAGCAGATTTGGATGCGAAGCACGCGCAGCGTGAGTGCCTGGATGGCACGAGTCAGCAGGCCGCCCGGTTGCCGCTTGCTTCCTGTGCTCCTCGCTCTTGTGCCCCTTGCGGGTATTCGCCGAGGGTTGCCAAAAGGGACTCCTGTCCCTTTGGCAACGCGCTTCATCCATGAAGCGCCCCTTCGGGCTATTCTCGGCGAAAGCTGCGGTGCTCGGCGCGGCAAACGGGATGAAACCACTCATGCGTAACATCGGTGACTTATATTCAGCATTAAATTTTTACTTAACGCCGGTTTCATGTATATTTCAAACGACCATTTGAAATCGTTATTAGAAATCTATCTTTTCCCTCATGCCCGATCCTGTAAAACAGCCGTTAAAAACGCGCCAGCGCCTGCTGGTCGCGGCCAGCCGCATCTTTGCCGAGAAAGGTTATCAGGACGCCACGATTGCGGAAATATGCGAGCAGGCCCAAACCAATATCGCTTCGGTCAATTATCACTTCCACGACAAGGAAAACCTCTATCTTGAAGCCTGGCGCCATGCCTTTCAGGAGGACCTGAAAGCCCATCCGTCCGACGACGGCCTCGCTGCCGACACGCCGGCCGAGGTCCGCCTGGCCGGCCGCATCAAATCATTGATCGCGCGCATCGCCGATCCCGATTCGCATTTTTTTGCCATCGTGCACAGGGAAATGGCGCAACAGACCAGCCTGCTGCAACAAATCATGGCGCAGGAAATCAATCCGGAACGCCAGGCGTTAAATGAGCTGATTGGTGAATTATTAGGGTCTGATGCGACCGCCAGACAGATCCAGTTTTGCCATGCCAGTATCGTCGGGCAATGCTTTCATCTGTTAACGGTCAAGCATATCAGGTTCAACGAGGAAAACCGCCGCTATGTCATGGATTTGAAAGATGCAGACGCATTTGCCGACCATGTCGTGCGTTTTTCGCTGGCAGGCATTGCCGCTCTTCGCGACGCCAACAAGCGCAGGCCACAGGCATGACTGCCGTTATCACCGGCCTGCAAGAACCGGCGTTTAAAACTTCCTTATTGTTTGCACAATTGCTGCATATTGTTTGAGCTATTTACCGCTATAGTCGGAGCCCAAAACAACAAGGCCGCGTTTGACAAGCACAAACCTTAATCAATGATAAAACACTCCATCCAAAAAGAAAAAATGCCAGGCGGACGAAAACCGGCCGCTTCCGTCAGCCCTGCAAGACTGCTGGCATCCTTGTTGGTCATGACAACCCTTTCCTGCTCTGTCGCAGTCAAAGACGTGCCTGCGCCGGTCAGTCTGCCGGACACGTTTTCAGCCAGCGGACAAACGCCCTTGCCCGAAAAGTGGTGGCTGGCTTTTAATGATGCCGCCCTGAACCGGCTCATCGATCAGGCGATGAGCGAAAACTTCACGCTGTCGGCCGTCTTCAACCGCCTTGAACAGTTCAGAGCGATCGCAAAAATAAACGGCGCCGAACTCATTCCGCAGCTAAACGGCGAATTCAGCGCCTCGGAAAGGTCTAATTCACGCCTGTCCACCAATAACTATCTCTTCGGCCTGGCGGCCAGCTATGAACTGGATCTGTGGGGCCGCATCCGCGCCAATATTCATGCCGCGGAGCTCGATGCCAACGCCGCCCGGGAAGATGTAGACAGCATCGCGATTTCGCTGACCGCCGAAATTGCCAGCACCTGGTACCGCCTGATCGAACAGCGCAATCAACTCCGACTGCTGGAGCGCCAAATACAAATCAACCGCGACAATGCCGATCTCGTCATCACGCGGTTTCGCGGCGGCCAGGCGACAGCCGCCGATGTCTTCCAGCAAAACCAGCTGCTGGAATCCGTGATCGGCGACAGACATACCGTCGTCGCCAACATCAAGGTCCTGGAAAATGCCCTGGCGGTACTGATCGGTAAAGCGCCCGGTACGGTCGAGATTCCTCCCCAGGACAGTTTTCCCGCGCTGCCGCCTATCCCCGACACCGGCTTAAGCGCCGCGTTGATGCAGCGGCGGCCGGATGTACGCCGGGCCTATTTCCTCGTGCAAGCGGCCGACCAACGCATTGCCTCGGCCATTGCCGACCGTTTCCCCAAACTCAGCCTGTCCGCGAGCGTGAACACCTCCGCGCCGGACCTGCAATCGCTGTTTAACAACTGGATGGCGACCATCGCCGGCAATCTGGTCATGCCGTTAATCGACGGCGGCCGTCGTATCGCCGAAGTTGAACGTAACCGGGCCGTCTCGGCCGAAGCCCTGGATGATTACGCAACCGCCCTGCTCCAGTCGGTTCAGGAAGTAGAGGATGCGCTTATTCAGGAACAGCAGCAACACCGGCTGATCGAACGTCTTGACAATCAGGTCGAGCTCTCACGCAAGGCCACCGAACAAATCCGTTTACGTTACAGTTACGGCGCCATGGATTTCCTGCGCGTATTATCGGCCCTGCTGAGCCAGCAAGGCCTGGAACGCAGCCGCTTGAGCGCGCAGCAGCAGCTGATCGATTTTCGCATCAGCCTTTACCGGGCACTGGCCGGCGGCTTTCCTATCGGCGATACCATGGCAAAAGCCGATGACTACAAGGATAATAAGCAGCATGAATAAACATCTGATAAAACTACTGCCCGCACTGCTGATTATGGCGGTGGCCGGCGGCTTGTCTTTTTACTGGCTGACCCATCAGGCCCGTGCCAGCCGCATACCGCCTCAACCGGTTACGCCACTGGTCGAGGTCATGCAGGGAACGGTTATCGATCATCAAACCGCCGTCTATGCGATGGGCAATGTCATCCCTTCGCAAAGCGTCAATTTGACGCCAAGAATCAGCGGCATGGTAATCAGGGTCAGCCCCCATTTTATTGAAGGCGGCATGCTCAAGGAAGGCGAGGAACTGGTCGAGCTGGATCCGACCGATTACCGGCTGGCCATCAAGCAACGGGAGAGCGAGCTGGCCAAGGCGCAATTCGATCTGAAAATGGAACTGGGACAGCAGGCCATTTCCAAACGCGAATTCCAGCTGCTGGGCGGCGAACTGGCGCCCCAGGAGCAGGAACTGGTATTGCGCAAGCCGCATCTGAATGCCGCCAAAGCCAAGCTGGCCGCAGCCGAAGCGGCGTTAAAACAGGCGCACCTGGATCTGGAACGCACGCGTCCCGTCGCGCCGTTCAATGCCATCATCACCACCCGCAACGCCAACGTAGGCGCCTGGATGTCGGCTTTTTCAACCGGTACGCCGCTGGCGAAACTGGTTGGCACGGACACCTTCTGGATCAACGCCTCGATACCGGTCGATAAGCTGGGCTGGATTCAAATTCCGGGCATCAATAGCGAGCAAGGCTCACCGGTCAAGGTATCGTATGAAAAAGGCTGGGGCAAAGACGTTTACCGGACTGGCGTCGTCAAGCGCCTGCAGGCTGAAATCGAGCAGGAGGGGCGCATGGCAAAGGTGATCATCGAAGTCGATGACCCGCTGAGCCAGAAGCCCGCCAATAAACTGGCGCCGCCATTAATGCTGGGCACTTATGCGCGCGTCGAGATCGAGGGCAAAACGCTGCACGATGTCATCCGCCTGCCCGAAACCGTCTTGCATGACGGCCGACAAATTTGGTTGATGACCGATCAGCAGACCCTGGACATACGCACGGTCAATCCGGCCTGGATCGAGCAAGGCTATATTTATCTCGATAAAGCGCAACTTCCGGACAATGCCCGCATCATCACCAACGATTTGGCCACCCCGGTACAGGGCATGCGTATCCGCGCCGAAGAACCGGACAGTTCAGACAGGCAATAATCCTTATGCAATCAAAAAAAATCGAATACACCGGATCGATCAGCTGGATGGCCGGCCATCCGGTAGCGGCCAATCTGCTCATGCTGGCATTTATCCTGGGCGGCCTGATGTTCTTAACCAAAATCAAGCAGGAAGTCTATCCCGAATTTGAAATCGATGCCGTCAGCATCAGCATCGCCTATCCGGGCGCCAGCCCTGAAGAAGTTGAAAAAGGCATGCTGCTCGCCATCGAAGACGCCGTCAGCGGCCTGGACGGCATCGATGAGGTCCGGTCCGTCGCCAGCGAAGGCAATGGCACCGTCACGGTCGAGGCCATGGCGGATGCCGATTTGCAACGCCTGACCCAGGAAATTCAAAAAGAAGTCGAACGCATCACCACCTTTCCGGTCGATGCCGAAGAGCCCAAGATCACCGTGATGACACGCAAGCGTCAGGTTTTGACGCTGGTCATTCATGGCCATGCCCAGGAGCGTGTCCTGCATGAAGTCGCCGAACAATTCCGCGACCGATTGCTGCAGGATCCCGGCATTACCCAGGTGGAACTGGAAGGCGTCAGGCCGCTGGAAATCAGTATCGATGTGCCTCAGGAAAACCGGCGCCGTTACGGTCTGTCTTTAGCCGAGATCGCCCAACGCATCCAGAACGCCAGCGTTGAGTTGCCGGGCGGCAGCGTCAAGACCAGCACCGGGGAGATCCTGATCCGCATGAAAGAGCGCAAGGATTACGGACAGCAGTTTGCACACATCCCCATCATTACAGCCGCCAACGGCAGCCAGGTGCTGCTCGGCGATATCGCCACCATCACCGATGGCTATGAGGATACCGATTACACCGCCGATTATAATGACGAACCGGCGGTCATGGTGCAGGTTTACAGTGTCGGCGAGCAAACGCCTATCCAGGTCTCGGAGGCCGTCAAGCGCCATATTGACTGGGCCAATGTGCAACTGCCGGACGGCCTGAGCGCCGACATCCGTTACGATGCCTCCGAGCAATACGCCCAACGGGTCGACCTGTTGATGCGCAACAGCGCCATGGGCCTGGCACTGGTCTTTATCGTCCTGGCCCTGTTCCTGGAGCTGCGCCTGGCGTTCTGGGTCATGATGGGCATCCCTACCGCGTTTCTCGGTTCGTTTCTGATCTTGCCGGCGCTGGGCGTGTCGCTGAACATGATCTCGCTGTTCGCCTTTATCATCGCCTTGGGTATTGTCGTCGACGATGCCATCGTGATCGGTGAAAATATCTATCACTACCGCCAGCAAGGCATGCCGCCCTTGTTGGCTGCCATACAGGGCGCGCGCGATCTGGCCGCGCCGGTCACGTTCAGCATTCTGACCAATATCGCCACTTTTATGCCGTTGTTTTTTATCCCTGGCATGATGGGCAAGATATTTTTCATGATTCCGATGGTCGTGATCGTCGTTTTTCTGCTGTCGCTGTTTGAATGCCTGTTTGTGCTGCCCAATCACGTCGGCCATTTAAAGGATGTCGAAAAATCAGGCGTGATGTATTGGATTCACTGTCAGCAGCAGCGATTCAGCCGTGCCTTCAAGCACTGGGTGCAGGAAAGCTACGGACCGTTTCTGGATTTGCTGCTGAGGCACCGCTATTTAACCCTGATTGCCGCGTTTTCATTATTGGTCGCGACACTGTCTTATGCCCTCAGCGGCCGCATGGGCATGTCCATGTTTCCCAAAACCGAGGCGGATTTCGCCCGCGTCACGGTCATGATGCCGTATGGCACGCCGATTGAAAAAACCCAGGCGGTGGCGCAAAAAATCGTCGACGCCGCACGCGCGACGACTGCTGATATCAAAGACGGCGATAAACTGATACGCGGTATATTTAAAGAAGTGGGCAAGGACGGCGAAAGCCACAAGGCCCTCATCAGAGCCTATCTGGCCGCGCCGGAAATACGGGAAAAGATAATCAGTACCGAGCAGTTCAACCTGCAATGGCGCGAGCGGGTCGGCGACATCGTCGGGGTCGACTCGTTATTGTTCGAATCGGATGCCGGCGGGCCCGGTTCCGGCTCCAGCCTGACCATAGAATTGAATCATCAGGACATCACACTGCTCCAGAAAGCCAGCAACCAGCTGGCCGATGCGCTACGCGCCTACCCGATCGTGAAAGATGTCGACAATGGCTTCAGTCCGGGCAAGCAGCAGCTGGATTTCACCATTTTGCCGGAAGGCAAAAGTCTGGGTCTGACCGCCCAAAGCGTGGCAAGGCAGGTGCGCAACGCCTTCTATGGCGCCGAAGTGCTGCGCCAGCAACGCGGGCGTAATGAACTCAAGGTCATGGTCAGGCCGCCCAAGGAAGAACGCATTTCCGAGCGGAATATCGAGAACCTGCTGATCTGGACCAGCACGGGCAAGGAAATTCCCCTGCGCGAAGTCGTGCATATCGAGAGAGGCCATGCCTATATGGAGATTAACCGGCACCATGGCCGCCGGAATGTGCAGGTCAAAGCCAATGTCACCCCCAGAAGCAAGGCCGGCGAGATTTTAAACGATCTGAAAGCAACCGAACTCCCCCGGCTTCTGGAACAATATCCGGGTTTGCAATACAGCTTTGAAGGACAGCAGGCGGATATGGCCGAAAGCATGGGCAGCCTGAAGTTAAGTTTCGTCTTCGCGATACTGGCCATCTACGCCTTGCTGGCGATACCGCTGCAAAGCTATGTCCTGCCGCTTATCGTCATCGTCAGCATCCCTTTCGGCGTTATCGGCGCCATTTTCGGCCACTTGTTGATGGATTATGACTTGAGCATTATCAGTGTATTGGGCATCGTGGCCCTGTCGGGCGTCGTCGTCAACGATTCGCTGGTCTTGATCGACCATGCTATTTACCTGCAAAAAGGCAGCAGCAAAACAGCGGCCGAAATCATCAAGGCGGCGGCCATTCAACGGTTCCGGGCCATTATCCTGACCACGCTGACCACTTTTTGCGGCATCATGCCAATGATATTTGAAACCTCGAGACAGGCACGCATGCTGATCCCGATGGCCATTTCCATGGGCTTCGGCATCCTGTTCGCCACGTTGATCACGCTGATCCTGATTCCGTCCTTGTATCTGGTGGTTGACGATATACGCAAACTGATTCGCCCGAAAGAGCTCGAGATGGTGAAAGAGTAAAGGCCGCGGGGCGGCCGCCTAAGATATCGACAAGTAAATCGCCCCGTCCACCACCCGAACCGGAACCGGCTTTAATTGCTGTCTGACGCAAGGGCCGAAAACACACAAGCCGTCCTCGAGCTTGAACAAGGCGCCATGAATGGCGCAGCTGATATGCGTCCGCTCCGGATTCAGAAATTCATGCGGCTGCCAGTTCAATTCCACCTCCCAATGCGGACAGGCGTTTTGATAGGCCCTGACCGTGCCGGCCGTTTTTACCAGCAGCGCTTCAATCAGGGTGCCCGAGGCGTCGGTATAATTAAATTGCCGGCATAAGCCAGGTTCAAGATCGGCGAGTGTGCAGATTTTATGTAAAGCCGGCATGTTTCCTAACTGTCAGAGGAATGAAAATGAACGCAATTTTATATTATATACACGATCCTTTGTGCAGCTGGTGTTACGCTTTCAGAACCAGCCTGGCCGGCCTGAAGCGGGCCTTGCCGCCGGAAACAGATTTGCAAACACTGCTGGGCGGACTGGCCGCCGACTCGACAACGCCCATGCCGCCTGCCTTGCAACAAAGCATACAACAAACCTGGCAGCGCATCGAACAAACGGTGCCGGGCGTCAAATTCAATTTCGACTTCTGGCGCGACAACACGCCAATCCGCTCGACCTATCCGGCCTGCCGGTCATTATTGGCGGCGAGAAAACAAGGCGTGGAATTTGAGGATAAACTGCTGGCCTGTATTCAGGATGCCTATTATCAATATGCTCAAAATCCGGCGCTCGATACCACATTACTGGCATGCGCGGCTCAGGCGGGCCTGGACCGGACACAATTTGAGTGCGACTACCGTAGCCGTGAAATTGACTTACAGTTGCAACAGGAGATAAAAACGGCAAGAAGCCTTGGCGTTTGCTCTTATCCGTCGCTGGTCCTGGTGAGAAACGGCAGGATTTCGCCTGTCGCCGTCGATTATCTCGACTACAGAACCATGATTGACGACATTGAACAGTTGCTAATAGACCGTTAGGTTCACCGTTTCCGGCGGCAGGCAGGCTTCCTGGCTGCAGGCCTGAAGCTGCAGGCTCAACTTAAGCGGCTCGCGGGTTTCGCTGTCATGACGCGACAGTTCGGCTCGTATCCGTACCTGTCCCTGATAAAGCGCCAGGGTATCTTTGTCGAATGCCAGCGTCTTTAGGACCGGATCGGGATAAGTCACGGTATCGACAGTCCATGCTGAATCGTTTAACAGCTTGACTTCCATAGCGATCAGCGCTTGCCGCGCGGGTTGATGGGCATTGATATGCCAGCCGTCCCTGATATTCAGATCGATTGCCACCGTGCTTTTGCCCTGTTGTTCGACCGGCCTTGCTTCAATTTTAACGGCCCCGCGCGCGGCGTATTGGCGCGGCCCGATCTCGCCATTCCGCATCTCATCGAGTTGCGCCAACAGATAAGCATACGCCGAAGGCTGTCGATTGATATTGTCGGCAAACGCCTGCACAATTTTTGCCGCATCGTCGGCATAGGCCGTCTCTCCCGTACGTCTGGCCAGTCTTGACAGCACACGCACGGCAACCGCATTGCCGGAAGGCAGCGCCCCGTCGTAACTGTCCTTGGGATGCCTGAATAACAGCCGCTCGCGTCCCATGACCAAGGCCCCGGAAGCACTGTCCAAAAACTTGTCCAGCATTTCGTCGGCCAGCGCCTGGGCCTGCAACAGAAACATCGGCTCGCCGGTCACGTCATAAAGCGCCAGTAACGCTTCGCTAAAATGCACATAGTCGTCCTGGCGGGCGGGAATCGATGCTTTGTTATCGAGACTGACCCGCCATAGCACGCCGTCCCTGGGCCGTTGTTTCTTCCAGAGCGTGCCGGCCGCATGCCTGGCGGCATCGATATAGCGCGGCTCGGACAGTCTGTCTCCGGCCTCGGCCAGCGCGGTAATCAGCATGGCGTTCCAGGCGACAATGATTTTATTGTCGGTCAGCGGCGGTATGCGTTGCGCGCGGTGTTGCCTGAGTTTTTCCAGCAGCGGATCGAGCCGGCGGAACAAGTGTTCTAGACTAACGCCCTCTTCCCTGGCGACTTCCTCCCACGGACACTGCAAATGCGGAATGTTCTTGCCTTCAAAATTGCCCTGCGGCGTCAGGCCGAAGGTGTGAATAACGAACCAGGCATCGTCAGGCGGCAGCAGAGCCTTGATTTCATCCGGCGTCCAGATAAAAAACGCGCCTTCATGGCCCTCGCTGTCGGCATCGGTCGCGGAATAAAACACGCCTTCGGCGGTTGTCATTTCGCGCAATACGTAATCGAGCGTCTGTTTGACAATGCGGACATGCAGCGGGTGGCCGGTTAAATCATGGGCTCTGACATAGATCCTGGCGAGATAAGCCTGGTTGTAGAGCATTTTTTCAAAATGCGGCACCAGCCAATGACTGTCGGTGGCATACCGGTGAAAGCCGCCGCCGACCTGGTCATAAATCCCGCCCTGCGCCATCGCCGACAGCGTGTGATTCAAGGCGGCAATCAGCGCCGGTTCCGGCCTGCGTTCATAGGCATGCAGCAACAGCAACAGGACCGGCTCATTCGGAAATTTCGGCGCCGGGCCAAAGCCGCCATCCTGGGCATCGTAACGTTCCATCAACTGATCGACCGCCGCCTGCATGGCCGAGGATTCCAATGTGCTGAGCTGGTGCTCCGCGGCCGTGACACGGTCCACCGCCTCGGCTAATTGTTCGGCCTGGTCAATCAGCGTCTGTTGCTGGCTGTTCCAGACTTTCATGATTTGCAGCAACAGGTCGGCAAACGTTTCCGCCGGATAATAAGTGCCGCCGAAAAAAGGTTTGCCTTGCTGGGTTAAGAAGGTCGACATCGGCCAGCCGCCGTGACCTGTCATCAAGGTGACGGCCGTCATGTAGATCTGATCGATATCGGGGTACTGCTCCCTGTCCACCTTAATGGAAATGAAATTGTCATTCAGGATTTTGGCAACATAAAGGCTTTCAAAGCTTTCCTCTTCCATGACATGGCACCAGTGACAGGTGGCGTAGCCGATCGAAAGAAAAACCGGCCTGTTTTCCAGCCGGGCCTTGGCAAAGGCCTCATCGCCCCAGGGAAACCAGTCCACCGGATTATGGGCATGTTGCAACAGATAGGGAGAGTCTTCGAAAATCAGCCGGTTGATATAAACCGGCTTGCCGTTTTCCAGATGATGCGTGCGAGGTTGGTAATTCGGGCCTTTAGCTTCCAGGGCGGCGGCTAGTCTGGCTTGTAGTTCGGCGTTGGATGGCATGATAAAGTCCCGTTGGTTGCTTGATATGAAACAATAAAAAAACGTGTCTGTAACACGTTTGTGTTAAATACCGAATTGGACTTTATTTTTTTGAAATTACTCCGCGCTTTAAGCTCAAAAAAGACATTATTCCCGATAACGGGTATCGGACCTCTCAGACCGGTAATTTAACCTCAATTAATAACTAATCACAGAGGACACAGAAAACACGAAGTAAATCAAGATGTTGCCATTTTCTCCCGTCACGTCATGAATTCCTACGGAAACATTGGCAGGCATTTGAATTTCAAAACCTTCGCGCTCTTCATGGTGTAATATTCAGAAGTGCATCGCCGTGCGGCGCTATATTGCGCTTCACGGCGATGCCACGCTATTTTTTCGAAGGGCTGGCGTTTGAAGGACTGATCTTTAATTCCTTGGCGCAAGCATAAGGCGACGTTCCTTCACAAATGCCCCAGTAGCTGCCGAAACTGCCTTCATTGCTGGGCTTCCAGTTTTCCGAAAATGCTTCAAAAACCACGCCCGACCAGTTGTTTTTAGCCAGCTTTTTAAAGGTCTGCTCGACGACGCTCAGCTGATTTTTCTTACCGGCCACACCGCAATGCTGCCGGGTATGAATATTGTATTCCGTGCCGCCTGCCGGTCCATTAGGCCAGCCAAATTCGGTCAAAATCACGTCTTTTTTGGGATAGGTTTTCCGCAGTTCCTTAAGCCGCGCAATATGAAAATCGGGCGCTTTTTTCGCTGTCGTACAAGGGAAGATGGCTGAATGTTTATTTTCCCACCAGGGAAAAATATTAGTGCCTATCCAGTCCACGGTTTTGCCGAAACTGCTGGGTCGACAAGGCCGTGACCGGTTGCACCATTCCCACCAGGTATCTATCGTCGTGATAGGCTGAGTCACGCCGGCCTGGCGCAGGCTGTCGATACAGCGTGTGATCTCACCGTCAAAGGCATTGCCGTGCCGCGTTCTGACTTCGGAACCGCAGCTCAGTTTTACGATCGTTTGCGGAAAAGCCCGGGCGACTTCTATACCGCTGTGAATGGATTGCGTATTGACATCCACATCATCATCCAGCCAGATGATGGCAATGACTTTGATATTTCGCGCCTCGGCTGCGGCAAAGACATACTCCAATCCATTCATCACGCCGTATGTCATGATGCATCGGAAGGGCGTTTCCTCGACCAGTTTGTCGAGCAACTCATTGATTAATTCCCGGGACGGATGAGCGCCGTAATCGGGGCTGAGCTCTCCTACATAGGGACTGAAAGCCGCGCATTGCAATCTTTCATTGAACGGGATAGCGGGCGCATTCTCCTTATGCTGAAGCTCTGCTATCGGCTTATCCGTGTTTTCCGCCTGGTCCTCGGCTGCTGGCTGATCTTCGGTTTCCGGCTGATCCGAAACCCCCGGCTGATCTGTTTGTGCCGGTTTATCCGCGGCTTTCGGCTGATCTGTTTTTACCGGCTTATCCGCGATTTCCGGCTGATCCGTGCTTGCCGGTTTATCCACGGCTTTCGGCTGATCCGCAGTTGCCGGTTTATCCACGACTTTCGGCTGATCCGCGGCCATTGCCTGACCACTCATTAACAACACGGAAAACCAAATCCATAACAGCAACTGCTTCATGAAATCCTCTTAAAATCAAATAATATCGATTGGTAGGCTTGCGCTCACTTCTCACCAGTGAACGATATGATAGCGATTTCTATATAAATGTTGTGAATTTTATTTTTGTTAATTTTTAGATGAGCGGAATGCTTCATTCTGTTTATAAACTGATGTTACGCGAACAACTGATTCAGACACCTGATAGAGGCGGATTCGGCTAAAAATAACACCCTATATCCCTTCAGGTTAAGGCCGTTTCCGTGGGAGTAATGCCCATTAAGCAGGAGCGCGGGAACGAGTAAAACCTATGAAAGTCTCCCCGGCATAGTCGAGGGTTTACCAAATGATTAATTACGACCAGGGCTTACATATCGGCATGCCGCAAAGCAGTCTCGGGAATGGACCACTGGCTTGTATCGGTGTTGAACGACAGCCTTCGAAATGGCCTATTCGGTGCGCCGGCAAGACGCACCGAATAATCAAACTGATAACCGTTAAAAGGAAGGCGGATTTTGCGGGCCGCGATAATACTTGGTCATAACCGGGTGATTACCGAGGTCTTGCTGCACGGTTACACCCTCCTCTCCCGGCAGGAACGGCAATCTTTCATAAATGGCTACCGGGTCGCCGACCAGTCGGGTAAGCGCGTCGTTCAGGATTTGCTGATCAAACTCGGGCAACTCGCCGTCATTGGCTTTCCGGATAAGGTCCAGCGCCATATCAAAACGCTGATCACGCGTCATTTCCTCGCCCTCCAAATCAGGATGCGCCTCAATATAGAGTTTGTTCTCCAGCCATCCCACTTTAATCGGCTGTTTAACAATGTAAACCGGCGTACCTACCGGCACCTGATTGTACAGTTCCTCTATATCCTCGGGATAGGTGCGTACACAACCGTGCGTGATCTGCATGCCGATGCCGAAAATTTTATCGATATCGGTACCGTGTATGCGGTATTCGCCGGGCAACGCCAGATACAGCGCAAACTGGCCGAGTGGATTGTGCGGCCCCGGCGGCACGACTGCCGGCAAAGGATCGCCGTTGGCCGCGTGTTCGCGCCGGATCGATTCAGGCGGATACCATGAGGGATCTTTAACCTTGCGGGAAACCTTGGTTTCGCCCAACGGCGTTTTCCAGTCCTGCCTGCCGACGCCATGGGCATAAGACATTACCTGTCTTGGCATGCCCTTTACTGCCGGCGGATAATAATACATGCGGTATTCGGAGATATTCAGCGTAATGCCCTTGTGTGGTGAATCCGGCAGAATACGCCTGTTGGAAATACGGATAATATCGCCTTTTTTGACATGCCAGCGATCGAGGTCCGGATTCAGGCGTACGATTTCGGTTTGTCCCAGATGAAAACGCCTGGCCACGTCCAGCAAGGTCTCGTCTTGCTCCGCCCGGGTTAAAGGCACGCCATCGGGATACTCGGTAATGACAGTATCGTTCGGATTTTCCGGCCAGTTATAGGTCGTGGCATTGGCCTTGCCGCCGATGACTGATAATGCAATCGATAAGGCAAATAATATACGCAATTTCATTATGATAATTTTCTCAAGCACAAAATAAATCTAACATCGCTTTTTTAATTTAGGCTTAACGTATAAACGTACAGCGAAAATAGCCGGATTAATAAAATCAGGCATCAGGCCTGATTAAAAAAACGGCAGATTTTATCATGCCAGGAGTATTTGAGCCTAGTTTTAGCGAGGCGTATGCTTGAATAAAGGCAAGCCTGATTAAATACGATATCGAGAGAAAATTAATAGTGCCGGTATTAATATAGGGCTTAAGTATCGACTGACTTTGCTATTTAAAATGGATAGCCTGAGTTAATTAATCATGACTATTTACTATCCATGGGTTAATACGGTTTTGCAGGCTGCGTACGGCTGCGCATAATAACCGATAAATTCGATAATATCCGGCAAAACCGGCTCCATGCCCTGTAACGGCAAGGCCAGCGCCGCCAACAGATCGATATGATCGAGGTCATCATATAAGCGTGTCTCCACGCAACCTGCCGCGCCCCTGACTTTATCGCTCAGGCTTTTGATATTGATCGGTTTTACCGTGGCATCATTGTTGCCATACAGTAAAAGCAAGGGCGGTTCCGTGCCCTGGACAAAATTGACCGGTTGCGAAGCGGGATATTTTTCCTCCGGACCAAACACTGCCTTTTGATAAGCTTCGGTAAAGGGTAAAAAATCGTAAGGCCCCGCCAGGCCGATAAATCCTTTCAGGCTTTGATAGGTTTCAGGCGACAAATAGTCCTCGTTAAGCGTCAACATGGCGCCCAGATGCGCGCCGGACGAATGCCCCATCAGAAAAATAGCGTCGGAATCCGCGCCGTACTCAGTACCATTCGCCTTGAGCCATTCGACAGCGCGCCTGGCATCGTCAATAATCCGGTCGAATTTGACTTCCGGATAGCGCCGATAATCCGGTATCACCACGGCATAGCCGTGCGAGGTCAGGGCCTGGGCGACGAAGACATAGTGCTCTTTGTTCTTGGTCTCGCATCCGCCCCAGCAGCCGCCATAGAAAAAGACCACCGTGGCACGCGGCGCCTGGTCCTGACCGGGCAAATACATATCGAGCCGGTTCATCGGGTGCCGGCCATAGGCGATATCTTCGACTAAGGCAAAGTTATCGGTTCTGGCCAGTGAATTCACTGCAAATAGAGCGGATTCGGTACATGCGGCCAATAAAAGCAGAGCAACCATCCCGGCGATGCGTTTACCCGTCCGGCAGATGCATGACCTTGTCCCTGAATCGTTCATACTGATATCCACATTGCCGAAATACGATCAAGCCTTTGGTTAAACGATAACCCGGGCAGAACGTTTCGCATCGGGATGACGGGATAATGGCGAGGTTAAAACCCGCCACTGATATTCGCTAATCCTAACTGAAAAGTTATACCTAGTCTTCATGTCCGGCTGCCAAGGCTTTTTCTATATTCGCCAGCACGCCGAACAAGATATGCGATAAACCGATATATAAAAAAAACAGCGGAAAATCCGGATCAATCGGTATATTGTTGATTTGTCCATAAAACTCCAATGATCCGGTAATCAAAACCAGGAAAAAGCCGGTCAGAATAATCGCTTGAAACTTTTTTCTTAAAATACCGTAGACACAAATTCCTATTTCGGAAATAGCCATATAAATCATCATGATGCGCAGATTATTAAGCAGTGGATTATAAAAATCCGTACTAAAATCGAAAATTACATCGCTGCCCGATAGTGATGAAATACTCCCCATCATTAGCACAATCACGGAAAGATAAAAATTAGCCGTCAGGAGAAATTTAACGCCTTGAAATATTTTTGATGGAATACCATTACTCATCTGCTTCGCCATTCATAGAGTAAAAAAATACCCTCCTTAAAGGAAACCAAGGAGGGTTTATCGAGGAGGATTGTTTAAAATTCTTTAAAACCAAGAACATAATAAACAAGACGAACCAATCAATCGGGCGTTTGACGTGCCCTGAAAATTCGACCCTTGTTCACAATAAAAAATCCTCACTCGGCCCCAATCCTGAATAAAAAATGAGCCTCATAAAGTCGAAACTTAATAAATTACCGACCTGCCCAACTTTTTGTCAATCCATATATGAACAATAGGTGAACAATATTATTACACCGGCAGGCAGTGTATTTAAGAGATTAAACAAGCAATTTATCCGATTTTATTGACTCTATTAACAAAAGCCATACCCGTTTAAAACAGAAAAGACTATGAGGACAGGACCATGAACGTATTGATCACAGGCGGAACCGGCTTTATCGGCCGCGCATTGGCGCAACATTTGACCCGGCAGGGGCATGCCGTCACCGTTTTAAGTCGCAATCCCGACAAAGTGGCCGCGATCTGCGGCCCCGGCGTAGCGGCGCTGGGCGATCTGAAGCAGCTTAAAGCCGAAGACGCCTATCAGGTCATCATCAATCTGGCCGGCGAACCCATCTTTGACGCGCGCTGGACCGAGGCCAGAAAGAAGCTGATCAGGGACAGCCGCATCAATCTGACCGGACAGCTTATTGACGGCATTGAACGCATGGCGGTCAAGCCGGATGTGCTGATCAGCGGTTCGGCTATCGGCTATTATGGCGATCAGGGCGATACCGTGCTGACCGAACAATCGGCGCCGAACCCGGATTTCTCGCACCGGCTTTGCGCCGACTGGGAACAGGCGGCGCAAAAAGCCGAACAGTTCGGCGTCAGGGTCTGCCTGATCAGGACCGGCCTGGTTATCGCGGCAGGCGGCGGCCTGCTGAAACGCCTGTTGCTGCCGTTCCGCCTGGGATTGGGCGGCCGCCTGGGCAGCGGCCGGCAATGGATGTCCTGGATACACCGCGAGGACTGGATTGCGATAGCCCAGACCATGATCACCGACACCTCCATGCAAGGCGCCTATAACGCAACCGCCCCCCATCCGGTCAGCAATCTCGAGTTTACGCAAACCCTGGCGCGCTGCCTGAATCGCCCCGCCCTGCTGCCGGTTCCGGCCGGGCTGTTAAAAATCTTGTTGGGAGAAATGTCGGAACTGGTACTGGGCAGTCAGCGCGTCATGCCGGAACGCCTGCTGGCGCAAGGTTTCGAGTTTCAATACCCTGACCTGGCGTCGGCATTACGTCAGGCACTGGGCCGGACATAAAATTACCAGCTCGACGTCTCACTCAATAACGCCAACTTCCCGCAAGGCATGCCGCAGCTTCTCTACCCGCTTGCGGTTGACGCCCAGATCGCTGTAGCCGATGCGCGAGGCGGAACGGACATGAATCAGCCCGGCCTCGGCATCGAGCAGGACATCGATATCATCGACAAAACGGAAAACCAGGCTGGTCGCCTGCGCGTGCAGGGTATGCTCGGTTTCATCGGTAATAACCGTGCGGCTCTGGCTGGTAAGCGCCTGTTTCAATGCCGCCCAGGCATTGTCCGCTTTACCGTCGATTTTAAACGGTTCGATAAAATGCGCCTCATCCGCGGCCTGGCTTGACACGCAGTTTGGGCTGTTCGGACAAGGGGCCAATTTTTTCCCGGAGGCGCCGGCATGGCTGGCTGTAAGTAAAGTCATCGTGATAAAACCCGCATGAAAAAGTGATTTGATAGTCATCGGTTTACCTAAGTATGTATGAAACAGAGCATCGCATTTATTGGACATAAAAACCAGACGGATTGGCGAATCATATTCACTAACCGGCTTTTTAAGATAAACTTTAGTCCAGAATTTATAACGCAAACACTTTCGGAGCCAGAGCCATGCCCTTGCTGAAATTAAACACCAACAAAACCATCCCTGATCAACAAGCGCCGCAATTGCTGGATCAATTATCAAAACTGATGGCGCAACAGACCGGCAAACCGGAGCGCTATGTCATGGTGCAAATAGAAGGCGGCAAGGCCATGCTTTTCGCGGGCAGCGATCAGACACTGGCGTATGCCGAGTGTAAAAGCATCGGCCTGACGTCGGCGCAGGCCAAGGCCATCTCGTCATCGCTCTGCCAGTTATTGAACGATGCCTTACAGATCCCGGCCGACCGTGTTTACATCGAGTTCAGCAATTGTCCGGCCGAATACTGGGGCTGGAATGGCTCGACTTTCGGCTAGTCAACCGGCTGAACACATCATATTACAGTGCCGAGCTACCGGCCAAGCTGTAAACACAACGCTTAAAACGGAGATATAACCATGGCTAATCGTATCACTCTGACCCAGTTCATCATCGAACAGCAGCGCGAGTTGCCGGGCGTATCGGGCACCTTCACTTTATTGCTCAACGATATCGTAACCGCCTGCAAGAAGATATCGCATCTGGTCAACCGGGGCGACCTGATCGGCGTGCTGGGCAGCGCCGAATCCGAGAATGTGCAGGGCGAGGTCCAGAAGAAACTGGACATCATCACCAACGACATCATGATCAACGCCCTGAACTGGACCGGGCACCTGTCCGGCATGGCATCGGAAGAGGTCGACGATATCATCAAAATCCCGGGCCAGTATCCCAAAGGCAAATACCTGGCCCTGTTCGATCCGCTGGACGGCTCTTCCAACATTGACGTCAACCTGACCGTCGGCACCATTTTCTCGATACTACGCTGCCGGGAAGGCGTCGATCCGACCCTGGAGGATTTTCTGCAAAAAGGCAGCGACCAGGTTTGCGCCGGCTTCGTGCTCTACGGTCCGTCGACGATGATGGTGCTGACCACCGGGCACGGCGTCAACGGCTTCACCCTCGACCAGGACATCGGCGAATTCATCCTGACCCACCCGAACATGACCATTCCGAACGAGACCTGCGAATTTGCCATCAACATGTCGAACCAGCGTTACTGGGAAGCGCCTGTGCAGCGTTATATCGATGAATGCCTGCAAGGCGAGGAAGGCCCGCGCGGTAAAAATTTCAACATGCGTTGGGTCGCATCCCTGGTTGCCGAGGTCTACCGGATTCTGACCCGCGGCGGCGTATTCCTGTATCCATTCGATTTACGCGATCCCGCCAAACCGGCCAAATTGCGCCTGATGTACGAGGCCAATCCGGTCGGTTTTATCATCGAACAAGCCGGCGGCGCCTGCTCGACCGGACGCGAGCGCATACTCGACCTCAAACCGACGGGACTGCATCAGCGCGTGCCCGTGGTTTTAGGATCGAAAAGCGAGGTTGAGCGGATTGTGGAATACCACAAGGCGGATTGACCGGTCAGCGAGGCTCAAAATACGGCCGACCTGTTCCGACCGGCCCCGTATTGCCCATGCAAAGCGTTTTTGAATCCAGCGCATTCACAGCCATTAATTATTTTAAAACCATGCCGAGGGCGGCTCCTGCTCATCGACTGATTACAATAAAAAAATGAAATTATTACTGACACTCCTCTTATCGATATTCACTCTGAACGTTCACGCCGCTTATAAATGCGTCGTCAACGGCAAAACGATCTATTCAACCTCGAAATGCGCCCAGGACGCAGAACAGTTTTCAATAGACAAGGACTCGGACTGGACCATGAAATTAAAGGCCAGAACCGCGCCCCGGGAAGATGCGAGCCTTAATGCCATCAGATCCCTGCCTTTGCCTGACGAAACCGCTGGCGAAACGTCATCTCAAATAGCCGCTGCGGACCGTCATGCCGATACCGGCGCATCATCGAAAAACTCCGGATTCACCTGCGACGGCCGGAACCGTTGCCCGCAAATGACTTCTTGCGAAGAAGCAACTTTCTTTTTGCAAAATTGCCCAAATCAGGAAACGGACGGCGACCATGACGGCGTCCCGTGCGAAGATCAATGGTGTCAATGACAATCGGAGACCTAAGCCGGATTGGCTAGGCCGGCCTGCCGAAATCCCTTGCCGATTTACACCGCTCCCCCGTCCAGGCTATTTGAATGATAAATGTCATGAAAAAAATTCCCATCGGTATCAGCAGTTGTTTACTCGGTCACAACGTCCGTTATGACGGCAGTCATAAACGGGATGCCTATATCACCGGCACGCTCAGCGAATATTTCGACTTCCGGCCGTTCTGCCCGGAAGTCGAGATCGGCCTCGGCACGCCGCGCCCGACGATCCACCTGGTCAGGGTCAATGGCGAGATACGCTGCATCGGCGTTAAAAACCCCGAAATCGATGTAACGGAGCGATTGCGCGACCATGCCGGGCAATTGACCTCGCAGCATGCCGATTTATGCGGCTATATTCTGAAAAAGGATTCGCCAAGCTGCGGCATGGAGCGGGTCAAGGTGTATGCCGACAATATCCCCAGACGGGACGGCGTCGGCATTTATGCCGAAACCATGATGCGCAATAATCCGCTGCTGCCGGTGGAAGAAGAAGGCCGGTTGGGCGACGCCGGCCTGCGCGAGAATTTCATCCAGCGCATCTATGTGCTGTACCGCTGGAAACTGATGCTGGCGGAAGGGTTGACGGCACGCAGCCTGACCCGTTTTCATGCCCGGCATAAGCTGATCATCATGAGCCACGGCGATTACCGCGAACTGGGCCAGTTGGTCGCCGGCGCCGCCCAGGACAATATCGAACAGGTTGCCGACCGGTATATTCTGCTGTTGATGACGACGCTCCGGAAAGTCGCCAGCCGCAGCAACCATGTCAATGTCCTCCAGCATATCCAGGGCTATCTGAAAAAAGAGCTGAGCGCCGACGACAAAGCCGAGCTTTGCGAAATCATCGAACGATACCGCCAAGGCGAACTGCCGCTGATTGTGCCGTTGACGTTGCTGAAGCACCACTTCCGCAAATCGCCCGATCCCTATATCGATGAATCCTATTACCTGTCGCCCTACCCTCAGGAATTGCGGCTGATCAATCAGCTATAGCCATGGCCAAGTTACTGATTGTCGGCTGCGGCGATTTGGGTATGCGCCTGGCTCATGTGCTGTCCGATCAAGGCCATCAGGTGACCGGCCTCAAACGCCGCCCGCCGTCCCATGACCACCGAATCCGTTTTGCAGCTGCCGACATCGCGACCGGCGCCGGGCTCGATGCGCTGGATGCGGATTTCGACCAGGCGTTTTTCATCGTCACGCCGGATGGCCGCACTGAGTCGGACTATCGCGCCGTATACGAGACCGGCCTGAACCGCCTGCTGACGAGGCTGCCCCGGTGCCCCTGGTTTTTTGTCTCATCCACCGGCGTCTACGCGCAGACCCGGGGCGAATGGGTCGATGAAGACTCGCCGGCCGAACCGAGGGCGATCACGAGCCGGCTGATCCGGGGGGCCGAACAACGGCTGATCGCATCAAGCCCCGATTCGGTCATCGTGCGCTTTTCCGGCATTTACGGTCCGGGCCGCGAATCGCTGCTGAGAAAAGCCGCGCAATCCCCCGTCATTCAAAAAGAGCCGCCCTATTTCACCAACCGCATCCATCAGCAGGATTGCGTGGACGTGTTGGCTTTTCTTCTGAATCAACGACTGGCGGGCCGCAGACTGGAACCCTGTTATCTGGCCAGCGACGATGATCCCGCGCCGCTATGGGAAGTCGTCTCATGGCTGGCCGAACGCCTGCATTGCGCGCCGCCTGTCGCCGAGGCGACCGGCGCCGATGCGGTCATGAACAAACGGTGCCTTAACCGGCGTCTGAAAGAACTGGGCTACCAGTTCCGCTATCCCGGCTATAAAGAAGGCTATGCGGAGTTGATCGATGCGCGCGGGACCGGCTGACCGGCTCTTTTCTCGAATTTGCCGTCTTCAGTAACCTGACTATTTCACCACAAAGGACACGAACGACCGCATTCGCGGGGTCGTCTTTGGTTTCATGAAATATCCGGGGCAACATCAGTAAATATGTTGGCCTGTTTGTTCACATTCGCGACCTCCTGTCACAGAAGTTGCGAATGTCCGACAAGTCCCGTCTGCTTCATTTTTTACCTGAACGGCCTGTTTTTATTCCCGGTCTGGAGGCGGACAAAGGTCAAAACATCATTTTTATCCTATACTTTTAAGTTCCTATTTTTGTGCAAGACAAATTCCTCCGCCATGGGCTACCTGAATATTTATTTTAACGACGAACTCAAATCCAAACATCAAGTGAACACCCTCATCACTCGTATCGGCCGTCATCAGGACAATGACGTGGTCATCGATAACGCCGGCGTTTCAGGCAATCATGCCGAGATCATCAAGAACGGCGATCAATACACCATTCATGACCTCGACAGCAAAAATGGCGTTTATGTCAACGGCGAGCGAATCTCGAAGAAAGAATTGAAGTTCGGCGATGAAATCATTATTTTCAAGCACAGGCTGCGCTTCATCGGGGTGGATTTGCCGGTCGCCGTCGTAACCCCGGATTCGACAGCCAGCATCGAAAAAAGCAATCAGTCGGCTACGGTGGAAGTCGATGTTTCCAAACTGGAAACCCTGCTCAAGGAAAAGGAGGCCAATAACGCTTGCCTTGAAGTTTCAAGCGGCGTCATGGCCGGTCGGACATTCAGATTATCAAAACCCCGCTTCAGCGTCGGCAAATCTCCTGATTGCGACCTCCAGACCGGCGGCTGGTTTGCGCCTCAAATCGCCGCCAAAATCGTTCGTCAAAGCGACGGTTATTATCTGGTTCCGGAAAAACGTGGCAAAACCCGCCATAACGGCACCCCGATCAAAGGCAGGGTAAAACTCAAGCCCGGCGACGACATCGAAATCCGCGGCATAAAGCTTCACTTCACCAATAAATGATGAGTTGCCAATCAAGGGCGTTAACTCCTTTTATGCAACAGTGAAAACCCGACATTGACTATCCAGGTTCCCGGCTACACGATCCAGACGCTATTAGGCGAAGGCGGCATGGCTTCTGTTTTTTTAGCGACGCAGAAATCCCTTGACCGTCCCGTCGCGTTAAAAATTCTGAAAAAATTCGATACTGACGCGCAGATCAAGCGGTTCTTCAATGAAGGCCGGATCATCGCCTCATTGAATCACCACAACATTATTACCATTCATGACCTGGGCGAGGTCAATGGCCAATGCTTTCTGGCCATGGAATATATCGATGGCGGGGATCTCAAACAGCGCATCGCTGCCGGTTTGCCGCCGGATGAAGCGATACGGCTGATCAAACTGATTGCGCATTGTCTCGATGTTGTACACCAGAAAGGCATCATCCACCGGGACATCAAGCCTGAAAACATCCTGTTCAGAAAAAACGGCACGCCGGTCCTGACGGATTTCGGCGTGGCCAAACAGCTACAGGCCGATGCCTCACTGACGATGGACGGCTCGGCTATCGGCAGCCCTTATTATCTGAGTCCGGAACAAGCCGGGCAGAAGCCCCTCGATTCGAGAACGGATATTTATAGCCTCGGCATTATTTTTTACGAAATGCTGACCGGCCAGAAACCGTTTCTGGGCGACTCCCCCATTGAAATCATCATCGCGCATTTGACGACCGAGGCCCCGCCCCTGCCTAAAAACCTGGCAAAATACCAGCCGTTATTGGACTTGATGATTGCCCGGGATGCCAATGACCGGTTTGGCTCCGCCGCCGAGCTGGTCAGTTTTCTTGAACAACGCCGGAACCCCGCCTCCCCTCAAGCGCTGACCCGAAAGCTCGGCAACCTCATTGCCGCCGCTGAGAAAAAAGCCAAGGCACAGGTTGACAGCCCGCTGTCCGCAACCTTATCAAGCAAACGCCTGTACAAGGCCCTATGGCCAGGCCTGACAGGCGTTGTCCTGTTATCGGCCGCGCTCTATTTTTATGCTTATCCTGATACCAGGCCGGCCTCGCCAGAGCTCGCTTTAGCCGATACCGCCCCGGATGAAAGCGCCACACCCGAGACGGCTCCCGTTTTGTTGGACGAAAGCAGGATTCAACAGCTGCTGGCGCAAGCGGAAATGCTGCTGGGCACGCCGGATTTATCCCTGCCAACGCTGAAACAGGCATACGACGTATACAATCAAGTAGTTGATCTGGACCCTGATAACACTATCGCAAACCAGGGAAAACAACGCACCGCCTCCTTGTTCGCGGCTATGCAAGGGAAAATAGAGAATTATCTCTCCGAAGCGCAAAAGGCGCTGCGCACTTTCAGGCTGACTTCACCTTCAAGACATAACGCCATGTTCTATTTTCATGAAGCCCTGCTTCTGGACCCCAACAATTCCGAAGCACAGCAGGGCCGCTTTAAAGTCGCGAATGCCTATGCGGATCTGGCTGAGTCCAATCTGAACCGTTTTGATTACAGTTCGGCCAGAACAAATATTAATAAAGGTCTGGCTATTAATCCGACGTCATCCCGATTATTAGCGCTCAGAAAAAAAACCAATGCCTTCAAGGACGCCCCCGGGCGCCTGTTCGGAAAAATCAAATCCATCTTTGATTAAAGAACGGATGACAACTTTACAATTAAGGAGACGTCACTGATGTCCTGGAAATTCGGACAAGCAATCAACATAGGTAAGCGAAGCGAGCAACAGGATCGCATAGGCCTATTCCATGCCAAAAACGGCAAAAGGCATCTGCTGGTTGTCGCTGACGGCATGGGCGGAATTGCCAATGGCGATCAGGCCGCGCAAATTGTCGTGGACACCGCTGAACAGGCATTCAAAAACAACAAAATCCGCGACCCTGAACGGTTTCTCGAGGACATCTGCAGTCACTCCCATGACCGGATTAACCAGCTTGGGACGGATGCTTCTTCAGCACCCGGCACCACCTGTGTCCTGCTATATATCGACAAGCTTCGGGCCTATTGGTCCCATGTCGGCGACTCGCGCCTGTATCATTACCGGCAAGGCCGGTTGATCCATCAGACGCTGGATCATTCAGTGCGGCAATTGATGATCGATCAGGACGCCATAAAGGAAAATAGCCTGGAAGCCAGATCTTTACAAAATCAGCTCTATAAACGCCTGGGCGGCATTAAAAAACAGGCCCCCGATATTCATGCCGACACCCTGGAACCTGGCGACATGTTTCTGCTCTGCAGCGATGGCCTCTGGCCCGCCATTGCAAAAGATCAGATCCCGGCCATTCTTCAGGCGCATCCAGTGGATCAGGACGGCCCTGAGCAACTCGTGAACATGGCTTTGCAGCATGGAGGGCGGCATTGCGACAATATCAGCGTTGCATTGGCTCAATGGGAAAAAACGCCGACCAAGCCAAGTAATTTAATCCTAAAAATACTCAGCTTTTTTAACAAGGATTAACCTGAGCGGTTATCCGTCAGCCCGTTTCCATTCATTTGACTAATAATTTATGCAAAGCAAGAGCCCTTTTTTT
>SWBW01009726.1_pt2 | contig 45634 bp, 44 predicted proteins | sample 4693041 | NCBI WGS metagenome assembly SWBW01 (sample SAMN10267271, study PRJNA491770) | bioreactor metagenome | isolation source: DHS bioreactor inoculated with marine methane seep sediment | place: Japan: Omine Ridge, Nankai Trough | collected 2006-05-06 | reverse complement strand
ACCGGCGCGCCGAAGCTATCCCAGTGCGCCCGGCTGGCTGACTTCATCGCCAGCTTCAAGCATCCGCCAGAGGATTTAACCCGGCGAATCAACGAGGCACTGACCGCCGAAGAGCTGTACGTTGAGCGAACGAAGAAGGATACAACCAAGCGGATTGAAGTCCGTGCCTCGCTGAAGAGTCTTCGCCTGGTCGGCGGTCTGCTCCAGTTCTCCCTTTGGTACGAGCCGTCGGTTCCCTCGCTGCGGGTCAATGAACTCTTCGGCACGGTGCTGGGAGTCCCCGTTGAGGAGCAGCCCACCGTCGTCCGCACGGCAATCCACGGGGTGGGCTTCCGGGGGAACAAGCACGACCTCCTCTCCCCGGCGATGACCAAGCCTCACTGGAAGGGCGGCATGGTTCTGAAGAAGAAGAAAAAGAAAAAGTAAACAAATTAATATCAATTTAGAGACACCTATATAAAAGCCTGTAGGGGCGGGTGTCCACACCCGCCCACTAGATGGGCGAAGCCCATCTTCTGCGACAAATGTTAGCCTGACATTTAACTTTGAGCCTCTATTTTAGATTCGTTTAACGAAGAGAACAGGAAAATTCTTGTCCTACAACTCCCAAAAACCACTGGTCTTGATTGCCGGACGGGGTAAACTCCCCGTCGTTGCCGCCCAGTCTCATAAAGAGAGCGGCGGCAGGCTGCTGGTGATTTCCCTCATTGGCGACGATTACCCAGCTCTTGAAGAGTACGCCGAGGAGCTGGTCTCCCGCAGTCCCGGACAGATTGGCGGGATTCTGGAGTACGTCAAAGCGAGCGGAGCCGGGCAGGTCTCCTTCCTCGGCAAGGTAACCAAGGGGCGAATCTTCCGGGAACTGAAGCTGGATGCCCTGGCACTCAAGCTCTGGCTGGGTCAGAAGGACAAAAGCGATAAGGGACTGATGACCACGCTCTGCGACCTGATGGAAGACCACGGAATCGAGGTGGTCAGCCAGTTGGAGCTTTTGGAAAAGCATCTGGCACGCGAGGGAGTGCTGACCAGACGCTCGCCCAATGATGAAGAACTGGAAGACGCGCGACTGGGTTTCAGACTGGCACAGAACAACGCCCGCGCCGGAATCGGTCAGTCCGTGGTGGTGCGCGGCGGAGTGGTGATTGCCGTGGAAGCACTGGAGGGAACCGATGCCTGCATCCAGCGTGCCGGAGAACTGGCGCGGGGCAAGCGCAAGCTCTTCAAGGGCGGGCTGGTACTGGCAAAGGCGGCTGGTTCCGGACACGACCCTCGATTCGACGTGCCGACTATGGGGCTGGATACCATCCAGAACGCTGAAGAAGCCGGGGTAAGCTGCCTGGCAGTGGAGACCGCGATGACCATCTTTGCCGACGGCTACGACGAGTTCATCTCCGCCGCTGAAAAAGCCAAAATCTCGATTATCGGCTTTTCAGGTTGAGGAACAACTCGCGCGGAGTAGCATTTAACAGGGCAGACCAATTGGTCTGCCCTTTGAGTTATGTATCATCAATTTTCACCTACAACTGCTGGAGAATCGCCCAGAGCCGCGCGGTGAGGGTCGGGCTGGGCTGCTTCTTCTGACCGAAGTCATCGCCCTTCCACGCCATGTAGATGCTCCCCGGGGTGAAGAGGCCATCATCGTCAGCCTGCTCCAGAATCCGCTCGGCGAGTTTCTGTGTTCGAGGCTCGTCCCGCCCCGCCGGAACCATTACCAGCACCGAGAGCAGATTGGCAAGATCGTACCAGGCGTGGGGGTATTTTAGCCGGAAGAGCTTCCGCCCGGCACCGAACATGAAGAGCTTGTGATCATAACCCCGCTCGGCGTGGGTCAGCAAAACATCAACTCCCGTTGCCAACGCTGGGTGATCGGCATACTCAGCAAATGGCGCGAGGGCATAGAGAGCGTCCAGAATGGCGATGGGGCAGGGGTCGGCTTTTCTCCCCGGACCCCGGAAGTCACTCCGGCTGCTCAGGCAGCCCCAGCCGTTCTCTCTGCTCTGTTTGAGGATTACCTCCGCCGCCTGGCGAACACGGGAGTCCTCCGCCATCCCCACCCGCGTCGCAACCGCGACATAGAGCGGGGCATCGCAGGCATACCACATCCACGGCTCGCCGGGTTTTGACCCCCAGCGTCCCTCGATAACCTCGGTCAGTGGCAGTCCCTCCGGGGAGAGCCGCCCAAAGACCCGGTCGAGCATTTCCGCCAGAATCGAATCAACGGCACTGCCACCCAACTCGTGAAGCAGCCGCAGCAGGTTGAGCGGATGGTCGGACTTGTTGTGTCCCTTCAGCATCAGCCAGTCTCCGTGGAGGCGTTCGACTATCCGCTGGATTAGCTCGGAGTTAAGCACCGCCTCGTCCAGCCCCGGTTCATTGACCTCAGCCCCCAGTTCATCACGGGCAATCCGCCGCACCCAGGGATGTTCCGAGCCAGCCAGCCATTGAACCACACTTGTCGGTGTTTGCATCTTCTCTCCTCTCAACTCATCACAACTCTCAAGACCCCGCGAGTCCAGTGTAGTTCACACTAAGAGTGTAGTTCAACCTTTTAGTAGAAGAATTTATTGCAATTCTTAGTCTTATATTCTAAACTGTTCTGAAACTAGGTTATTTGTTACTGATTTTAGGAGTTAACCTTGAAAGAATCAATCGCACTTACAGATGAACATGGAAACACTAGTCAATATGGTCAAGGGGATATTGTTGTTTTTTTAGACGAGACGGGTCAAGAATACTTCAGAGATAAAAATTACCCTATTTTTGGGATCGGTGCATGTGTCGTTCCTGCTGAACACTACAACCAGGCCATCATAAAGCCTTGGCTTGATATGAAAGATATGTATTTTGAAGGAAGAGATCAACCACTTCATGCTACAGATATTAGAAAGCCCACTAAACCACAATTGCAAGTTTTGAATGAGTTCTTTTCTAAACAACAATTTGGAAGAATTGCATTAGTAGCAACAGATAAAAGCCTGATAGACAATGGATTTCACATCATCGATTTATTTGCGAGCTGGATGTATAATAAAATTGCAATATTTTGTTCAATGAAATCCCAATGTAGGAAAGTATTATTAATATTCGAAGATAATGAAAGAATGAACGGGGTGTACGCTGCCTATTTTGATAAATATAAAATAAGCAGAAACATCCATGGAGAACAAGAAGGGATAGCACTTGAGAAAGGAATAATGTCGAAAAGTGAAATGGAGCCAGGTTTGGAGGTAGCTGATTTTATTATTCATACGGCAGGTACATCTGTAAGGGATCGTTTGAAGGGGAAAAGAACCTCTGAAAATGAACGTAAGGACTTTGAGAAAGTTTTTAAGACAAAAGACAAGCGTCTATCCCATTTTATGGAAATAACTAAAGTCGTAAAAAAACAGAAACTTTAAAGTTCAAGTATTCCTGGAAATTTCCTCATGGTAGTATTTCAGACTAATATCAGGAAACCTGAAAAAAATCCTTTTTTAAGCTACTATTACCTTAATCTCACAACACCAAAACCGGAGGTTAACATGCTACGGCAACGAATCCTGCTCATCACCCTGCTCCTCGTCCTCTTCGCTGGTCTCTCCACCGTCATGGCGGAAGGCCGCTCCACCGGACTGGTCTTCGCCGACGAGTCTCAGTATCGCTCCATCCCCCTCGCCTCACCACCGCTAATGGGCGAGCTGCCCTCACGAGCCGACCTGCAAAAATATTTCCCAACCCCGGGCGACCAGGGCGACCAAGCCTCCTGCGTTGGCTGGTCGGTGGCGTACGGCGTTAAGACCTACCAAGAGGGAATCGAGCGCGGCTGGAACATCAACAGCTCCGACCACCAGTTCTCACCCTCCTACGTTTACAACCAGCTCGCCTATCCTCCGGGCAACCGCTACGGCGGCTCCGCCTACGTCGATGCCTTCAATATCCTCACCGAGCAGGGCGTGGTTCCGGTCAGTGACTTCACCTACAACGAATACGACTGCACGGCGCAGCCCTCCGCCGCGACAAGAAGCCGTGGCGGTGCCTATCGGATCGCCACCTGGCGGCGGGTTAACGTAATGGACACCTCAGAGATGAAGGCGCAGATCGCCAGCGGCTTCCCCGTCATGCTGGGCATCATGGTGGACGACTACCTCGACCTCCTCGGTCCCGGCGAGGTCTATTCCTCCTACTCCGGCTACAACACCGGTGGACACGCCGTGGTCGCCATCGGCTTCGACGACAGCAGGAACGCCTTCAAAATCTTCAACTCCTGGGGAACCGACTGGGCCGACGGCGGTGTAGGCTGGATTTCCTACGACGCGATGAAGCAAATCTCCGTGGAGGGCTACGTCTGTCAGGATCTGATAATCCATACTCCTGACGATGTCAGCTACGACACCTACGACTACCCCGACCCCGTCGAGCCGGACTACACCGACTACTCCCCTGACAAAACCACCTACGTGGACACCTACAACCCGGACATCTACACCACCGATGTCGGCTATCCCTACGCTGACATCATGGCAACCAACGTCATCCACAATCTGGACACCCCCTACGGCTACGGAATGGCTGTAACCCTCGACGGCGCGCTCTACAACTGCTACGGCGGCTCCGGGCAGGTGGTACTCCACTTCGTCTTCTCCGACGGCACGCCGCTCTACGCCACCAGCACCGACTGGTCTGACTACAACGGTAACGTCGCCGCCGCCACGGTCTCCTTCGACGTAACCGATAACATGCTCGACTTCTCCGGAACCCAGCTCTACATACCCTACTGGGCGCTCAACCTCGCCGATGGCTACTACCACGAAATCGCCGTGGTACCCGTCGTCTATGTAAATAACTTCGACGTAGGCATCGGAGAACCCTGGGTTTTCTACGTCCAAATGTAGCAACGCGGTGCGCTGCATCACAGGGCTGGTGCTTCGCACCAGAAAACCTGAGAATGGTAAAGATTTTAAGCTACCCTCTCCCCTCCGGGGAGGGGACTCGTCCCACGGGTTGGGGTGAGGGGCTAACGCCAAGCGTTGTATCTTACTTTCGCGATTGGGCTGATAGACGAATTACGTCAATCGCCACGGTCATCCGCTCGCCACTGCTCGCTGCCCTTTTCTCCTTCCCCCCTTTGGGGGGAAGGTCGGGATGGGGGGGCTAACGTAGGGGCAGGCCTTCAGGTCGGCCCGCTGGGCTACTACTCACTAAACCGGATGATGGTGGAGCAGCACTCATCACCTCGCAGGATGGCTTTGGTTAGCTCAATTCTCACCGGGCGTTCCAGAATGCCCTCCCAGATTTTCAGGTGCCAGCCGCCGCCGCAATGGCAGTACGGCTCTGGAATCTCCTCTTCGGTGTGCTTCACCAGCGGACAATAACAACCAGCGACCTGCCTCTCGTAATCCGTCCGCGCGCCAGCGAAGGCGGCTCGGTCGCAGGGCGGCTTGGTTACGTGAAGCTCTCCCTCTATCAGCTCGTAGGGTGGGTAAACCGAGATTCCGTTCCAGGAGCGGTCGGCGCGCATCGCCCCAAGAACCGCCTCAACACTCCCCGTTTTCCGGTAGAGGTCGCGCATCCGCCGCGTTGGTTCTTCGCCAAACTCATCGGTATGCTCACAGCTAAAGCCTGCCAGAATCCGCCGCCGCAGTTCGAGGTCGGGAACCAGCCCATTGAGCCGCTCCATCGCGCCTTTCACCCAGAGTGCCATCGCCTTCGGCTCCATCGCGGGAACCGCCGCCGCGCCGGTCATCACCTCACGGCGAACGGCCTCGCCAGCGTTTGCCTCGATAACCCGCTCCCACTTCTTCAGCTTATCGGTCAGCCAATCCATCTCTCTCCTTTTTTGCTGTTAGCTCAAAGGATTATCCCGATGAAGCTCCGAACTGTCAACCTGCTCCTGCTCCTATCCCCAATTTAACCCCTGAAGGAATACCCATGAAACGCATCATTATTCTTTTGAGCTTGCTCACCGTTTTGTTTGCTGGTGTGGCTTTGTGTGCTGAAGAAGGGGTTGACTACATTATTCCCGGTCGTCCTCCTGATTACTGGACACCACCAGAGCATATCCAACCCGGCGGAGTAGAGCTGGAGGTTATTCCTGAGAACTACCTTGAACTCTACAGCGAAGAAATCAGTGAGTTGGTTTCTGCTGTTTCTTTGACGAACTTTGATGTTGCAATCAGTGAGTTTGATTCCATGCCTCTCTTGGGTACAAACGGTGAATACCAAGCAATTCTAATCATGTTTACCGAAGGGACAAGGGTAGAGGGTACATTTGAAGCCTATAAGAACTCGTCATATGAAAGGCACATGCTTCACCAAGAGCTGCGTGAGATGCAAATAGAGGAAGGAATGAATAACCCCTCTGAGGAGAGGGAGCAGCTGCATTCTAAAATTGGTGATTTAACTAGGCTAAGCCAAGAAAATCGTATTTTTGCAGCTGGTATCATTGACGGAGGGTTCGTGTTCCTTGGAACTGTCGGTGGGCATGTTTTGAAACGAGATTTTTACCCTCAAAACGAGACTAATCCCAAGAGTAAGGACCATTATCTCTTGGGTTACGGCATCTTACCCGAGAAGGGATGGATCGAACCGGACAGCGGGGTTGTCAATCTTATGAACAAGTTTAGGGTTGTTCCACTTTGGGAGGTAGATGGAGAGATTGTTTGGGATTGTTATATCTCCGAAGAAGATGTTAAGGGACATTGGCTGTTCTACTATCCCGACGAACCGAGAAGCTTGGCTGGTTGGGTAGGACCAAGGGGAGTTTAGGTACTGGAGACAGGGAGAAAGATTATGAAACCACAACGCCTTAGCCTGCTTCTGCTCATCGTTTCCGCTGCCTGCGCCAACCCAATGGTGGCAACCCGCGTGGAGCCTCTGACCAGAGTTCCTTTCGACGACGTAAGCTACGACGGGATTGAAGAGCAGCTCAGTGCCGACGGCTGGTACCTTCCCGGCAGGTTTGTAACCGAGCCGGAGGTGCAGGCGTTCCGTTACGACGAAAACGGAGTGGAGTGGATATTCTTCTTTCTCTCCGACTTCACCGAGGCACGGGTGGAGCGGATAGAGTATTGCTACACCATCACGGAGCTTTGCGTGGAGCCGAGCGACCCGGCGGAGGTACTCCTCGACCGCTTCGTCTGGCTGCTGGACTACTACGAGTACCTCTTCATCGACGCGGATATTACCCAGGATCCGTACCTGACCGCCCTCTGGGATGTTTATGGTGTCGAGGGGCTGCTGGATCTGAGTGAAACCGAGGTAACTTTCTCAATCACAATTCCTGAAAAATAAGGAGAAACCATGAAACGCTTACTGGTGCTTGTGCTGGTGATGTTTGCCGTTGCTGCTTATGCGGAGACTGTTGAGACGACGGAGACCGACCCGCTGCTGGGGCTGCCCCTGACGGGCTGCACCGAGGACCAGATCCTCACCGTCTTCGAGGAGAAGGAGTTCGCCCCCCTTCTCATCAACAAAGAGGGCGAGTATCGGGGCGAGCTTTGCCTGGGAAACGAATCCCGCGAGCTTGCCGTATATGTTTACGACGGCAACCTCAAGCTGATTGAGGTTTTTTGGGGGATAGACTCGCCCTCCGCCACCCAGCGGGAGAAGCTGGACAGTGCCTATTGGGAGCTTTATGGTATATTTGAAGATGCCACCGGAATGAGTGGTTTAGCGTCCGGTACTCCTAATAGCGAGTGGAGTCAGGAAATCCTCTTTGAGGCACACACCGGAAGCAATGCCGTTATAAGCAGAAAAGACGACGAGGACTATGTAGCCCTCGCCGTGGAGATTCGCCTCAATCCCTAATCCCACCAGCGCGACAGGAAAGGTTAATCCCAATGAGCAAGCAAGTAACCGTAGCTCTGATCATCTGCGCCCTGGCTGGCGGAGCCTTCGCCAACCCAATGCCAGGACCAGACCTAACGCCCATTATTGTTGGTACCCTGGCTGCCGGAGTGATCACCTTTATACTGCTCGATGCCTTCGGCTCGACGGATGAAACAGTCGAGGCAACGCCTGAGCGTCTGGACTTCTCCACGGAGCCATCGCCCGATGCCACTCCTCTGGCAGATGACGCAATCCGCCAGGAGCCTCTCGTTGGAGTAAGCGTTGCTATCCCCAGCGAGGAGATGGTCTGGGCGGCTCTGGCAGAACAGGGCTGGGAACGCCCCGGTCGCAAGCCCTTTGCTACCAGAGACTCCGAGTACGGCAACGAGGAGTTGGTGGTTATCCTCACCAACGGGGAGCCACCCGCCATCGAGAGCGTCAGTTACATCTGCGAGGGCGGCTCGGAGGAGCAGCTTGAGGCTCGCTATCAGGAGCTTGTCGTGATGTACGAGGAGGGTTCTAAGGGACCGGGGCTGCACTCCGGCACCGGGTCGATCTTCGGCTGTTACTGGGAGAACCGAGGTGGCAAGCTAGTCTCCTCTATTGAATACTACCCGCCGGGCGAGGGTGGTCCCCGAATTGAACTGGAGATAAGCTATTGATGAAACCGATTCTGCTAACCCTGCTGCTGGTCGTCGTTGCCACGGCGACGCTGACCGAACCTTACAATACCGACCCCTTCGTCGATTCGCCGTTAAGAGACATTCGCCCGTCGAACCTCCCCGACCTGCTGCGGGAGGCGGGCTACGGCAGCATCTATTCGATCTACGCCAACCTCGTCGAGGCGAAGTGGCGCGGCGACCTCGCCACAGCCACCATCCGCTACACCTTCGATGAATACTACAGGGTCTTCCAGATTGACTACAGCTACTCGCTCAAAGAGAACACCGCCGCCGGGCTGGCGCGGCTAGAGGCGAAGCGGCGGGAGCTGGAGGGGCTGCTGCTGGTCTTCGACGGCGAGCTGGAGACCGCCCCGACCTACCTCAACCTCCGGCTCTACCTGTAGAAGCGATGGGAGTTGAGGGCAACTATATTCGAGATAGCTGTGGTATGATTACGGGCGACTGCTGAAGAAGCAACCGCCCGTTTTGGTAGAGGAGAGATGATGTTGCCTGTTGAAATAGTTTATGTTTGGTGGAGTTTGGATATGCTGTACGATGCCATCTTTGCATTTGTCCCTCTACTTCTTGGTACTCTTATCATCCACCTACTAAATAGTAACTTACAGACCCGTTTGCAAAATAAGATGATAGATTTTCAAGAAAAGATGGCTGACAAGGAGAAAACTTTCCAACAGAAAATTGCTGACAAAGAGGAGAAAAAAAGGAAAAGCGATTATCGTTTAATTATTCTAAAGCACACAAATCCCTTACGTCAATATCTTATAAAGTTGGGAATAAAAGAAGGTACAGAGGATAAATATATCAGGCGTAAACTAGATGTTAGTTCTTTTGTTAATTCAGTACTACGCCAGGTAAGTGTTGAGAATTACCCAGGACAGCTAGATTTAGTACTGAATAAAGTCGGTATATTGAATGGTGGTAAAACTCATCTATTTTTCCAACATATTACCTCATACCCTTTATTTAGAGCTGAATTCCCAGTTGCATATAACCTTATATATAGTCTTTATATATATCTTGCATACTGTGTAGGCAAAATATATAGCGTAACCGATCCTAAGGTAAGGTTACGAGATGATCGGATATCTTTACCTAGTAACGAATTTTTCAAGTTTTTATTTGAGACTATATCATCGCTACATACTAACTTACTTACCGTCTCTTCGGCAATTATTGAATATATATTTATGCGAGATGAAGATGCACTATGGAATATGCACAAGAAAGAGATCAGTTCAATAAGTCAGTTTCATAACTTTACCAGTAAAGACGAGCGTACACTTAGTAGTGATGAATACGTTCACGTCAACGATACATTTAATATTTGCGAGGAATTAAATAGATACCTTGGTATATATAATTATTGGAATGGGCTAGATGGGATGATTAGATACTTTACTGATGCTGTAAACAATACGAATGTTTTGTTTAACAGTATTGAATATACATATTACTATAGAAACAAGGATATACATGGTCAGGTATCATTCAAGACTCAGGCTCCTCATCCGAAAACGGATTAACCCCATGAAGATTCTCATTACTGGTGGTGCCGGGTTTATCGGCAGCAACTTTGTCCACCTCCTCCGCCGGGTGCGCCCAAGCTGGCGCATCGTCGTCCTCGACAAGCTCACCTACGCCGGCAACCCCGCCAATCTGGAGTCGGTGAAGGACGAAATCGAGTTCATCCAGGGCGACGTGGCGGAGTGGAGCGATGTCCGCCGGGCGATGGACGGCTGCGCCTATGTGGTCAACTTCGCCGCCGAGACCCACGTTGACCGCTCGATTGTGGACGCTGGAGCCTTCATCCGCACCGACGTTATGGGAGCCTACGTGCTGCTGGAGGTCGCCCGCGAGGTAGGCCCGGAGCGGTTTGTCCAGGTCAGCACCGACGAGGTTTACGGCGAGGTGCTGACCGGAGAAAGTCGGGAGGGCGATCCGCTCATGCCGCGCAATCCCTACTCCGCCAGCAAGGCAGGAGCCGACCGCTTGGCGTACTCCTACCACGCCACCTACGGTCTGCCCGTGGTCATCAGCCGGGGCAGCAACAACTACGGCCCCCGCCAGTACCCGGAGAAGCTGGTGCCGCTCTTCGTTACCAACGCCATCGAGGGCAAGCCCTGCCCGGTGTACGGCTCCGGCGAGGCAATCCGCGACTGGATCCACGTGGACGACCACTGCCGGGGGATTCTTACCCTGCTGGAGAAGGGAGTTCCCGGAGAGGTCTATAACTGCGGTGGCGGCAATCTGCGCAATACTCTGGAGATGGGGCGAGCGATCCTCAAGGCAGCCGGGAAGCCGGATGATCTGCTGCGGCACGTCCCCGACCGCGCCGGACACGACTACCGCTACGCCCTGAACTCCGGCAAGCTGATGGCACTGGGCTGGCAGCCGGAGGTTGAGTTCGAGGCGGGGCTGCGCCGCACCGTCCAGTGGTACATAGAGAACGAGGACTGGTGGCAGCCAATCAAGAGCGGCGAGTTCCGGGAGTGGTGGCGGAAGTATTATCAACAGGAGGGACGAGCATGAGACCGATAGCCACAGGCGCGAAGATGCGGGAGATTGACCGACTGACCATCGAGGAAGACGGTCTGGCAGGGATTGTCCTGATGGAGAACGCCGGACGGGGCATCGCCAACGAGATACTCAGACGCTTTCCACAGCTTGAGCTGGGCAGGGTTGTCGTTATCATTGGTAAGGGCAACAACGGCGGCGACGGCTTGGTGGTGGCGAGACAGCTTCTGGCGGCAGGTGTTGAGCCGCTGGTTTTTAGCGTGGGCGAGCCTGATAAGCTCAAGGGCAACGCGCTGACTAACTGGCAGGTCTGGCAGGCAAGCGGACGCGGGGCATTTGTAATCAAAAGTAAGAACGACCTGCGGGAACTGCGGGTGGCTCTGGCTCAGGCCGAGGTCATCGTGGACGCTCTGCTGGGAATCGGAGTTCAGGGCGCACCCCGGGGTCTCTTCGCTCCGGTTATCGAGGCTGTCAACAAAAGCACCGCCTTCACTGTGGCAGTGGATATCCCCTCCGGGGTGGATGCCGACTCCGGTCAGGCCGAGCTGGCGGTGTGGGCTGACCTCACCGTAACGATGGCTACCCCCAAGACGGGACTTTTCCTTTCGCCCGGGTACGACTGTGTTGGCGAGCTTATTACCGTACCAATTGGTGTACTGCCGGGGCGGTTCGATGAGCTTAACTGCTTCTATGCCGAGCCAGCGGATGCCGCGTCTTTCTTCGAGCCGCCGTCGGTTGACCTGCACAAGTACCAGCGTGGGTCTGTGGCGGTGCTGGCTGGCTGTCGGGACTATTCCGGCGCGGCGGGGCTGACCTGCCTCGGCGCGAGCAAGACCGGAGCCGGACTGGTGAACCTCCTGACCACCACGGCAACGCTGACCTACCTCAAGCCACGCCTGCTGGGGATTACTTCCTTCGAACTACCCGACGAGGCGGGCTTCATCTCACCCTTTGGGGTGGAGGTGGCTCTCGCTCAACTCAACAAGTCCAGTGCGGCGGTAATTGGTCCCGGACTGGGTAATGACGAAACCGTGGGCGCGGCTCTACGGGAGATTCTTCCTGGCGTAGAGATTCCCGTGGTGATTGATGCCGACGGTCTGAACACCACCAGTCTGGAGCTAATCGCGGCGATTCCGTCCCCGAAGGTGATTACCCCACACACTGGTGAAGCTGCTCGACTGCTCGATTGTACCAGCAAGGACATCCAGCAGGATCGCCTCGGCAAGGTACGTGAACTGGCAAAACGCAGCGGTGGAGTGGCTCTGCTCAAGGGCTACCGCAGTATCGTTGCCGCCCCGGACGGGCGGGTCTGCTTTATCCCGACGGGAGACTGGCGAATGGCAGTGGCTGGCTCCGGCGATGTGCTGGCGGGAATGCTCGGCGCGCTGCTGGCGCGGGGTGGAGAACCCTTCGAGGCAACCGTAGCCGCCGCCTGGCTCCACGGTCTGGCAGGAGAACTGGCAGCAGAGGCAATGGGCGACTGGAGCGTCTCGCCGGAAGACATTATCGAGGCAATCCCCCAGGCGATAGACCACGCTCTGGCAGACTGAAGCCGCACACAGACTCGCAGTTAGCCACCTTAGACAGATAACAGTTTTTGAGGAGTCTATTATGCGTACCCTCTCTCTTATGATTTTGTTTGCTATTGTCCTTTCCTTCGGTGCTGTCCTTGCCGAAGATACTCTGGAACTGACCGAAGTTGGGATTGAGTTGGCAACCAAAGCCGCAGAAATTTATGCAGAAGAACTGTATCCAGGTTCTTCCTTTGGTCCAGCAGAACCTATTTACAACCTAACCTTAGACGGGTCTATTACTGGTTGGTATTTCTTCGTGGATACTACTGGAGAGACTGAACCAACGAAAGATGACATTTATGCGGCTATCGATCAGTGGGCACCACAATTGGACACCTTCCTGACAAACGACGAATTTGAGAGGATCCAGACAATCGCTCAGATGTTTATTGATAAATATAAATTTATTCACATAAATAACCATCAGGAGGGTGAACCACTGATAGAGACTGGTAGGATCGCCTATCCATTTACCTTTTCTCATAGGAGAAAACTTCGTGCCGAGGGAAAAGAGATACAAGACATTTCTTTGTTTTCTAACATGTTTATGAGGCACCTCTATATAGCATACAAATGCTCTGATATTACTGTATATTATGGACAAGGCGGGAAAGGGAGGGTACCCGATGGTAAGATAGCTGAGCGAGTATATACTCCAACTGTATCACCTGCTTATGTTGAGAATTCGCTTCGTAAATGGACATTCATCATTGAGGATCGTATCGAAGATTTGAGAGAAATTGACGAAAAACTGCAACCGCACTATATACATAGTTGATATTATTCATCGGCTGGTCTTCTCTAATATCGACTGATGACGGGAGTACAGTTACCATTTTCTGTCGCCTGCTTGACCTGAGTCAAGGCATTTCGCCTTGACTCCTTTTATTCTGCCAGCAGACGACTCACCCCCACAGGAGAAAAACATGAAGCGGACAATCATCGAAATAAATGAAGAGAAGTGCGACGGCTGCGGACTCTGCGTGAACGCCTGCCACGAGGGTGCCATCCAGATGATCGACGGCAAGGCACGGCTGGTGAGTGATGTCTATTGCGACGGTCTGGGCGACTGCATCGGTGAATGCCCCCAGGGTGCCATTACAACGACTGAGCGCGAGGCCGCTGAATACGACCCCGTTGCCACGGTCTCTCACCTGAAGAAGCTGGGACGACCCACGGAGAACGTAACTCCTGGTAATGTAGCCCAGAGCAGCGGCTGCCCGGGCTGTGTGGTGAAGACGGTGGAAGCTCCTCCCGAACAGGCTGGGGCTGAGGGACCGGATCGCCCCTCGGAGCTGCGTCAGTGGCCGGTGCAGATTCCGCTGGTTCCGCCGAACGCGCCCTACCTGCGCAACGCCGACATCGCCCTGATTGCCGACTGCGTACCCTTTGCCTATCCTGAGATGCACCGGGACTTGATGAAGGATAAGGTCGTGCTGATAGCCTGTCCCAAGCTCGATAACGCTCCTCAACACACCGAGAAGCTGGCGCAGATATTCGCCCACAATCACCCGCGCTCAATCAGTGTGGTGCGGATGGAAGTTCCCTGCTGCGGTGGACTGCGGATGATGGTAGAGCAGGCACTCACTCAGGCAGGGGTTAAGTCGCCCGTGGAAGAGCTGGTCGTAACTATCAAGGGCGAGGTGTTGGTCAAGCGATAAAGGGGACATCACCTGGCTGTGGGCTGTCGCTGGACGATAACACATTGATATACGGTTGGTTATGCCTTGCAGCGAAGTTCACGTCAAAAGAGGAAAAGTGGCAGGGGAATGACTACGAAACATCCGGGAACAACCAGCGGTAACGAGAATGCTTTCGCTCAAGTGCTGTAGTACTCTCTCCTCTAACTACTTTAGTATCATCGTGGTGCTATCTTTAAAAGGCAGGGACGGCGGTGGCACGCTTCTTTCTGAAGTGAGAGTTGTAAACAAGTGTGTGCAGCTTCAAGCTGCCGCCACCGCCTCGCTGTTAACCGGATAAGCATTTCGCGTGATTTTTACTCGGTCGCTGTCGCGTCTGTCCAGATTGAAGTGATTATCCCCAAGATAAACGAATCCAGAGTTTATAAAATGGGAGCCGCTGGCTCTCATTTTTGCTGCTGTATTTTTGAAATACCCCGCGCGTTAGGGGGTATATTGAAAGTAACGCCCGTTCAGTCTATACTGTGAAAAAGTTGCGCTGATGAATGATGGAGCAGGGAATGAACAAGCCCGACCACAGTTCAGGTTCCGCGCTGACGGAAAGAATCTTCGACCTGCTGGAGCAGGCGGAGCTGGCTGATGATGCCATTGAGATGCGGCAATTGCTCAATCTGGTTGACGACGAGAACGTGTTATCTCCGGGGCAACAGATTAGTCTTTACTACTATCGAGCGTATCTGGCTAAGCTGAATAACAACCTCGAAGTCGCCATTGATAAAGCCAGGCTGGGGCTTGAGCTGGCTCAGAAGTATCAATTCAAATACTCCTCTGGTCGAATGAACTTCGCTCTGGGCAATCTGTACAATCTTATCGGGCATTCAAGCGAGGCGATTGCCTGTCTGAAGGAAGCTCGGACTTTGCTGGAGAATAGCGAAGAGCTTTACATTGAAGCCGAGATTCATGAAAAACTAACCACCGCCTATATCAACCAGGGCGATTACTCTTCAGCTCAAAAAGAGGCCTCGGCAGGTCTGGAGATTAGACAACAGACCAGCGACATCCACGGCAAGGCACTGTCTCTGCAACTGCTCGGTCGAATATATAACAGCACCGGGCGTTGCCACGAGGCGCGCGATTTGCTCACCGAGGCGGTTGAGATATTCCGCCGCCACGGCGATGCCACCCACGAAGCGATCACCCTCGTTACCCTGGGAATTGCCAACCGGAACCTGGGAAGAATGGACGACGCGAGAAAGGCGTACCTGCGAGCAATTGGACTTGCCAAAGAACGGGAGCTTGTCCGTACCTTAGCCAATGCCACCAACAACCTCGGCGCGCTAAACTCGCTGAGCGGCAGGTTGGATGAAGCTCTGGAACAGTTTGAAGCCGCCACTCGAATGCACCGCGAACAGGGCAATACCCTCAACGCCGGACTGGCATACAACAACGTTGGTGGAATCCATACCCAGCGCGGAGAGTATGCCCGGGCCGAGGAAATTAGCAAAGAGGTACTGACCAGCTTCCGTAAACTGGGGCATCGCTCCGGCGTTGGAATCGTGCTTTTCGATCTGGGAACAATCCAGTTTCTTCAGGGTAGAATTGAAGACGGGCAGAAAAACTGCGTACAGGGAATTGAAATCGCGATAGAGCTTGGCGAGCGTCGCCAGGCACATCGCCTCCTTCACGAGCTGTCCTGGTTCTTAACCGTTTATGGAGAGATGGATTCAGCGGCGCGTTGTTTCGCGCGGGCGGGTGAGTATTTCTCCGAAGGAGCCGAGGTAGAAAACTCGCGGCACATTCTTGCCGTTCAGGCCTGGCACCAGTTTAATCTGGAAAATGCTGAGAAATCGCTGGCATTGGCAGAGGCCGCCCTGCGCCAATCCGAAGAAAAAGGGGCGACCGTTGATACCCTTCTGGCCCATCTGATTCGGGGACGCGTGCTGTTGTCAATGGGGAAACTTGATGAGGCTGGCGAAGAGTTACTCTCAACCCGCCAGGGGTATCTTGACCTCCGAATGCCGTTCTACGAGGCTATTAGCTGCCGCGCTCTGGCTGATTATTATCACAAGATAAATCAGTCAGAAAAGAGAGATGCCATAATGAAAGAAGGACTGGGCATAGCCCGTCGGATAGGCGCGACGAAGCTGACACCGTGGTTTGAAAGAATGCTCAATAACTTTGTTTACAAGGGATAGACCTGACTCCACCATGACAAAGAGACCTCAACCGAGGTCTCTTTATTTGTTTTAGCTCTGATGGTTTTACTCCGCAAAAGGCGGCTTGCTGAGTAGCTCTGAATCCGCTTCCAGAATGAGATTGAACTGCTTTGCTAACCTCTCCGCGCTCTGGAGTTGTCTCGCCGACCACCCGCACAATTCCTTGCGTTCCTTGCAGAAATCCAGGGAGATAATCGCCACCAGCTCTCCCGCGAAGTAGATTGGAGCCAGGATTATCGAAACGAGCTGTTGCAGCACCTCGATAATTGATAACGCGGGACCGGAAAACAGTCGCATTCCCTTGGGCAGCAGCTCCTTCGCGGTTTCCTTGTTGAGTTCCTGGATGCCGTGCTGAACCACGCTTTCTATAATCCGCGCCGAGATTTTATCTCCCCTGGTGGGTTTAACCCCCTCGGCACACCACTCCACGTCGGTGCTAAAGACCTTTCCTCGCCTGATTGTAAGGGTGGCTCGGCTTACGTCAAGCTCCGCCCCGACAAGGTCAAGCCAGTGTTGAATACGTTCAGCCATTGTCAGCTTGGTATCGGAGAGAAGCTCCTCCAACCGCTGAGTAAATCCCTGCTCAACTCCGTAAAACGGCATCAAAACCTCCGGTTGGTATAAACGACGAGGGTGTGATTATAGCTCAAAACATGATGCTGAGGATAAGAAAAAGTGCGTAAACTTCCGGCAAAGTCGCCCGTGCCGTTAAGGCAACTGTTTTAATGTTACAATCCCGCACCGACTTGGTTTCCGATGGAGTCAGCCGTGCGAATTGCTCTTCTCTCCAGTGCCGTGAACCTGCACACCACCCGCTGGGTGGAGTTCTTTGCCGGGCGGGGGCATGAGGTTCACCTGCTTAGTATCCAGCACGGTGAGCCAATCTGTCAGCGGCAGTATTCGCTGTCGAAGAGCGATGGGATAAGCCAGCTCAAGGTCTTTCGAGCGGTGGGTAAAGCCAGGCGGCTACTAAAACAAATCAACCCCGATGTGGTGCTGGGGCAGTATCTGACCAGCCACGGTTTCCTCGGTGCGCTGGCGAACGTTCACCCTCTCGTTGTAGTAGCGTGGAGTCCAGAGCTTCCCTATGTCGCCGACCGCCACGCCTACGACCGCTGGCGGATGCGCAAAATCTTCCGTCGAGCCGAGCTGACCCTGGTCTGCGGACGACACCTGATTGCCGACGCGGTTCGTTTCGGAGCCGACCACCGTCGAGTGGCGGCGACCTACGTGGGGATCGACCCAACTCGTTTTCCGCTGGGCAGCGAAGCCGAGCGTGAGCCGCTGCTCCTCTTTACCAATCGGGAGTTCAAGGACATCCTCCACGTGGAAACGGTGATTCGCGCGCTACCCGCCGTGGTTAGTCGCTTTGCCGGAGTGAAGCTGATTCTGGCGAACGACGGTCCGCTGCGCCCGGAGTTGGTTGAGCTGTCCGCCGAGCTGGGAATTGCCGACAACTGCGATTTCGTCGGACGGTTGAGTCAGACCGAGACCGCCAGCTACCTGCGCCGGGCGGCGGTGTATGTCTCCTGCTCCGAGGTGGACGGGATGTCAATCTCTCTGCTGGAGGCGATGAGCAGCGGCACCTACCCCGTGGTCAGCGACATCGTTGCCAATCGGGAGATTCTCACCGAGCCGCAACAGGCCTCGCTCTTCTCCGTTGACGATTACAAAACCCTCAGCAAACAGTTGATTGAGGTACTAGAGAATCCCGCCCAACGAGAGGCGGCGCGTCAGCTTAATCGCGAGAAAGCCCTGACCCTCGGTTCTCGCGAAAGCAACCTGGCTCTCATCGAAAAACGACTGCTGGCTCTCGTGGCGGGCGAAGAGTTCGTTGGCGAGCCGTGGAGCAGTGGAATAGTATGAAGAGACTGCTAATCATCGCCTACTATTATCCGCCCCTTGGCATGAGTGGAGTCAAGGAGCCGCTTCCCTACGTCAAGTACCTGCACCGCTTCGGCTGGCAGCCGGAGACCCTTACCGTAAAGCCCGTTAGTTACTACGCTTACGACAAGGCTCTGGAGCAAGATTACGCCCGCTTCGCTCCGGTTAGTCGGGCAGGCTCACTGGATCCGGCGCGGCTGCTTCACCTCCTCGGCGGTGGCAAGGTTAAGGCTTCATTAGGTTCCGGCGGATTGCGCCACGGTGGACTGCTCTCCAAACTCCAGCACAGCCTGCTGATTCCCGACCCCAAGATTCTCAGCGTGCCTTTCTTCTATCGACTGGGAAGGAAGCTGGGACGCGGCGGACGCTACGACGCTCTGCTGGTGATTGCCCCTCCCTTCAGCCATCTGCGTATGGCGGAGCGGCTGGCAACCTCCCTCCACCTGCCCTGGGTGGCGTTCATGGCGGACCGCTGGGTCGATGGCTGGGTGGCGAAGACGACTGGACTGCTCTCTCGTCCCATTGCCAAACGGGGTGAACGCCGCGCCGTCAGGAACGCCCGCGCCCTGCTCTGCGCCTCACCGATTGAGGCAGACGACCTGCGCCGACGCTATCCGGCTCAGGCTGGCAAGGTGCTGACCGCGCCGCTGACCTTTGACCCGGAGAAGGACGCGGCGATTGGCGAACAACCCCGGGTTCCCGGACGCTTCCTGGTCTCGATGGTCGGTACCCACCGCGACGACGAAGGTCTGCCCGTGGTCTGCCGGGTGCTGGCTCGACTGAGCCGAGAACATCCTGACAAGAAAATCGTTCTGCGCCACGTCGGATCCAGCGTCGGTCAGCCCTTCCTCGAAGTAGCAAAGGAAAACGGCGCGGCGGAAATTGCCGAAGCCACCGGGCAGGTTCCCTATGTGGAGAGCCTGCGCCAGCAGCGGGAAGCCGACGTGCTGCTGCTCACCGTGGCAGACGACAACCCCCACGGTCTGCCCGGACGAACCTCGGACTACGTGGGAGCCGGACGACCGATTCTGCTGGTGGCTTCCAGCGAGGCTCCTCGCAGGGCGTTGGGACGCTTCAATATCGGTGCCGCCTTTGCCAACGACGACGAAGCCGGGGTTTACGCCGTACTCAAAGATGCCCTGGCAGGACGAGGCACGCTCTCTCAACCTATCTCCGAGGCAGCCAGAGACTACTTCGCCGCCCCAACCCGGGCGAGGCAACTGGCAGAGGTTCTCTCCACCTGGGCAACATAGCTGTGATTCGTCTCACGGCGGGCATTAAAATGCCCGCCCTACATTAACGTCCCAATATGCCCTGACCAAGTAATAGAATCCTGCTGGTCTCCTACCACTTCCCCCCAATCGGTGGCCAGCTTGAAGCTGGACACAGTATCGCGATTAACCAATCCGCGTTAAGTTCTGTTTGTTTCCGCGTACGCGCTCCCGTTGGTCGCTCCTCTTCATCTCTGCCATTTATCCAAAGTTAACAATGCTCTCAAGAAAGAGAATCTTACTGGTATCCTATCACTTCCCCCCCATCGGTGGGGGAGGGATGTTGCGCGCGCTGAAGCTGGCAAAATACCTGCCGACCGCAGGCTGGGAGCCGGAGGTGCTGACGGTGGACGACCCCGCCTTTCACCTGCGGGATGAAGCCGCCCTGACCGAGGTCAACTGCCCGGTGCATCGGGTTCCGGCTCATCGCCTCCCCAGCGCGGCGAAGCTCCTCGGTTCGCGGAGGCAAACTACCAGGTCAGCATTCGTACCTTCAGGCGGGAAACAATCTTTAGGCTGGAAGGGAAAACTTCGCGCCCAGTTGCCCCGTTTTGGTGAGCTGCCCGATATTCAGCTCCGCTGGTCGAAGGCTGCTCAAAGACGCGCCCTGACACTGGCTCGGCAGAATCGTTACTCCGTCGTCTGGACGACCTCGCCTCCGGCAAGTACTCACCTGATTGGTCTCGCCCTCAGCCGCCAGCTTGGTCTGCCCTGGGTGGCGGACTTTCGGGATAGCTGGACGACGGGGCCGTTCTTCAATCCGATAACGCCCCTCCACCACTGGTGGAACAGACGGCTGGAGCGGCGGGTGGTTGAATCCGCCGATGCGGTGGTCTTCGCCACTCCGACAATGGCGGAGAACTACAAAAGGGCCTATCCCGCAGCGGCGGACAGGTTCACCGTCATTACCAACGGTTTTGACGAGGCCGACTTCGCCAATCTTACAGCGGAGCAATCCGATTCTGAAATAACTGTCTCCGGCACAACCATTGGCCACGCGGGAACCTTCTATGGTCCACGAAAGCCCGACGCTTTCCTCACCGCCCTTGAGCAGGTGAACGAAGAGCAGCCCGCCGCGAAACTTCACTTCGTCGAGATTGGCTCCTCCAGTCAGGAGAACGAGGCTACGCTGAACCGCTTCGCCGAAGAGCATCCCGACCTGATAACCCGGCGCGGGAACCTGGCCCACCACGAGGCTCTGGCAACGCTCAATCGCTGCCATCTCCTGCTGCTGATTATCGGCAAACAGCTCGGCTCGGAGACCATCCTGACGGGCAAGCTCTTTGAGTACCTGCGTCTGGGGAAGCCTATCCTCGCCTGCTGTCCAGGCGGAGACGCGGCTGACCTGCTGCGGGAACTGGGCGTGGGGGTCATCGCCGATCCCGATTCGCCCGTAGAAATCGCCACCGCCCTGAGCAAGCTGCTCACCGACACTCCGGCTTCCGCTCCAGTGGAACAGATTCAACGCTTCGAGCGCGGTGAACTGGTACAACACTGGGCGCAACTGTTCGACCAGTTGCGGCGTAGAGGATAGTGAATCTATTTCTCAGGAAAACCCGACCTATGCGTCCTCTGATTATCGGCTTATTGTTGATCGGACTTTTCCTCTCTGCCTGTGAGGAGGAGCGTCCCGTTGACTTCCAACCTACCGAGAATTCTCCCGACCAACGAATCAGCACCTTCACCCTGCGTCAGACAAGCGATGGCGAGCTGGTCTGGGAGCTGGTCGCCGAGCAGGCAAAGGTCTGGGACTCCGAGCATCTGACTGTTGCCAGCAACCCCGTCGTTGATTTTTTTCAGGACGAACAACACACGGCGGTACTCACCGCCGACGAGGGTACGGTGAACATGCTCTCCAACGACATGGAGGCGCAGGGTAACGTGGTCGTGGTCTCCGACGACGGCGCAATCCTGCGGACGGAGGTTCTTAGCTGGGACGCGCGCGAAGAAAAACTTTTCACCGACCAGCTGGTCAGCTTTGAGAAGGGCGGCACGGTCATCCACGGTGAGGGCTTTGAGTCCAACTCCGACCTGACCGACTGGAAGCTCGCCAACCCGGCGGGAACCATCGCCCCGGAAGACATGGGCGGAGAAACCTTTTAGCAACCAACAGTCCCTGAGAGAAACATTTATTGCTAACAATAGCGGAGCCTGATGGCTCCGTTTGTGTTATTGATAGCAAATCTCACTTCCCTTTAGTCTGATTATGATTTAGAGTGTAAAAGTCCGCTGTGTGGTGAATTATGATTACTATATTATCGCATTATCGCAGTGTTTTTAGAGATATGCTCTCCGTAAGTGAACTAAAGTGAGATTGCTGTAATATGTTTATCTGCTGGTCCCGTGTCGCCGGACGCGCGAAGTGCTTGTTCGGCTAATAGTGAGGCGATGGCGGCAGCTTGAAGCTGCACACGTTTGTTCACAACTCTTACTTCAGAAAGAAGCGTGCCACCCCCGCCTTTTTAGATAGCATCGCGGTGATACTAAAGTGGTTAGAGGTAAGAACGCTACAGCTCTTGAAGAAAAACATTCTCGCTATCGCTGATTATTCACAGATGTTTCACCGCCATAGAACCAGCAGTAATAATCATGCTATTAGTACACTTGAGACCTGGCAGCAAAGCCACTCCCCATGCCACTTTTATCTTTTTTGACATGACCCTCGCCAAAAGGTATAACCGACTGTTTATCAACGTGTTATCGCTCAACAATAGTTCACGACCGGGTGATTATCCCCTGAGTTTTTTGCATTCCCCTGTTTGAAAATTGGGTTCATCAGCCGAGATTTCTGACTATCGGAATCTTACGAGTAACAGATTCACAAAGTTACAAGGAGGACGGTATGGCAAACCACCGTACTTATCTGATCGTCGCCCTGGCAGCAGTGGCGGCAATAGCGGTTTTCTTAATCCTCTCCCTCTGCGGTGTCGGAGATAACGGAGATTCCACCGTTGAGCAGGTCCGCGCCGAGGGCGAGTGCGCCGAGTGTCATCGCAACGAGATGCCCGGGCTGATTGAGACCTATGAACAAGGTCCCCACGCCAGCGAGATTACCTGCCTCGACTGCCACGAGCCTCGTGAAGGGCTGGAGGTTATGGACCACAACGGCTTTGAGGTTTCACGGGTCGTTACCGCTGGTCACTGCGCCGAGTGCCACGAAGAGCAGTACGATCAACACATCAGTAGTCGCCACGGTGCCCCTGCCTGGGCAGCGGTAGCTGGTAACGATATGTCCTACGACGGCAGAGGACCGCTCACCGCAGAGCAGATTGCCATGGTTCCTGAAACCCATCAGGCGGCGGTGAATCGCAGCGGCAACGGTCTGGCGGCCCATGAAGGTATGGGAGCCGTGGAGAACGGCTGTGGTGTCTGCCATGAAATCGGCGCGCCCAATGCCGACGGCTCCATCGGTAACTGTGCCAAATGCCATCTGCGTCATGCCGTTCGGGTGGATGAAGCCCGCCTGCCGGAGACCTGTGGCTCCTGCCATATGGGTCCCGACCACGCTATGCTGGAGATCTACAACGAGAGTACCCACGGGGTTCTCTTCTCCTCGACGCGTGATGAGATGAACCTGGGGGTTACTCCCTCCGAGCTGACCACCAAAGACATGCCGGTTCCGACCTGCTCCACCTGCCACATGTCCGGCATCAACGGTGGCACCATGACCCACGATGTTACCGAGCGGCTCTCCTATTACCTCTTTGCCGCGATTAGCAAAGAGCGTCCCGACGGTGTTGCCGGTCGAGAGAACATGAAGGCGGTCTGTCTTAACTGCCACGGTCCCAGCCACATCGACGAGTTCTACGCCGATGCCGACCTGACCCTGAACCGCACCAACGAGCTGGTCGCCCACGTCCAGGAGATTATGGACGGTCTCTACGCCGACGGCTTTGTTACCAAGGGCGGCTACGACGAGCTGGCGGATTACAAGTGGTTCGACTACTGGCATTACTTCGGGCGTACCGCCAAGCACGGTGCCTACATGGGCGGCCCGGACTACACCCAGTGGCACGGCAACTACGAGCTGGCTCTGCAAACCTTCGAGTTTGAAGAGATGGATAAAGAGCTGCGCGGACACTAAATATAGAGGATCTGGTCGGGGAGGACGGGGTGTTAACTCACTCCCACCTCCCCAGGAATCCCCGCAAGCGGCACGCCAGAACCAGAGGGGCTGCTAAGGAAACCCGACGCGTTTCCCTCAGGTTACTGTCAGCCCCCTGGTTAACTTTCCAGGATAATCACCTGCTCACGGACTGTCGTTGAACGATATACCTATTGATAGACAGTTGGTTATGCCTTGTGGCGATGTCCACCTCAAAAGAGGCTAAAAGTGGCAGGGGAGTGGCTTTGCTGCTCGTCCTGTGGCGGCGAAACATCTGTGAACAATCAGCGGTAGCAAGAGTATTTTTGGCTCAAGAGCTATAGCGTTCTTACCTCTAACTACTTTAGTATCACCGTGATGCTGTCTAAAAATGCAGGGACGGAGGTGGCACGCTTTCTTATAAACTACGGAGTGAGCGGGCAAGCTCAAGGTTTTCTGGGCGAAGCCCAGCCCTGTGATGCAACGCACCGCGTTGCCAGCTTCAAGCTGCCGCCATCGCCTGACTATTAGCAGTACAAGCACTTCGAGTGATTTTTACGCGATCGCTGTCAAAGCTGTCCAGATTGAAGTGATTATCCCAACTTTCCAGCGGTGGGTGTTCAAAGGAGCTACATGAAATCGATTGAGAAATTCACCACCTGGGCGCAGAAACGACGGGACAATCTGATCATGGCCTTCATCGCCATGAACTACCTGATGATGTCCCTGGACTGCTCCCTCGTTCACTGGTCGGCAGGGTTCGACCACCTGGGGATGTACCTGGCGGCGGGATGGCCTCTGCTGGCGGCACTGCCTTTTATCTTCTTCACCTTCAAACCAATGAAGAAGACCGGGCGCGGCGTGGCTATTGGTTTCTCTCTTGCCTCCGTCGCAGTGGGCATTGCCGGGCTGGCGTGGCACCTGTTGGGACAGTTCCTGGAAGCACCCGTCCTGAACTCGCTAATCTACTCGGCACCGATTCTCGCTCCGCTGGGACTTACCGTGCTGGGGATAATGACCCTGGCGATTATCTATCCACCGCCGGAGGGACTGACCCGCCGCCTGATTGGCTTTATGGCAATCTGGATGCTGGGGCTGATGTTGCTTAGTCTTCAGGATCACGCCCGGAACAACTTCTACGAATGGGGCGAGTGGATTCCCGTCATCGTTGGCGTTTTCTCGATGATCGTCTTCGGGCTGTACGCGCTCTTCTACAAGAAGATGAAGAACGGAAACGGGCTGATACTCACCACCACGCTCGCTCTGTTTATCACCGCCGCAGTTGGCGCGGTGATGCACACCATAGCATTTTTGGAAGCCAGCGAACCATTACTGCAAAGGTTCAGTCAGGCGGCTCCGCCCCTGGCACCAACACTCTTTGGCGACGCGGCAGTCTTCGTGCTGATTGCCCTGCTCTATAAAAATCAAGAGAAAGATAAACCAGCGGTTTGAACTTTGCCTGAGTTATAAAAGAAAGCGACGGGGGATAAGCCCGTCGCTTTTGTGTTAGCTGAAGTCTAACAAGACCTGCTCTTACGACTAACCCATCATCCCAACTTGTGCGATGAGTCCCCTCCCCAGAGGAGCGAGGGGATACTGGAGCGACCAGCGGAAGCGTGTACGCAGGAGTAGGTGTTATTCTGCCGGAGTTACCAGCCGCGAAAGCAAGGTGCAGCACTTGGTGCTGCCTTTAAGCTGGTTTAGGCTGGTTCGAAGTCTTCTTTGCCAACGCCGCATTCCGGGCAGAGCCAGTCGTCGGGGAGGTCGTCGAAGGAGGTTCCTGGTTTAATGCCGGTGTCTGGATCGCCCACGGCGGGGTCGTAAACGTACCCGCAGATTATGCAGATGTACTTATCCATGATTTCTCCTTGATGTTTTGTTGTCAGGTGTACTGCTACTCAATCAACGCGCGGGAAGGTTACAACAGTTAAATCTACAGCGTTGCCGACTTGTGTCGCGCGGAATGGCAGACCGTGGTTACCGCCACGGGCAGTCCGGCGATATGGCAGGGGAAGGTCTCAATAGCCAGCCAGAGAGCCGTTGTGCGACCGCCCAGCCCCATCGGCCCCACGCCAAGTTTATTGACATCGTCGAGGAGGCTTTTCTCCAACGCGGCGTAGTAGGGGTCGGGGTGGTACTGACCGATTGGTCGCGCCGTCGCCCACTTGGAGATTTCGGTTACCTTCTCGAAGTTCCCGCCTATACCCACGCCGAGGATCAGCGGAGGGCAAGGATTCGGTCCCGCCTCATCCACGGTGCGCAGGACGAACTCGCGCACGCCCTCAACGCCATCAGCAGGCTTGAGCATCGCCAGGCGGCTCATGTTCTCTGACCCCTGCCCCTTGAAGAGGAGGTCGATTTTGAACCCGTCCCCGGGAACCAGCCGAATGTGGAGAATCGCCGGGGTGTTGTCTCCGGTATTAACCCGCTGGAGCGGATCGCTGACAATGGATTTGCGCAGATAGCCCTCGGAATAGCCCTGACGCACGCCCTCGTTGATTGCCTCGGTGAGGGAACCACCGGAGAAGTGAACCTCCTGCCCGATGGTCAGGAAGGCAATGACGTAACCGCAGTCCTGACAGAGCGGGGCTTGCTCATCGCGGGCGATGGCGGCGTTTTCTACAATTGTCCGCAGCACTTCGCGCCCAACCGGGGAAGGTTCGGAATCGCGAGCTTCCTCCAGCTTTTTAAGAACATCGGCGGGAAGGTTAAAGCCACCCTCCAGGCAGAGTCGCCGGACGGTTTCGGTTATTTTGATTACCGGAAGCTCGCGCACTGGCAAACCCTCTCTGTACGTAAACGCGGAAAGCTCACAAGGCTGGAAAACCGCTGGTTTCGACAGCGGTTTTCCAGTATTCCAATATTCCAGCTTCTAAGTCCCAGGGGCAAACATTCCCAACGACCGCCACGTCCCTGAACCACTTAGGCGTTATTGGTGAGCTTCATCGCCAGTTCCTTCATATCCTTACCGGCGGTGAACTTAACCCGCTTGTGAGGAGGAACAACGACGACTTCGTTGGTGCGTGGATTGCGGGCTTTCTTCCGCCGGGCATCGTGAACAGAAAAGACCCCAAAGTCCCGCAGCTCAACGCGATCGCCGCGACTCAAGGCTCCCTTGATCTCCTCAAGAACCGTGTTAAGGGCGGTGGCAACCTCACGCTGGGTTACGCTAAAGTCCCTGAAGCTCCCCGATACAGCGACAGCAATATCTCGTTTTGTCATCTTTAACCCCTGGAAAATCTCTGAATAATTCTAAAGACCGGATTCATTCCGCTGGATACTGAATAAACGTTACTTAAACTGTTGCCCTCTCGCAAACCACAAGAGCCAACCACACGCCCGCCTGGCACGGAAGACACACCTCCCACGACTAAAGCGCAAGCCTATCAGCTTTTTACAGATAACGCAAGGTGTTGTGGATACAACTTTGAGTGTAGGTTATTGTGGCATCGTGGACACGAGCCAAGACATCTGTTTTTACTGAAAAATTGCGACCTCATGCCACCTAAAAATTAGCCAACTAAATCGGCTCCAGGCTGCTGACTATCTCATCTTTCAGCCGATAGCCCCTGCCGCAGGCGGTACACGTTGCTGTCTGTTCATCGTCGGCGGAAGATGGAAGAGGAAGCCGAACCCCGCAGGCGCAGACCCAGCCCGCCAGAACAGCGGGAACGCCAAGCATCAGAGCGAAGGCGGGAACGTCCTTGGTGATGACGGCTCCGGCACCGATCATGCAATGCTCGCCCAGGGTATTGCCGCAAACCACAGTGGCATTGGCTCCGATAGTCGCGCCCCGCCTGACCAGAGTAGGAACCCAGAACTCGGCTCCGCCCTTTGGAAAGAGGGCGCGGGGGGTGAGGTCATTAGTAAAGACGCAGGACGGACCGCAGAAAACGCCTTCCTCCAGAGTTACCCGGCTGTAGATGGAGACGTTGTTCTGGAGCTTGCAGTTGTCGCCGATGATGACATTGCCGCCGATGAAGCAGTTCTGACCGAGGATACACCGCTCACCGAGGCGTGAACCTTTGGATACATGACTGAAATGCCAGACCTTCGAGCCATCGCCAATGGTTACGTCGGCATCAACAATGCTGGTGGGATGAACAAAATAGTCGCTCACAAACTCTTCTCCTGAAAACTTGAGTGGCGAACTGCTGACACTTGGTGCTGGCGGCAGGTCTGTAAGCCGAATTTTGTCATCAGTCGTGCAAGCGGGGGCGGCTTGAAGTTTGACTAAAGAACAGCCTCACTCCGGCCCCCTGCGACCAATGGACGGTCATCCATCTTACGCCGGGGATTACTCCCACGGCTCCAGCGACCTACCCGGGATCACAGGCGGGCAACCCAAAGATCCCCTATTTGGTCTTGCTCCGGACGGGGTTTGCCAAGCCGACATCGTTACCGATGCCGCTGGTAGGCTCTTACCCTACCGTTTCACCCTTACCGTTCTCCGAGGAGACCGGCGGTTTGCTTTCTGCTGCACTTTCCGTACCCTTACGAGTCCCGGTCGTTAGCCGGCATCCTGCCCTGTGGAGTTCGGACTTTCCTCGCCATGCCCTCGTGGACACCACGCGACCGTCCAACCTACCGCCAACGCCAAGCGTCCAACCCTTTGTACCATAACGGCGCGTAGCTTTCAAGGTTAAGGATAAAGGGGGTGTTACTTGAGACTGCTACGGAAGTTCGTACTCACAAGGGGAAACCAGCAGAAACGGTAAAACGCGGAACTGAACATAAAACTCAACCTGAACCGTTAGCCGCGAGGCTATATGAAACTTTAAGCTACCAACCAACGGGAGCGCGTAAGTCGAAGATGGACTTAGTCCATCTCACGGGCGGGTGTGGACACCCGCCCCTACAAAATCAAAACCATACCAATGGGAAGAAACCAGCGGGAGCGTATCCGTGGGAGTGGTTGTTAGCTGTTCGATACGACCACACCGACTTAGTTGCACCCAAACGCGGAGATTATGGTTATCCGGCTACCTTTTTATCCGCGAAAGTGTGATGCAACGCACCGCGTTGCTTAGGCTGGTTCAAAGAGACTCAGCAGCTCGCCGAACAGCTCTTCTGCCATCGCGGGGTTGGGGGAGTGGAGGTGGGTCAGTGCCAGCCCGTTGAGGGTAGAGAGAAGCAGCTCCGCCCGCAGCCTCGTCTGATGCTTATCGAGGGCGGGATACACCTTGCGCAGAGCCTCTTTGAGGATGTTTAACTGGGTGGTGTGGTTTTTTGCCAATAGCTGCCGCGCCCGCTCCTGATCCTTCAGCCCGCGCAGCAGCTCCACCCCACGAACCCGATTTTGGGCGTAGCGGTCAAAGTCGGCAAAAATGGTATAGCCCAGTGCCACCACGCCGTTGATGCCGTTCTTGGTGTGGCGCAGGGCCTCGTCCAGTTCGGAGTTGAAACGCTCCTGCTCCCACTCCCAGATCGCCTGGAGCAGCTCGTCTTTGTTGGTGAAGTGACCGTAGATGGTAGAGGGCGCGATCTTCGCCGCTTTGGCAACCTCACGAATTCGCAGTAGCGAAACCGGGCGGTGAGCTAAAAGGGACTCCGCCGCCCGAATAATCTGTTCTTTTGTGAGAAGAGGCTTTTTCATTATTCGCGTAAAGCGTCCAGAGATGCTTTGGCTTCCGGTGCCATCTTGAAGAAGGCATCGAGCTTCTCGCAGACGTAGTCAGCGCAGTCGGCGCAGGTTTTTACGTTTTTTGTTATGGCGCAGGCACGGATGTCGCAATCGCCAGTGTGGCAGCCGGGCTTACCGTTAGCGGCACCGTAGCAGCCATCGCAGGGAATAGCCTCCGGTGGAATATCGATTCCAAACGCCTTCGACCACTCAGCGGCGATCTTCGCGTAAGCCGCTGTGTCGTTTTTCTTTGTGGCGATGTAGGCGGGACATTTTGAGCAATCAATCCCGCAGTATCCTCCCTGTTCCAGCATAAAATTTCTTCTCCTGTTGATGTTGGTACTCAAACCGACTCAAATGAGTCAGGCAACAGTCTCTACTTGCTCCACAGCCCCATCAGCGTGCCTTCGGGGTCTTTGAAGAGGGCTATCTTGCCGTGGTCCACCCCGTCCCCGGCATCAATCTTTGTCTCTGGAAGAACAGTCGCGCCGCCAGCAGATTCAATTTCCTCCAGCTTCGCCGGGATGCTCGCGACCTCGATGTAAAGAACCGTGGCTTTGGTGTCTGGTCCAATCCCGCCCGCCAGACCTTCGGTTGGAGTAACACTGATGTAGGCTGGTCCGCTGGGCTGGGGCTTCCAGGCGAAAAGTTTCTCGTAGAACGCCGCAGTTTCCGGCATGTCTTTGGCGGGTAGCTCGAAGTGGCAGATGTTATTCATCGCGCTTCTCCTCTTGAGACCATCGGCTAGTGTTTGCTCCAGATGCCAACCAGCGTACCCTCGACATCGCTGAAGAGAGCGTAGTGTCCATTGCCCTCGGAGGTCGCGGTTTTGGGCAGAGCCGTTTTCCCACCAGCTTCGTGTACCCGGGTCAGCGTGGCTTCGATATCATCAACCTCAAGATAGATAACCGTCGTTCTGAGGTTCTTCTCCAGACCACCGCCGATTCCCTTTTCCGCGTTAAACATCAGATAACCACTGTGCTGCTCGAACTTCCAGCCGAAGAGCTTCCCGTAAAACTCCGCCAGCTTTTTCGGATCCCGCGCTGGCAGATCAAAATGGCAGACGTTATTCATCACAGCCTCCCGCATTGTGGTTAGAGCAGAACCATCACGAATACCTCAACCACCGACCGGAGAACCAAACCTCCGAGAAGATGCTTTTAAGTTCGCCACCTACTCGACTTTTTTGAACTCATCCCGTGGCGCGCCACATTCAGGGCAGGTCTTCGGGCGACAGCGCACATCCTCCGTCTGATAGCCGCACTTATTGCACTGATAAACCGCCATAATGTTTCCTCCATTCGGCGCGGGAGTTGACAAGGGTACTCCCCTCCCCTTAACAGCACAATGAGAATACCAGAAGAGGCAGGTAAACACAAGCACAAGAGGGTTGACTAATTGCCCCCCTCACCTTACAATTCCCTGCGTTCTGACTTGGTTCCAAAGGCAGGGCATAGTCGGAGCGGCGGGGCTTTATTAACTCAGATATTACCCCTTACCGTTCATACCACAGCACTCATAGATTTGCACCATTGTACCAAGCCGGGGTGGCGGAACTGGCAGACGCGCATGGTTGAGGGCCATGTGGGGGAGACCCCATAGGAGTTCAAGTCTCCTTCCCGGCACCAACATATCGAGCCAGCAGGCGACCAGTTAATCTGGTTATCTGGTGGCTCTTTTGTATGCTTCGCGGGAGGTCTGGTAGAAACATCCCCTCCCCGGATGACAATTAGTTATGCTAAGGTCTGGTGAGATTAACCTCCCCACCTGGAAAACAACAATTCAGGAAGCCTATGCCGCTCTATAAAACCGAAGCCATTGTGCTGGCGGCTCGCCCCTTTGGAGACACCAGCAAGCTGCTGTTGCTGCTGACTCCCAACCGAGGGGTGCAGAAGGCAATCGCCAAAGGAGCCAGGCGGTCGAAGTCTCGCCTGGCGGGAGCCACCGTGGTCTTCCGGGTTATCGAGGCTCTGCTCTACCTGCGTGAGGGGCGGGAGCTGGCGACGCTCTCCGAGGCAACCATCCGCTGGGCGGGAGACAGCTTTGGCGGTCAGGAGGTCAACTGGCGGCTCTTCTGGGTTGCCGGGGAACTGTCCGAAATCGCCCTGGCAGCCGCCACCACTGACCACGAACACCACCGCGACTATCGGCTCTTCCGCACCACGCTGGATCTCCTCGACGGCGGAATCAACCCCAGTCTGGCTCGACTTTTCTACACCAAGCGACTGCTCATCTCCCACGGTATCTGGCCGGACTTTACGCGCTGCGCCCACTGCGGAGCCAACCTCACCAGCCAACGCTATCTCGACATTGCCGAGGGACAGGTTCTCTGCGGCGAAGATGCCGTTGGCGGGCAACTGCGGATCAACGCCGGAGCTATCGCCCTGCTGGATGGTCTGGAGAAGCGAGCTGTTCTCTCCAGCCAGCAATCCGAGGAAGTGGTGAAGAACGCCCTGGAGATTGTTAACTCGCTGCTGAACTATCACTTCGATATCCGCCCCCGCGCCCGGGGACTGCTGGAGAGCGCGGAGCAATTGTTACGGAGAGAGCGGGAATAACAAAACATTTTTCAAATCCCTGTAAAAATCGATATGAGAAAGCCGCCCGTTGAGGCGGCTTCTCCAATTCTGATGCACCGGACAGGATTAGCTAAGGAACGGATTGCTCGCCTTCTCCCGCCCGATGGTGGTCGCCGGACCATGACCGGGCAGAACCCGGGTCTTGGCGGGAAGGCTCATCAGCACCCGCCTAAGTCCCTCGAAGAGCGTGGCTTCATCACCACCGGGAAGGTCGCTTCGTCCAATTCCGCCAGCGAAAAGGGTATCGCCAACCACCACAACGCCCGCCACTTTGTCAAAAAGCACCACCGAGCCGGGGGAATGTCCGGGCAGGTGATGTACCTCCAGGGTCAGCTCCGCGAAGGTCAGCTCTGACGGATAGGAGGTGAACTCCGGCCAATGCCGGGGACGGGGACCAAACTCCGCTCCCCACTGCTCTTTAAGAATTGGAATCCACATCAGGTCATCGGTGTGCAGATAAACTGGAATCTCATAGCGTCGGGCAAGCTCTCCCGCCGCGCCGAGGTGGTCGGGATGCCCGTGGGTCAGGGCGATTGCCACGGGACGCAGGTTCTTTCCCTTAATGAAATCGGCGATACGCTCCGGCTCCGCCCCGGGGTCAACTATCAAAACTTCATCTCTATTCGTTTTCCAGAGAAAGCAGTTGATCGCCAACTGCCCCACGGTAAGCCGATACGGTTCGTTCATCAAGCCACGCCCTTTCATCGAAACGTAATCTTTGCGAGTTTTTCTTGAAAACTTTGACTAACCCTGCTATTCTGTTAGGTAGGGGAGAACTGCGTTCTACTAATGCTTACATATGCTTCAGGAGAAAAATGACTGATTACACGGGCTACCTCTACAAACGACGCTTGATGATGGGGACGGTCTCCGAGGGTTCCGACTATCGCGTCCAAATAAACAATAGCTGTTCCATCCCGGTTTGCAAGAAAACCTACCCCTGGGAAGACGACCCGGAGCTGGAATCTTACCTTCACACCTACGTCGCGCTCACCGGCGAAATAACCAGCAAGGGGATATTCTACCAGGCGATCTCGATGATTAAACGCCCAACCCCACCAGTCGAATCCCACTTCGCCAGCCCAGCTTGAAGCTGGCAACGCGGTGCGTTGCATCACACTTTCGCGACCGAGGGTTTAGATTTAACTATATCCATCCCCACGCACACGCTGGTCGCTGCATTTTATCCCCTCTCTCCTCTGGGGAGAGGGTTAGGGTGAGGGGTCAGGCTTGAAGCTGGACACAGACTCGCGGCTGAGGGTTTAGGTTTAACGATATCCATCCCCACGCGCTCCCCTTCATTCCTCTGGAGTAAGGGTCGTAGTGTTAAATTGATAGAAGGGCAGACCTGAGTGTCTGCCCTTTTTTTGAATCTATCAGGACTGCTTGTAACGCTCGATGAACTCCTCGACCATCCGTCGGGCAATGTCATCGGGATATTGCTTTGGAGGGGACTTCTTAAAGTACGCGCTCGGTCCTTCCAGCACACCGCCGATGCCGTTGTCCAGTGCCAGCTTCGCGCAGCGCAGAGCGTCGATAACCACGCCAGCGGAGTTGGGTGAATCCCAGACCTCCAGCTTCAGCTCCAGTCTCAAAGGCACCGAGCCGAAGGCCTCGCCTTCGAGATGAATATGCGCCCACTTGCGATCCTCCAGCCAGGGAACGTAATCGCTGGGACCGATGTGGACGTTATCCTTGCCGGGATCGTCGGCGAGGTTGCTGACCACGGAGTTGGTTTTGGAGATGCGCTTGGAGACCAGCCGCTCCCGCTCAAGCATGTTGAGGAAGTCGGTATTGCCGCCGACGTTGAGCTGGCTGGTGCGTCGCAGGTTTACCCCTCGGTCGCCGAAGAGCTTACCCAGCACGCGGTGGACGATGGTCGCTCCGACCTGGCTTTTGATGTCGTCGCCAATCAACGGCAGGTTGGCTTTTTCAAAACGCTTCCGCCAGTCGGCATCGCAGGCGATAAAGACCGGAATGCAGTTGACCACCGCCACCCCGGCGGCAAGAGCCTGCTCCATGTAGAAGCGGGTCGCGTCCTCGCTGCCCACGGGGAGGTAGTTGATCAGCACCTCGGCTTTGCTCTCTCGCAGCACCGCCGCCACGTCCACGGGTTTTTTCTTAGTGAGCGGAATGACATCGCGGAGGTATTTGCCGATGCCGTCGAGTACGGTTCCCGACTGGACAGTTACTCCGACGGGGGGAACCTCGGCAAAGCGGTAGGTGTTGTTCGGCTCGGTGTAGATCGCCTCGGCGAGGTCGTGTCCGACCTTTGCCTCGTTGACATCGAAGGCGGCGACGAACTTAACATCGCGAACGTGATAGCCGCCAAGATCGACGTGCATCAGACCGGGAACCTGCGCGTCGGGCGAGGCATCGCGGTAGTAATGAACGCCCTGCACCAGGGAGCTGGCGCAGTTGCCGACTCCGACAATGGCAACGCGAATTTCTTTCGCCATCTTCAGCCCTTTGTCTGTGAAATCTTTGAGAAAATAGCTTTCCTAAAGATGTAAATCATCCATGAACTATAACAATTGCGAGATTTTGACGTTAAGACAAGGGGTTTCAACCCCTTGCGGCAGTTGAGATACGTTCCGAATCTGCAAGGGGCTAAAGCCCCTTGTTTCAGACAAGGGTAATCAGCATTTTCTCAACGGTCTCCGCCTTTTTTCTTCAACCGCTTCATGGTGTAGCTTGCCCGGCGCAGGGAGGTCACGATTGACCCCACCGCGAGAATCACCACGGCGTAGCGGATGAACTCGTAGCCGAGGAACCCCGCCAGCACCAGCAGCAGCATCCGCTCAGGACGCTCCCAGAAACCCACCTTGCATTCGTCGATGAAGTTCTCGGCGCGGGCTTTGGCGTAGCTCACGGTGGACGAGGCAATCAGCGCGACCAGGGCGGCGACCAGGTACCAGTCCTCACCCTGTTTGGCGAAGTGGTAGGCGATTCCAGCGATTACCGCGCCGTCGCCGTAGCGGTCGGTGAAGCTGTCCAGATATGCTCCGGCATCACTCGCCTTATCGGTCAGCCGAGCCACCCGCCCGTCGGTCATGTCGAAGAAGCCAGCGGAGAGGTACATCCACGCCGCCGCTGTGTAGTTCCCCAAAGCGAAGTAGAGACCGGAACCCAGGCAAACCAGCAGGCTACAGATGGTGAGCGTCGCCGGAGAAACACCCAAAGCCGCGAAGGCTCTGGCAGGAACCTCCAGCAGCCACCGTGTTCCCCGCCTTGCCCAGTCCCGCCAGAAGATCACTTTACAGTCCTCGCAAGAGTCCAGGTTACTGTGGAACCAGCCCCTCACCCAACACTACATGGGTTGTAGGGGCACGGCATGCCGTGCCCTGAACTCGTTATGACTAAAACAACCTACCCATCAACCAGCTTGAAGCTGGACACTCTTTTGCGATTAAACAACAGAACTGATAGGCATCACGCCCACGTTTTACCGCTCGCTACACTCGCTTCGTTACTCAATGATTATTTATTGAGTAGCGACCAGCGGGAGCGGATAATTCTCAAGGTGTTCTGGGCGAAGCCCAGCTATGTGATGCAACGCACTGCGTTGCTAGAACAGTCTTCCAAGTAACTCTGCCGTGCGGCAGGAATAGCCCCACTCGTTGTCGTACCAGCTCAAAATCTTGACCAGACTGCCGTGGGTCTTGGTGAACTCCGGGTCGAAGATGGCACTGTACGGGTTGCCGATGTAATCGCTGGAGACCAGCGGCTCCTCGGAGTAGAAGAGAATGCCCGCCAGGTCGCCCTCGGCGGCCTTCTTCATTGCCGCGTTGACCTCAGCGGCGGTAACTTCTTTTCCAACCACGCAGACCAGGTCAACCAGAGAGACATCGGGGGTCGGCACGCGGACGGAGATACCATCGAGCTTGCCCTTCAGTTCCGGCATCACCAAACCGAGGGCCTTCGCCGCTCCGGTGGTGGTGGGGATCATATTCACCGCTGCGGCACGGGCGCGGCGCAGATCTTTATGAGGCAGGTCGAGAATCTTCTGGTCGTTGGTGTACGAGTGCGTCGTCGTCATAAAGCCGCTCTCAAGACCAAAGGCCTCGTGAAGCACTCGGACAACGGGAGCCAGACAGTTGGTGGTACAACTGGCGTTGGAGATGATCCGGTGCTTCGCCTTGTCGTAGTCCTTCTTAAAGTTAACTCCCTGCACCACGGTAACATCGGGGTCGATGGCAGGCGCGCTGATGACGACCTTCTTCGCGCCGGCATCCAGATGCTTTGTCGCCCCAGCACGGTCCCGGAAAATACCCGTGCTTTCCAGCACAACGTCAATGCCCAGCTTTGCCCAGGGGAGCTTCGCCGGGTCGCGCTCGGAGGTGATGCTGATCTTCCGTCCGTCCACGTGGAGAGAGTTGCCCTCCACCTTTACCGTTGCCTCAAAACGCCCGTGGACGGAGTCGTATTTGAGCAGGTGAGCCAGGGTGGCAGGATCGGTGATGTCGTTAATGGCGACGATTTCGTAATCTTCCGTGGCGTGGGCGCGGCGAAGTACGGAGCGTCCAATCCGCCCAAAGCCGTTGATTGCTACCTTGAGAGGCATCGAAACCACCTTGTTCAAGTGTTGGATTTGTTGGGAACGAGCTTTGCTTGAAGGGTAACACAAAACGCTATCCCGATAACAGAGAAACAACTATAGATAGACCACCAATAGAGAAATAACAAGGGAGCCAGACGGCTCCCCTGAATCAGGCAAAATTAGAACGTCCGCTCACGTTGCTCGCTACATTGTCTCTCCCTTGTTGGGGGAAGGCAGCGACCAGCGGGTCGGGGTGAGGGGCTAAACGTAATTCCAATCCGGCGGCGGGGATTGCCTCATCTGCAAAAATCCCCGCCCTACATTAACCTCGCGAGGATATTCAAAATCCGTTGTAGGGGCGCACCGTCCACGGTCGCCCGACGGGTCGCAGACCCGTTCTATCGCAGGACGGACAAATCAAGGCAGCGACCAGCGGGAGCGGACGACCCCAGGGTGTTCTGAGCGAAGCTCAGTATTGTGTCCAGCTTCAAGCTGGCTTTACGGCGATGGAGACCAGTCTGCCCGGAACGACGATGAGCTTCTTAATCTCCTTGCCCTCGGTGTATTGTTTGACTCGCTCGCGGGCGAGGACGATCTTTTTAATCTCATCAGCACTTGCTTCAACGGGGACGGTAATCTCGTCGCGGATCTTGCCGTTGATCTGCACCGCCAGGGTGATTTCCTCGACGACGAGAGCCGCCTCGTCCCAGGTCGGCCAGGGGCGGTCGTGGACGCTGGTCTTCCCGCCAAGTTGGTTGTTGAGTTCCTCGCCCAGGAATGGCGCGAAGGGAGCCAGCAGGTCGGTCAGGCTGCGCAGCGAAGCGGCGACCACAGCGTGGGCAGTTTTGGTTGTCTCGCCGGAGGCCTCCAGAGCGTAGATCATGTTCACCAGCTCCATGCCAGCGGCGATGGCGGTGTTGAAGTGAATCCGCTCGATGTCCTCGGTAAACTTCTTTACCGTGGCGTGGCGTTTGCGGTGCAGTTCTTTCAACTCCGTGGAGAGGTCGTCTGCGTCGTAATCAAAGGAGTTCAGCTTCCAGCGACCATCGAAGAGTCGCCAGACCCTGCCCAGGAAGCGATAGATGCCCTCGACACCCTCGATGTTCCACTCCATCTCCTTATCCGGCGGCGAAACGAAGAGGGTAAAGAGCCGCCCGGTGTCGGCACCGTATTTATCGGCAACCTCGTCAATCCCGACTACGTTGCCCCGGCTCTTGCTCATCGCCTTGCCGCCCAGGGTAACCATCCCCTGGGTGAAGAGCCGCTTGAATGGCTCGTCGATATTCAGCAGTCCGACATCGCGCAGGGCTTTGGTGATGAAGCGGGCGTACATCAGGTGCATAATCGCGTGGGTGATTCCGCCGATGTAGGTATCCACCGGCATCCACTGGTTGGCGGTCTCGGTGCAGAACGGAGCGTCCTCAGGCAGCGAGGTATAGCGCAGGAAGTACCAGCTTGAGTCAACGAAGGTGTCCATGGTATCCACCTCGCGCTTCGCTGGCTTGCCACACTTCGGGCAGGGGACGTTCATCCAGTCAACCGCCTCGGCGAGGGGGCTGTGTCCCTTCGGGCGATAGTTATCGATGCGCGGCAGCTCCACGGGGAGCTGTTCATCCGGTACCGGAACCACGCCGCAGGAGTCGCAGTGGATCAGCGGAATCGGAGTTCCCCAGTACCGCTGCCGGGAGATGCACCAGTCCCGCAGGCGGAAGTTGATCTTCCGGCGACCGTAACCCTCCCGCTCCATCATGTCGGCGATGCCCTCGGTTGCCTCGATGGAGGACTGCCCGTCGAAGCTGGCGGAGTTCGCCATCACTCCCGGCTCGGCGTAGGCATCGTCCATCGTCTCTGCTGTCAGAATCTTGCCCTCCGGCATAATAACCGGAATGATGTCGAGGTCGTACTTCCGGGCGAAGGCGAAGTCCCGTGTATCGTGAGCCGGAACCGCCATAACGATGCCCGTGCCGTACTCCATCAGCACGTAGTTGGCAACCCAGATGGGAACCTTGCGCCCGTTGACCGGATTGACGGCGTAGCGTCCGGTGAAGACACCCTCCTTCTCGGTCTCATCAGCGGCACGGAGGAAGCGATCCTGCGCCAGGACTTTATCCACGAAGTCGCCGACTTCTGTCTCTTTCTCCGTTCCCTTAACGAGCTGCCGCACCAGGGGATGCTCAGGTGCCAGCACCACGTAGGTCATGCCGTAAACGGTGTCCACCCGGGTTGTAAAGACTGAGACCGCCTCCTCGAAGTCGTCAATTGCCAGGTCGAACTCCACGCCCTCAGAGCGTCCGATCCAGTTGCGCTGCATCAGCCGCACCTGCTCCGGCCAGTCAGGGAGGTCGTCCAGCGAGTCCAGCAACTCCTGGGCGTAGTCGGTAATCTTAAAGAACCACTGGGCGAGGTTCTTCTGCCTGACCACGGAATGGCAACGCTCGCACTCGCCCTGCACCACCTGCTCGTTTGCCAGGACGGTCTGGCAGCTATCGCACCAATTCGCCAGACTTTCCTTCTGATAAACCAGCCCCTCCTCGTAGAGCTTCAGGAAGAGGAACTGCGTCCAGCGATAGTAGTCCGGCTTCGAGGTGTTGACCTCACGCTCCCAGTCGTAGTGGATGCCCAGTGCCGCCATCGCCTCTTTGAAGGTGCCGATGTTGACCTGAGTCCAGTCGTCGGGATGGGTTCCCCGCTGGATGGCGGCGTTCTCCGCCGGCAGACCAAAGGCATCCCAGCCCATCGGATGCAGCACCCGATAGCCCTTGCGGTGATAGTACCGCGCCAGGACATCGCCAATGGAGTAGTTGCGGGCGTGTCCCATGTGCAGCTTGCCGCTGGGGTAGGGGAACATGTCCAGCACGTAATACTTTTCTTTGCTATCGTCGCCCTTGCTCAGGCGGTCGGGCTGGCTGAACTCTCCAAAGCCTGCCGCCCATTTCTCTGACCAGCGGGACTCTATCTTTTGTGGATTGTAGCGTTCTTTATGTTCGTTACTCATCGTAAACCCTGACTCGTTTAACTCACCCCGTTGTTTCTTACGGAGAGGTGAGTATTGTTAATCAAAAAACTGGCAGCTTAAGGCTGCACATAGTTTCGCGGCTGGTTTTGATGTCGTAGGGGCCGACCTTTAGGTCGGCCCGCCAGCTTGAAGGTGGTTTCAATCTCGCGCGAGCGAGTATCAACACTCCAGCCGTTACAGTGAGCAAGCACTATATTGCTCTGTCCACGCCATGTCAAGGATTTTAGTCTCGCGCCCTACAATTACCCACGGGTAATGACTATTCCCACGTACACGCTCCCGCTGGTCGCTGCGTTAACCTGCTTCAGTTGTCAAGATTTTAGACACTGGTCTGGTTTTGATAACGCTGTTCCCCCTCTCCCCTTTGGGGAGAGGGTCGGGAAGGGGGGCTTATCCTAAATCCCTGATAATTTCGCGGCGGGCATTAAAATGCCCGCCCTACAGAAACCTCGCGAATCTTCAGAATACGCTGGCAGGGGCGCGCCTGAGCTATGAGGATTGGTGTCCGCCCTTTCGTAATCACAACATTGGGCGCAGCATGCTGCGCCCCTACAATCCGACATCATTACGAATATTTATCTTCACTGACCCAAAATGGGTCAGTCGCTCAACGGGACTGTCTCATTTTGGGTCGGTCAAAATGGCACAGTTGTACTGACAGCAAACAGAAGCAACTTCATTCGTTCGCCTGTCGCCGGGGATTTTTATGCTCCATTCACCACTGGTCTTTTCTTAAAATGCAAAGAGAAGGTCGCGCCTTCACCGGGAGTTGAGGCGACCCGCACCTCGGCTCCGTGGATTCGAGCCACCTGGGCGACGAAGGACAGCCCCAGCCCGGTTCCGCCGACCTCTCGTGCCGACTCCGAGCGGTAGAATTTCTCGAAGATCCGCTTCTGCTCGTGAGGCTCGATGCCGGGACCTTCGTCGGCGACCGAGAAGACGATACTGTTCTCCCGCTCCCGCACGTTGGCGCGAATCTCGGTTCCCGTGGGCGCGTACTTGATGGCGTTGTCGAGGAGGTTGACCAGCGCGCTGAGGAGGAGGTTGGGGTCGGCGAGGATTATTGAGACCGCCACCGGGGCTTTTTCAATAATCACCTTGCCGGACTGCTGCGCCTCCACGCGGACAGACTCCACCGCCTCATTCATAATATCGAGGGGGTTGAGCGGCAGCATCTCCCCACGGGTGCGTCCGCTTTCGATCCGACTGACATTAAGGAAAGCGTCAATCAGCCCCAGCAGGCTCTCGGTCTCGTCGTGGATGTAGGTCGAATACTCTCGCCGTTCTTCCGGCGAGACTTCTTTATCACCGAGCAGCTCGGCGAAGCCACGGATGGTGGCGAGGGGACGCTTGAGGTCGTGGCTCATGATGTGCATGACCTCGGTCTTCATGCGGTCAATGCGCGCCAGCTCGGTAATATCCGCCAGGGTAAAGACGAAGCCGCTGAGTCCCTGCTCATCGTTGAGTGATGCCACGGTCATTTTCAGGGTGCGTCGGAGGAGCTTGATGGTATTCTTATGGGTCTCGGAGGCCGCCTCGACAATGGCGGAGCGCAGGTTCTGACCGGGCATCAGCGAATAGATGCTCTGCCCGCCGAGGTCGGTTCTGCCAAATAGCTCAACGGCGGCGGCATTTGCCAGACGAATCACGCCGAAGGGGTTGGTCAGCAAAACCGCCTCGGCAGCTGCATCAAGCACCCGCTGGAAGGTATGGCGGTTGTCCGCCAGAGTCTCCTCCAGCCGAGCCAGAATCATCAGTTTGGTCTGGGTCTGCTCCCGGCTGAGGTGGGCAAGATGACCTTGCGTTGGCTGCTTGCTCTGCTGATAAAGTTCACGGAGCTTCCTCGCGCTGGCGGCAAGGAGAGCGGTTTCGTTGACGCTGGGGCTGCCCAGATAACAGAAGCAGACCGTGGGCGAATCGTAGTCGTCAAAGAACACCTGAAGGGGAGCCTCCAGCCGTCGATTACAGCCCTCGCAGGCGTTACCGAGGCGTTGAAGAACCCGTCCATCGTGATTCCGCAGCTCCATTCCATGCAGCCCCAGGGTGTAGCCGAGGGCGGACTCCATCTCAGCGGTCAGGGGGGCATAGCCAGCGGTGGTGGGGTTCTCCGGCGTAAGCTCTTTCCCCAAAGAAAGCAGGCGGCGATCCAGCGTCCGATTGACCGAGATCAGCCGTCCCAGACTCACCGAGATAAAGACCAGCCCCACCGCCAGCAGGACTGGTGCCAGCGGAATGAAAAGGTTGAAGAGCCAGAACAGCCCCCAACTGAGCAGGAACCAAATAGCAATGAAGCCGATGAAGAGCAGGACGGTGTTCTTCGGGCGGTAGCGGGTGAAGAGATGACCAAAGAGGATGCTGAGGGTAAGCTGGATTAGCAGAATCAGCCAGCCCGGCCAGGTGATTGGCTCGTCATCGGCAAGCAGGGTAGCGGCGGCATTGGCGTGAACCTCCACGGCGGGCATGGGGCTATGCGGGGAGAGTGGAGTGAAGACGGAGTCGTAGAGTCCGGCTGCTGCTGCACCGAGGAAGACCAGTTTGCCGGCGAGCTGACTGCGCAGTTCTTCCTCCGAGGAGCGCAGGACATCGAGGACACTGAGGGTGGGAAAGGTTCCCGCCGCGCCGCGATAGTTGATCAGCAGCCGCTCAGATTGGGTGATTTCCCCGGAGATGATTCCGCTCTCAGCGGGAAGCCGTTCCCCGCGAAAGGCCGCCGTCGCCACAACGGAGAAGGCGTAGCGAGAGACTCCGCCGTAGCTCCGCAGCCGATAGAGGTAGCGGAAGATGCCATCGACATCCGGGGTCAGCGAGACATGCCCCAGTCCAAAGGCCTGACGCTGGAAGGGACTGGCGGGATTCTCCCAGTCCAGTGGATGACCAGCGGAGCGGTGCAGGTAGGTCGGCAGGATGGTTCTGCCCCGTCCGATTGCCGCTGCCAGCCGTTCGTCGGACTCCGGGATTCCCGGCTCCTGAAGAGCCAGGTCGAGAGCCAGACACTCGGCTCCGGCGGAGTGAACACGCTCTACCACCTCGGCGAGCAGGTTCCTGTCCCAGGGATAGCGACCCAGCGCGGTCAGGGAGGTCTGGTCAATGACCACCAGGACGATTCGCCCGTCGGCAGACCTGGTTCCACGGAGTTGAAAGAGAAAATCGCGCCCCAGCAGTTCCAGTTGCTCCATCGTTCCCAGCATCGTCAGCAGGACGGCGAAAAGCCCCACCACCAGCCCCAGCTTTATTCCCCAGGGGAGGCGAGAGGGTTTCTCTTTGTACGCGCTGTCCTCGAAGCTGGCAGGGTGTTGCGGCATCAGCTACTCTGTCCGTCCTGTTCGATTGCCATGATTTTATCCACCCGGCGTTGGTGCCGGCCTCCCTCAAAGGGAGTGTCGAACCAGGCCGCCAGCAGAGCGGGAAGCTCCGGCGAGGAATCCACCTGTCCCGCCAGGCAGAGGACGTTGGCATCGTTGTGGGCGCGGCAGCGGACGGCGTTGTCGGCAATCCGAATCAAGGCGGCGCGGATACCGTTGACCTTGTTGGCAGCCATGCTCATCCCCACCCCGTTGGTGCAAACGAGGATACCCCGGTCGGCGCGACCATTGCTCACAGCTTCCGCCACGGCGCGGGCGTAATCCGGGTAATCCACCGAGTCGGTGGAGCTGGTTCCCAGGTCGAGAACCTCGTAACCTCGCTGGCGGCACCACTCCGCCGCCTCGTTCTTTACCTCCAGGCCACCGTGGTCGCAGCCGATTGCTACCTTCATGTTTCTCCTCGGTTAGTTCGTTAAGACTATTGATAAAATGATGTTAGGAAAGACTAGCTGTCTGGATAAACTTCAGAGTGTGGTCTGAGGTTGATTACCATCCTCCCTCTCCCCTCTGGGGAGAGGGACCGAGGGTGAGGGGCTAATGTCAGCGATTCAGACTTGCTCAAAGATTTCTTTCTAATACACCAATAACAGCCTCAATCTCTTCAACGGCAATCCGTCCCGCTCGCAGCAAGCGGGGATTCTCCCCGGTCAGGTCAATGATGGTCGAGGTCGTGGGGTCGGTGATTACTCCGGCATCGAGCAACAGTCCCGGCTCGGCACGAAGCCAGTGGGCAATCAGCGCGGAATCAACCCCCGTCGGTTCTCCGGCGGGATTGGCACTGGGGGCGACAAGGGGTTCGTCCAGCTCTCGAAGCAGGGCGAGAAGGAGGTCGTTCCCCGGAACCCGACAGGCTACCGTCTGCCCACCACCCAGAGCGTGTTTGGGAAGAGCCTCCCCGGCGGGCAGGACGAGATTCAAAGCTCCGGGCCAGAACTTTTTGGTCAGAGGTCTCCAACCGTCGGCAAGGGATTGTGTCTCGCAGTATCGCTCCACCCAGTCCGCCGCGCCGAAGAGGTGCGGCAGCGGCTTGTTCCCTTCCCGACCCTTGAGTCGGTAGATTCGTTCAACGGCGTGTTCATCGGAAGCTCTGGCAATCAGACCGTAGGTGGTGTCCGTGGGCAGCACAGCCAACGCGCCCGCAGAGCGCAGGTGCGCGGCGAGCCTTTTGACCAAATCCACGCTTGCGCTGGTGAGTCGTTTCATAACCGAGCAATCATAGCCGCCGCTGGCTTGCGAGTCAAAGGTTCGTTGTCAGAATGGTAGCAGTCTGTACAAAAGCCCTCCGGCGGAGGGCTTTCTATTAATTCAGTCTAAGACGGGTTACACCCCTGCTGTCTCGACTGTTTCTTTCTCCTCAGTCTTTTCTTCCTCCGCTGGTTTCGCATCCAGAGGCAGACGACGGACGAAGCAGCCCGACGGGCAGACCGTCAGCGCGGCGTTAAAGGTGTGTCCCTCGTGGCTGAAGTCCAGCACTGGCAGCGCGCCGTCCATGACGATGCCGCCGTTGGGATTGCCCTTGTCCCGGGCGCAGAGCGAGCAGCCGATGCAGCCAACAGTGCAGGCATCCTTAACTGCCTTGCCCCTACCCTTATTGACGCAGGCGAGGTAAACTGGCTCGTTGGCGGGAATCAGCTCCATAATCCCCCGTGGGCAGGCGGTAACGCAGGCTCCGCAGGCGACGCATTTGTCCTCGATCACCACGGGCAGGCCGCCCTCGCTCATAAACAGGGCATCGAAGTTGCAGGCGCGGACGCAATCGCCAAACCCCAGACAGCCGTCGGGGCAGAGCTTGTGTCCGTTGTCGATCTTATCAGCCGCCGCGCAGGTGGGAACGCCGTAGTAGTCGTAGGCGTTCTTCGCGTGGGCGTGGTCGCCCTGACAGCGAACCACCGCCATCATTTTCGTTCCGGTGTCCGCCTCGACTCCCATGATTTTACCGACCGCCTCAGCGGTCTCGGCTCCACCGGGAGGACAGAGGTTAACCGCCTCGCCCTTTGTTACGGCTTCGGCGTAGGCGTTGCAACCCGGGTAGCCGCAGCCACCGCAGTTCGCGCCGGGGAGAGCCTCAATAACCTCTTCCATCCGAGGGTCAACCTCGACATGGAACTTCTTCGCGACAAAGGCGAGGGCAAAGCCAAAGAACAGACCGAGCGCACCGAGGCTTGCCACAGCGTAGATCAGGACTTGGTAATCCATCGCACCTACCGAGGGAAGGGCTGAATAGGGAGCTGAGAGACACCGGATTATAAGACTGCGGGAGCCGCAGCGTCAAGGCGGAAAAATAGTTCGGCTTTTAGTCAAATTAACTATTGACATCTACCCCCCCCATTTTAGCATAGCCTCACTGTGTCAGTTTAGTGTAGTTGTTCTTGGTGTTAACAGTAACGCTAACCGTAACTTAGGGGACAAGATGAAGTGGCTTATGCTAATCGCCATCGTGCTGCTGACTGTGCAGTTTGTAGCCTGTGATGAAAGTGAAAGTCAACAAGAAGAAGCAGCAATTAAAGTGGGGGATGAGTTGACTGTCGTTGCTCCAGTTCCCAAATACCTAGGTCGGTGTAATCCGGGGAAAGGTCAAAATTGGGTATATGAAGATTCTAGTCAATCTTCAGGATACAAAGTCAGTTTAGATTATGGTAGTCAAGTTGAGGTACTTGAAGTTAGCGAAGAAAATCAAAATTGGGTAAGAGTTAAATCAGGGAGCGACACTGGTTGGATGCAACTAGAACTTGATGGAACAATATGTCTTGCTACAAGTGAGGAGGCATCAAAGATTTTTAAGCAGCACGAGGACGAAAGGATTGCTACCTCCTTCGAGGAATGGGATGAGGCTAGAGCAAAT
>SWBW01004807.1_pt1 | contig 45830 bp, 41 predicted proteins | sample 4693041 | NCBI WGS metagenome assembly SWBW01 (sample SAMN10267271, study PRJNA491770) | bioreactor metagenome | isolation source: DHS bioreactor inoculated with marine methane seep sediment | place: Japan: Omine Ridge, Nankai Trough | collected 2006-05-06 | reverse complement strand
GGGTCTGGTTTTGTTTTGTATGTGAAGTCTGATCCTGTGTTGTCAGGAACTTGAGTCTCTGTTGTTAATACTGAAATCTCATTAACTTGTGCATCAATCGAAGTTGCAATATTTGGAATTCTTTCTATTTTTAATACTTCCAATATTGTACCATTAGCAGTTTGAAATCGTACTGAGCCTAAATTTCTATCCATACCTGTTAAATCTATCTCCCCACCTGTAGAACTAATAACTTGTGTTTGCCACATTTCAAGATTTGTTCCTGCTGCATTCCATTGCCAAATTATCACATTTACATCATCACCATCATGATTTAACTCAAATCGCAATTTATCAGATGCTGTTATTACATCAGGAGTTATTAATTCTAAACTAAATTCATATGTTTTTTGTCCAATATATTTAACTCCATCCCATGTACCGTTAAGTGGGCTTGCACCAGCTCCTGCTGGATGAAATGCATTCCAATGTGATATATCTGTAATGTCAGTCCAACTTGGCAAAACTATATCATGATTAAATACGTATTTTATATATCTTCCAAACTCATCAATATCAATTGATTCCTCCCATGAATCAGGTGTATTGATATCCCAATCTGAAATTAATGCACTACCCATGTTATTTACATCATCTGAAATATATATATCTATTTTAGGCAAATCATCACTACTACTGTCTATATATGCACGCATTTTTTGAATTTGTTTTGACTCACTCATATCATATATTGCATAGGCAGCCTCAGTGTCATAAGTATATACATCACCTGTTACCACATCATTATTAATGGTATTATCTGCACTTGGCCAATTTGTACTGACCTCATATACTGATTGTGGTTGACTCCATTCTGTAGTTACTTGTTCTTCATCAATCATTTTTATATCAGTAACATTACAGTCTTTTTTATCTGAATCTGGCATTAGCACATACTCCCATGTAACTTGATTATTATTTGAATACAAAAATGAAGTTGTGTCTGAATGTGTACTTTCTTCTGAACCTACTTCATAACACTCACACTCTAGAATTGTTTTAATAACTGTATTATCACCTGGTGTTGGTGGCATTATACTTTGAGACTCATATTCAACACGAACACCATCCAGCACTGGCACTGAACCTTTGTATAAAATTGCTTTCCATCTTAGATTATCGCCTTTTATATCAAAAATTAATTCTTCACCACTATTAACTTGTATCCATGTAGCACCTCCATCAATTGAAAGATAATATTCTATCCTTGATTCTCCTTCTAATTCTTCATCCGCTATTAGAGTTGCTTTTATTATATCTGCAATACTTCCATTTATTTTATCTGACTGCACTACTGCTGGAGATATAATCTCTGTTGGCAAAATTGAAAAATGAATATCTTGATCACCCCAATTTTCTCCCCAAACTACTGATGGCTCATCATTTGAATTAATCACTATATCTAAATTTAATGTCTCAACATTGCCAGATAAACTATCACTCTCCGTTGACTCACCGTCACCGCCAGTCCAAGATGATCCATTCCACATTTTGAAATGTGTACTAGACCACTCAAGCTCACTCCATACAATCATAGGACGATTATCAGAAGTCAATTCCATATCCATATATTGAACTTGTTTACCTGTCTCATCTACTACATCATATCCTATTGTTCCATCCATCTTTTCCCATGCTAGACTATCTAATCTTGTAAGATGTATATTTTGTTGCTCATCTACCCAAGATACAATAGGATTATCTTCATTATCTAAATTTAATCGTACTATTTCAGTATATCCAACATTCATATGACGACTTTCCCAAGAACCTTCATCCCACGTCTGCACACCTAACCTGATAATCCCCTCAGCATTTATGACATATGCAACAACTGGATTATTATTTGAATCAACTTTTAATTGAGGTATTCCATTAGACATCCAATTCTCAAGTTCATCATTATCAGTCCCACCATCCATAGAGCTCCATGAGCCACCATTCCAATGTGCAAAATGTATAGAACGCATATCCGCATTATCCACATATGTAATCATTGGATTATTATTGCTATCCCTAGCTAATTGAATTTGTATTGGAGAACCTCCAAAATTCATCTGATCATATGATGCTGGACTACTCATTTTACCGTTCCACTCACTACCTGTCCATTCAGTATAACCAACTTCAAATCCTTCCCCATTATCTATCTTTGTTACAATCATAGGATGCCCACCAGAACTTAATACCATATTAAATTCATAATTCCACATTGGCAAATTATCACTGAATATTCTATCAGAATCAATAATTCCTCCCATAGTAACCCAAGCATCACCACTCCATTTTCTCACAAATATATCAACTGCATCTTCTTGTACATCAGGGATTTCCTCTTGTATACCAATCCAAGCTACAACAGGATTTCCATCATTATCCACAAAAATTTGTGGTTGACTAGCTTGTCTACAACCATCATTGGCCTCATCTATTGGTCCCTCCATTGTAAATGCAAGGGCATTATGTACACCAAGCAATCTCAACAAATTATCCAACATGCCAATATCACCGGGTTCACCTCCGGGTTCACCATCTCCACCTTCATCTGAACACATGGATACAGTTGTCGAAATATCCTCCTTACCAGCAACATCACTCATTGTAACCCAATCATCACCATCCCACATTGTAAACATTATATCACCATCTTCTTCCCAAACTACCATTTGATTTCCATCACTATCTAGTGTTATTTTTGGATCATATCCACGATCATTCATATTATTTTGTATGTCCTCTTTTCCTAACGTAGACCTATCTGCATTTGTCCAGACACCGCTAAACCCTGCTAATGAAAATGATGTGTCTTCATTATCCAAAAACGCAGTTGTTTCATCTTTGTCTACAAAGTTTTCTGTATCAAAACTGTCTTCAAATCCAAATTCATTCCCATCTGGACGAGTCGTAAAATTCCAATCATCTTTAACATCAAATCCTGCAAAATCATTTATAAAAGACTCCTCAATTAAAACAAAGTATTTCGTGTCAAAGCTTAATTCTTGTTCCCAATCAATTACTAAATTACTTGTATTCCAACCTGTAATTCTATCACTCATACCATCTAATTCTTCTATCAAGCTCTCATCATCATACTTATATATTCCTATATTACCATTTCCAAAGACTGCATCCTCAGTAAATTGAATACTAAGATTATCGTTATTATCTGCAGTATTGCTCCCATGTATAGGATATTTACTGTCAATCACCAAACCTGTTACAGAAGGATAAAAAAACATTCCTCCGATATAATAATAGTAATTTAACGTATCAGTATCCACAACTTCAACTATTTCTTCCGTGTTTATATTTACGTTATACACAACATAACTATCCTCAACAATATAAAAATTTTCTCCATCAATATTCACCAGATCATTTATATCATCTCCAAAATCTCCAATGCCTTCATATACCATTGTAGGTTCTGATGGATTATTCAAATCAATTGTATACATGTCTACTCCATCCACATAGTACATCAGTTCATTTTCAATATCATATGATAATGCTATACCTCTATGATTATAATCATAATTTTCTATGAAAGTTATTCCTACATTAACTTCATTAATTAAATACAAAGAAGCATCTTCTACACTAGACATTCCATACAAACTACCATCCTTATCAAAGGCTATAGATTGAATATTCTCAGATAAATCACCAATTTTCACTATATCTCCAGTATCCATATCCACAGTAGCTAGCACAGAATCACCTTCTGCATCAAAAACAGCAAATACAATTCCGGTATCCCAATTTACAGCTACACTTAATATGTTGTGCCAATCTCCAATAGGTGTTGCATCCAAAGATGTTGCCTTATCTGCTTCAAAATCACCCTCATCAACTCCATACAAATAACTATTACCCGCACTTCTGTTATAGCTCTCCAAAATATATAAATCCAGCTCTTCGGATGCTGGAATAGCTGGCATAGACGGTAACGGAGCTTCTGGTGCAGCAACTACGACATTAGCAAATAAAAAAACGAAAATACTAATTATTCCAATAAGCTTCATTCTCAAATTTATCATATTTTCTTACTATTTATATATATTTTATATTATAGAAATTATACCATAAAAAAAAGAATCATGAAATTCATGATTCTTTTCTTATATTTTTCTAACAATTGAATTATAGTTGTTCAACTATAAGCATATTTGTTGTTCCTGATTTACCAAAAGGCAATCCAGCAACAATTACAATTTTATTTCCTTTCTTTGCATATCCCTGTTCTTTTACAATCTTTTTTGCTTGTGCCACAGTTTCATTTGTTGTGCTAAATCCATCAATAATATGTGCACATACGCCAAAAGATAATTGCAAATGTTTATATGCGTCTTCGTTTGGAGTAAGTGCCACCACATCTCTTCTAGGCTTGTACCTTGAAATTTTTCTAGCGCTAAATCCAGACTCTGTCAAAGCCACAATTACACTTGCATCTACATCATGTGCAATTTGTATTACACTTTTTGAAATAGCATTTACAGTTCTACATGAATGATCTTCATTGTCCTCAACGATTCTACATTTCATATCTCTCTCAGTTCTCACAGCGACATTCGTCATTGTTTGTACAGTCTCAAGGGGATATTCGCCTACAGCACTCTCTGCTGAAAGCATAACAGCATCTGCTCCATCTAATATTGCATTTGCAACATCAGTAACCTCCGCTCTGGTAGGCACTGGTGCAGAAATCATAGATTCTAACATCTGAGTTGCAACTATAACGGGCTTTCCTACTATATTACACTTTTTCACAATCATTTTTTGTAAATGTGGCACATCACAAGCAGGAACTTCTACAGCAAGATCCCCTCTAGCCACCATTATTCCATCGGCTTCAGAGATTATTGCATCTATATTTTCAATAGCTTCTGGGGTCTCTATTTTCGCAATTATTTTCATTGTTGCTTTTTTCTTCTTCAATATATTTTTCAGCTGCTTAATATCTTTTGCTGAGCGGACAAAAGAAATTGCCATAAAATCAACTCCTTGTTCAATTCCAAATGCAACATCTTTTTTATCTTTTGTAGTTAATGCATCCATACTTAATCTTGCACCAGGTACATTCACACCTCGTCTAGATCTTATCATTCCACCAACCACAACCTTGGTTTCAATTTCAGTATCAGTTGTTTTTATAACAACTAATTTTTTTGTGCCATCATCAATAAGTATTTCTTGCCCTTTTTCAACTTCTTTTGATAATTTTTTATAATTTATACTAACTATTTTTTCATTTCCTGCCACTTTTTTTGCAGTAATAATAAATTTTTGTCCTTTTTTCAAAGTTATTTGCCCATCAACAAAATCACCTATGCGAATTTTTACCCCACCTAAGTCTTGTAAGATTGCTATATCTCGTTTTGTTTTCTTTGTTGCTTCCTTTATAAATTTAATTCTTTGTCCGTGCTCAGCATGGTCTCCATGAGAAAAGTTAAGTCTTGCAACATTTACACCTGCATTGATTAATTTAGTTAAAATTTCTGGTTTTTCAGAAACAGGACCAATCGTTGCTACAATTTTCGTTTTCTTCAAGTAATACTTTGACATAATTATTTAATAAATAATAAATTGATAATTAATAAATGATATTTTTATAATCCAAACATTTGTGCAAACGGATTTATATTTTCCCCTTTTTCAATTTCAAATCCAGCCCGTTGCCATGCGCTTATTCCGCCAGAGACATCAAAGCAATTTTCAAATCCTTCATTTTGTAAAATATTACAAGCAATTTGGGATCTGCTTCCAGTAGCACAATATATCAAAATCTTTTTATTTTTATCTAAATCTGAAGTATCTCCTTGTATTTCATTTAATGGTTTTAATATACTGTTAGCTATTTTACTCATAGTATTTTCACCCGCAGTTCTTACATCTAACAAAATCACATCTTTATCTTTTTCTAGTATTTCTTTTGTTTCTTCAACGGTAATTGATGGTACATTCATATGAAATTTGTATTTAATAAAACGCTACTTATTATACACAATAAATAGCGTTTTGTCAATATCATTCCATTGTAATCAACTCAATCTTTATGTTGATTCCAAGGCATTTTTATAAGTACTTTTGTCATCATACAATTTCCACTAAATCCTGCATATAAAAATCCTAAACTTATGCCCAAAGGCAAAATAAGGAATAAATCATTTTCAAAAATAACCTTGAACATGAGACCTGCCAAAACAATAATTCCAGCAGTTATTAAAACTTGACGCATTATTGGAATACGATTTTTATTATTACCTGCCGTTGGTAATTTTTCTGTCTTCCAGGCATTGATACCACCTTCCACACTATAATGATTATCAAAGCCACAATCTGTCAAAATATTACAAGCCATTTGCGAACGACTTCCACTTGCACAATGTAGATATATTTCATCATACTTTTTTAATTCAGTAGAATGATTTTTCAATTGATCAACTGGAATATTTATTGTATTTGGTATCCTTTCTGCATCATGTTCAGCCTCTGTTCGCACATCTATACAAATAAGATTTCCTTTCTTATTTTTTAATTTTTCATTTAATTCCTGTGGAGTAATTACTTGTGACATTTATTTATATTTATAAATTATATTTTTATTTACCTACAGTATACCATAATACAAATTGTTATCCACAGGAACCTTTTGACAAATATCTATAAATTTAGTACAAATAGGGTGTGCTTTATATTTAAAAATAAAATAACAAGGAGAAAAATAAATGCCCAATGCCAACCAAAAAGATAGCCTTACAATTCCTGTAAGATGTGGTAGTGGATATATTCGTGTACCAGAAACTGATCGTACACGCGAACCTTATACAGATATAAGACAACCTACGGGTGATAAAAACAAAGATACATCACAAAAACAAACCGTAAAAATATGAAGCACAATCAAAAAGCAACTCTCAATTTTTGAGAGTTGCTTATTTTTTTATTTGTTTTTTAAATATATTAATTTACTTTAAAATGACTGTTTACAAAAATATATTTAGCGAACACATCTAACATATACACTTATCATTTTAAAACTCAATTTCTTCCACGCTATCCTTCTTCGGAACAACCACGTTTAGATTATATTTCTGCTTAAGTTTTTCAGCTAAAAATTGTGATGATGACACCTCGCCCATAGTTACAAAAACTTTTTGAAGCGTACTAACACTATCTCCCACAAATTCAATGAGATTATTACTATCTTTATGTCCAGAATATCCTCGTATTGATTCAACTCTGATTCTAAGTCTCACCCATTTACCATCGATGAATACTTTACCTTTTTTCTTTTCTTGAATATCTCTGCCCAAAGTACCAAATGCTTGATAACCAATAAATAAAACTGTATTATTTTTATTTCCCAACAACTTCTTTTCATGCAATCTAATCCTACCACCATTAGACATCCCTGAACTTGCTATAATAATTTTGGGTCCTTTTTGCTTTTCTATAGAATGTGATTCTGCTACATTTTTTATAGTTACAAATTTTGGAAAATCAAATATATCATCGCCTCGTGCAATCTCTCCTTTAACCCTATTGTTAAATAATTTTTTATGCTTTCTAAATATATCTGTTACTCTTTGAGCTAACGGTGCATCAAAGTAAACAGGTATTTCTGGAACCTGTCCATGTTCAACAAGTTTATTTATTTCATAAAGTAATATTTGAGCTCTTTGCAAAGCAAATGTTGGTATCAACAATGTGCCATTTCTTTTATAATTTTCTCGGATTGTTTGCGCAAGCTTTTCAGTTCTACCTCTGCGATTCTCATGATTTCTATCTCCATAAACACTTTCCATAAGCAAATAGTCAATTCCTTCAATTTTTTCTGTATCTGGTAAGATAAGTGCTGGAGAATTCCCTAGATCACCTGTAAAAACCATCGATCTATCATTACGCTCAAATTTAACCATTGCACTACCCAAGATATGACCTGCATCCATAAATTCAGCAGTCACATTATCACCAATAATAAATTTATGATGATATTCTATAGTACGCCATAGATTAAATGAATGTACAATATCACTCTTATCATAAAGTGGCTCACAACCCATTTCATCAGCTTCTTGGGTGAGAATTTTTAATGCATCATCAAACATCACACCAGACAAATCTTTTGTGGCCTGAGTAGAATAAATAATTCCCTTAAATCCATCTCGCACTAATTGTGGAATTTTTCCAATATGATCAGCATGTGCGTGAGTCACAACAAGTACATCAATCTCCGAAGGCTCATAATGAAATTTATTATCTAATGTATAACATTGCTGTCCACTATGCGTAAGTCCACAATCAATAAGAATTTTTTTATCTCCTACATCGAAAAGAAAATTAGCACCTGTTACACTGCCTGCTCCCCCATAAAATGTTATAGTCGATTTTTGATTTTTCATATTTTTGTTTTGTATTTTTCGTATACTCTTATTATAGCACAAACTTTTTGGACTAAAAAACGAGCATATGAAATGCTCGTTTAATGTACTCCCAAATTTTTTATTCTCGCCTAAATCCAAGTTTGTCCATTATAAGTGCCATTGGGCAATATCCAGTCATTGCAAAACTCATAAACATAAACCCTACAAACAATGTAAAATACAACCATCTCTCATCTACCACTAATGCAAGCACAGCTGAACCAAACACCAATAGTCCTCCTATAAAGTAAACCATTCTTGGTATATGCCAATATCCTATACAAAGTCTATACGGCTTTTTCTTTTGCTCTGTCATAATATTTTAATATTAATAGATTAACCTTAATTTAATTATATCACAATTTTTCATTAATTTTTTGGTTCCAAGTTTTTTCTTCAAACATTTTATACACTACTGGCAAAATAACTAATGTCAAAAATGCTGACAATGATAGTCCTGTAATAATAGCCCACGCGAGACCCTCCCACACCGGATCAGATATAATTGTAAGTGATCCCAATATTGTTGTAAGTGAAGTTAATGCTATCGGAAGTAATCTAGTTTTACCAGCTTTTGTCAAAGCATTTTCAATGTTCTCTCCTTTATCTTTCAATTGAAATACATATTCTAAATAAATAATTGCATTATTTACAACTATACCAGCAAGTGCAATAACTCCAATCATACTAGTTGCATTAAAGTATGTATCATTAAAAACATACAAAACAAAAAATCCAGGTAACACTCCAATCAATGCAAGTGGTATGGTAGCCATTACATATAGAGGAACTCTAAGTGATTTAAACTGTGCCACAAGCACAAAATAAATAAGAAATATTGCAACCCCGAACGCAATTCCCATATCACGAAATACCTCAAGAGTAAGCTCCCATTCTCCCCCAATTTTAACAGAATATCGCTTTCCGTCTTCATCTATATAATTAACTCCAAATAAATTCCAACTCTCGATTTCTGCATTTTCACTAGGCAATCTGTATTCAGTCACTAAATATTTAAGCATTTCCATAGAAGCATACACTACACTCCTGCCACTCATTTCACCACCAACATAGACAGTTGGTCTCCGGCCGTCCATCAAAATAACATCATCCAATGGTAATTCTTCATCTTGCAACAAAGATGCTAGTGAAACCAATTCACCATTTTTAGATCGCATATTTATATGTGACAAATCTTGTACATCATCTCTATCTTTCTCTTGTGCACGAAGTGATATGAAATTAGGTTGTGAAAACCTCTTCTCATTATCCAAGCTATCATTATACAAATCTATTTGAACTCCACGCATAGTTGCATTTATAGCAAGTATAACGTCATCAACACTAACTCCAACCCTAGTTGATTCCTCTGTATTTATTCTATAAGTTTTTTCTATAGAATGTTCCAACCTTGAAGTATCTATATCAACAATTCCCTTTAATTGCTTGGTTTCATTTAATAAATTTCCTGCTATCTCCCGCATCATTTCTTGATCCTGTCGACTAAACCCCTGCACCTTTAATTGATAAGTTGATAACACTGGAGGTCCTGGAGGATCTTCTATTATTTTTATATTTGCATTTTCACTTATTCCAATACCTTTTAAGTTTTCACGTACACTGGTTGCTATTTCTTCTGATGTAATTTTCCTATCATCTTTATGTACCAAATTTGCCTTTAGTGTTGCATGATTTGACATTTGCCTTGCATCTGAACCTTTGAACAAACCATTGAAATCAATAACTGGTGGTGTTCCTACAGTTGATTGAATTGTTACTATATTTTCATTTTCAAGCATCCTATGAGAAATTTGTTTTGCTACATCATCAGTCTTTTCAATGCTTGTATTATTTATTGTATCTATATACACATAAAACTGATTCCTATCTGCCTTTGGTAACATGCGAAATTTAACCAACGCAAATGCTGGTAATAACATCGAGATAACAAGAGCCATTCCAACAATTCCTAATAATATTTTTTGCTTTTTCTTATCCGCAAAAATTGTAACTATAAATTTTTCATAATTATTTTCAACACTACTCACAAACTTACGAATTTTTGCTCGTAGCTTATTTAATAGACCCTTTGTATCTTCTTCCACTGTTAACAATTTATTTCCAATAAAAGGACTTATAGTCAGGGCTACAAAAAGTGAAGCAACGATTGCCACTGGAACAAAAAATGGAATTGGTCCCATATAAGGACCCATCATTCCTGTTACAAATGCCATGGGAATGAATGCTAAAACCGTAGTAATTGTAGACATCACCAACCCACTACCCACTTCAGCAACTGCATCTGTTATCACTTCTTCACGATTTTCATTTTTCCGCATCTTCAGATGCCTATACATATTTTCTACAACAACAGTTGCATTGTCTACCAGTAATCCAAGCGATAAAATTAGCGCAAATAGTGTAATTCGATTTATCGTTTGATCAAAAAGCATACCAAGTCCAAAAACTGCAAGAAGTGATAAAGGAATAGCAATTGCAACTATAAGAGCACTACGCGTATTTAAAAATAAAAGAAGTATAATAACAATAATAACAATTGATGTTATTAGATTTCTAGTTAGACCAAAAATTTCTTCATTAGCCACATTACCATCATCTCTTACAACATCTATTTCAACATGGCTTGGAATTATATTTTGTTGTTTCAACATTTCTAATTCTTTTTCAACAGCTTTAGAAACTGTTGTTGCATTTACGCCTCCAAGTTTTGCTATGCCAACATAAACAGCATCTTTACTATCATCTCTTTTTTCAAATCTAACATAATTATCAATTGCAATTGGACCATTTTCTACAGTTGCCACATCTTCAATTCTCACAGTTGATCCCTCTATTTCATTTATTACTAATTTTTCTAATTTTTCCTTATTTTCAATATTTCCAAAAACTCTAATAGATGTATTATGGGAACTATCATCAGTATTAATATTTAATACATGTGTATTATTTGTTTTTATAACACCAATCACCTCATTTATGCCAATATTATAATTTGCCAATTTGTCAGTATCTACAAAAATAGAGAGGTCATCAGTTCTTCCACCATGTACACTCATTTTTGCAGTATTTTTCACATGCTTCAGAGAATCTACAAGATCAAAAGCAAAAAGCCTCAAAGAACTCTCAGAGAACTTATCCGATGTAAGTGCTAGAGTTATTATTGGCACATCATCTGTATCAACTTCTTCAATATATGGATCAACTGCTCCAAGCGGCTTTTCATCCATATTACTTCTAAGTCTCTGAACTAAATCTGTCTTTGCTGCATTTTCATCAGAACCAATATCAAAAGCCACCAACACACTACTGTACCCTGGCATTGATTGTGAATATATATCGTCCACATCACTAATCTCTCTAACCTTATCCTCCATTGGACGTGTAACAAGCTCATAAACCTCCTCTGAAGTTGCTCCTGGAAATTCTGTATTAATACGAAATGCAGGTGCTACGATCTCTGGATTATATTGCTTAGGCATAACAACAAATCCCAACACACCAAAAGCAACAATAAAAAGTATGACTAATACACCCAATTCTTTATTGCGTATAAATACTCCTGCCAATTTTTTAAAAATATTATTTTGCATAAGATTAGTAATCAATAAAGAATAAAATTATTTAACAACATGAATTTCATCACCATTCTGAATGTTATGTGCACCTGACACGATTATATTCTCGCCCTCGCTTATTCCATCAATAATTACATTTTCATCATTCTCTGTTAAAATATTTACATTTTTCATTTCTGCTACACCTGATTTTTCTACAAAAACAAACGTGTCATTGTATTGTTTTATAATTGATTCTTTTGGAATTCTAATTCCACTACTATCACCTACACTAAATTCAACACTAACAAATACACCTAATTCAATGTTAACATTTTCATCCAAAGCTATTTTAACCAGATTTTTTCTGGTAACTGAATTAATAACCGGACTTACAGCGATAATTTTTGCCTTATATATTTCATCATCATTAATCACATTTACCTGATCGCCAATTTCAAGTACTGTACCAATATTAACTGGCACATCAACTGAAACTTCTTTTTGATTCTCACCTCCAACAATATATACTATTTGACTTCCTGTCATAACAGTATCTCCATTTTTTATAAAAACTTGTGAAACAACTCCATCAAATGGTGCAACTAATCTTGATTTAGCCAATATTGCAGCAGCTTGATTGCTAGTTGCTTGCGCACCATCAACTTGCAATTTGAATTGTTCTCTTTCCTCTGGTTTAAAGTCATCCCACTTCCTCCTCGCTTTTTTTTCTTCCTCTATAGCTATCTGCAATTGTGACTGAGCTCCACTATATTGTGCATTTAATTCTGGAGAGCTAATACTTGCCAATACCTGACCTTTTTTAACACTATCCCCCTCCACAACAAAAACATTATTAATATTTCCACCTATCTGAGCAGACAAAACAGCTTCACTAGAATTACTAACTAAGCCTCCAAAATTTTCATGATTAAAAGCTTCTTCAACACTTGCCTGAACAACTGTAATATTTTGAATATCCTCTGATTTAATTTGTGCCTGTTTTTTTGCAAAACCCAATACGATAACACTTAAAATAAAAATACCTATACAACCAAAAATTATGTTCTTCATATTATTCAAAAATTATAAATTACTTTTTTTGTGCTGTTACTACAATTTTAACAATTTCATCCTTCATTTTTTGTAATTCTTTCTTTTGTTTTACACCTTTACTAGCATTATCGATATACATATCCAAATGATTCTCAAGTATTGAGATGTTTGCAGATTTCAATAATCCAATAACTGCTAAATTTTGCTGAATAATATCAAAACATTTTTTATCTGAATTTCCTTCACGTTCAATATTACTTAAAATTTTATCCAAACTAGTTCGTGCCTTTTTAAGCGCTATCACAACTTTTTGCTTCTGAATATCATTTTTTGTCATATTTAAAATAAAATAATTATACCTATACCATAGGTATATATACTACAAAATTTTCTGTTTTCTGTCAATAGCACAAATTTAAAAGCAACATCATTACAATGTTGCTTTTTTACAATCTCTATTAACTCACAGAGATTGTAACTGGAAATGGAATATGCATTAGAAACATTCTGACTACACTCCTGATAGCTTTTTTTGCATCTTCTTCTGACCATTTTTCATTTTCATGAAAAAATAAAAAATTATCATTATTTTTTTCATCAGGAATGATTATACAATTATCTCCAGCTGATTTAAAAATATCATGGATGCTTAAATCTGAAGGAAATCCTCTCATTATGATATTCCACGAAGCACCTTTTTTAATAGGTTCAAACTTAATATCTCCTGCCATACAACATCTCCCTTTTTATAATGAACTACTTTTTTAACTTAAAATACATATTACCATACAATTCTCCATATGTCAATATCTAATTTTGTGAATCAACAGACTTCCATGATTCTCTAACTAGAAAATTTAATAAACTTGTTACTCCAGAAACTCACCCATACCAACAAGTATCTACTTTCTATAGGGACAGCATTATTAGTATATCCATTCAATATAAAAATTATTTAGAATTTATGTATTCATAACATTTATCACTAACTTATAAAAACAACTAGACACTCTGTAATGTCCAGTTATTTTTTTCACCCTTTTACTTCCAATAATGTTTTTGATCATCTTCAGAAGCTTCTTTTTGTAAAGTAACCTTGGAACGAGCTTTTACTTCTTGCTCAACCACATCTCTATCTCGTCCGTATTTTAATCTAGATAACTCTTTAATTGGTTCTATCATATCTTTGTTTCCATCTGTAGGAAATGGTGCACTCAAATTAAATGGTGTTGTAGACACTCCATTCAATAATAACCGTCCAAAATAATTATAATTATCTACATTAACTAAATCCTTAGACGTGAATACTGGTTCAAATTGTTTTTGCAAGAACTCCGCATCTTCTGGTCCAACTCGATATACAGCAATTGAGCCTACGTTACCAAATACAGCTTTTGAGATATCATCAGATAATTGCCCTATGAATTGATGTGCTAAGATAAGTGCCAATCTGTACTTCCGGGCTTCTGACAAAATTTGTGATATAGAATCAGTTGTTACATTTTGAAATTCATCTATATATAGGTAAAAATCTTTTCTATCTTCTTCTGCCATATCAACTCGTCCAAGTCCCGCCATAAGTAATTTACCAACAATAATCATACCTAGCAAATGACTGTTTGTTTCACCAATTTTACCTTTAGACAAATTAATAAGTAAAATCTTTTGACCATCCATTATTTTTCTGAAATCCAATGTGCTTTTTTGTTGAGAAATAATAGGACGCATCAAATCATTTGATAAAAATGGTGTTAACTTTGATGTAATATATGGAACCATATTAGCAAGAGCTGCTTCACCTCCAGCTTTTTCAGCTTCTTCCATCCAGAAACTCCTAACTGTTTCGTTTTTACATTTAGATAATTTAAACTTCCGAAATTCATCATCTGCTAAAACTTTTGGTATTTCCATAAGCGTTGATCCAGAATTAGGATCGTCCATTATAAGAAGCATCGCATTACGCATATATTGCTCAAACATTGGACCACCTGTTGCCTTTAAATCATATAATTTATCAAAAATATTTATTATCTCATTTACAACGAAAGTTTTTTCTTCTGGCTTATCAACATTATATTCAAGCATGTTCAAGCCAAATGGTCTTTCAGCATCTGCTGGATCAAAATATACTACATCTTCAGCTCGCTCCTTTGGCACAGATGATAAAATATCTTCAATTGCATCACCATGTGGATCTATGAAACAAAGTCCATTTCCATTCTTTATGTCCTGTTTTGCCATCTCCTGTGAGATTGTTGACTTACCAGTACCAGTTTGTCCAATAATATATAAATGCCTACGACGATCGTTCTGTGCCATATAAACGTCTGTCTTAACACCACGATACTCATTTGCACCTATAAACACACCCTCCTTTGGAATATCTGTTGGCGGCGGCGCACTTCCAGATTTTAACCATTTAATTTTTGGCGTTTCAGTTGTAGAAATCGGGAAATGAAAAATACTTGCCAATTCTTCTACACCAAGTAGCATTGCCTTATCTTCATTGAATGCTCGAAATATATAATTAAATGCCTGTTTCTTTGAATTTTTACCTACATTTTGAATTGTAAAATGATTTATCCCAGGATTCTCAAATTGTGAAAATGCATTTGACATATGCGCTAATATCTCCTCTGATCTCTCCTGAGTCTCAGCTGATGCAACTAATCTGATATTAACCTTAAATCCAGATTTCGTTGTTTTTGATTCTATATTTTTTACAAGCTCTTGCTCTTCTGGTGTTAACTGTACAACTTTAGTTTGCTCATGATCTTTATTTGTTGCTAATGTTTTATTCACTTCTTTCATTACTCCTTTCATGATTCCACCCTGAGCATCTTTCAGCTGTTTCCCCTGTTGCATTTCATGAGCTATCTTCTTGCCCTTACTACGCCATGCCTTGCCTGCGTCCCTGAGGATGATTTGTATACTAGCACCCTCACCTGTAGACTTCAACTTACTAAATGCATTTGTAATTTCATTCAATGGATCCGCCTCCATCATTTCATATGTTTTAATAGGCAATGAACTAGACTTGCTTAATTTAACAATGCCCATAGCAGTATAAGATCCTGGTGAAAATATTGTATAATCAGTAACCTTTTCAATCATTGAATCAGGATAATAACTATGCACCTGCTTCTCAAATGAAGATGTGAATTTTCTTGGCACTGAAATATAAAATAAAATTTCCTCACCTTCAGCTGGATTTGAAATCTCCAAAGCTATTGTTGGTTTCCCATAAAACATTTTTTTAAATAAAATGCTAGTATCTTTTAACTGTACAAAAGAAGCTAATAGCTGCTCCATTTCACCAATCTCTTCTTTCCACAAATCAGGATTTTGTTTATGCTGCTCTTTATCATAATTTTTCGTAACTCGTACAACCTCCAAATCTTCATTCATTGATATATTAATCAATTCTTTATAACCAAAAATACTTTTCAAGATAAGTATTGTTCCTGTTATAAAACTAATCAAGCCAAAAGCAGCTATTGTAATCATTATAAGGGTAGTTTCCATATTTTTATTTTATTTACCAATTCATAGACATATTATATCACTTTTTATAATAAAACCAAAAACAAAACCCCATGATTAATTCATGAGGTTTTATTTCCATCTTTTTGTAAAATGGTATGTTCATCAAACTATGCTTTAACTGCATCCTTCAAACCTTTACCAGCTTTGAACTTTGGTACAGTTGTTGCAGCGATTTGAATTTTTTCTCCTGTCTTTGGATTTACTCCTTGACGAGCTTTTCTGTCAGATGTAGAAAATGTTCCAAACCCTGTAAAAGCAACTTCATTACGAGCTTGCAATTGACTTGTTACCTCATCGATGAAAGCTTCTAGAAAACGTTCTGTATCAGCTTTACTCATATCAGTCTTTGCAGCAACTGCAGCTACGAATGTACTTTTATTTATCTTTGCCATTATATTTTCACCTGCCTTTCCATTTTAAAATTTTACATGATTATTTTGCAATGTCCCTATTCTACTACGTTTTTAGTAAATAAGGCAAGTCGTGCTATCCACAACTTGCCTAAATAATACTAATAATATATTTTTTGTCAAATATATTCCATAAATATAAAACAAAAAAACGCTCACATGTGAGCGTTTTTTATTCTTCAAAGTTTATCTTGCATACTCAATTGAACGAGTTTCTCTGAGAAGATTTATTTTTATCTCTCCAGGATATTTCAATTCTCCTTCAATTTTGTCAGCAATTTCTCTAGCTAATTTTGAAGCTTGCAAATCATCTATCTCTTCAGGATTTACAAATATTCTTATTTCACGACCAGCTTGAATAGCGTAACACTTTTCTACTCCATCAAAATTTCCTGTAAGTGTTTCCAACTCTTCCAATCTCTTCAAATAATTTTCAACAGTATCCTTACGCGCTCCAGGACGTGCAGCACTAAGTGCATCCGCTGCAGTAATGATATAAGACTCTGCTGTAGAATATGGATATTCTTCATGATGTGATTTCATTGCATCAATAACTTTTTGATCAATTCCAAATTTCTCCAAAATTTTAATGCCAATTTCAACATGAGTCCCTTGAACTTCATGATCAACAGCTTTTCCAATATCATGGAAAAGTCCAGCCATCTTTGCAGTTTTCACATCACAACCTAATTCAGCCGCCATTGCCCCAGAAAGGTATGATACTTCCAATGAGTGCAAAAGTACGTTTTGTTTAAAACTTGTACGATACCTAAGTCGCCCAAGCATATAAAGCAATTTTGGATTAAGTCCTGCAATCCCTACTTCATAAGCAGCCGCATCACCAGCTTCTTTAATACGATTATCTAATTCTTTCTCAGCCCACACAACTGTTTCTTCAATTTTTGCAGGATGGATTCTTCCATCTTCTATCAATTTTTCAAGTGCAACTTTTGCAACTTCTCTACGTACTGGATCAAATGATGAAAGCACAATAGAATCTGGTGTTTCATCTATAATAATTTCTACACCAGTCATTCTTTCCAAAGAACGAATATTTCGCCCTTCTCGTCCTATTATCTTACCTTTTATATCTTCATTTGGAATTGATAATGTTGACGTCATCACCTCTGCTGCATGTGAACGAGAATATTTTTGTATAACATGTGTCATTATATCTCTAGCCTCTTTTTCTAATTCATCATGAGATTGTTTTTGAAGTTTCATGATTTGTTCTGATAGTTCTTCTTTATTTTGTTCTTCTGTTAACTGCAACAAAGCAGTCTTTGCTTGATCTTGAGTAAGCTCACTAATTGCCTCAAGCCTATCCATCTCTTGATTACGCATTTCTTCAACTTTTTCACGCACATCACGAATTTCCTGAGCTTTATTTTTTAAAGCCTCCTTTTCTAAGTCTGACTCTTCTAACTTTTTATCTAAAGCATTTTCTCTTTTATCAAGTCTCTGCTCAGAAGATCGTATAGACTGCTTCCGTTCCTTTTCTTCTTCATCTGCCTTATCCAAAATCTCTACTGCTTTTTCCTTTGCTTCCAAAACAGCATCTTGAGCCTTTGTTTTTGCTTCAGTAATAATTTGTGTCACCTGTCCTTCAGCAGTTTTTACTTGATTTTTTGCGATAACTTGTCTCACAATATAACCAATAGCACCACCAACAACTAACGACACTATTATTCCCATTAATAGCGTTGTTTCAATCATAAAAATTTTTGGACCATACTGTCACGAACGAGCGAAAAGATGTGCACAAAAAAACCTACCTCTTATAATTCATAGATATTTATTTTTCCATGCTCAATTATTTGTAATGTAAGATAAATCATACTAGATTTAATATTCATTTTCACTTAATTCCAGTCACTCTCTCCCAACAGAAAATCCCTGCAAACATTTAATTAATACTTCCTAAATCGTACTACGATTACACTTCTTTGTCAAAACAAAAATCAATGTTATTATTGTACTATGATATAAATTTATAATCTTTACTTTTTATGTACTCTCCAGTTGTACTAGTAGTTATTGATGGTTGGGGTCTGAGCAGTTCTCCTGATAATCCCCTAAATCAAATAGAACTACCTACTTTTGATAAATTAAATACATACTATCCCTTAATTGCTCTACAAGCATCCGGTATTTCTGTTGGACTTCCATGGGGAGAACCTGGAAATAGTGAGGTTGGCCATATGACGATGGGAATGGGTAAAATTATTTATCAAAACTTTCCACGTATTTCTCTTGCAATACAAAATGGAAGTTTTGACCAAAATGAAGCATTACTAGGAACAATGAAATCAGTAAAAGAAACTGGTGGTGATCTACATGTTATGGGACTTACAGGTGATGGTGGAGTTCATTCAGCAAGAGAACATCTCTATGCATTATTAGATCTTGCACATTCTCAAAATATAAAAAATGTATATATTCATTGTTTTATGGATGGTCGTGACTCATCACCTACTGCAGGAACAAGAGTTATCAAGGAAATACAAGAAAAATGCATACAAATTGGAGCTGGAACAATTGCTACTATAATAGGGAGAAATTGGTCAATGGACAGGAACAACAACTGGGAAAGAATTGAGAAAGCTTACAATATGATGGTTAATGGCAAAGGTGAAAAGTTTAGTGACCCTATTATAGCAATGGAAAAATCTTATGAAAAAGAAATAACTGATGAATTTGTTGAACCAATAATACTAACAGACAAAAATGATTCTCCAATAGCCCAAATAAAAGATGGAGACGGTTTAATATTTTTTAACTTTCGCGAAGACAGAGCTAGACAGTTAACAATGGCATTTGCTCTTCCCGGTTTTGAAAAATTTAGTCGTGAAAATTCACTTGATATAAGCTTAGTAACAATGGTTGAATATGAAGATGACTTACCTGTAACAGTTGCATTTCCACCTGAACAATTAAAAAATGGACTTGGTGAAACAATAAGTAAACATGACAGAAAACAATTAAGGATTGCCGAAACTGAAAAATATGCTCATGTTACCTATTTCTTCAATGGCGGTGAGGAAGCACCTTATCCTGGTGAGGACCACATCTTAGTACCATCTCCTGCAGTTGAAAAGTTTGATGAAAAACCTGAGATGAGCTCATATGAATTAACTGATAAAATAATAGAAAATATCGAAACAGAAAAGTATGATCTGATAGTTGTGAACTATGCTGCTGCTGACATGGTTGCCCATACAGGAAATGCTGATGCTGCTAAACTTGCTGCTAAAGCAATCGATGTATGTATGAATAAATTAATCAAATCAGTCTTATTGAAAAATGGTTGTCTCCTAATAACAGCTGACCATGGTAACATTGAAATAATGCGCAACTCTCACACTGGTGAAGTTGATACAAAACATAATACCAGTCCGATACCTCTATGGTATGTTACTCCACATAATCATAGGCAGCGCGATGAAGTTGAAATATCACGAAGCCAAACAGAAATACAAGGACTAATGAGCGATATAGCACCTACAGTATTAGATATTATGGAAATAATGAAACCTGATGAGATGCAAGGTGAAAGTCTAATACCTTCACTACACTAATCACAAATAAAAAACAACGTTATAAACAACGTTGTTTTTTATTTGTGATTATAATAAAAATTACTATTTTATTATTTTATCTACAATACCATATTTCTTTGCCTCAATAGCACTCATAAAATTGTCCCTATCACTGTCCTTTTCAATAACTGCAACTTTTTTACCAGTATGCTTAGACATGATTTTATTGAGTTTTTCTTTTGTCTTCAAAATATGTTTAGCATGAATATCTATATCACTCGCCTGTCCCTGTGCTCCACCAAGGACTTGATGAATCATCACTTCTGCATTTGGCAAAATAAGTCTTTTGCCTTTTTGTCCAGACGCTAGTAATAATGATGCAGCAGATGCCGCTGTTCCCAAACAAATTGTTGATACGTCTGATTTGATATACTGCATAGTATCATACATAGCCAAAGCACTAGTAACAACTCCTCCTGGAGAATTAATATACATTTTTATATCTTCTGTACTCTGTGCTTCTAGAAAAAGTAATTGTGCTATCACACTATTTGCAACATCGTCATCAATGGCAGTTCCCAAGAAAATTATTCTATCTTTTAATAATCTAGAATAGATATCATAAGCCCGCTCTATCTGACCACTCTTCTCTATAACTGTAGGAATATAATAACTCATAAGTTTGTCATTCCCGCGGAGGCGGGAATCTAGTTTTTTAGAAAATCTACATTTTCAATTTCACACCTCCGTGAGAATTATATTACAAAAATGTGATTTTATATCAATTTAAAGCTTTTCTAACATTTCAAACACTTTATTGTTACGCATAACACCCTTTGTATATTCGTACAATTGACCCATATCAATATTCTTTTCCATATCGTCCATACCCTTATACATTTGAAGAGTTTTGTTCATCTCCTCTTCAATTTCCTCATTTATTACATCTATATCTTCATCTTCAGCAAGTTGTTCCAATACAAGTGCACTTACAACTCTTTTTTTAGCTTGTGGTGCCCACTCAGTCTTTAAATCATCATTAGTTTTTCCAATTTTCTCTAGATAATCAGCCAATTTCATTCCACTCTGTGAAAGCTGTTGTTCAAATTCGCCCATCATTCTTTGGATCTCATCATCCAAAATCATTTGAGGAATTTTAATATCCACCATTTCAGCAAGAGCATCCAGATATCTAGTACGTCGTTCTTCATCTGTTTTTTTAATATTTTCTTTTTCCATTCCTTCTCTAACACTTTTTTTCAATTCATCCAACGTCTTAAATTGATCTCCTAGTGACGTTGCAAATTCATCATTTATTTCCGGCACAATTCTTTCCTCAACAACACTTAATTTAATATCAAATTCTGCTTTTCTCCCAGCCAAATGACTAGCATGATACTCTTTTGGAAATTTAAGTTCAAATGTTTTTTCTTCATCTTTTTTCATACCAATAACTTTTTCTTCAAATCCTGGTATAAACACATTTGTTCCCAATACAAGAGAATGATCCTTACTTGTACCATTTTCTATAATTACGCCATCTTGCTTTACTGTAAAATCAACTTTTACATGATCTCCAGCCTTAGCAACTCTATCAACTTCGTTGTGCTCTGCTCGAGAATCTGCGACCTGCTTTAATTCTGCATCAACATCCTCATCTGATACATTTTTTTTCAAATCTTTATTATCAGAATTTGTTTTCTTAACAGTTTTTTTCCAATCCTTTGGTAACTCAATTTCTGGAATAACAGCTGACTCAATCCTTATTTCAATATCATTTCCTTCTGCCAACTTTGTTACACTTACACGTGGAGCACCTACAGTCTTCAAAGATTCTTTTTTAATTATTTCAGAATAATATTCTCGTATCATTTTATCAGCAACTTCTGACAAAAGTTTTACTTTATCAACTTGACCTTCTGCCATATCTTTTGGCACTGCACCCTTTCTAAAACCTTTCACTGAAACATTTTTCACAGCTACCTCCTTCATTTTATCAAATTCCACCTTAGCATCTTCCCAAGGAATAGTTACATCAATCTGAGTTTCTTCGCCCTTTACAATATTATAATCCATCATTCTAAATTTTAAATTATTATTTCTCTTCTTTAGTCTTTTTAGATTCATCCTCAGGAGAAGATTCTCCTTCCAGTTCCTTTTCCTCTGTCTCTTTCTCATCTTCATTATCTTCTTCAGTTTCTTCTTCATCTACATCAACTTCAACTGACTCCAAATCTTTTTCCATCTCTTTCAATTTTTCCTCAGCCTCTTTCAATTTTTCCCCAGCCTCATCAACATCAATTTCTTCAGCATCAGTAGATTCTGATACTGTTTCCCCAGGCACACGACTTTCTTCTGCGCTCACAACATCAAGATCACAATTAGTTAACTTTACTGCAAGTCTCACATTTTGACCTCTTTTACCAATAGCAAGTGACAATTGATCATCTGGAACAACAACTGTTGCTTTATTATTTTCTTCATCAAATTCAACTGAAATAACTTTTGCAGGAGATAATGCAGCTGTGATAAATTCTTCCTTATCTTCACTCCATTCTATGATGTCTACCTTCTCACCACCTAGTTCTTCAATAATTGCATTAATACGAGTTCCTTTTTGTCCAACACAAGAACCAATTGGATCAATTCCTTCTTCTTCTGTGTAAACAGCAATCTTACTTCTAGATCCAGCCTCTCTTGCAATCTCCTTCAACTCAACTGTTCCAGAAAAAATCTCCGGAACTTCTAATTCTATCAAGCGATGCAGTAACTCTGGATGTACGCGAGAAAGTTTTATACCAGGTCCTTTTGGATCAAGTTCAACACTCTCTACATATACTTTTACCCGTTGTCCCGGATTATATCTTTCTCCTCTAACTTGTTCACGAGGAAATAATACTCCAACAGATTTTCCAAGGTCAACAAATACATTTTTACCTTCGACTCTTTGGACTGTACCATTTACAATTTCACCTTCTTTTTCTTTGTATTCATTGTACATAGCAGTTCTTTCTGATTCACGGATCCTCTGAATGATAACTTGCTTTGCAGTTTGAGCAGCAACACGACCAAAGTCAGTATATGTTGGCAATTCTTCTTCAACGATTTGCTCCAATTCTACATCACCATATTTTTCTTTCGCTTCATCCAACATGATATCTCTTTCAGGATTGAATCGTGGCTTTTTCTCTTCTTCCACTCCATTATTTTCATCTGTAGTAATATCCTGCATTTCTGGCTCTTCAGCTTCTTTTTCTTCTGCATCAGGATCAATAAATTCACGAGTTGACTCATCCGCCACCTCTTTTAACAAGAAAAATTTCATGTCTCCCGACACACTATTTAACTCAGCTCGTATACTTTGACCTCGCTTACCATATTCTTTTTTGTAAGCTGCTGCAATAGCAGTCTCTACTGTTTCCATCACATCTTCCACATCAAGTCCCTTCTCTTCTGCTAGAGCAGTTATCGCCCCAGTAAAATCACTAAATGGATTTTTTTCTTCTGTCATATTTTTATTAGATTACTAATTTATTATATTGTCATTCTTATATTCTATATGTTTGTCATTCCTGCGAAGGCAGGAATCTTTCAAAATTAATTTTATGAATAATAACTCATAATTTTTTTCACTTTATTAAAATAAAAATCCGCGTCATCCGACCCGAATCCTTACAACCATATCTCTTTCTTAAATCAATACTAGCAACAATAACAACACCAGTCAATCTTGACAAAACACGAAAAGTATGCTATATTAATACATTACAGGATAAAGTGCTATTTAAGTACCTCTTTCTGTAATTTCAATTAAAAAACTTGCTTTTATAAGCAAAATTACAATTGAACCAACTGGTTCATTAACAAATGGAGAATTATATGAAACCTGTAGATATTGGTAAAAAACTCTGGGGATTTTATTCAGATGCACATACGATTATAAGTATGGTAAAAGGTGGTGACTCCTCCACAAGCAAGTCTGCTACTGATACTAGTGGTGCAAGAGCAGACACAAAAGGAAAAGATCAGACAGACGAGCGACTAACTCTTGCGTCATTTGCAAGGGCTATTTGGCGATTGGAAAATGATTTTAAAATGAGTCATAAGGAAGCTGTTGCAGGAATTCAGAATTTATTGACAGTTATTAATTCCTATACTCAAAAAGAAATCAATGCCATAAGCTTAACTTTTGGACTTGAACAATCCAAAATTGAAAACAGAAGTTATGACAAGAACACTGGCAAACCTTCTTCAAAAGAAACAACTTATGAAAATCTTGATGGTCAAGAAATAGCCATCATGATTGTAAGGGCGAATGATCCAAATTTCACAAGGTTAGTTTGTGATTTTTCCATTGCATCCACCAAGGTTTTTGCTGAGAATATAAAGTTATGGAAAAAACGCATTTGGGATTTACTATCAACTTTTGATAAAAAACTTGATAAAACGCTTGATGAGATTGGTGAATTACTTGATAAACCATTTCAGGAAATGTCTGTAAGTAATCCCAATGGTCTATATAAACCACCTATCTGGGTTTCTTTCACTTTTTTTTGGAGGAGTTATTTCATCAAAAAATATCGACAGAAACACCTCGAAAATCTAAGCATGAATCAATAATCCTAAGGAGGATAATATGAGTATTAAAAAAATAACTGAAACACTGGAGAAAGGACTTGATCTATCCAAACGCGCTGACAACGCAACTCGAATACATGGAGAGAAGTTCTATTTCCTATTTGTAATCATTATTTTTCTATCAACAGCACTTCTTGGAATTGGAGTCTTGTGTAATGTTCATGACTTTATGAAAGTAAACCTTGTTCTGTCTTTTATTTCAATAATTGCTGGAACATTGGTATTTACACATCCAGAAATTCTAGTGACTGTGGCAAATATTGATATAATCAATAGAATGCTGCCAGATAACCTGCAAGTTGATGCACTTGATGAAATTTTTCAACAATTCATTAAGATGTCAAAACGGATCATCGCACTTTGTGCCATGACATTTTTATTTCTTGGAGCAGTACCACTCAAGGATAATGCAGAATTATTTTGCATAGCTTTCTTAATAATACTCATCTTATTATTATTAGATATTGAACAAAAAAAGGAGAAGAAATAATGCGAAATATTTACAAAATCGGCGTAACAATTACTCTACTTATTCTATCGTGGGTGCTTATTGATGCATTTATGTTCAATGACCGCACAAAAACACGTATTGACAAAGTAGCCGGTGGCTCACTGATCCGATCAATGAGTCTTTCAGACAATCAAGTTTTTGCCCATACCCTCCTAGAACAACATGCTGAAAATAAAAATCTCAGCTGTCTAGGAACTACTCCAGAATTACGTGAAACAAATTTAGCCAGAATGCTAACCATCATAAATAATGGTGGCGTATTATCCAATGAAACTGACGCTAAATGTTTGGAAATGGTCTTCAAAGGACCTTCTTCATTTAAAGATATTGTCAGTGAATGGTTTGCGGAAGAACCTGAACCAAAACTCATTAAAAGTGTACGTTACAATCCCAGTAAAATTGGTGTTGGGGGTATGATTACTCCAATTCCAGGAACTGGTTCATACACATACAAATGCACTGGTTCATACCGTCAACAATGGTATACTGGGACAACTGAATTTATTGGATGCTCAGGAATTTACGCTAAAAATATGCCTGCACATGCTATTCGATCTATGATCAAACAAGATCCTAGGGAGTATGGAGAGGTATTAATCACTGCCAACAATAATTTTGTTAGCATCAATCTTAATATCCCTCAAACATATGAGGAATATAAAGATATAGTTGGTTACATAACTGTAGACTTCTATCGTTAACAACAAAACCAATTAAGCACATCGTGCTTAATTGGTTTTTTATTTTTTGTATCACACTTAAAATAAATTTATAACCTGCGTAACGATAATTAGAGCTATCAGTGCAACTACTAAACCAATGATTGCATACTTAATAATATTTTTTGCAGTATCTGCTTTTGTGCTATCCCCTCCTGACGTCATATACATCATACCTCCAACTAAAAGCATAAGAACCGATAATGATCCCACTAACCCTGATAAGAATTTAATTGTTGCTATGATAATTTGACTCAATGTTTTACTTCCTGATGTCGCTGATGGCTGAGTAGCGCCTAAAACATTATAAATTTCATACAGAAATGCTGGCGCAGCTAGTGCAAGTGCCAGTCCTATCAATGCTGATGTAACAGCTTTTTTTGCCAACTCCACACGACCTTGATCTCCTGCAGATGTTATATATATAATCCCACCCACAACAATCATGAGAACTGCAAGTGCAGCAACAATTCCTTGAACAGCAGTTCCTACAGCAGCCAAAAGACTATTTACATCATTATATCCAACTGGATTCTTAAATGTTGCACTACCTCCAGATCCAGTACTAGAACCTGCTCCATAACAAATATATGGCTGTATCCCTGCAATAAAAAATATTGCAATTAATATAAAACTATTCACTAAATATTTTTGTTTTTTCATATTTTTTTATTTATAGACTAGCTAATAGTCTTTATAACAACATTAACAATAATCCACGCCAAAAGTGACACAACTAGTCCCACAATTGAATAAACTATTATATTTTTTGCTGTGTCTACTTTTCCTTGATCTCCACCAGAAGACATGTACATAATACCACCCACAACAATCATTAAAACACTTAGTCCACCTACAATTCCCACTAACAATTTAATCACGTCTTGTATTACTGTAGCTATAGGATTCCTGCCATATGCTGTCGGTAATCCTGTTCCACTAGGAGCAGATATCGCAGCAAATACGTCCACTGCAACAAATGAAACCGCAACAAATGAAATACAACTTACAACCAACACATTACGTATATACTTTTTATTTTTCATATTTTTTGCGCCTTAGTTTTTCAATCTAATGACGTATTACTTTTTATACTATTTATTATACATAAAAAATACAAAAAATACAAAAACGAGAATAATATAATTATTCTCGTTTTTTACATATAATGATCGATCATTATATATTACCCAAGTCCTTTAATAACTGTATCAACAATTACCCATCCAAGTAGAGCAACTATCAAACCAACTATTGAATATGTTAACCATCTTTTTGCTGAATCAACACGTCCTTCATCTCCACCAGAAGTTATATACATGATTCCCGCAATCACAATTATCAAAACACTCAAACCACCGATAAATCCTAAGAAAAATTTAATAATTGACTGTATTATTGCTGCAAGATCAGATGATCCACCAGCTCCTTGATTTGATCCTCCTCCAAAATCTCCAGCACCTTTAGCAGATACTAGTACAGGTAGAACCAATGCTGTAGCAGACATTGTATAAAATGCATTTTTTATTTTTTTAATCATTCTCGTACACCTCCTCTCTTTATTTTTATTTTCTTCATATATTTATTATCTCATAAATTTCACTTTACACAAGACCAATCGTAATTTTGACTATCATGAGTGACAATAATGTGACAACCAATCCCACAATCCCAGCAGTTATACCTTTTTTTGCAATATCAATTCTCTGCATGTCACCTCCCGAAGTCATATACATTAGTCCAGCTATCAAAATCATCAGAACTGCTATTCCTCCAACAATTGAAACAACAAAATTAATTGTATTTGCTAATACTGTAGAAATTGGAGTTGCTTGTGACATTGAGACTGCTTGTGCTATGTTTATAATCATAAAACTACAGTTAGCAATGAAACAACCAAGAGCCCCTACGCATATCTAATCCACCCTCATTTACATCCAAATCAGAATTAACATTATTAAATACTGAATCTAAAGTAAATGTTATTACTAACCATGCTGCAAGCACAATAATAACCCCTATTAAGGCATTTTTTATTGCTGTTTTTGCTGTTGTTACCATTTGTGAATCTCCTGAAGAAACTATATACATAACACCAGCTATCACTATTATCAGTGTACCTGTTACAGCTAATATTCCCGTTATTAATGTTACTATATTATAAATTCCTTCTGCCAAATGACAAATAGTACACTGACTCTGCCCTGTGCCCCCACATGGAACAATCCCAGCATTCACGTTCTCCGGAAATATAACAAATGACATTAACCCCATTCCCATAACAATGCCAAGAAAATATTTTTTATCAAATTTCATATTATAAATATATTTAAGTTACTTTTGTAATTGCTGTGAGCGAGTTGCCCCCACCTCAATAGCATCATGTATAGATGACTTACCCGTATTTACACTATCTATCATATCAGCAAATATCGCTTCAACTGCTGTAGCATTATTTCTTAACCAAGTTCTAGCAATTAAATTACCACTAGCAAACGAGCCTAACTTTACATCATCTTGTTGCTTTGATATTAAATCACGTCTTGCTGCTGGTTTTCCAGTTATCTCTAAATATTTTTCTGTCAGATCAAAATCAGGTACAGCAGAGTACCATGCTCCATCAAAGGGACTTACTATTTTTAATTCCTCCCCAGTTGGAAATGTCAAAGCTATCAGCGCTTGCCATGCTTCAAAAATCCTAATATCATCAGTTATTTCAACTGCTCCAGGATCATTTGATTGTTCTGGTTTCTTATTTTTTGAAACAACAAAAACCCAGTAATTAGCATAATTCGCCTGCTCTCCAATAGTTTCTAGTGATACCTGTGGCAGATCTGTTACCGCAAAATTTAATTTTGCATTTTTTGCTTTTATAGTATCGTAATGCCACGAATAATTTATCATCATAGCAGATTGACCTTCATAAAAATCATCTATTGAATAATTTTGCTGCTTATTCCATGTATACACAGGTGTAGTCGCATTTGCAAAATCAGTATAATATTTCAATGCCTGTTGCCCTGTCATTTCAGAACCACCGCCCTTAGCAACTGGCTCTGCAAATAGTATCTTTCCTTGACCATCTGACATCTCTGTTCCATTTTGAATCATGAGTACAGTTAATAAATCAACTGAACGATTTATATTGAATGCAGTACCCATTGATGCTGCAATTTGTTTAATATTGCCAAACTCATCTATATTCACCAATTTTTTTACAACACCGTTAAATTCATCCCATGTTTTTGGAGGAGATGTCACTCCTGCAGCATTAAATATATCTTTATTATAATATAACGCCAATGAGTCAACTGACATGGGAACTCCATACATCTGATTATCTATTATAAAATCATCTGCAACAACATCTACAAAGTTGTTTCTATAATCTTGTTCTGTCATTAGACTATCTGGTATTGGAACTATTTTATCTTGAAAATCAGGCATCCAAGAATTATGAATCATGAATATATCTGGACCATTACCAGAAGCCAGAGCATCTAATAAATCTTCTTTATAAGAATTTAGATCCTGCTTACTATAACTTATTCTATCTACACTTTGGTTTACTTGTGAATACATATCAAATACATCTGTATATGCATTAGAATTGTCAAATACGCCCCATGTACTTAACGACATATTATATGCAACAGATTTCTTCTTCAAACCACAACCAGAAAGCACTATAACTGAAATCAACCCAACTCCTAGAATTATCCCTGTTATTGAAATTGTTTTTTTCATATTTTATTTATTTAGTAAAAATAAAAGCATAATGATACTTTCCCGCATCAATTTCTCTATTATTATTAAAACCTGTTTTTTTTGCTAATTCCAATACATCTTCCCGACTAACTTTTTTTTCAGCACCCAGTCCATGTAATGCATCATCATTCCACCCAACAACCAATAAATTCCCATCCATACTCAAAATTCTTCTTGCTTCTGTAAATAAAGCTTCCTTATTATCATTTTGCAATAATATTTTCCTCATTATTACATGTTGTACAGAACCTGTTTCAAGACCAGAACCATTCTCTTTTTCTAAATTTACACGTTTTGTAACTATATTATTCAAACCAATTATCTGAGCCCTGCTATTAACAGCCTCCAATGATGCTTCTAGTACATCAAAGCAATAAACACTACCCTCTGTCATTTGTGCAATAGGCACAGAAAAAATACCAGGTCCACAACCAAAATCTGCAACATCATGATCATTCTTTATATCACATTCACCAAGTAATTTTTCAGGCTTCAATATAGCTTCCTCTTCAAACATACTTTTACTACATCCACCATGGCTCAACAGAGCAACAGCAGATTTTTATTTTATCTAATTTTTATATTACTATCCAATTATACCATAAGACAAAAAAAATCACACATTTAACTGCATGATTTTTATATGCGAGGAGCAGTATTGGAACTTTTTTACTAAAATTTTAATCAATAATTTTCCATGACCCATCTTCTTCATTATAACTGGCTACTGTAGTCCCTGACACAGGAAAATCGTCTTCAAAATAAGTAATGTGTATAGCTGTAGGTCCACTATCTCCTTTTTCTTTTGATCCTTTCCTTCTGTATAAATATTCAATATGTTTACCCTCATTTTCCCCATCAATTTTAATCTCCCAAAGATACAGACCTTTTTCATCATCCGTCTTTCGCAATTCATGCACTTCTTTTCCATTTATTAGTTTTTCCAAAACAGCAAACACTTCTTCAGGCGTTGGAATCCGTTCTTTCTTTTTTTCGATTTGTGGACTAAAATTTTCCATACCTCAACTTATTTAATACTTAAATAATATCACAAAAAGTTCTAAAGTGATAAACTCACTATAATAAAAAGCCCTCAAGTAAGGACTTCCTATGTGTGCGGGGAGCATGAGACGATGTTGGAACTTTTTTGATAAACTGATTAGGATATTTCATGTCATAAAACATTAACTGTTATATACCTATTAGTTGTATTACCACACTTGTCATAGGTCTTAATTTTAATATGATGCTCTCCTTTTGAGGCGTTTGCAGGTATTATAAATTCTTGTCGTCGCATTTCACCTTTTTGCACATCTTTGAATTTGAATTTATATTTTTTTCCATCCCAATAAATACTTACTTTCTTTAATTTGTAATTATCTTCATTATTCCACCATAATATATCACCTCTACGTTTATTGAGATAATCAGGAATATCTATAGTTGGATCTTCTGTGTCTACACGAATTATATATGACTCTGAATCAACTTCATCTCCATTTTTATTATAAAATTTTAATTTATACTTTTTATTTGATCCATTTTTTGCTTTATATTTTATTTTCCATTTACCATTACTATCAATATTTTCTTCATCTTCTCTATCTCCATCAACATATAGCTTCACTTTACCCTCAACTAATTTTATTTCTTCTCCTTCAAAAACTAATTTTCTTTTTTTGACATAATTATTTGATTTTGTGTTCAATTCATATTTATTATTTTTTTGTTTAAATATAACTTTTGATATTTTTGTAAGTATACTATCCTCATCTCCTGATTCACCACAAACATTTTCTTTGCATATTCCACTACACCAAAATCCTGCAGCATTATTACATAATGCTTCATCTGTACATAAATTATAATGATATTCATCACATGTTGGCTGTAGAAACATAATTGTTGCGTCACTTACTGTGCCAATTTCAAGATTATGCGTCAATTTATCCACAAGCTCATTCATTCGTAAAGCCAACCTTGGTACACCTTCTACAAAATTAGCAGTCGTGGACGCATGAATTGTAATTAAATGCACATCATTACCGTTAGCACTGGCATGAGCATCTATTCCCGAAAATCTGTAGTGACCATTACCTACATCATCTAAATTTGCCACCATAATATAACTTGATGTGTTAGCTCCTTTGTTAAAACCATCCGCACTTTGCCCAGTATCAATAGTTATATTAACTGGATCAAAATCAAAAAATAAATTAAATGCTCCAAGGTCCTTACCACCTGTGTCCACATGAACTTCCACATCAAAATTCTCGCTTGTACTTACATTGTCATTGTCCAAGATAAACCAAATATCTCCCTCAGCAGCATGAATTGTTTGTGGAGACACGATAATAATAGCTACAAATAATAATACTAGCATTAATACATTTCTCATATACATCTTATTTATATTAATTTCAATCTTTTTACATTGCCCTAAAAACCTCCCATTAACTCCCACATACGTTCATAAGCAATTTGAATTGCAAGCGCACCCGGCATTTCCTCAGTAAAAATATTACGAACCTGTGTAATAAAGAAATTATATGACCTGCCATCAGGAGTACTTGTTATATCTGCACAACCAATGTCTGATCCAATTCCAAGCGTGTTCGCATGAAAAGGATCACCATTATGCTCATGGGGATATAAAACATCTTCCGAACACCAAAGATTAGGGAAGTTATTATTACGAGCAGAATCATTACTACTACATCCATGAAACCAAACAAATGTTGTGTTAGGATTTGAGGCTACCGCATCATACACTTCCGATAGTCCTTGCTCAATAGGCACTCCCCATGTAGGCTCAAAGTGAATGAAAACTGGAATATCATATTGTGCCGCAAGTTGATAAATCTGCATCATTACAGGATTATTAGCAGGTATTTTGAGATCAGCACCTGGCGTTTTTATTCGTAAATAAACCTCTCCAATACATCGCCACTTGCGCTTTTGAAGCTGGTCACTGACATAACTCACAGCATCCTGTTCATCTGCCACAAAAGTGTCTAAACAAGGCCAAAATTTATTAGGATATTGTCTATATGCATTCCAAATAGCGTTATCTCCTTCTAAGCCCCCATGCGGCTCACCAAATTCAATAATATCATCGTCATAACCACACCCTCCCACTAGAGCCGCCCTATCCACTCCATTTTGATTCATGGTAGTAACTAATTGTCCAAGATTATTAGTAAATCTGCTATCAAAATGTACATGAGAATCAATAATTAATGCCTCTGTTGGATCCGTATGATCAGGCTTGCACTTTCCGTTGTAACACATCAACCAATCATAATCACACTGATTACCTGCAAGACAATCACCTCCATACTTCCCAGGCGTAGTACGCATATTCACAGACACTGAAAATTTATTATTTCCTTCTTCATTTTCTCCAATTGCAGATTCTATTTCTACATCAATTCGCTTTTCACCAATTGAATCAAAATCAACCAAGACTTTGCCAATACAATGCTCACCTGGCTCCAAAGAAGTCGCACTACTAGATTCACAGCTACTTTCTTCAGGAGTTCCGCCTGATCCTGATACCGCAAACCCATCGGCATTATTTCTCTGAGAATAATTTACATTACCTGATGTAGCTGCATTTCCAATGTTCGTTATTTTAAAACTTACTTCAAATGTTTCTTCATGAATTGGACTAGAATCAAATGAAACATCAGAGTAACTCAAATCTGGACGCATCTCCACACCAACACACCAACCTAAACTCTCCAAATCAAATCCACCAACTGTATGTTTTAGCATCAACATTGCATCAACAGTTGTTACATCCCCACTACAATTTACATCTCCTGTAATAGCAGAATCTTCCCAACCTATTTCTACTAAATCCTCTACTTTAAAGCCAGTGGCTTTTTTTAAGATTAATATTGCATCTTCAGTTGTTATACTGCCATCCTGATTTACATCTGCACATTGATTTGATGAGGTGCATGATAATATTTCCACCCCTTCAGCTTTAGATATTCTTGCCATCAATAAAATGATTGGCAGTAAAAATATCATTAAACTAGCAATCTTTATATAAGGTTTCCTAAGTTTTTTTTTCATATTATTTGTTTACTAAGCAATGCTTTAACCGAGTTCTACATACTTAAATTATATCACAACCACATGCCATTGTACAAAACAAAGGTGGTAGAAAATTCTTTTTATACCGCATTTGTTTTTCGAGCTTGTTATTACCTACAGTCAAGATAGAGATGGAGCGATGGCGGACCGCAAAAACCACACAATAAATTGCGTGGTTTCATTCGCGGAAAGGACAGGATTCGAACCTGCGTGAAGTTGCCCTCAACACGCTTTCCAAGCGTGCGCCTTAAACCACTCGGCCACCTTTCCAATTTTGATACTATAACACAAAACTGTTTTATAAAAAAGTAGTAACAGAACAGTGTTTTGTTACTACAAAAAATTTTATTTCTACGCAACCCTTGTTCCAGTTAATGTTAATTTTTTACCAGTCTTTGTTGAACCGAGTACTGTTATAACTAGATCTTGTGCATGTATCAATCCCCTATCTCTAGCTGATTCAATTGCACTTGTTATGCATTCATCCCGACTTTCTTCTCCTGCACATAAAAATGATTGTACTCCCCAAGCAAGTGCTAATTGATTATATGTTTTTATATTATTTGTTACCACTAAAATTGTTTGATCTGGTCTGAAATGTGATAATAATCTAGCTGTATACCCACTTTCTGAATAAATTACGATAGCAGCAGCATTCATTTCTCTAGAAAAATCATGTGTTGCATGTGCTATCTTTGTTTCTTCTGATGAAAAAGTAAGTGGCATAGCATCATACACATCATCATACGGAGATATTTCTGTTTCACTAGCGATTTGTGCCATTGTTCTTACTGACTCAACTGGGAAGTCTCCCACACTACTTTCTCCACTAAGCATTACCGCATCAGTATGATCCACAACTGCATTTGTTACATCCGCAACTTCAGCTCTCGTTGGTCTCGCATTATGTTCCATGCTCGCAAGCATTTGAGTTGCCACTATCACTGGACGTAAATGTCTTATGGCTTTTTTCAAAATATCTTTTTCTAATATAGTAATTCTTGAAGAATCTGCTTCTATTCCCAAATCACCTCTAGCTATCATTATTGCATCCGTAGCTCCCAAGATATGCTCAAGGTTATTTAAGGCTTCTTTACATTCTATTTTTGATATAATTCTAGGCAATGTTTCTTCTTCACCTATAATTTTTTTCATATGCCCTCGTAGATCAACTAAATCCTGACCATTTCTAACAAATGATAGTGCCACAAAGTCTACACTGTGGGCTAATGCGAACTCCAAATCACGATAATCTTTTTGGGTTACTGTTGGTAATGGAATTGTTGCATCTGGTATATTTATTCCTTTATGATTTTTTATAAGTCCACCATCTATCACATCTACAACTGCATATGTGTCCATCAAATCAACAACCCTTACACGCATTAATCCATCCTCAATTAATACATCATGTCCAACGGAAAGTTCAGCTATCACTTTTGGGCAATCCAGCACAATAACCTTTGTATCTCCTGCTTGTTTTTTTATTTCATCTTCCTTTGTTGCAACATCAAATAAATAAATGGTTTCTCCACTTTCAATTTCAAGCTCTTCTGCCATATGAGTTCGTACTCTGGGCCCTTGTAAATCAGCTAATACAGCAACTGGAACTCCTACATTTTTTGCAGCAGTTCTTACATTTTCCATAACTCTCTCATGCCATTCATATTCCCCATGCGAAAAATTAAATCTTGCCACATTAAGACCTGCTTTAATCATCTCTTCTAAAATCTCAACTGTTTCTGATGCAGGTCCAAGTGTTGCAACAATTTTTGTATGTTTTGTCATTATATCTTTTTTCATATTTTTATTTTCATAATTTTTATCTCATCTTTCAATTGTACCACAAAAAACAAGCTGCAGTTAGCAGCTTGTTTTTTAAAATAATATTTGCAAATACTATTTGTCCAAGATATGAATTCCTCCGATAAGAGGAGTTTCTTTCATTTCTCCCTTAGACGCGCTAATCATTCCCATGATAGCAAATATCATTGGTACTATAAGTAGCATCCATCCCAAGAATGGTATGAAGCTCAAAATAATATATGCCAAAAATATAACAAATCCTTGATTCGCATGAAATCTTGCAAATGGACTGTCTTTTGCATCAGTTATTAACGGCAAGAAAAAAATCAAATACGCCAAAATACCCATTGTTTTGTTTTTTTCTACATCAGCAGGATCAGCTTGTTTTACAGCTTCTGCATTAGCAGTAGGAGTTTCTTGTTGCATTTGTGGTTGTTCTTGTTGTTGAGTTTGCTGTGGTTGTTCTTGTGGTTGTTCTTGTGGTTGTTCTTGTTCATTTTGTTGATTTTCCATAGTTTGTCACCCACCTTTCTATTTAATATATAAAATTCTTATTCTATTTATTTCCAGTATACCAACGTTATGCAACTTCTGCAATCTCATCCAATATCTCCTCCGGCAATCCTTCGCCTGGCACAGTTTTTCCAGGATAACGCCAAGTACTTATTATTTTAATCTGTTTACTATTTTGAGAGTTATCCATCAAGAATTTTTTCATTTTTTCATCCATTGTGTCATCAATCTTACTACTATTATTTTTCAACTGATACATTACCCATATTTCATTTGTCCAAGTTTTTTCACCATTCTCACCGCGACGAGTTGACTGCGGTTGCACAACAGCAACAGTATTGCCTGTTACTCCACCTTCTATTCTCATTGGACTTTTTATAACACGCGTTATTCGCTGTGCGCTAAGTCCATACTGACGCATTTTTATTTTGACATGCTCAGTCCAATAATATTTATCTGAATTTTTTGGTGATTTCCAATGCATTTCAATATCTTATTAATTAGCGTCTGACTCCCTAAGTTTTGCAATTCGTTCTTCCACAGGTGGATGCGTCATGAACCATTTTGACACCTTATTCCCCTTGAGTGGATTTGCTATAAATAAATGTGCTGTTGTATTAGAAGCAGTTATAACAGGTCTGGCATCAGCACTAATTTTTTCTAATGCACTCGCAAGTCCTTCTGGATATCTAGTAAGCATCGCACCAGATGCATCTGCTAAAAATTCTCTTTTTCTAGAAATAGCCAATTTTAACATTGTGGCAATAAGTGGTGCAAGAATAAGTAGAGCAAGTCCAACAATCATCATAACCGCTCCACCCCTGTCCCTTGAACCTCCTGAAAAAAACATAATCCGAGATATCATAGCAATAATACTAGTAAAAATAACTGCAACAGTTCCAATTAAAATATCTCTATTTCCTATATGAGACATCTCATGTGCAGCGACGCCGCGAATTTCTTCCTCATTTAATTTCTCAAGCAGTCCTCTAGTAAATACAATAACACCATGTTCTGGATTACGCCCTGTTGCAAAAGCGTTAAGTGCTATATCATCAATTACATAAATTTTTGGAGTAGGTAATCCCGCTGTGATTGCTAAATTATCAACTATCTCATATAAATCTTTTAAATTTTCTCGAGAAACTTCCTTCGCATTTGTCATTTTTAAAACCATTTTATCAGAAAACCAATACGACCAAATACTCGTACCTATTGCAAAAAGTGATGCAAATACAAGTATTGCACCATTTTCAAATATCACCGACGTAACAAAGCCAATCGCAATCATAAGTCCAAAAAACGCAGTCATAAGTAACCACGTTTTTAAAATATTTTTGGATTGATGTGTATATAAAGTAGTCATTCCTAGAATATACTAAAATGTATTATTTAGAATTTCACTGAAACATTCTCTCGCTCTTTTTTATCCTCAATTTCGAAAAATTCTCGTAATGCAAATCCAAACATTCCAGCTATTATATTACTAGGTACTGTTTGTACTTTTGTATTATAATCACGTACAGTTCCATTATAAAATCTTCTTGATGCTTGAATTTTATCTTCTGTATCTGTCAGATCATTTTGCAACTCTAAGAAATTTTGATTTGCTTTCAAGTCTGGATAATTTTCTGACACTGCAAACAATTTTCCAAGTGCTCCACTAAGACCCTCCTGAGCTCCTGCAAATGCAGCCATATCTTCTGCTGTTGCACTACCAGCATCTACATTTATTGCTGTTGCTTTTGACCTAGCTTCCATAACAGCTTCTAATGTTTCACTTTCATGTTTAGCATATCCTTTTACAGTTTCAACAAGGTTTGGAATTAGATCATATCGTCTTTTCAACTGCACATCTATATCACTCCACCCTTCATCAACACGCATTCGTAATTTCACAAGTGAGTTATAGATACCTATAACCATAACTACAAGAGCTATAAGTCCCCCAATAAAAATTAAGCCTATAATCATAATTTATTTTTAAATTTATTATATTTAAAATATATCACAATTTTACTAAAAAATGAAATACCTGTTATACTGTAATCATGCTAGAAATAATATTACACTATAAACTTTTTTTAATTCCAATTATTGTCATTGTCTTTGCTCAATTAGTAAAGTTCACAAGAATGTCTATACGACACGGAATTAACCTTGATAGTCTTTTTGATCCAGGGCATTTCCCTAGTGCTCATAGCGCTTTTGTAACTTCATTAGTCATTACTATTGGCTACTTTGAAAGTGTTACATCTGGAGTTTTTGCAGTTGCTACCTGTTTTGCATTTATTACAATTTATGATGCTATGCGAGTTCGTATGCATATCGGATTGCAAGGAAAAACATTAAATAAATTAGTTGCTGAAATTGATGAGATTGATTCAAACAAATTTCCAAAGTTAAAAGAACATGTGGGTCACTATGCCAATGAGGTTGCTGGAGGTGTTATACTTGGAATATTTTTAACAATTTCACTTATTTGGATTTTTACATTATTTTAAAAGGTATATCAAATTTAAAAACACTGCATAATTATTTATACAGTGTTTTGTTTTTTGCTATCGCATCCAAAACCCAATAGATTTCATTTGTTTTGAATAATTATTAACATTTACAAACTTGATTGATATTGACTGATCATTATTTATTCTACAAATAACTCCCTCAACTTGAATTTCAGTCTTTTTTCCATCTGTTAATGAAAATGTAATCTCAACATTACCACCTATCTTCACAGATATATTCTTTTGATTTAATGAAAATTTTGCACCCTGACATGATAAATCATGTATGACTATGCCAATATGCACATTTCTTCCAGCACTACTCAACAATTCTCCTTCAAGCTGTGTTTTTTTTCTAAAAAATTTTCTATTTTCAATATAGAAACGTATAGAAAAAATTTGTTTACATTTAGGACATGAAGTAGTTACTGTTTTTACAGGCACTTTTATACCCTTCTTTCTCATACCACAAAGTGGACATTCAACAGATGCAATGCCATTAAATACTTGTATTGAAATTCGTTTCAATGACATTGTTTTCCTCTTATTTCATGGTTATATTAAACTTTTCAAATAACTATTATGTTTCACGTAACAAAAAATGATAACATTATATTTTTCAAATGTCAATTCAATAAAATTAAAGATTTTTTAAAATTTTAATTACAGTTTTTCTATCATCCCACGCAATCAATTCTCCATTAGCTACTGCAATGGCTTGTTCTGAACCTTTTCCTGTTATCAATATTACATCATTCTCATTTGCAAGTGATACTGCCTTTTCTATGGCTTCAAACCTATCTTCTATCAAAAACAAATTTTCTTCAACTACAGCACCTTTTTCAATAACTCCGCTAGCTACATCATGAATTATTTCCATAGGATCATCATCATATGGGTCTTCATTTGTTACTATGATGAAATCAGCTTTAGCTCCAGCAATATTCCCAAGCTCTTTTCTCCTAGATACATCCCTTCCTCCACCAGTTGAGCCTAAAACATGTATTATTTTATTTGGCTCTAGTACTTCAATTGTGTTATACAACTCTGTCACAGCAACAGGTTCAAATGCATAATCAACAATTACAGAAAAACCTTGTCCTTCATCTATTCTCTCTATCCTTCCTGGAAGCTGCGGTATTTTTTCGAGTCCTTTTTTAATAGAATGATTATTGACTCCAAGTGCTCTTCCTACACAGCCAGCAGCTGATGCATTAAGCGCATTAAATTTACCAAAAATATTCATCTGAATCTCCTCATTCTCAAAGGACAAGTTCACACCTATTTTATTTACACTATTATATTTATATAAAACTTTCTCTAAATTTTTATCAATAATTTTATTATTTTCATTTTGAGTAAATCCTATTTTTAAATCAGCATCATATCTGATAAAATCACTGGCATGACTATCATCCAGGTTAACAATAATAACTTTTTGATCTTTCCTGCTACACAATTTTTTTGTTTTACAATTACCCACATGCTCAAATAATTTTTCTTTGGCAGCTTTATAATTTTCAAAACTTCCATGTGATTCGATATGTTCTGGATATAATCCTGTAAAAAGTACTATATCATAATTTATAAAACGATGTCTGTACTGCACAATTCCTTCTGAAGTTGTCTCCACTATTGCAATATCACACCCATTGTCAACCATTCGCCTAAGCATTTTTTGCGTAAAGAACCGCCCCAACATTGTCATTTTTTTATCATTAAGCCATTCATTTTTACCATCAGAAAACATCGCCGTTGAAGTATATCCCACACGATATCCCGCATACTCAAGCAACCTTGCTGTCATAAATGTAACTGTTGTCTTACCCGTTGTTCCAGTAATTCCAACAACTGTCATTTTATTACTAGGAAAGCCATATGCAGCTGCAGCAATGAAATTTAATATATAATGATAAATTGGCTGCAGAAAACCAAATAAACTTTTGGGGATAATTTTTTTTATATATACCAATATTTTATTCATGTTTTATTTCTTAATTTTTTGTAAAAATCTATATATTCTATATTTAAACCCCTTCAACACAACATCATATGAACCTAATGTTTTAAATATTTCTGTCTTTGGTGAAAATCCCATTTTAAATCTAGTTATTCCCTGCTTACCACCATCTATGCTATCTGGGAATACACCACCAAAATCATACCAATTAAAATCTCTTTCTTTTGCATCTTTTATTGCTTGCCATTGCAACAAAAATGGTGCCATCACATTTCTATTATTGTCAGATGTTGCACCATGTAGATATGTTGCAACTCCGCCATAAAATGAAATAATATTTGCAGCAATTATTTCACCCTCATATTCTGCAACATATAATTTAATTATATCACCTGGTATCTTTGTAATTATTTTTTCATAATGTTCCCTATTATGAAAAGAAACATCCTTTCTATTTGCTGTCTTTTCCACTAAATCACAAAATGTTTTTATATGCTTTTTATCCAAGGTTGTAAAAATTTTCACACCCTTCCTTTGAGCCAATCTAACATTATATCTTGTCTTACTTTTCATTTCAGACAATAAATCATCTTCTGACTTTGATATATCTATAATAAAATTTTCTTTTGGCTGCATATCATGTGGTGCTTTTTTATATTTTAAGCCATTTGCCTCCACAATACTTAACAACTCATCACTGCACACATCTATTCGCATCCAACTAGCAGAACAAAGTTTTGTTTTTACCAACAGCTCATTAATTGTTTTATTATTGATATTGCAAGCTCTGGCAACATATGTATACATTCCTACAATTGGTAATGTATTTATAATACAATGAATTCCGTCATCACCTTCATCAGCAAGTGCTAGAACATCCTTCTTTTCAAAACGCAATAAATCAGCCCATTCACTAGACTGCAATAACCCACCTTCTGGTTGTTTTATATTTTCTGTATTCATTCTTTCATTATAGCAAACTATGAGATTTTTTTCTCCATTACATCACTGACAAAAAGTCCTATAGCTCCAGCAATTGGAACAGCTAAAAATATTCCTACAATTCCAGCAATTTTACCACCTATAAGAAGTGCCAGAATTATAAGTACTGGATTTAACCCAACTGCTCTATTCATTATTTTTGGAATAAGAAAATGATTTTCTATCAAATTAACTACAAAATAAGCTACTGCAACCATTAACCCCGTAGCTGAGTCACCTACAACAGTAGCAAAAAGAATAGCAGGAATAGCAGCTATAATAGGTCCAAAATATGGAATTATCTCCAGTAAGCCTCCTATAATTGCTAGTACTGGCGCATAAGGGACTCCCAATAAAATCAAAACAATATAATACAAAACACCCACAAAAACCATGGTAATCACTTGTCCAACCATCCATCTTCCAAAATTTTCTTGGATTCTATCAATAAGTGATGTTATATATTTAATATATTGCTTTGGTGTTACAAGTAATAATGATTTTTTCAAGCCATCTTCTTGTAGAGACATATAGAACGACATTGAAATAACAGCAACAACAGAAATAACAGTTGTTAAAAACCCTACCGTCGTAGAAAATGGATTATTCATAAGTTCGACAACTTTTTGACTAACATCTCCAAATGAAATATCTTGAGGAATGGTAATGTTGTCAGATGAAAATTGCTCCATAATATGAGGTAATTCCTTACCCAATTCTTCAAATTGTTGTGAAAGAGTCGGCACCATTATAGCAATAAGCATTGCAAGAATTGTAAAAAATAAAATATAGACAGCAACAACAGAAGAATTCCTAGGTGCTTTCATCAATTTTTGTACACTCTTTATAACAGGATTAAGTGCTGCTGTAATAATAATAGCAATAAGAAAAAGCCAAATAACATCCCTGATAACAAACAAAAACCACACTATCAAAAGTGTTATCATAACTTTCATTATAATCTGTGATGCAATATCGATTTCTCTAGTCATATTTATGCGTAATTTAACAATTTCTAATTTCAATACACTGTATCACACAAATAAGCTAAAAACAACCTGGAATACCATATCAAAAAAGTCCAACCTAGATTGGACTTTTTTAAAATATCTTCAATTAACTTCTCCTCCTTTTTAAGGAGGAGACTGAGGGGTGGTTCTATCACATCATTAATTAGAACAGTTTTTAAAATTTTAAAATATCTTTAATTTCTTTTTCATTCTTTTTCTGTGGTCCAATAATTGCACAATTCAAATTTTCATCCACAAAAATTTCTTTTGCCACCCTTTGAATATCTTTCCTGGAAACTTTTTGGATTCGCTTTAAAGATTCTGTTGGTACAACTATTTCATCACGCACAGCTTCTTGCTCTGCAAAATTACTTGCTATTGCATCTGAAGTTTCCAAGCTAAATGCAATTCTTCCCTGAAATCCACTTTGAGCTCTTTTAAATTCTTCTTCAGTTACACCTTTATCTGCAACTTTTTTCATTTCTTTAAGAGCTATCTTAACTGTTTCAATTAAATTTTCATGCTCTACACCTGCCTTAACTACAAAAAAACCAGTTTCAGGATAAAAATCCACCAACGCCTGCACGCTATAAGCTAAACCTCTTTTTTCTCTTATCTCCTCCCAAAGCCTACTGCTCATACCACCACCTAAAATATTTGCTAATACTGACAAAACATATCTATCCTTATGTGCAAAGCCACCCGTGCGTACTCCCACCATAAAATGAGTTTGATCTGTTTTTTTATTCTTGATTTTCAATGCTGCTTTTTCTTGTTCTCCAGCAAATAATTCATGAGTTGGTTTATCACCTTCTCTCAACTGTCCAAAATCTTTTCTTATTTTTGCAAGAACTTTTCCTTGTGGAAAATTACCAGCAACACATACAACTGTATTTTTTGCTGTATAGCATCGTTCTAAATATTTCATAAAATCATTTCGTTTAAATGATTTTACGTTTTCTTTTGTTCCAATAATTTCACGCCCCAAAGGATGGTCTTCTCCATAAAGCAATGTTTCAAAAATATCATAAACAAGTCGTGAAGGCATATCTTCATACATATTTATCTCTTGTATAATTGTTCCAGATTCTTTCTTAATTTCAGTACTTTTGAAAGTAGAATTGTTAAACAGATCATTTAAAATATCCATTGCATCCAAAATTTTATTTGATGGGACTTTTGTATAATACCCAGTCCTATCCTTTCCTGTATAAGCATTGTGATGTGAGCCAATTGCATCCAATTCCTTTGTTATGTTTCTAGTCTTCGGTCGTTTTTTAGTTCCTTTAAAAAACATATGCTCCAAAAAATGAGCAAGTCCATTTTCTTTTTCATCTTCAAATCTAGAACCTGTTCCCACACAAATAAGCGCTGTGGCTGTAGTCATTTCCTTCATCGGCACAAATACAACTCGTAGTCCATTTTTCAATACATGTTTTTTGTATTCCATAGTTTTATAATTTTACAATTTAAATATTTTTCCTTACTAAAAATTTATTACATCTATTACTCAGTCTATTATTTATCTTTAAAATTGTAAAGTGAACGTCACATGTCATTCCAAAAATGTTTATTTTTTCACGACTAGTTAGTAAATAATTAGAAATATCATTGTTCAAAATTTTTCGAATATATTAATATTAACTATTACATTATAGTAAAATTCCTGCCTTCAACCCCAAGTGTCTATCTTTCGAACCAAGTTCAATTCACTTTGATACAAATTTTTCTGAAAAAATAACCGTAAAAAGAATACATAACAATAAAACAAGATTTCAATGTACTTGCATCTGTAACTACATTGAAAATATTATCTACTGATTAATAAATACTTCACAATACAAAAAAGACAAAATATTAATCTGTCTTTTTTGTAACTTTACTTAATATGAATTTAATTGATTATAAACCAATCAACTTTCAAGTCTTCTAATCTTTCCTCCAACAACTTCACAACAAATGATTTTCCATCAATGATATCTTCTGCTGCCAAAGTTTGCTCAAGCGGAATTTTTGGACTAACAAACACCCTACTATTCACATTAATAGACTCAGTTTCCACAATAACCTCAGTCTCACCAGCAACTATAGTAGCAGTTCCAATGGATGAAGCATTGATTTCGTTACCTTGTTCATCGTGTGTTGTTATATCGTCATTGATGTTCAATGTATTTGTTTCTATACTATTTACTTTTAAGTCATCTAATACAGTTAGACCTTCTATCGTGGTTATGAGTCTTGTAGTAGACATTGTATTATTATCTATTGTAAACAAGAATCTTTCATTTATGGCTAGAACTGTATCTGAATTTTTAGACACTGTACTTGCTAGATCTGACTGATATCCATCTAATTCATCCATTCTATCTTCTATTTCAGTTAGAGTTTCTGTTGCTAAAGTATTTGCATTTATTTGTAGTGACAGTACCTCGTGCCTGTCATTAATTCCTCCTATGTCATCCTGAACTTGATTCAGGATCTCAGATGCATCATTTGTTTGTAATGACAAACCTAACTGTTTATCATTTAAATCTATAATTTGAGTATCAATTTCTGTTATCTTTTGTGGAGTTGGTAGGTTTGATATATCTATCAGATTTAGATTTGGTACTTCTTGTCCTGTTGTTATATCTGTTATATATATTAGTTGTTGTCCTGTTAGTTTTTCTATCAATCTTACTGTTTTTGTCATATCTACATTTATTGATTTGTTGTCTTTTTC
>SWBW01009567.1_pt1 | contig 46009 bp, 37 predicted proteins | sample 4693041 | NCBI WGS metagenome assembly SWBW01 (sample SAMN10267271, study PRJNA491770) | bioreactor metagenome | isolation source: DHS bioreactor inoculated with marine methane seep sediment | place: Japan: Omine Ridge, Nankai Trough | collected 2006-05-06 | reverse complement strand
CCCCCCCCCCCCCATTACAAAAGCCCCCCGTCCGTCTAAACGGGGAGCTTTACTATTCTCTAACCTTGCCGTTTTTCATCAGCCACAACGTGGCAACGAACAGCAAGAGGCCAGACATAGCCCAGGTAAAAGGAATTGAAACGTATTCGGCGAGAAGTCCGCTGCCCACCAGCCCCAGCATCCCGCCTATTTGCCGAGTCATCGACTCAAAGGAGACAAGCGTCGCTCTCTCCGATGAGGGAATATTTTCATGCATATAGGCATCTTTGATGGGACGGTAAATCCCACGGATCAACTCGTGAAGAAGATAAACGACCAAGGCCACAGTAAACGAAGTCATGTAGCCAGTAATCGCAATCAACACTCCCACACCGAGTTGAGCCAGGCACATCGCGCGCTTTTCCTGCTTGAGGAGTTTCATCGTTCGATCAGTCAACGCGGCTCCCAGTATTATTGCCACCGAGATACCCGCAAAGATCAGACCCAATGGAACAAGGGAATCTCCCAAAAACCTCTTAAAGAAAGGCTGCCATTGCAGATTAGGCCCCGCTAATGTCATCTGCATCAAGGCTACTGCCAAAAAGATAAAGCGTATCTTTTTGTTCTTTCTTCCATGCTCGATGCTAACACGCACGGTCTTTTTCATCGCACACAAGCCTTCCTTCAAGTTAAACGCTTGCCTCTCAAACCCTTCCTCCTTCATCAGTATGGCTGCGGCTAGCGCAACCACGAATTGAATAATTCCACCGATGATCCAAGGGAGAACCAAGTCCATGTCAGAAATCCATGCACCAAGAGAGGCTCCCGCAATATATGCAGCAGCATCAAACTGTACCCGACGCGACAGTATGGGAGCCAGTTTTGTGTCATGCTTCAAGAACTTCAGCCTATCAACCATCCAAGCTTCATAAGCACCACTACAGAAAGTGACGCCAATCGCACAGATGGTTTCTCCCAGCACAAAGCCCCAGAAAGTTGTAGACAGAGCATATACAATGAAGCTCACGCCCATGAGTACGCATGACACAACAAACGAAATCTTCCGGCCGAACACATCGGCAACTGCACCAGTAGGGACTTCAAACAGAAAAACCGTCGCCAAGAAGGCGAAATTAACCATATTCGTCTCCAAATAATTCATGCCATTCTCCCGAAGGAAAATGACATAAGTTGCGAACACAAATGACAGTCCAAAGCTTGCCACAGTCGACAAGAAATAGAACAACCGAATGGTGTTTTTAGCTTCCATGTTTCTATCCTTTTACCCAGGTTTTTAACGACCCAGATAAGCCAAGTTGCGTTGAATCCGCCCTTGCTTATCTAGCAAAGGCGTTTTTGGTTTCAAAGGTTACTAACTCGAGTAAAAATGAACAAAATCACCATGGCCAGACAAGCACAAAAGTCCCTGTGGAATTGAGGCTTCTCCGCCTCCAATCACACATGTAATTTGGAACATTGGTACTAGTTGTTGGTAATTTTGATTCATTGATTTAGATATTTCTAAATTACTGAGCACAACTAAACCATTAAAAGAGCAGCAAGTCAAGAAAAGTATAACTATTTTAATATAGTTTAAGACCTTTTAAATGTGAGCTTCTCCCAACCTTCCATTAAATATGGCCTGTTATGCAGTAAGGTCAATGCTTTTTGTAATAAGTCATCCATTATTATGATACAGTCATCAAACTACCCATTAGTCTTAATAAAAAATTATGGAATTTCCAACAAAAAATCCCACAATAACTTCGCTAAGACCAACATTCGAACCTCTAACCCCATTTCATTTTCGAGATCAACTATGGGAACTACTATGTGAACCAGGAGATATCCAACAAAAACTTCTCATATTATCAACAAGTCGTTCTCGATATGGCATCCGAGAAAAACTATGGACCGCACTTTCACGAATTGATGGAGGTTCTACCACTCTTGAAACAGAAGCACCAATTGAAGCCGTAAAAGCGGCTCTCCAGGCTAAATTAAATCAAGAAGGAAGAACAGGATTCCATTTTGGAATTATTGCAGACGGAAATAGAAGATGGGCAACATCAACAGGAAACAAACCAAATGAAGGACATAAGCACGGTTTCATTACAATTGAAAAAACTATTTTCCCCCTTATCGCAGCAATTCCTCAAATTACAGAATTCAGCATATATCTATTATCTCATCAAAATCTACAACGAGACAAAGCAGAGCTTGATAATATTTGGAGAATTTTTGTAGCTGGATATCAACGTTTACGAGAATTAGGAAAGCAACACAACATAAGGTATAGACATGCTGGAGAAAAAAAGGATCTTCCAAAGAAAGTGCAAAAAATGCTTGCTCAAATAGAAACAGAGACATCACAAAACAGCGGAGTAATTGTAAATCTATGCATCAATTTTAGCGCTCAACTAGAAACCGGACATGCCTTGAAAGAATTAGTCTTGTCAAAAGACAAAGTAGAATTAGAACAAATGAGTGAAATGGAGTACGCGCAAGAAGTTCAAACAAGATCGTGGATACCAACACCAGTAGATGCCGTAATCAGAACTGGAGGTGATCCCCGTTTTTCAGGTTTCATTGGAAATAGGCCCTTTGACGTAAATTGTCACTTACTCATAGAAGAAAAATTCCTCCCAAGTCTATCAAGCAAAGACATCCTTTCTCACTTATTACATTTCGCAGGAAGAGAAAGAAGGATGGGGAAATAGACACAAATTCAGATTGCAGCAGTGGTTATTGCTCACCATGGGGGGACTACAGAAATCCACAGTAGACGAACCTACGACCAATGCATCTTCTTCACATGATCCAATCTCTCAGTTTCAAGCAAACTAATTTGAAAGCTGATTTATTTTAGACTGAAGAACTCTTTGATATGCCTCTCTTCTTTCTTCAAGAGTGGACTGTTCAGAAGATTCTAATTTCGCCTTTTTTAAGATATCCAAAAGGTGATCTGCATGCACTACGGCCCATTCAACTTGAACCTCTTGTTCTCGATAATTCAATCCAGAGACTAAATCACTCATTCCAGCCTCCATTCGACAGGCCTTATCATGTTTCACCCATGTCTCAAGAAGAATATCTGTCATATATGCTGTCCTATCATCGTCATCCTCAAAGTCATCATATTTTTCCCTAACATCCTCAATTATCACAGCATAATCCAAACCACGATTTGCGGTTTCAGGTTTGTCAAAATATTTACCAAGATCATTTACTAGAGTCTCGCGATCCATCCATTCTCTCCTTTCTTTCTCGATCTTATGGATTTCCAAAACTTTTAACTTCAGGCCGCGAAGTTTTAACCTAATATTCATAATAATTTCTTTGTCTGGGGATTCAACAGACTTCGGTCCTGTTTCAGACAAGGGTGTTGGCTGAGATTCTGGTCCAGAAACAGGGATTGTTTCAGGCACAGGCGCTGGAATTGATTCAGGCCCCACTCCTGAAGGAGGAGTCGGTTCTTCTTCAGTTGGTGGAACTGGCTCAACATTTGGTCCTGTCTCTGAAGAGGGTGGAACGGTTTCAGGAGAAGTAGTTTGCAAAGTTGGTTCAGGCTTCGATACTGGCGAAGGTTCTGAAGGAGTCTCAGGAGGCTTGGATTCAGATGTTGGTTCTGGGACAGAGTCTGGGGTTGATTCCGAAGGAGGTGACTCTGGTAAATCAGCGATAGGCGGTTCTTTTGAGGACGGACCTGGCTCATCTTCAGTGGGAGGAATTGGTTCAGAAGTCGGTCCCTGGTCTACAGGGGACGGGGTGTTTTCTGGAGCTGGAGTGTCAGAACCGGGCCCTGGCTCAGTTTCTGGCTCAAGCTCTGGCTTTGGTTTTTCCCCTGGAATCGGTTTTCCTTCTTCATCTACAATTTCAGGAGTCTCCTCATTCCTCCAAATAGCTGCAGGATCTTGATATCCAGGAATCACAATCGAGATTCCCGTAGTAGATCCAACTGATGCAGCAATTTCTACATTCTTTATAGGGATCATAGGAATTGGTACTTTCACCACACGACTCGCTTCACCCTGTGCTTCATACGAAATTTTTACAATGACACCTCGCTTTGCATTTAGAATATCTTTAACCTCTTGAATGTCTGGACCATCCTTTACCTGTTTAGTATTAATTTTTTCAACCAATAAACCAACGTCTTTAAAGACATCTCCAGTGTTAATACCATGTTTATGAGCAACACTCTCGATTGTAGCAATTTCTCCTCCAGAAAACTGTATTTCCTTTGCATCTAAATTTTCAGCAGCCTTCTTGATTAAATCTTTATTTACTTCATATCCGGCGTTTTTTAGATGTCCAAGCGCGCCATTTTTTTCTAAATCTTCTACAGCTTGTTCAGCTCTTAATTTTGCCAAGTCAATATTTTCCTGATCAACCTGACCAGGTTCAACTGCTCCGGGACCGTGTTTAAATGCCTCTGGTGAAGAAATTCCAGTAATCTCAATGTTTGTAATTTTCTTACCAGTAAATTTAGTCTGATATTCAGCAGGATCTGCCTCGGATCCGACACTTGCTTTGACAAATGCGCCTGCCTGCTCCTTTTTAATTTCCTGATCAACCAGATCCACAAGCAGCCTATAATCATCTTGATCCAATGCCTCTGCACTATTAAACATCCTCGAATACTGCATATCTACAGGACCTCCTGGAGTAAGCTGTACTGTGCCTGATATTACTATTGGCTTTCCATCCACTACTCTAATTTCTGGAGTAATATCAAACTTCTTCTTCTGTTTTTCCTCCAGCTTTGAAGCGGCTACAACAATTTTTGCAAATAATCCTTTCGGCACCATCTGCTGTGAACCAAAAACCACAATAAGAATACATGCAAGCATAGTGGAATATTTTCCAAGCTTACGAAGATTAATATTATTAATAGTATCTAGTGATTTATCTTCTTCAGGCAAGGCGCTTGAATCTCCAAGAGTATTAACCATGTTTATATATGAAATTACTAATCCAAATATTATAACATAAAACGGTGCAGGCGTCGAGTGCTCGACATATTCCAAAGCTCAGCAAACAAGCCAGGTTTTACAGTGGCGTTTGTCCAACGAAACCTACAACCAATTCATCTTCTTCACATGATCTGAAACCTTATCAGAAGCGCATTTCATCTCCTTCATCACTTCAACTTTAATCTTTTTCAAATCGACTTTCTTCTTTTTATGACTCTTAAAAAGTAGCAACCCTACTCCAAGAACAGTTGCTGCAATAGTCGCTCCAGCGGCCATACCAGCCACAAGTAAGTTTGTGTCTTCTACAATGATAATATCTCCCTCATGTCCTTCGGTTTTCTTTACAATATCATCGATTTTCACTTTTTTTCTTCTAGTAGGCATAGGTTCTTGGTAATTGACTAATTATCAAATTATTATACCGCATATTGTTGCCAATGCCAAATCCAGATGCTAGCATCCAGCTATATCACCCCTTCCCCCCGCCTCTGTCATCACACCCTTCCTCTGTCACCCCGGACTTGATCCGGGGCCCATCCCCATCTCCCCAAAATCAACGTCCCCACAAACCATGGTTGTAAAAATCACCCCTCAAAAAACCAGCCCTTCGGTCGTCAGCCTACCCCCACGGCAAAAAACCCATGGGTTAAAATATCAAATCCAAACTTTAGGCTGCCACATGAACTATTCAGACAGTGAAAGGGTAGTTGCAGTATTAGAAAATGCTGGATATACAGAAGCCAAGACACCAGAAGAAACTGACTTATTCATCTTCAACACCTGCTCTATCCGCCAAAAAGGGGAGGACCGGGTTTTCGGAACACTAAAAAGAATTGCAGGACTCAAAAACGCCAACCCAAGATTGTTAATTGGCATTACCGGCTGCATGGTCCGAAAAACCAGCTCCCGCAATTCAACAAAAAAAGACAAGGACGATTTACTACGAAGCTTCAAATCCCTAGATTTTGTGTTCAAAATCAATGATGCTCAGCACTTACCAACAGTACTGACAGAAGCAGAGCCAAACCTAGAGCTAGAAATCGGTGATACGGACACGCAAACAGCAAACGAACAAGACGAATACCTCCGCATCACGCCAAAATACACTTCACCAATCCAAGCCTTCGTCCCCATCCAAATCGGCTGCGACAAATTCTGCACATATTGCATCGTCCCATACGCGCGCGGCCGAGAGAAAAGCCGTTCAATGCAAGATATCTTGAATGAGTGTCGAAAACTTGTGGAAAGTGGGTGCAAAGAAATTAATCTTGTAGGTCAAACGGTAAACTCCTACGGCCTATCGCAAGCTGATAAGAAAAACCCAGGGTTCGGGTACTATCACAATATAAAATCCGGAGCAAAACCAACCGCCCCCTTCATAAAACTCCTGCAAGAATTAAACGCCCTATCCGAACTGGGCCTCTCCCGCCTAAGATACTCCTCCCCCCACCCTCGGGATTTCACAGACGAATTAATCCAAGCCCACGCAAAACTAAAAGTGCTCTGCCCTCACCTACATCTACCACTCCAATCAGCCGACAACACAATCCTTGAACGCATGAATCGCAAATATACATATGAAGATTTCTCAGAAATTATCCACAAATTTCGCAAAGCCCTCCCCCAAGCCGCAGTAACCACAGACATCATCGTCGGCTTTTCAGGAGAAACAGAATCTCAATTCGAAAAAAACATACAAGCTTTCAAGGACCTTGATTGGGACCAAGCCTACATTTCCCGCTACAGCGAAAGAACAGGCACAGTAGCCTCAAAATGCTTTCCAGACGACATTTCCCGAGAGGAAAAATCACGACGATGGCACAAGATGAATGATTTTATGAAAAAGCATTCACTAAAGAAGAACCGTGAATACATCGGCAAGACGCTGGAGCTGTTAGTGGAAAACTTCAACCAAGAAACCGGAGAAGCCGAAGGAAGAAGCCGCGAAAACAAAGTAACGCAATTCCCGGGAAACAAAGACCAGATTGGAACAACAGTACTCGTAGAAATAACAGACGCATTAGAATGGGTTCTTAAAGGCCAAACAAAGTCATGAAAAAATTTGCCAAAATATTTGCATTGATCCTCGTCGGCTGGTTAGTTTTGCATCTTTTAGTGCTGTTAATAGTTGGTCTAAATGACAATGCCCAAAAAGCAGACGCCATTTTGATATTTGGAAACAAGGTGGAGGAAAGCGGAGTCCCCTCGGAGAGACTTCAGAGTCGACTAGACCAAGGTGTCGAATTATTCAATCAGGGGATGGCGTCCACAATTGTGGTAAGTGGAGGCCTCGGCAAGGAGGGCTTCAAAGAGGCAGAAGTAATGAAAGAGTATCTAGTCAAAACTGGCATACCAGCAACCTCCATAATTGTAGATAACACCGGAAACAACACACATGAAACAGCCAAGAATCTGGCCAAAATCGCACAAAACACAAAAATAGAAAGTGTAATTATAGTCTCCCAGTATTACCACGTTTTAAGAGCCCAGCTCTCACTAAACAAAGCAGGTTTCAATACAACATATTCATCATACGCCAGAATGTCCCCAGAATTTCGAGACCTCTACTCAATCCCAAGAGAAATCATCGGATACTACGCCTACCTATTTAAGTAACCCCCCCCCCACCGGCACCCACCCCCCCCCGTCATCCCGGACTCGATCCGGGATCCATCCCTCCCCCTGCCGCTATTCTCCAACATGTCAACTTGGTTTTACCCATCAATTCTGCCATAATACTGGGCGTCACCATATCTTGATTAGACAGTTTTCATGACCTCAAAGAAAAAGAGACCAAGCAAGCCTCAAAGCCAAGTCAGTAAAAGACTTGCTGGGGTTTTCATAGTAGTGATTGCCTTACTTGTAATAGTCGTTTTCGGCAAATATTATTTTGAAAAAACAGTAAACAGAGAAAAACTTGCTGGATATTTACCAGCAGATCGAACAGTTGCCATCCTAGAATTCAATCTGAGTTCAGAAAGAGAAGATGCACAAGAACTACTTCAGCTAGCCCTGAAGAACCCAGTGATTAGTCAGTCTACAGAAATACTAGAATCGATTATTCCAAATAAAAGTGACTTCAATAAATGGTATTCAAACAGGGGAGGCATTGCAGTCCTCAGCTCGGCAAACGAACAGGATTTTAAACCCGTAGTCTTTCTTGGTAAATCAAATCAAGACAGCGCAGCGGATTGGATAAGTTCACTGGCACTCAAGCCAGAAAACGACCTTATCATGGACGAACAATTCTACGGCCAGAAGTTAATTAGTTATCAAAGCGGACAAAACATACAAATTCTTTGGACAGACGATTTTCTGATTTTCTCAGAGCAAAGAGAGCCATTGGAAGCAATAGCACAGACGCTTGCTGGAAACAAAAATTCCCTCCGTACAATGCCAGTTTACAATCAAATTGCCTCTGCTCTTCCAGAACAAAACCTAGGATTTATTTACTTGAACCGCAGCAAATTGCTGGAGGTACTCAATAAAAACCAAGAATTCCTCGCAGGGAGACTCGCCATCTTCAAACTTTACTTCCCATTCCTAAACATTTTCTCAGAGGAAGGCATGGCGATTCAACTCAAACATGACGCCAAGCAAAACCCAATACTCACCGCCGAGCACCTGTCACTTTTTAATGCAGCCAACGCAAATCAACCTCTCACCAAGGACATTGAATATTTCTATGACGGTAAGTTAGAAAAAATATTACCTGGGGATATCTCTTTCTATGCTGGGGGAAGCAATTTGTTAGACCAAAAAAACAGACTACAATCATATTTACAAAGTAGTGCCGGTGCGAATGGGATTATCTTTGAAGGCCTGATCAACGCATTAGAAGACAACCTAAGTAATCCTGGAGCAAACGCCAATATTGAAGACAATCTCTTCTCATCCTTAAAGGAAAACTACCTGTTCTACATGGACTCCAAAAAAGATGAGATGCCCCGCTTTGGTCTAATTGTGGAAAGTGATAAGCCTGAAAACGATATTTTAAAATTGAAAAAGGCCGTTACAGTTTTTGGTCCAAAGTTTGCCGCGCCATACTTAGCAAAGTCCACGCCAATGACTTTGCCAGACGGTACAAGGGGTACAGAGCTCACTGCAGAAATTGGAGTTCCAACCACAAAAAAAATCCAAATCAGCGGGCAAAAGATGGAGCAAATAACATTCACCCCAGAGTTTAGTGTTTTTCTATGGGCAGACCATCAAGAAAAAATCCTAATCATCACCAACTCCCAGGCCGACATGCAGATAATGCTTGAGAAACAACAGTCAGAAGAAGTAACTATTGCAGATTATGGCCTGGACAAGCCAACTGAGGTATATTACTTGGACATAAACAGAATTACTCAAGCCCACCCAGATCTAGCAAACTTGATACCTCTGAAATATTTACGAGCAGCAAGAAAGATCACCCCGATTGGGATTATCTCAAGTTATGAATTAGGTTTATAGTAACCACGTCGCGCAAGTTCACTGCAACAATAAAAAGAAAAATGGTAAAAAAATACCAAATCAAGGACCTGAAAAAAGTCTCAAAGCGCGAGATAATCAGTCTAAAGGACACTGAGCAAAACTCAGCGAGAGTAAGTATTAGCAGAAAAAAGACAAGAGCCAAGAACAATCAAAAGTCAATTAACCTAAAATCACTTGGACGAAATCACAAGGGGTACTGGACTGGAAAACCAAATCCAAACTTGGACAGTATTCGCTCAGCAAAAGACAAAAACAATTTCCATTTAGTGCCTCATGAAAGAATCCTTCATCCAGCAAACAGCAAATTTGCAAGCGTTGTTCGCATTGCTGTCTCTGGATTAATTATTGTAATCATTATTAATCTTTTCAATGTTTTCGGTAACGGACAAAACTTCAAAAACACGCTTGTCTCCAGTGCCTCCAGTGGCATAGACAATCTGATGGAAGGAGTCCAACAAAGCAAAAACATGAGCCTCCCATTAGCAGAAGAACAATTTGGACAGGCAGAAGGGCATTTTAATCAAGCATTAGAAGACATTTCATTTCTAAAAACCTCCAGTGTCCTCGCAGGAGAGCAGAATATGAAATCGCTGGAAAGTCTTTTACAAGCCGGCAAAAACATCTCGGAGGCAGGAAAACTCTTTTCTGATTCAGCCGAAAACTTACAAAGCTGGCCAGATCTCTTTATCCAAGCCAACAAAGACGTCGTCCTGGGAGCAACTAACGAAAACCTACAATCTCTCAATTCAGAAATGGAGTCACTAACTGACGCACTAAGCCGCAATCTCCAGAACGTTAATGCAGCTATTGAAAAACTTTCCCAAGCAAATCAACACCTCAGCCAAGTAAACGCAAGCCTCCTTCCCCCTCCTTACAACCAGACTTTGCCCCAAATCAAGGAAACACTCCACAACTTAGAAGGATTCCTATCAGAACTCTCCGAGCAATTCCCCGCAATTCTAGAACTTCTAGGCGACCGCTACCCCCATCGCTACCTCATCCTCCTTCAAAACGACACAGAATCGCGCCCCACCGGAGGCTTTATCGGATCATTAATGATCGTAGATATAAACGATGGCATCATCACAAAAGCCGATTTCCACGATGTATACAAATATGACGGACAACTACACGAAGACATTGAAGCCCCAGAGGATATCGCTCAAATAACCTCTCAATGGAGACTTCGAGACAGCAATTATTCCCCCGATTTTGCCATTTCTGCAGAAAAAGCTGCGTGGTTCTTGCAGAAATCCAAAGGCCCCTCAGTGGACACTGTCATAGCAATCAATCAAAGTGCAATTGGGGATCTGGTTGCAGAAATGGGACCATTAGAAGTAGAAGGGCTTGAATATCCAATAGATGCAAACAACTTTCAATTTATGCTTGGATATCTCATTGAGTCCAAAGAATTAGGAGCAGACAATCCCAAAGTGATATTGGGAAAGACAATTCAAGCATTCCGCAAAAAAATTCTTGAAGCCAAAGACCCCCGAGTATTATTGGCCCTATTCAGCCACGAAATCAAAGACAATAAAATCCTTTTCTACTCTAGAGACACAGAAGTTCAGGCCCTATTTGAAAAAATGCAATTAACTCCACATCAAGCAAACATAGAAGAAGGGGAGGACTATTTGCAAGTGGTGGGAACTTCCATTGGTGGAAATAAAAGCGATTTATATATCAATCAGAATCTGACACATAACACGATAATTAACCCTATAGGAGAGGTTACTGACGAGTTAAGCGTCACACGTCGTCACAATTGGGACAGCAGCGAAATATCGCGTTGGAATAATATTTTAGATAAATTCGGTTATGGTGAAATCCCCCCGCATCTACTGAGCATTCTGGGCAATTCAGTCAACAAAACAAGTATCAAAGTTTATGTGCCTCTTGGCGCGGAATTAGAAAATGTCGTAGGATTAGATTCTGAAGAAGTAATTACCAGACATGACGCAGAGCTGCAGAAAACGTACTTTTTGTTCACAATGGAAGTTGCGCCAGGAGAAGAAAACACAATTTCCTTGCGTTACAAACTTCCCCAGTCCCTGAATCTATTTCCTGTCGACATGTACAGATTCACAGCCCAAAAACAAATCACGTTAGTGCAGACAGAACTCAAAAAAGACCTTTCCCTCGCCCCTGGTCTGACCCTACTGAAAAACAATCAAAACGACTTAGGCACTCCAGAAAAATTGCGAGACGAATACAAATTACGCGCTGTGATAGTGAATTAATTGTCTAGCAATTCACATCCCTGAATTTTTCCTTTTCATGAAATCCAGTATATTTGCGGCCAAAACGGCTCCATAATTCGCTAGCCTCCATAACAATCATAGTTGGACGCCCGTGAGGACATGTCCCTTGTCCCAAACTAGTCTCATTCAACTGAGTAATAAGCGCATCGATTTCTTCGCGGCTCAGAGGATCCCCAAACTTCACAGCAGACCTACACGCCAAATATGTCAGTATCTTCTCTTTACGGCTAAATAAATCCCCCTTATGCCCCTTCATATCCCCAGAGACATTACGCAAATCATCAATTAACCCAATTAGAACTTTCCGCAGATCAGATTTCACAAGATATGCCGGCACTTCATTAATCGCAAAAGTACTTCCCCCAAAAGGTTGCAATGTGAAGCCAATCTCATCTAACACCTCTTTATTCCCTTCCAAAACGGCCAAATCAGCAGGTGGCAAATCAACCGTAATCGGCACCAAAGCCGGCTGTACCACTTTATCCTCATGCTCAGCCTCGGACATTAGAGCATTATACCGTATCCTCTCATGCGCAGCGTGCTGATCAATAATGACCAAATCAGAACCGCGCTGACACAAAATAAAACTATTATCCAATTGCCCCAAAGCAATAAGTTCATTGTCCGGCATGGTTTGCTCAGTAAACTTCGTAGCAGGCGAAACGTCAGTCGGTATGCCAGCATTTTCACTGAATGACTCGACATTACTAGACACCGAAGCGGGGGATTGCGACAAATTAAGTTGATAGACATCGTCACTGACAGACACGTTCACCGTTTCCCTCGTTTGTGCAGACTGAAATTCTGGCGCCACAGGAGTAGGTACGGCCCTGGTAGACTGGTCCAAGCCAGTAGAACTCTTTTCCTGATAATAATTCGCACTCCCCTGAGTTATTTTCGGGCTTAACACAGCAGTTTCCAAGGCTGCCTTACAAGATTGCAAAACCACCTTATAAACCTCACGCTCGTCCCGAAATTTGACCTCTGTCTTCCGTGGATGGCAATTGACGTCCACCATTGTCGGGTCAAGTTCAAAGAAAATCACAAAAGCCGGATACCTCTCTTTTGGAAGCAAAGAATGATATGCCTGTTTAACAGCATAGGAAAGCACATGAGAATTGATAGGCCGCCCATTCACAAAGAAATATTGCATACTACGATTCGCCCGAGAAAGCTGAGGCTTGCCAATATATCCCCGAATACTCAAATTCACGCCACCATAAAAAACTTCAATCAAATCTTCTGCAATGTTTTGCCCTAAGACACCTCGTATCCGCACTAATTGGTCATCCGTTGCTGGTAAATCAAGAGGAGTGCGAGCCTCACCTTCTTCTTTTTCCTGTATCAGCTTAATGCTAATTTGCGGATTTGCTAAAGCCGCTTGGATTACAGCATCAAGCACATTTTGATATTCTGTTTGTTCGGACTTCAAAAATTTAAGCCTAACAGGGGTATTAAAAAACAAATCCAGAATTTCAATTTCTGTACCGGTAGGGATGCCAATAGGAGACTGCCGTAAAAGCTTTCCCCCCTCAGTCACAAGCTCAATACCACTGCTATCTGACGCCTGCTGAGTGCGTAAAGCAAGCCTAGAAACAGAAGCAATACTCGCTAATGCCTCACCACGGAAGCCCATAGAGTTCACTCTCAATAAATCATCTAATGTACGGATTTTAGAAGTTGCGTGTCTTTCCAGAGACAAAAAAGCATCCTCCACTGACATCCCACATCCATTATCAGTAATTTTTATTTTGTCGATTCCACCCGTTTTCACCTCCACAACAATCTTGGTAGCCCCTGAATCAATTGAGTTTTCAACCAGCTCCTTCACAACAGAAGATGGTCTTTCCACAACTTCCCCTGCGGCAATTTGATTGACTAATTGTGGGTCTAATAAGGCAATTTTTGACATAGCACTACTCGATTAACTTTTTAATTTCATTTAATTGATTCATAGCGTCCAACGGCGTCAGACCATCTAAATTCAGGTTTTTCAATTTTTCCAAACCGGCATGATTTCTGTTTAAGTCCTGCGAAATTTTTGAATCTGCATCTCCTGCACTTCGGTGAACACTTTGCTCCGAAAAATCCTCCACATCCGCAACACCATCACCACTTAAAAACTCAAAACTCTGTTGCCCAGTCCCAATACTTTCTTTCTCCAAGTCCCCCAATATCTCCTTCGCACGAGCAATCACATCCTCTGGCAACCCAGCCAACCTTGCAACCTCAATCCCATAACTCCGATTCACACCCCCAACCGCAACCTTATACAAAAACACAACGCCATCAGGCTTCTCCTCCACCTGAACACTATAATTCGCCGCATTGGACAGATTATCAGCCAATTTAATTAACTCATGATAATGGCTAGCAAAAAGTGTTTTTGCGCCAATAATATTATGAATTCTTTCCATGACTCCCCACGCAATACTCACTCCATCAAAAGTAGAAGTTCCTCGCCCGATTTCATCCAAAACAATCAAACTGCGGGAAGTGGCATGTCTTAATATAGTAGCTGTCTCCTCCATCTCAACCCAAAAAGTACTTTGCCCCTTTACCAAATTATCAGACGCCCCTACACGCGTAAATATACGATCACACAATGGTATTTCAGCACTTTCAGCGGGCACATACATTCCCAAATGAGCCATCAATACGATTATCGCGGTTTGGCGCAGAAAAGTAGACTTACCGCCCATATTTGGCCCAGTAATTAAAACCATTTTCTGCCTTTCAGACAGCTCAGTATCATTCGGAATAAATTTATCCTGAGGATTGAGCTTCTCAATTACTGGATGCCTCCCTTGTAGAATTTTCAAGTCGTATGAACTTGAAATCCTCGGCCGAGCATAATGATTCTGCCAGCTTACTACAGCAAAAGTCAGTAACACATCCAAATACGCAGATGCAGATGCGGTCTCTTTAATGTCCAAAGTTAATTCAAGAACTTTTATCCTAAGCTGTTCAAACAGATCCAATTCAATTTTCACAATTTTTTCCTCAGCAGTAAGAACTTTTTCTTCATATTCTTTCAGTTCAGGTGTTGTAAACCGCTCCGAATTAGCCAAAGTCTGCTTGCGGGTATAGTCCTCTGGAACTTGGGCAAGATTGGAATTACTAACCTCAATATAATATCCAAAAACCCGATTAAACTTCACTTTCAAAGTACTAATTCCAGTTCTCTGAACTTCCCTTGTCTGCATTGATTGAATAAAGCTCTTCCCCTCACTTCTAAGCTGTCTCAGCTCATCGAGTTCAGCCCTATAACCATCTCTAATCAGCCCCCCTTCCTTCACCGAAACCGGAGGCTCATCCACAACAGCCGAGTCCAACTCTTCAATCATGGCTGGAAAGAGTTCAAAGCGTTGGCCAATCACAGAAAGTAATTGGGGGCAGTCATCCTCAATGCGCAATTTTATCTCTCTTAAAGCTTTACAAGAAGCCACTAAACCACGGAAATCTCTTGCATTCCCGCTACCCAAATTCAGGCGTCCAATTATCCTTTCAATATCCAATACGCCCTTTAATAACATGCGTAAGTCCAGAATCAAATTCTGATGTTTCAGCAATAAGTCAATCGCTCCCAAGCGCGCCTCTATTGCTTCAAGTTCAGCCAAAGGCTCAACTAATAACTTACGAAGCTTCCTGGCCCCAGCACTAGTAATTGTTTTGTCCAAAACCCCCAACAAAGATCCAACTACCTTTTTCTCTCTAATATTCTCCAAAATTTCCAAATTCCTAATCGTAGAGTCATCCATTACCAGCAAATCATTGTCACCAGAATTAATTTTCTTCAAATGCTGCAAGTTTCCCTTCCCCAATTCAGTTTTCTGTGTCCCAGCCAAATAGGTTAACGCCAGCCCAGTTGCAAGCTTCTCAGCACGATTAAGATTATTCTTCCCAATTTCCATCACACCAAAATGAGATTCCACCTGCTCTTCCCAATTAGGTGCCAGGGCTTCTGCATGCCAAAATATACCATCATCAACATTGCGCAGTTTTTCCAACTTCGATTGTTCAAAGTTGTCAGAAGAAAAAATCACCTCACGCGGACGGTATTTCTGTATGGAAGAAAGCAGCGCCCCCTCATCTGCAAGAGTTCTCGTATCAAATTCACCAGTACTCATTTCAGCCAAGGCCAGGCCATAAGAACCATCTGAAAAGGAAAGAGCGGCCAAATAATTCGAAGTTTTATCATCCAACACGTTCTCATCCAAAGTAGTCCCAGGCGTAACTATTCTAATAATCTCTCGCTTCACCAGGCCCTTGAGGGTAGGGTCACTAACCTGCTCACAAATTGCCACTTTTCTACCTGCCTTAGTCAGTTTTGCAATGTAAGCAGCAGCAGCATGATAAGGAATCCCACACATAGGAATTGCATTCGGCCCTTTGTTACGAGCGGTTAAAGTGATGCCAAGAATCTCAGAAATCTCCTTTGCATCATCGCCAAACATTTCATAAAAATCACCCATTCTGAAAAACAAGGCACAGTCAGGAGCTTGTGCTTTTATCTCATAGTACTGCCTCATCATGGGGGTCAGATCGGCCACAAAAGTGCATTAGGTGGTAAAAGTAGCGTAGTAAACGCCACGCAAGAATATATCAAGTAAGCGCATAATATCAAAAGTGTCAGAAAAACCTATTGCATATGCTACTTTTCCATTTTAGAACACTTCAGAACAACTCAAAAAACAAAAAAGGGAAATTCCTATGGCCAAGGAATTTCCCTTTTTTCCGGAAGAAATTACATCCAGGATCGATTGATTCGTAGCTTCTTGACTGCTCCCTCTAACTTCTGAATACGAACCTCTCTTTCCAGTCTTTCCAACAAATTACGAGATTTCTGCAAACCTTTTTTAAAATTATTTGTATTAATACGGATAACAATCTCCTTCTTTTTTCCACTGCTCAACTTTTTCATAAATTGTTTTAGTTGTAATGCTGTCATAATTTTACTGGTTAGTTTGAAATAATTTTGATTATGGGACTATTGAATTCGGCTAATTGTCCTAGCAAAAGGGGCTGCCACAACACGCTTTGTCAAAGCTTTCCTGGCCAGAGTAATATGGCGAACCCTAGCTCTTGGCATCGGCATCCGATCAAAAAGCCGAGTGTTCTGGGTCTTTTTTATAACTATTGTGTACATATTATTTGTGATTAATTGATATATAAAATTTTTATTTAAAATCATTCTCGTGGGAGAAGTGGCAGACCTTTTCGTCTCCTTCTTTTTGTATAAACTGCGATCAAGGCTCATTTTCTCTCTTGAAACTGTTATTTTTTGAATTCTGTTACCGACCTGAACATTGTTGATCTTCATCATGTGTTTTAATGTTATATATTTTTTATTTTTCAACTTGTAAGTTTTTTAAGCACAATTAATAAGCCTCATAAAATGCGGATTTTCCCCCTCTTTGGTCTTACGGCCTCTACCTCTTGTAGTAGCGGAATGTACCAGTTACTACACCCTGAACGCATAATTCATTTTCAGGGTAAATATCTTCATACTCTGGATTCTCAGCTTTTAAGATGACCGCCCCATCCCTGACTGTGTATGTCTTTACAGTGCTCTGCCCATCAACCAAAGCAACGACAACATCACCAGAGCGTGGCTCCAAGTCAGCACAAACAACAGCGATATCTCCATCACGTATTCCAGCGAACAACATGCTTTCTCCAGTTACATTTAACAAAAAGGAAGTTTTTCCTGGCAAAACAAAGTCTTCTCCAACTGACATCCAGGTATCAACATTTTCAATTGCATCAACTGGAACACCAGCAGGAACACTGCCTAACAAAGGAAGTCTCAAAGAAGCGCTTTCTAATCTTTCCCTAACATTTGAAAGTAATTTTATCCCTCTGTGTCCAACTTCCTTTTCAATCTTTCCTTTTTCTTCCAATGCCTTCAATAATTTCAAAATGCTATTGTCAGAACTAACTCCGAAATATTCTTTCATCTCGCGGATAGTTGGCGAGCCACCATTTTCCATCTGATATTGTTCAATGAAGTTTAATAGTGCTTCCTGTTTTTCTGTGAGTACATTTTTCATATGTGTTTTGGTCAACTTTCATACAAAGTATAGGTGAGGAAAACCTCACCGTCAATACTTTTTTTAAAGAAACTAGAAAAACACAGACAGAAGCCACTTAAAAGATCTCAGCCTTTTTTGATTTAACTATCAAAGCTATAGGTTTTAGCAAAAAATTACCCGCCAAAGAGTTATATTTTTTTACATATTTATTGTAAACATCTTTCACTTCATTGATTCTGGAATCTGCTTCGTCCAAGTCGGTTTCCAGAGCTAAAAGATGATGATTGTTTTTGACTGCTGTAGTACTCTTCGCAGACCCCCAAACCTCACCAAACTTTTCCCACAAGGAAGTCTCAAACTCCCTTTTCTTCGCATTTAGTTTTGTTATGGAAACACTCTGATGCCGCAATTCAACAATCTCAGACAGTCCATCCTCCACGGAAAGGGCTCGTAATTTATCGACAAACAAAGGAAGGATGTCTCCTTTGCGAGTCAGCTCAAAATACAACTTATATGACAACTTATCCAGACGAGCCTTCATTGATTTTATCTGCAAACCAAGAAATATAGACAGAACAATTAATAGAATTGCTAAGGCCGCAACTAGCGAAATTATTGTGGTAAAATCATTCATTGAATTAATTTTAAGTATATATTCCCAATCTGCTCTGCAGTTTTCTGCCAGGAGTACTTTTGCTCAGCAGAAGAAGAAAAATCAACAGTTTGCTTCTTAAGATCTTCATAATCTCGAGGCTCATTATACAAATTTGTAATCAAATCAGCAATCTGTCTGTCAGATAAAGACAAATCCAAAAAGAGAGGAACATCGTTCGCAACTTCATGATGTACAGGTAAATCACTAACCAAGGCTGGGCATCCCAAAGTTAATGACTCCAATAATGGGAGATCAAAACCTTCTCGAGTGGTCAGTGTGACAAAGGCCCAGGCCCTTCTATAAAGCAAAATCAGCTCACGATTAGTCAAGAAACCCGTTTCAATAATTCGAGAAGCCACATCACCTTCTCCGTGATATAGATTATCAAAAAGACTCTTTCCCTGTGCAGTTCCACCTCCAAGAACTAACTTGAGATTTGTTTGAGGCGCAATATGCTTTCTAAAAACATCTACTAGCCTCTGCACATTTTTTCTGTAGTCAAAACCGCCCATATAGAACAGGTACTGTCCTTTTTCTCGAATTCCAAGCTTCTCCAACAGTTCAGATTCTTTTTCACTGGAAAAATCAGGAGCGTCATTAAATTCAGTTGCGTTATAAATAACATCCAGTTTCTTCTCAGCAAAGCCTGGAAGGGCATGCACTTCCTTTTTTGAGGCCTCCGAAACAGTTAATAAACAATCGGCCTTGCGAGCTAATTTGAGCGTGTTCTTGTTATACAGACTGCTTAATAGCCCACGATGTGAATATTGTTTGTCAGTCCAGGGGATGGTGTCATGAATGGTAAGGACAACAGGAGTGGAAATTCTCCTATTATAAAGAGCAGGATAGGGGAGATGAATTAAATCAACGCCGGCATTTTTAAAAAACTTACCTAATTGCCAAGTCTCCCAGGCAGATTTGGAGAGACCAGGGTTTATCGACTTCAAAGCTAAGTTTTCTGGCAGTAATTCGAAACGTAGGTTCTCAAGGTATCTCAAGTTTTTGTCGACCTCTTCGTCTAAGCGGGTGGATATTGGAATAATGAATTCTATCTGAGGAAAACGTATAGCTAATTCAGGAAAAACATTCAGACAATATCTCCCAATACCAGTATATGGTTTTGTAAAAAACCACCCATTAACGCCAATTTTAATTCTTTCCGCCATGATGTGTAGTCTCAATTAGGATATCAGCTATTATTGAGGCTGCCTTGTTCTGTGAGCCTTTCTTCTTCGTACTAATAGTACGAGAGAGCTTATCAATTTTCCCGATTAAGTCAAAGGAATCTGCTTTGATCTCTTTCTCCTCTAACACAAGCCCGGGATTGTGTTTAACAAATGATTCAGCATTTTTAATTTGATCCCCTCGACTACCTGCCACAAGCGGAATCAGTATTGCAGGGATGCCCAAAGCCTCAAACTCAGCCAAAGAATTCGCCCCCGCTCTCCCCACCACCAAATCACAAATCGCATAAATATCCCTCAATTCCTCCCCCAAATATCCAGCAATGAAATAACCATCGCGGGGGCTCACATCCTCAACATTCCCTTTCCCACAAATATGAATCACTTGATATCTTTTCAACAGTTCATCAAGATGCCTCTCTATCAACCCATTAATAGCCACCGCCCCCTGACTCCCTCCCATCACCAACAAAACTTTTTTATCCGACGAAAACCCACAAAACTTATAGCCCCGCTTTGTATCCCCCTCAAAAAGCTCAGCCCGAACAGGATTACCAGTTAAAACCACTCGTTTATCACTTTTTCTACGTTCAAGCGTTTCACTAAATGAAACACAAATAACCCTGGCAAACCGAGAAGCAATCTTATTCGCCAGCCCCATCTCCAAGTCAGACTCATGGATAACTACTGCTTTCCGAAGCAAGCCCCCAGCAACAGCAACAGGAAGACTAACATACCCGCCTTTACAAAAAATGACATCTGGTTTGAATCTCCATATTATCCACAAACTTTGCAGAAGTCCCAGCCATGAACGAAAAAAATCCAAGAAGTTTTCCAAGCTAAAATATCGACGCAGTTTTCCACAACTAATCGCTTTAAATGGCCACCCTTTCTGACTAATCAACCCATGCTCAAGGCCCTTTTTAGAGCCAACATAGAGTATATCCAACTTAGGGACGCGGCCAACCAATTCCTCAAGAAGCGCTATATTTGGTGTGATATGTCCTGCGCTGCCCCCTCCCGCCACTAGTATTTTCATAATCAGAATGTTTAGAAAGCTGTAATAATATACCAACCGCGATTAGTATTGATAATAACGAAGACCCCCCATAACTGACTAACGGTAAAGTAATTCCTGTAACAGGGAATAATGCAATATTGACTGCAATATTCAAAAAGGCCTGAAACACAATCCAAGACGTCAGTCCAATTGCTGTCAGTTGCACAAAACGATTACTAGCTCCTTGCGCAATCAAAAAACCTCGCCATCCAATTATTGTATATGCCAACACCAACAAAGCAATCTTCAAAAAACCAAGCTCCTCTGCCGAAGCAGCAAAAATAAAATCATCAGTAGCCTGAGGCAGCCAATAAGATTTCTGAACGCCCTGGGTCAACCCTTTCCCCCAAAAACCCCCACTCCCCGCAGCTATCTTCGCCTGCTCTGTCTGCCAACAATAGTCTTCTTTACAAGTGACGTCGCTGCTAACAAATGCAGTAAATCTATCCTTCAGGTGAGGTAAATTTGCAACCAATATCGTACCCGCAAAAACAACGATGAGCAGTCCTAATAAAATATGTCTCAATTTTGCGCCAGCAACAAAAAACATAGACGTGGCAATCATGGCAATGACCATGGTGCTACCAAGATCAGGCTGCAGTACAACTGGCAAAACCAAAGCTCCCACAATCACACAGAAAGGCAAAAAACCATTTTGTAAGGACTTAATTGTGTCCCGCTTTTTATCCATCCAACTAGCTAAATAAAATATCAAAAACAGCTTCGCAAACTCAGTAGGCTGAAAAGAAGCCCCAAAAAATGGCAACCAAGATCTTGCAAAAGTAGTATATTTAGTCCCCCAAATCAGCACTGCAAATAGCAGAATCAAAGTCAGAACAAACCATGCAGGAGCAGTTTTTTTCCAAAACTTGTAATTGATTTTTGCAACCAAAAACATCAGAACAGCCCCAACGACCAACCGTAGAAGATGATTTCTAAACAATAAATAGCAGTCTACCCCAACGTCATCACAATTAGGATATAGCACGTCCGGCGCAGACAATTGAATAGATTTCGGGACTCCAATACTGGTTATCATTACCAGTCCAAAAACCATCAAAATGATGACCAATGCCAAAAGAACTCCATCAACTTTTTTACCGGATCCGCTTTTCCTACGAGTTCTTTTTAAACGTGGTAATCGCATTAATTCAAGGCCAATTAAGAGCCTCAGCATAGTAGCAAAAGGCCCATTCAAAAGCAATCAAGTAGAGTTGTACGGAAGTCTTTCTATCTGCTATTTTTAAATCATGAAAAACATGACAAAAACACAACAAATTGTTTTCATGGGGGCAATATTCACAGATGGCGTCATCTTTGATCAAGTTTCCAAGGTACTCCTGGACATGAGTTTGAAGGAGCCACTAGTTATTATTGAAGGTCTATTCAACCTTCATATAGAGCATAATCCAGGCATCGCATTCAGTATCAACTTGCCATACTATCTCTTGTTATTTCTAAATATTGTCCTTTTTGGCGGAATCGTTTTCTACCTACTTAAAAACCTAAATTTAAAGCGCTTCCTCAGTATTTTTACAATTGCTCTCCTCAGTGCAGGCGCAATGGGCAACCTAATAGACAGAATCAGGCTAGGTTACGTCATTGATTTTATCTCAGTAGGTAGCTTTCCTGTCTTCAATTTGGCAGACAGTTTTATTACTATTGCCATCTTCCTTCTATTATTATTTTATGATAGAATAAGAAGACCAAATTGAAAATTATGCAAGAAAACAACCAAAACCAAAATCAAAATCCGGTTCAACCAGTTGCACAAGAGCAGCAGCCAGTTCAGGCTGCAGCGCCTATAGTTGAACAACCCCAAGCGTATTTAGCCCCAGCTCCAGAGCAACAAGCAGGGCAGCAACCCGAACAGGAAGGATACGGTCCAAGACAACTTTCACTATTCACTCTCTTCGCCAAAACCTTTTTAGGGCTTTGCGGAGGAGCTTTTGGTTCTCTAATTCTATTGATAATCTTTTTGGCAGCGGCCTCAATTTTGCAGCCAGTTTTAAGCCCTGCAGACGCAACAACAGATCAAGTAAATCCAATTTTTATCGTCATTCTTATGGCGATGATTTTCCTTACGTCGCTTCTTTCCAGTATGCTCGCGCCATGGCTTCTCTCCTACACAGAAAAGCTTCGATATCCCCGAATGGTTACGGCGGTATATCAGATTTTTATTCTGAACTTAATCATTTTCGCATTCACCGCACCAATCTATCTCAGCACTTCCACATCCAGCCTTGAATTTACTGCATATGCAGCAGGACTGCAGATCTTAATGGTCTGTCTTTCAAGTGCATTGATTATGGAAATCCTTAATGACGACAAATATCCACTATTAGGTGTATATACAAGCGTAATTGGCGTGTTAGTGGCCACCGCAGTTAATCTCTTCCTATTCCAATTATTCCAAAACGCTACAGTACTGTTATTTGCAGCCTTGCCTATTACATGGGCCTCCATCGGCTTCTTCCAAGCCACTTTGGCAATGATTTATTATTGGTATTACATCAACTGGGGCAACGACTTCCTTGCTTCCGCAACAAGCTACGGCAACGAATACGCCGAAGTTAGCGAAGAAGAACAACAGGAGGAAATAGAAAAAGCCCTCCCCGAAGATTCAGACGGACAGGACTTTTTCAAAAGCTAATTTCAATAAAGAACCAGCTCATTCAAAGCCGGAAGGTTATTTCTTCATGTTCTCAGCAATCTTTGGCATAGTTTCTACTGCACGTAGAACCTCCAAAGGTATCATCCACACAGTTGTGTTAGATTGATCAGAAGACAGGTCATTTACAGCTTGAAGAGTTCTTAGATGCAAAGCTCCAGGAGATTGTCCCATCATATTTGCAGCCTCTGAAATGCTCTTTGCAGCAATTACTTCGCCTTCAGCTCGGATAATTGATGCTTTTCTCTCTCTTTCAGCCTCAGCTACTTTTGCAAGAGTTCTCTTAAGGTCCTGGGGAATAATAATATCTTTTAAATCGACATTATTTACCTTAATTCCCCAAGGATCAGTAGCCTCATCAACAGCGGTCTGAATTCTTTCAGAAATTGCACTTCTATCACGAAGCAATTCCTCCAATGTCACCTCACCAACCATGTTTCTCATGGTAATTTGAGCCAACTGACTAACCGCATAGTAGAAGTTCTCAACCTCCAAAATTGCCTTCTCAGGGTTCATTACCTTGTAGTAGATAACAGCGTTAATACCCGCTGGGATATTGTCTTTCGTAATAGCCTCCTGCTCAGGGACATCAACCGTTTTAATACGGATATCCACTTTTTGCATAGACTGAAAGATTGGGATTATAATCGTCCACCCTGGCTTACGAGTGGATGAATACTTACCCATAGTCAGAACAATTCCTCTCTGATACTGATTTACCTGTCGTACAAAAGAGAGAATTACAATTATTCCGACTATTATCAGAAAAATTTCCATAAATGTGAAAGTTATTGAATAGTCGCTCACGATTATTCACTTAATTAAAGGCTTTTCCAAATAGTTGTGGTTGATGATTCGGCGCTTTTTTGGTATAATTTACTGATAATTTGAACTCTCTGATATGTCAATTCTAAACCAAATTCTGGGTATACCGGCAGCCATAGCGCAAGTATCATCAACTGCTGCTGGTAAAGTAGCGTCTGAAACCAATGATGAGTTTGGAAAAATAGTGTCAAATTTCTTCGCACAAATTCCACTTTGGATAGCCGCAATTGTTGTTGCGCTTCTCAGTTATGTACTAGCGATTATTGTACGTCGGTCAATTGAAAATAAACTTTCCCAACAAGGCGTGGATGAAGAGCACAAGGAAGTAAGAATTGTCGCAGGCAGGGGATCATTTTTTATAGTCATAACGATTGGCTTTACCACCGCCCTCAGTATAGTAGGCATAGACCTGGCACCAATTGTTGCTGCCGGTGCCTTCGGACTTGGTTTTGCGCTCAAGGACATCATCATGAACTCCGTATCAGGGATGTTTATCCTAGCATCTCGCCATTACACCATTGGGGACGTCATAAAAATAAAAAGTGTAGTAGGGAAAATTGAGGATATTCAAACAAGGGCCACAATAATCCGCGCATTCGATGGAACCAGAGTCATAGTTCCAAACGCTTTCCTATTTAAAAACATTGTAATAAGCAAAACATCAAACCCTTTTCGAAAACTCAGCTTCAAAATGTCAGTTGATTATGGAGCCGATCTGAAACAAGTAATGGAGCTATGTACACTAGTGGTAAGCACTATTCCATGGGTATTAAAAAAGCCAAAACCAAGTGTTTTCCTAGGCGCGTGGGGAAAGTACGCAATCAGTTTTAAAGTGAATGTCTGGATCGATTCAAAAGGAGGCAAACTCATTAAGACTAAGAACGCTGTAATCCTCGAGCTATCTAAGGCCTTTGCAGAGGCCGGAATTAAGATACCATATCCAATTCAAACATTGCACTTGGACCAGGCCGATGAAGAAGAAATTTCAAAAGATGAAATAACGCAGAGAGTGACAAAAATGAAAGAAGACATGAAAAACAAAAACATTGATAAAAGCACAATGGTTCTTTCTCCTTCTGCTGCTGCAGGAATTGAAAAAGCAAAGGAAGCGGCTCCCAAAAAACCTGCCCCAACCCCACTCCCAACCGCAATTGATACAACTCCAAATAGCCCAGGACAGAATTGGTTGGAAGATGCCTTAACAACACAGGTTGGAAAGAAAAAGGCTGAGCCTGAACCTCCAGTCCAAACAGTCCAGCCCGAGACACAACCTACAGCACCCCAAACAAGCACAACAGTAGCAACGCCGACTCCACAAGAGCCCACCGCTTTTGAATTACCTGCTGCCGCTCAAACACCATCAGCTCCAGCACAAGAACCAGTTCCAACACCAGCAGTCACCCCAGTCGTCCCTGCAAATCCGGCTCCAGAACAACCAGCAGCGACTTCATAAAGCCATACTATCAAACAACTTCCAACTCTCATCCAGAAGTTTTTTTTGCAATACTACATATAGGTTGTACTATTCGCTCGAAAGATTAATTAATAAAAATGCACAATCACAACCTAAAGCTTTTTTCTGGTTCATCTCATCCTGAACTAGCAGCAGAAATTGCGAAGGAAATGGATGGTGAGGTAGATGAATTAAGTAGCGAAAGGTTTGCAGATGGGAGCTTTGACATACAAATAGGTCACAGTGTAAGGGGGACAAGAGCCTTTGTGGTTCAAACCATGCGAAGGGGAGAGCACATGGCAGAGGACATACTTGAACTCCAATTAATTGTTGACGCATTAAAGAGGTCACATGCAGAGAAGGTATATGCTGTAATACCTTATTTGGCATATTCAAGATCAGATGCACTCGCACAAGGAGAAGTTCGAAAACCATTAGGTGCAAAAGTCATAATTCGTGCGATAGAGGCAAGCGGAGCGGACCAAATAATCATGACTGATTTACACGCACGGCAGATACAGGGGTTCTGTGAGGAGGAAAGTGACCATCTGCATTTAACCGACCCTATTATAACGGACATTAATGAACAAATACGACAGATGGATGGTGTGAGCTTTGAGGACGTAGTATTGGTAGCACCTGACACAGGTGCCGCAAAATCAACAGGATATAGAGCTGACCAAATTGGGCCAGAAGGAATTGATTTAGCAATAATCAACAAAAAACGCCCGAGACGAAATGTAAGTGAAGTGACACATGTGGTAGGAGATGTGGAGGGGATGGTCTGCATAGTTATTGATGATATCATTGATACTGCTGGCACGGTATGTAGCGCTAAAAAAGCCCTTATTGAGCAAGGAGCAGACCCAAGGGTCCTATTATATGGTTCTCATGCAGTTTTATCTCCTCCTGCAATTGGACGACTCATAGAGGCTGATTTTACGGAAGTAGTGGTAACAAATAGCCTTCCCTTAGAAATCTCAAAGGAAGACATGGAAAAAATTCCAATTCGTGTAATTTCGATTGCCCCAATGCTGGCAGAGGCAATAAGAAATATTAGAGATGGACGATCAGTATCTAAGGTCTCTCCAAATTCTTCTAATCATTTTTAATGCTTCTTATGCGGATTCCCCTTAAACAAATACTTAATCTGATATTTCAGTGAGTCTTTTACATGCTGCCGTAATGTCCACTTCCTGAAAAAATCCAAAAAGCCACCTGCACTCACTCGTCTTCCGTCAGCACGAACCTCTACTTCGGGATAATAAACTACTTCTTTGCCGCTTTTCCAACATTTGAAACAAAGGTCCGGATCAGACATAAAAACAAAATACATTTTATCCAGCCCCCCCAATTCATCCCAAACCGATCTACGCATAGCCCAAAAAGAGGATTGTAACCAATCTACTGTTTGCGTTTTATCATAGTCCAGATGCTGCATTTCGTCATATGCGACAGCTTTTTTTATTAAGGGAAGTTTACGCAAAAAAGTCCTTCTCGCGACCTGCAAAAAAATATTTGGATAAGCACGAACAGTCATCGCAACTCCACCAGTATCATCATTTATCTGCTTTGGTCCAACAATTCCAATCTGTTGATTTTTTTCTAAATAGTCGACCAATTTCTGTAGAGTTTTTGTATCATCCAAAATAATATCAGGATTTACAATCAATAAATACTCACCACTTGCCATATCAGCCCCTTGATTATTCCCCCGAATATATCCAACATTCTTTTCATTAATTTGAATATGCACATTGTCAAATTTCCGCAGAGAGTTATACTTTGCGGCATTTTCTTTCTTACAAGAATTATCAACAATTATCACTTCAAAATCAAAATTCGTAACCTGTTTTTGAATGCTCTCTACATTCTCACAAACACGTTTGCTTTTCAGAAAATCAAGAATGACTATTGAAGCTTTGATATTGTCTTTTTTCATATGGTATATGGAGACTCCAGGATTATAACAAACTAACAAACAAATTACGAATACTCACTGCCCTAAGACGTCATCCCGGACTTGATCCGGGATCCATCCTCAACTTTAGAACAGATAAATCCATCCCAAAAAAACAAGTGCCAGCGCAATCCGATAGTAAGCAAAAACAGCCAATGTACTTTTTTTCAGATAATTCAGTAAGAATTTCACAGCAAACCACCCAGAAATAAACGAGGAGACTATTCCAGTTATCAACATATCAATGGGAGGCAAAGAGTATTCCCCCTTACCAACTTTCATTAATGCATATGCAAAAGCCGCGAACATAGCCACAGACCCTAAAATAAATGAAAAACGTGCCGCCTTTTCACGATTGATTCCTAAAAATAATCCAGTAGTAATTGTCGAACCCGAGCGAGACACCCCTGGAATCAAAGCCAAAGCTTGAGCCGCTCCAATCAAAAGCCCATTGCGCATAGAGATGTTTTTTGTATGTTCAAGCCCTTTATACACCCTCTCGGCCAGCAAAAAGAATAAAGCCACGATAATGAGCATCACAGAAACGGACACAGGATTGAGCAAATATTGATCAATAGTATCTCCTAAAAACAGACCCACAAGAACAGCAGGGATAGTTCCTAAAATTAATATAATGATTAGCTTTTTCTGTGTTTGTAGCCATTTTATTTGTTCCGCCCCCTCAGTTTTTTTACGAGTTACGAGCATCCAGGCCGCCTTAATCAAATCCAAAAAATCCTTTCGAAAATATATAAATATCACCAGTAATGTCCCAAAATGTACCGAAATATCAAAAGCCTTCAGGGCAACACCATCAGTTAAATTAAAAATATCCTGAAGCAACAAAAGATGCCCGGAGGAGGAGATTGGAAGGAACTCAGTAATACCTTGTAAAATTCCTAAAGAAACGGCTTGCCAAAAGGACATAATGTGAATACTTATTGTCTAAAAATTGCCATAAATTATTACAGCAAGGAAAGTTTACCGAAGAATTTCCAAGAATTCTATCTCAAGTACACATAAAGAGCACCATAGCCTCCATCACGTGGTTTTGCTGTCCGAAAATCTTTTATAGTACTATTTTCAACGAGTTTTGCCAGATATTTCACAACTTCAGGTCGAAGTTTCGGTCCATTCTCGCTATGCTTACCAACTCCAGGGCTAACTCTGACAAATGTAAATCCAGATGTCCTGCTGTCGCATATAAAGCGTAATAACAAAGGTTTATAACTAGTTGTAGTCTCACCATGCAAATCAAGCTGAGCCTCCCATTTCGTAGGATAAACTCTTCTCTTGGGCTTTTTAACAACCGTCTCTATCTCTTCTTTTGGTTCGTGGCCAATCATGCCACTCTCTGCAAACAAATCAGCAAAACTGGGTGGAGTTTTAACTTCATTTTCATCTGTAGCATCTACCTCAGGCCCTGCAACGCTTTTTGCAAATTGGTCTTTCCATGCTTCCTCCCGATTGTATGCCCCAAAAGTATTCATTGAGTTATAAAAAGAGAGCGTAAAATAACATCATATGCTAGTAGCGTCAAGGGGGGCTCACACAATGATTACGGATTATCAACCCCTCCATCAGACCAAGGATTACAGCGAATAATCCTCCAAATAGTTTTTGGGATACCACGTATCAACCCATCCTTCTTAATGGACTCTTTCCCGTAATTCGAACAAGTAGGATGATATTTACAGTATCCATGCGGAAACAGTCCTTTCAAAAAACCATGATCTGGGGAAAACGTCTTCTGATACAACTGAATGAAAAAAACAACAGGCCAACGCGGCAGCCAAAATAACCATTTGAGGGCATTCTTAATCACCACCATCCCATGCTGCAAAGCAAATTTCTTCATGTGTTACTTTTTCTAGAAGTAGGCTCGAGGATTTTTCTTTACTCCATTTTTAATCACTTCAAAATGGAGATGAATTCCTGTTCTTCCTCTTACATTACCAGTTCGCCCCATTTTTCCAATTACTTGACCTTGTGTCACAACATCACCTACGCCAACAGAAAGATATTCTGCATGTGCATAAAGAGTCTTTAGCCCATTTCCATGATCAATCATCATATGTGTTCCATAACCACCGCCCCAAGTTCCACTTGAAGCTTTCACCACTGTACCGTCCATAGCAGCAAACAAAGGTGGCTTGCTAACCTGCGCAATATCAATTGCATAATGACCTGGTTTATAACCTTGGGTGACTTTGCCTCTTGTCGGCCAAATCATTGACTTTCCGGTAGCAGGAGCGGCCGCAGAGGCAGCACCAATGGCAGCACCAGAAACAACAGCACTTGTTCCAACATTAGTCCCCAATCTAGTAGAAGAGGTAATTCTTGAAGGATTACTTCTGCTAAGAACTACTGGTAGAGGTTGTGCACCAGGGATAAATAATGCATCGCCTGACTTCAGAGCTTCACCGTCGGCTAATCTATTCTGTTTCAAAATCGAATCAGCTTTAACACTATACGCAGCCGCAACTTTTTTGATATCTTGGCCCTTCTCAACAACATGAGTGACGCCATTTACAGGTGGAATCAAAAGTTTCTGACCAACCTTCAATGTTGAAGTCTTGCTTAAACCATTCTCCCAAAGCACAGTATTGGTTTTTAATCCATACTCCTCTGCAATAGTAGAGGCGGTTTCGCCAGATTCAATTTCATGAATTATCCGGCCATTCATAGTAGAGCGATCTGAAAATTCAGTTTGTGGAGTCACTTTCGGGATATATCCATCCTCAGTGGCTAAAAGCAGACTATCTTCATAATAATACTGCTGTATGCCTTCCAGTTCAGGAGCATAAAAAGAATTATGTGAGTATGCATTCGCAGGATTGACAGCCCCAATCACAAAAACAGCCAAGACAGCCACACTGTAAGACCTAAATAACCTGGCGGAGGCTGAAAGATTCGAAACTCTGCGCGCCGGAGCCTTTAACTCCACATCTTTGGCAGCACCTTGAAAAAAGTTAGGTATAACTCTCGCAAAGGTCTTTGCACCTGCAAACACTCTCCTATGTCTAGCCTTTCTCGCGGCTAGATTTATGGAGACTCCCATGTCTGGGCTCTCTAGTTGTGAATTGTTGGTCGTACTAATGGTTGTATATTTATAATTTACTGTATCCCCATCGATCTACTTCTTTACCAACCTTTCGCCATGCGACAGGCTTGGAGACACTCTACTTTTCCCTAGGACAAGCTACTAAACAGAAAAATTAAATTACTACAGCACCTATGATAGCAGAAAACAAAAAAAATGCAATGTTCTGTCAAGTAGTAAGCCCTATAAAACAATTACCTTACAAACTGCAGAAGTCCCATGTGCCTAGCCCTTTTAACTGCTTTTGCCAGCATTTTCTGGAATTTCAAACTAACTCCAGAATAGTACCTGGGGACGATTTTTCCATATTTAGTAACGTATTTCTTCAATAAATCAACATCCTTATAGTCAATATATTTGACTCCTAAAGCCGTAAAAGGACATTTCTTATTATATTTATTCTTTTTCATGAAAATTTTGATTATTTAGATGCTGATCTTTCTACTTTCTTAGCTTCTGCTATGGCCTCGGCCTCAGCTTCTGCTGCCGCTGCTGCTGCCTTGTGGACAGCTTCCAATTCCTCTCTGCTCTTGGGTTCATATTTCAGTGGAAGTCGTATAATCAGATGTCTGATTACTTCTGGTTCAAGACGTAAACCAGTCTCGAAAGTCTTCAAGTGTTCACGTTCATAGGAAAAATCAATTACAGCGTAATGCCCTTTTTCATTCCCTTGCATGGGATATGCCAAGACCCTTTCACCCCATATGTCTTCAAAAAAGATCTTCCCATATTTGTTGATCTTTTTTCGGATCGATTCAAGCCGTTTGTCTATTCCAGCCTGCCCAATCCCAGAGTCGATTATTACCATCAACTCATAGTTGTCATTTGATTCAGCCATCTTTGTTTGGTTAAGAAATAATTTTTGCCTCCCGGTAGTTTCTCAAGCCATTTCTAGGCTGATACTCACCAACAGGCACAAAGAAGCGCTGGCAATCTATCAAACGGAGCAAGTAAAAGCAAGTGCAACCTTTGGAGAAATGACTAATTTATGCTAAAATATAAGGATTAATTAATGACCAAACATGAGAAAGCTCCTAACAGCAAAATTTCTCCAAAAACCGCAAGAGAAATACCATCCTTCGGTATACGAGGAGAATCTGGATGAAAATCATGAACTCCCTCATTTCGACAAAGCGATGTTTTCTTGGATTGCACCTGAGTATTTGCAGCATCCAAAAAGCATCAAGTGGTGGGTAGGCGCAGGCATCGTTTTTGTATTTGCTGTTATTGCCGAAGCCTGGACTGGAAATTGGACAATGCTCGTTGCAACAATAGTCTTTGGCATCGTTTACTCATATGTCCATGAAATCCACCCCCCTCGCCATACCAAAATTAATATTTCCGAGTTAGGCGTAAAGATTGGTCATAAAAATATTCCATTTGAAAACATTGAGAGTTTCTGGATTATCTATAATCCACCACATGTAAAGAGACTTTCCTTACGGATTAAAGACAAATTGATATCTGATTTGGTTGTTGAACTAGAAAATCAAGATCCAAACGCAGTTCGAGCGCATTTGGTAGACAACGTAAAGGAAATTGGAGGTGTACGTGAACATATGTCAGACATTATTCTTCGACTTTTGAAATTATAAACATGACCGGAACCCCACAAGAACAACAAGACGCAGCCCCAAAACCTGATGCCTCCACAGCACCAGCTAAATCCAACAAACCTCCAAAAGACGAGACCTTCGAACAAAAAATGGATAAGCTATCTGACAAATACAAGGCAAAGACAAAAGAGCTTAGAAAAAAATTCTCGTCCACTGGATCAATTGGAAAGGGTAAAGCAGACGTAATTACTGCACGTCAACAGAACCGGCTAAGTGCAGCTATAAACGCAAAACATAAGGAGTACAAAAACCTATCCGCAGAAAAGAAAAAAGAAAGAATGAGTCTAATACTCGGCCAAACCGAACAAGAATTAGTAAACATTCACACTCCATATGAAAGGATTCTCAACAATATCAGTGGGCTAAACAGACTTGATGACACGGAATTAGTAAAAGTTGAAGCAGTTTTGGAGGCAGTGAGCCGTATGAAAGCAAGTCCCAAAATTGAACAGCTCTTTTTGAAGGCATTAAACAAAGAGTCGTTTACTCCACAAGACCTTGAATTGTTAGTTAATGAAATTAAGCCAAACGTATTAAACAAGGCCACGAACGAAAAAGAGAGTAAACCGATTTTTGAAACATGTAATGTCGGAGCCATAATTGGGGTAATGGAAGAAAGAACAAAAATGGCATTAATCGAAACGATTATCGCAAAAAAAACACCTGCAGACTCCATGCAAATATTAGAGTCATTTATAGTTTCAGGGGTAATCAGCAATGTTCAATTGGAACATCTCATTAAAAATGTGATTCCTGAACCAAACGCTAGTGCATTGCAAAAAAGGCTTGATGAAGGTGAAATTCAAAAGAAACAAAGGGCGTACCAAGACAAAATAATGAGTTTTAGCAGAGTAAACAGAGGGAGAACTGCCGAAAATCCCGTTACCAAAATGGCCAGTGGAGCAGGCGCAATGGCAATTGCAGGCGTATGGGGAATTGCAGTAGCCCTGGTAAACGTCAAAGCCAATTGGGATTGGAGTCAGCCAGGTAAAAGCCTAGCAGATACACTCACAAACCCATACTTCTTATTGGGAACCGCGGCAGCGGTTGGAGGAGTTGTCGCAACAACATCAGTTGCATCTCCTGAAAAATACGAGAAATGGAAAGATAAGATCAAGGGCTTTATGAGTGGTCCACAGGAAAATAAAGACCGAGAAGCCATGAAAAAAGCAGAAGTGAAAGAGATAATGGAAGAAAAAATGGCACAGAACCCAAGCATAATGAACTTTTTGATAGAAAAGGAAGAAACCGAGGGTGGAAGCAAAAAAACCGGCCTGGATATAATAAAAGAATATGCATCAGAAAGAAGAAACGCCAAGAAGCCAATTGACTTCAATCTCCAAGATTTAAAGGCAAAGTGTGGACCAAAACAGAAAAAATTACTCGACAAAGCTTTTCTAGCTGAAGGGGGCAAACCTATCAACTTCCAAGACACTATGGGCGCAATAATGGTCGCATTAACGGCTTTCAAACTGGATAATCCGACGGCTTTAAAGATGGTAATTAACGACATAAAACGTAAACAGGGAATTCCCACAACCTAATTATGGCAAGAAACATAGACAAATTATTTACTGAAAAGTTAACTCACCTGGTACGTGAGGTGCTGAAAGATGAAGCAAAATTTTACTATCGAAAAGATCAAGATCATGCAAACTTGCACAATCACATCTTCTCAAAAGCCAACAACACCCCTTTCGCACGCCTACCTGAGGGGGAAAAGACTCCATACAGAAAATACTTCTTTGTTGGAGACGTTCCAAAAAGTGACGTACCATTTAGCGATTCACCTGCCGACCAAGCAAGTTTCTTCGACAATTTACGTACGCAGGTCAAATTCTGCACATATAACTACGACAGAATGGACTTCCTACGTCCAACATTCTCCACTGACGAAGACCAAACCCCCGATTTTACCAAGGATCAAACCACCCTGCTTTTGCCAGGACTTGTATACCCAATGATACACAATCTGGAAAAACAGGACATCGCTGCTATTGAACAACAACAAGGAAAAACTGCCGAAGAAGACAACGCATCAAACCCATATGAAACATTAGCAAATAAAATCTTGGTGCGAGGAGAATCAGGAGAATTCGATACAGTTCTAACATTTGCTCAAATTGAAGAAATAGCAGCTCAGGAAAACATGCTCAGGGGGCAAGGGCTACCAGAGGAAGAAGTCATTCGTTTATTGAAAGAGTTTATAAACAACAGATTCCCAAATCTTAAAATTTACCTGTCTCCACAGGGAAAAATTATCACATATCTTGGGGCAGCAGGCCTTGGCGCAAATGGAGAATTAGCTGCAACAAAATCGGATGGCAAAGTGGTCGAGCCAAGCGGCGAACTAAGTTTCACAGAATTAAGAACAGAAATGAAGCTTAGACTGGGACGAAAACTACAATATGATGCTTTGATTGCCAGCAATGGCACACTTGGATTTAGCACTGGAGCCTACCAAATAAAAACTTCAGACGGAGTTATACACACCGTAGACGGCTTGACACTGGGCATCGATCAAGGAGGGCAAGGCAATAACGCTGTATATTTTCTAACAGATCGTCAAGGAATATCAGTCAGAGTCACTGTAGACACGTCAACTTCCCGTACAACTGGGAGTACTGTTTTTAATCTGAAAATCTATGACAACCCAGAGATAGACGACCCCGCTGGCCACAAAATAAAGCTCGATGAGACAAACTTAGGTAAATTAAAAACCCCATTACTTTCCTTGTATAAACAAGAACAAGACGCACGTGAAGATCGAAGACCTGCAACAGAATTACCAGTAAAACCTCCTTCTGGCCCAGCGAGTAGAGGGAAACTTCCCAAAGACGAACCAAATCTAACTGAGCACTCAGCGCTACCACTGACAGCAGGAGAAATAAAAACAGGGGCACTAATAAATATTCCAGTCCCGCAATCAGCAAAGATTCCGCCAACATCAACGTTAAGCAGGAAAAGAAGAGTTACCCGAGGACATCAAGGGAAACCTGGCCAGAATGTAAGCGGGCCAACACAAACACCAGCAGAACCAGGAAAACCACGAACCGTACCCATGCAACAACCAGGACCAAATCTCGCACAACAACCCGCAGGTCAGTCAGGAATACAGCAGGAGGAAAACGCCAACGCAGGTGCACAAGACGGCGCCGCAGGCTCAGGGAAACCAAAGAAAGGCAGAGGCGTTGGAACCGCGGTTGGGGCAAGTGGAGCTGCAATCGCCGCGATATTGGGTACTGGAATTACAACAACATTTTTATCATGAAGCTAAACCTACACAAAAAGAGATTAAAAATATTGGTACCGATTATACTCGGGGTGATACTACTTGCAACACCATCGATTTCTCAGGCAGCAGCAGGATTAGATGCTTTAAAAGACCCACTAAACGGGATTTTTCAAGTGTTTAATATTATTTTAATTGCCGTCCAGGCAATACTGTGGCCCATCTTAATTTTGATTGGAGGCCTACTAAGCAATGATTTGCTATTCAGTGGAGGTATGAACACTATGCTACTGAATATTTGGTCGGCAGTACGAGACTTTGTAAATATTCTTTTTGTAATGGGACTATTGGCGGTTGCTATAGTTAATATTGTAGGGGCAGGTAAGGAAGATTTAGCTATCCCAAAAGTATTACCAAAAATTGCGATAGCGCTAATAGCAGTAAACTTCTCCTTCCTGGCCTGTAAAGTGGTTTTGGACGCAGTAAACATAGGAACAACTGCAATTTTCTCGATTCCTATAGCAAGCGATTCCTTAAAGAAATATCAACAGCCAGAAGACTTAAAAAAGCTGCAAGACAAATTCTGTGCCAAAGTATCCAAAGATCCAAAGGAAAAGAACGCCTTTTGTGAAGAGGATACTGCGGGTGGTGCTGATGATAAAACCCCAGCCAAAGCGAAATTAACCGATTTTGGAAAAGAATTTTTCAGCACATTTAATTCCCGAAATGTAGCCATAGTAATGGCCGTTGAATTAATGCAAATAGTCGAACTTGAAAAAGTGGACAAAGTTAATGCAGATAGCCTTAAAAACCTGACCGTAAATGTTATTTTTTCTCTTATATTTCTTGTCATATATGGGACAGCCTTTATCGCTCTTTTTGCAGCACTACTTGTCCGTGTAGTTGTACTGTGGGTTGCCATCGCATTATCACCTATATCGTTTTTGGGAATGGCCTTTGGAAACATAAAGACTAAGTATTTGAAAGAAGATGATCCATTTTTCGGGCTTTTCATGAAGCATGCGCTTATTCCGCTACCCGTGGCTGTAGTACTTACAATTGGAATGATAATGATAACCCAACTGAAACAAATGCTACCAGAGGCCACAATGTCAACTAGCCCGGCACAAATGGGGGCACTAACATCTGGGATGAGCACTATTCAAGAAATCATTGCTGGCCTGGCAACGGCCGCCTTTGTATGGATTGCTGCTTTCAAAGCAATGGAGGGAACAAAAGCAAGCTTCCTTATTGACCCAATTAAAGGAGCCGTGGAAAGGTTTGGTGGTGGATTGGCAAAGTTACCATTCTACGCCCCAATATTGCCGGTAAAAGGAAAAAAGGTTGGTTTGGCTGCACTTGGCTCTATGGTAAATATGCCACAGTCATATATTAACAAGGAACAAGCTCGCTATGCAGACATATTTGGAGATAAAGACACAAAAATGACCAAAGAGTTGGAGGCCGCGACAACTGCTAGTGCTGCACAAGCAAAGATTGCCTCAATCCTTTCAGCAAAGAATAATGAACCAACAAAAACACAACAAATAGCAATAGCGGCAGCTCTAAAGAAGTTTCCAGATCTAAAATTAGATGTGAGGACAACATCTTTTGAAACAAGAGATAAATTAATTGCGGCCCTCAAAGAAGGAAATGTAGAGCAAGGAGATTTCAAGGCCTTATTGTTAGCCAATCCAAATCTAAAGCCAGCAATGCCAGAAGTCGAAGCGCCCAAGAACACAGCAGACAAGGCAGTCGCAGCAGGCAAAAATGCTCCACCTGGAATGCCCAAATTTACAGAATTGGATGAAAAAATAGCAGAACTGGAGGGGAAAACGAAAAAAATGGTAGAGGATGCTAAGGACCCTAAGAATGCAGGCGCGGTTGAAAAACTAAGGGGTGAAGTCCAAATTCTAACTAATGAAGTAAAGGAACTAGCCAAGGCAAGAGATACATTTGCAAAAACCAATGTAAGCGGTGCTTTCGACGCAAGCGGAATAGTAACAGATGCCACAAAGGCACAAAACATATCTACAGAATATCGAAAATTTCTAACCTCTGTTAAAAATCCAAAAGAAGCTGAAGGCCTATTAAAACGAATGCTACAGGATGAGGGAGTGACTGCTCCCGACACTCTCATTGCGAATCTTGCAAATGGAGAAAATCTAACCAAACCCGAATCCACTACCCCTCCAGCCCCAGCCCCATAAACCTACCTTAACTTTTACCCCAACTTGACAAAACCAAAAAATATCAGGTAAAATCACTCGAATCAAAACTCTCGACTAAACAGACCAAATGACCAGCGGAATAAATACAAGCAGTGGCTCAGGAGTAAATGCTCGCAACAGCGGGTCAGATGATGATGCCCAAGGTCAGAATTTGACAGAAGCGCAAAAGGCACAATTGTTAGGTGGCCAAAGAAGAGGACTGCCAGAAAATGACAATGCACGAGGAGCGGAATTGAACGAAGCTCCTGCAAACGACAACGCTCTTGAAGAACCAAAAGCCCCTCAAATTTCAGGATTAATCTCAAGTGAAGTAAATAGCAAAGTAAATGCCATTTATGCTGGTCAAACAGCAGTGCACAAGTTCCATAAAGAAAACGTAGAGAATGAGCAGTTCAGTGACTTTTTTGAAAGGAATAGAGAAGAAATCGATAGAGTATTAAAAATTGATATAAATGGGAAATATAACGAATTAAAGGCTCAAGCAGATGTGAAGAGTCAGATCCATGATCAATTAACAGGCCAAAAATACCTTTCGGTCGCAGAGCTAAACCAGTTCCGAGGAATAGAAGACAGTCAACCTTTTCTAGATTACCTCGACACTATTGAAGTAGATGAAGAGAAAAGACCAAGTATGATTGCTCTTACTCCAGAAGATAGAACAAGCCTCGTTGATGCCAGAATTGAGAACATTCAGGAAGTTGTTGATCGTTTGAAGGGAGAAAATAAGATTACAGATATAGAAGGAGCGAAACTGAAGAGACTTGGCCCCAAAACAGCTGAACAGATGCAAGGAGATAAAGAAAGGGTCGAGGCGAAAATTAAAGCAATTGAAATTTCACAAAAAGTATCTTTCTTGAGTCAATATAAGGCTACTCAAAAAAAAGAGGCTGAACTTGCACAAGAATTTGATAAATACAGAGAAGACTATAACAGGCTTGTAGAAGGCATCGTTAAACAATTACAAGAAGAAGTTGACAGTGCCGAATGCGCAGGATTTCGTGAGGCAAGGGTCAAACGATTAGAGAAACAAACAGGCTTACCCATTCGGGAAGGACAGGTTTTATGGGCAGTTGATGTTGATGAAGAAACTCAACAAGCCGGCCAAGAACATAATAAGAGAATTGAAATAAAAAACATCTCATTTGAAGGTGAAATAGAAGACAATATTCAAAAGATAAGCATTCCAAGTTTCGAGCCTGTTATTACATTTAGTGCAATTTCCTCTGAAGCCGATGGTACATCCGGACCAGCAGAATTCTCAATGTCAGCAACTAATTTCGAAAAATGGGTGGCAGAAAACCAAGTAAAAGAAAAATTTGAATCTGAGGCGGAACTTGAGCAAGAATTGGGAATTCCAAACTTCATCAAACCAGGTCAAACTTTCGAGTATATAGATCCTGCATCCACAGGCAGGACCTCCGAAGGAGAAGAGGAGCCGGAGTTGCCTACACAAACAGCCACAATTGAGAGCATTGAAAATGGAATAATTACTCTAGATCGTGAAGTATTACTAGACGGTCCAGTTGCAGGAACCACACACAGCATCCCAAGGCGCACAAGTAGTATGGATTTCGGCGATTTTGCTCGCTGGTATCGAAAATTTGTGGTTGTGCCTGATCTCGAGAGTCTATCTGAACTAGACAAGTTACTTGCTGAACATCACACCACACTTTTAAAAGAGATGGGTTGGCCAGAAGACCATGGAGCTCCAATAGAACTGGATGGAGGAAGATTCCCTCAGTATCTAATGTCAGCATATGAACCAGGTGCAGAGCCACCACTGTTTATGACAGTAAACGGCGTAACTAAAGATGGGCGAATTGAAACAGCGTCTGGAGATTTTCTCAACCCAAACGAGTTCTACAGAGTAGTAAAAGAACATGGGCTCACCAGACCCACAAAAGAGCAACTCAAAGAAATTCAACAGAAGGCCAATGCAACAAAGAACGAAGATCTTCATAATCAGCTCGCCGCGATCGCCGCAGCACCAACCACTCCAGAAGATTCTAAACAAACTATTGCAAATAACAAGGCAGATTCCCAAAATTCTGAAAAGGGCTTTTGGAACAGACTAAAGGATTTTTGGACGAATACCAAAGTCCTAAGCTTAATGGAAATCTATGAATTGTTTCTCAAAGCCCCGGCAGAAAGGGTGAAAGAATGGATGAAAGATCGATCCGAACGAAGAGTGGCTGACGTTGGAGAACGGTTTTATGATGGTTTTCCCACGATTGGTGGGTTGAACAAGCTAAAAAACAAATATGAAGGCGTCAGGAAAGGTAAATATGCGACTGATGTATCAGACAAGGAGAAGGAATATGAAGATAATAGTATAGATGATAAAGATGTACTAAAAGAGCTGTATGAGGCTCCAGATTTAGTAATCCTCAAAGCATGCCTTCAAAGGTTGTCCAAAAAAGGAAAAATGCGTTTGGAAGATGATCCAAAAATTCATGCAATTATAAACAAACTTCTTGGAGATTTCACTTATCCAGAAAAATACCACGATGTCTTTGGTCCAAACTGTCGTGTGATAGTAGGGGATGAAGGACAATTAGCCAAAAGAAAGGGATTAGACACCCTGGCACAATGCAAAATTATTTTTGACGCTGCTTGGGGATCAGGTACATATGACTCTTTACATGGAGAAAATGAAAGAGCGTATAAGGAGAAAAAGGAAAAGACAGCAGAAAACATGCACAAAGATTATGAGTATCGAGGAGGGATTGGCAACACTTTGCAGCAAATGCTAGATGAATGGGATCGAGGAATAGACGTAAATGAAGCAGAATTCGACGGATTGTTAACGAATGCCATTAAAAGAGTGGAGGTCCCACCAGCACAGGCTTTTTTATTACTGATTAGCGCATTCGCAGTGCGTAACCCAAAAACCGGACAGACCTTGTTAACCTACTCCAGACTAAATGCTTTCGTGCCTGAACTTCGCGATCATCAGATGTTTTTCTATTTTGCAGATAATCATCTACAATTCGACGATGACGGCAAGCCAATTATGAATCCAGACGGGACACAAGAGAAAGGGAAAGTAAGCATGGAGCAATTTCAGAAACTCTACAATAACGTTGTAAAACCTGACATGAACGCTAGTGGTAAGAGTGGGGCTAAAAAATATAAGGCAGGCAAACATACTACCAATTGGATGGAAAGAGACGTAATGACAGATAAAGTAGTTAAACTTAAAATGCTTGAGAATGCTGGTAACAGAGACACCAATGCTGACTATTTCACTTTTGTTGGACCGCTGGTTCGAGCAGAAAACTTAGACAGAATTCTATATAAAGCTGAGGGGTCGCTACAAAAGCCACACGTAGTTGCAAACATGTATGCGGGATACAACAGCCAGCTAAAGGTCAAAGCCAGTCTTCTGAGCAGGGCTTACGATAAAAATTTAAGAACTGAAGAATTTGCCGATATGGTCACTGGATTTATCCATTTCAATAGTATCCTCAAGAACAAGATTCTGAAAAATAGAAACTATATGCGTATGGATGATACGCAGCTTTCAAGACATCCCATGGCTGATAAAACAAGACCAGTAGGTGCTTTTTGTACAGAAACAGAGATCTTTGTGAAAGAGTTGACGTCAGGGATATTAAACATGCCAGGTGGAGACCCAAAGGTCGTGAATGGACTGAGGACTTTAGCAGCAGAAGTAGTTTTGAGCGATGCTCCCGTAATAAATGACGAGAACGAAGTGAAGTTTAGGGGCTATCTCAATGCACGTATTCACGAATTATCAAAAACTCATCCAACGGAATTGGCGACAATTGCGCAATCAGCTGCTAGTAAATTGGTAGGCATAAGTGGAGCACAGTTAACGCCATCAGAATTAGAAGATGCATCGGACGGAGGTATGTAGTAATTGGCATTAGGGGGCCCGCAATGTAGTTCGAAACTACGCGGGCCCCCCATTTTACCTGCCCTCACGCTTTCTTCGCGCGGAACTAAACAGAGGGGAGATTTCAATACGCAGAGGGGGCCTGTTATGAACCGGCCGTGCGACTTGAGCCAACAAAGCCTTCTCATACGGGCTTAGTCGCACTGTCCAGTTGTCAGATCCTCCCATTTTCTTCTCCCGAACCAGGGAGCGGCATTGCCACCAATCCAGAACGAAAAAACAAATCTCTGCCAGCACTGCCACAAACCAAGCTAAGTAGAGGGGAGTGTCAAACCCCCCTGCCCACCATTCCTCCATAATTCCCTCCCAGGCAAGTGAGTTCTGCACACAAAACCGCATCCACCATAGATTTACGACTTGTGCACAAGATGCACTTCCCCAAGCAGGCTAGTTTGCAAAGATCGATAAGGACGCAATCTACGCATAAAACCACAAAAAAACAAGGTCAGCTTCAAAAGTCTTTTGTCATCCCACCCCACCCCTCCGTCATCCCGCACTTGATGCGGGATCCATCCCTCCCTCTCTCTCTTCAACACATCCCCCAAAAACCTCCAAGCAAGCCCCCGGATCAAGTCCGGGGTGACATTAGGTGGTCCAGTATGACACGCTTGTTTTCAAAACTATACAACCTTCTTTTCATACTACTACAACCTTCTTTCCTTTATTTCATCCAATACTTGCTCAATTAACTTCTTCCTCGACAAGGATTTTTGATCTTTACTACCATAACGCCGGACAGAAAAATCCTCACCATCAACCTCCTTATCCCCAACAACTAACATATAAGGAACTTTCTTCATCTCCGCATTGCGAATACGCTTCCCCAAACTATCGCGCCCTTCTTCAACCTCGGTCCGTATGCCTACATTTATCAATTCTTCCTTCAACTTATGTGCAAAATCCCCATGAGAATCAGCCACAGGTAGTATTTGGACCTGAACCGGCGCTAACCAGGTTGGAAATGCACCAGCGAATTGCTCGATCAACATTCCCATAAACCTTTCCAATGAACCAGCAATTGCACGATGAATTACAACAGGTCTCTCTTTATCCCCATCCTCGTTCACATATTCCAATTCAAACCGCAGCGGTAAATTAAAATCACATTGAATAGTAGCCAACTGCCACTCCCGCCCTATACAATCCTTAAACATAAAGTCCAACTTAGGCCCATAAAAAGCAGCCTCACCTTCCACTCTCTTATAAGGCAATTTATTCAGTTTTGCCGCTTCATCCAAAGCAGTTTCGGCTGTTTCCCAGGCATCATCATCACCTAAATATTTTTCTTTATCTTCACCGCGAACAGACAAACTTACCCAATAATCGTTATCCATTCCCAAAGTTTTATAAAACTCCTGAATAATCCCGCAAACAGTGGTCACTTCTTGCTTTATTTGATCAATCCGGCAAAAAAGATGCCCATCGTCTTGAGTAATTGACCGAACACGTGTTAGTCCTCCCAATTGCCCAGACTTTTCATCACGATAAACCGTAGCAGGCTCAAAATATCGAATTGGCATATCCCTATATGAATACTGATTATCAGCAAAAATTTGCATATGATGTGGACAATTCATAGGCTTCATAATGAACTCCTCATCTTTTCCTTTGACTGTAAACAATTCATCACCAAATTTCGCAGCATGGCCCGACTTCACATACAAAGCCTCCTTAGCAATATGCGGAGTCCAAACCCGACTATACCCTTTTCCAGCATGCAATTCCCAAAGATACTCCTCCAATTCACGACGAATTATCGCCCCATTAGGCTGCAACAAAGGCAACCCAGCCCCAACCAACGGCGAAATTGTATATATTTTCAATTGAGGTCCCAATACTTTGTGATCGCGTTTTTTTGCCTCCTCCAACAGTCTCAAATACTCATTCAACTCACTCTTCTCCGCAAAACAAACCCCATAAATTCGCTGTAACATCTGACGTTTCTCATCCCCACGCCAATACGCCCCAGCAATTTTCTGTAATTTAAACGCTCCTGTTTTTCGCGTCGTTTCTGTATGCCCCCCACGGCAAAGATCCCAAAATTTCATCTCCCCATCCTTATTCCGATTTTCATAAAACGAAACCGTCGTTTCCCCTTTTTCCTTCAGATCTTTCACCAATTCCATTTTATACGGATCATCTTTCCCCTTCAAAAACTCAATAGCCTTATCAATCGGCTCTTCAATACGATGAAAAGTCTGCTTTTGCTTTGCAATATCTTTCATTTTAGCCTCAATCAAGGGAAGGTCTTCAGGAATTAATGTTCGAGGTAAATCGAAGTCATAATAAAAACCGTTCTCAATAGTAGGCCCGATAGCAAGCTTGGCTTCCGGGAACATGTCCAAAACGGCTTGCGCTAGCATATGCGCGCAACTGTGCCTCATGTGTTCAAGACGCTCCTCGTCAGTAGTGGCGGTGTCGACTGTCGCGGTTGAAGCTGTTTCTGTTGTAGTAGAGTTCTTTTTTGAATTATCTGCGAGCTTTGGATTTTTCTCAGCATCTTTTGACGACATCGAATTTATTGTTATGAAATAAGACTGGGTAAATATAACAAAAGTCTGAAAAAGTTGAAATGAATTCCCAGACAAAACCGGCGCAGCTTCGGTTTTGTCAATATACAATAGCTAAAGTCAACTAAGTGAAAACATACAACGCGAGAAGAACTCTGCAACCTCCCCCCCCTGTCATCCCGCACCTGATGCGGGATCCATCCCTTCCGCACCATCCCACACCCCTCCCACCCAATCTCCCCCCCTACTGCCATTATGTGAAATAAACATGAGCACACCACAATTCATATTCAGTTAACACTCGAGGCGGCCAAGAACCGCTAGTACAAGCCACGGCTATGCCACAACTTGACGAGCAAAATCCAGTTGAAAGGCTTGGTTTGAGGCTACAGTTTGATAAAATAATGAGTACAAAATATGAATAAACAAAGCACCTTTCATGAACAAATTTCAAAAATATTCCGACAAAGAACTATATTTAGAATGTAAAAAATGGGGGACAGCAGCATTGGAGGCCAGACGCAGATTTGCCGGCCTGTTGCCAGAGGTTTACAGAAGGGATCAGCTGACTCGGTCGATCGGCAAGTCTTGGCTTCGAAGAAAGGGGTATTCAGGGGCATTTGAGTTTGCAGCGCGGCTCGCAGGGATGAGTAGGGATCAGGTAAGCCGGATATTGCAGCTAGAGCGCAAGTTTGAGGCGTTGCCAAAACTACGTAATGAACTTGTAGAAGGCGAAGTAAGTGTAAATAAATTAGCGCGAATTGCTTCAGTTGCCACTATAGAGAATCAAGAAGTATTAATAGAAAAGGCAAAAATACTCTCACAAAGGGCTATTGAAATGCATGTCCGTGATATTAAAAGAATCGAAATATCCAGAACAAAACTTGAAAGCCAAAAGGGGTTAAGTAAGGGCGAAAAAACTGTGCACGTGCACGAAAACAACAAAGCGCAACAACAGAAGGAAGAAGTCAAAGATAATCTTAAGCTATTGCAAATTTTGTCTCCCAAGGTGAAGAAATTACTAATCAAACTATCAGAACAGGGGCATGATATTAATGAAATTTTATTAAAATTGCTGAACCAGAGAGAGGAAGATATCGAAGAAAATATGCAAAAAATAGGCGAACAAGTGCAAAAAGAGCAGAGCAGTAAAGAACTCATTGGTTTTCCAACTAATAGATATGTTCCTGTAGAAGTAAAAAGAATCATAGAAGAAAAATACGGCAAAACCTGCTCAAAAGAGGAATGTAACAGGCCAGCGGAACACCTGCATCATGAGAAGGAGTTCGCCAAATGGAAAAACCATGATCCGAGGATTTTACGACCACTTTGCAAAGCACATCATGAGTTGAGACACACGCAAAATCGGCGCAGCTTCGATTTTGCGCCTATAAAAATAGCTACTTCCTCTTCGGGAAAACGTCCCTCACAAAAAACACTCCAGCTCACCATGGCCAATGCAACCAAAAACACTCACAGCAAAAATTGCCAAATAAAATGGAAAAGAAACGTGGTTCCAAAAAATATCTAAGAGCATGCTGATTGAGCAAACTAGGGGGGAGCCGCCAGAGCTCAATGACGCTCGACCCCGGGGGGGGGGATCTGGGGAGCCGCCGGAAAATAATTGGCGCTCGAACCCCGAAGTGATTATCAGTGAGACATGGCGGTCAAAGCAGCCGCGAACTTATGAGTGCGGCATTTCGCTTCACTCAGCCGTACTGGGATTGCGGCAAATGAACTTGTGTCATCCCGCACTTGATGCGGGATCCATCCCTTCATTCCACCCCTTCCGCTCCACATTGCTGTCATCACACGTCCCCCCTCACCTCCCCATCAACAATCTCCACAAAATCCCCCCCC
>SWBW01009892.1_pt1 | contig 46234 bp, 41 predicted proteins | sample 4693041 | NCBI WGS metagenome assembly SWBW01 (sample SAMN10267271, study PRJNA491770) | bioreactor metagenome | isolation source: DHS bioreactor inoculated with marine methane seep sediment | place: Japan: Omine Ridge, Nankai Trough | collected 2006-05-06 | reverse complement strand
GTAGCGGCAAAGCTCAAACTACCGGGAGAAACGCCAATCGTCGGATTGGGTCCGACAGCGCCATAATTGATTTCAGCGGCTTTGGGATTGATATCGATGGCGGTATTAAAAAACAGGATGTCATTACCATTGATTGTCTTTATAAAAAAAGACGTGTTGGCGCCATTGATGAGGACTGAGGAAACCGTCCGAGTATCGTCGATATCGACCTTTAAGGTAATAACATCGTTAGGGCCGAACGAGTCATCAAATGTCCTGACCGCGGTCTGGGGAATCGGCAAACGGTAAAAATCAAATGTCGTTTTGCCCTCCGTTTCCTGATAATTATTTAAAACAAAGCGATCCCTCTGCAGGATGTACTTTATCACTGCATCGACCGGCGCTCCCCAAATATCCTTAGTGACGGCATATGCAATGGCATCATCGTCGTTACAGCTGTTATGAAGCACCAGATTAGCCCATTTTTCCTGCTGCACGGCCATATCTATGACCGTTTTCAAATCGCTGGGAGGGTACGGCGTATGTTCATGCGAGTTGAAGCTCTTCAGGTTGTGGAAATTACTAGGCGTCTGGTCTTCCAGTTCGTTAATGTTATAGCCCCTGGAAGCTAAAAAGTACTCAGAGGATATATCCTGTTCATAGACATCTGTAAAACCGCAGGGCCAGGCAAATGTCGTTATTTGAGAACATAGCGGCCCGCCTCCTATTAATCCGCAGATGGACTCGATGCTTGGAATCCATTCCTGATTCCGAAGATTCTCCTCGGACACTGGTGCGCAGATATGATTGACCGTGTGCGATCCCAGCTCCATGTTATTACTGTAAATTGTTGAAAATAGAACATTTTCAGGAGGCGCTGGCGACTGGTTGTCCAACCCCTGTATATAAAACCCGCCTTCCATGGAATTAGTCAGTTCCGTGTTGTAGCACGAAGTCTGACTATCGTCCGTGGAAGCGCTCAAAGCACTTCTGTAACCATCCTTCCATGGCGAGACGGAAACGGGTGTGCTTGGATTTACGATTAGATCGACCCCTACTTGTTGCGGGCTATTCCCGGCCGTTTCGGCGCTGACTGTCACGGTTGAGGAATAGACGCCAGGTGACAAACCTGATGCATTTACAGAAACGTCCATGGTACCCGGAGTGCTGCCATTCAACGGAGAGGCCGCTAACCACGGTGCCTCCGGCGTCGCATTCCAATCGAAATCCTCTAACCCGCGTGACAAAACATTGATGCTCTGTGAAGACGGATTCGCGGAACCGGCGGTTGTGTTAAAAACAATATCCCTGGGAAATAATGATAAGTCAGGGCCTGGAACTATGCCCGTTGTGATATGAACCGAAGCCAGATCGGCATTCGGAAAACCGAAAGGAGAAGCGCCGACAAAAATTGCCAGACGTGGATTCTTTAGCCGCTGAGCGATCCTGCCAAGCTCAGTCCAGGCACTTCCGCCGATTGAATATTCCCCGATAAAGCTATCGTTGCCCCGACTTAAACGAAGATAAAGATTACTGGTCGCGCTGGTTCCGGCCGCGCTGTCAACGACGCCGACGCCATCGGATTCGTAAACGAACTCAAAATGATTGCCGCCATTGTATATCCGGGTTACCTGTATGTAGTTGTCGTCATCTTGATAAAGCAACAACCCCGCTTGTTGATAGTTATCCGTAGGCGCGAATGACAAGTTGAGCGTGATACTCGTCCAGTCGGAAGGCAAATCGCGAAACAGCGTATTGCGGGAATTGTTCAGATTCGACCATAAGTCGCCAACATCCGCTGGTATCCGCAAGATCCCGGGATGTGAGGATTGATCATAGGAAACGACCGCACCTGTGGTTTGCTCGGTATTTCTCTCATCCCCGCTGCTTGTTTTCGCCGTAAAGTCCCAACCCGCCGTCAGTAAGCTTGCCCGATTGGGATAGACAAAATCATAGTGTTCATCAGCCAGGAGTTGTTGTTGAGTGCCAAGGATGAAGAACAATAAAATTACAAGAACCGTTTTATATAATGCCATCATGTCACCAGCCTCTAGGTTTTATATTTTCCATCAGTTGGCACTGATCCCTTCAATTATCGCCTGTTGCCATTCTTAATACGTCTGTATTCACCGTCGTCGGTTAAAGCATAACCAGCGGAAAACCTATTCAACGCGGCTAACCCGTTGGTTATATCCCGCCGCGAGCTCGGCTTTACATCCTCGCGCCAAGCTTCCTGCATCTCGTGCTTCCGCCACAACATTCCCAGTAACACTGCTGCTCCAACTAACGCTCAATTCGCAAGCTGTTTCTGAACAAATGCATGCGTATCATGGTTTTCTTCCGGCTCAGTCCCCGACTGGCTCGCCAGCATCTTGACCGCTTCACAAACCGCTTTGCATTGAGCCCGACTTAGCTCGGCAAACATCGGAAGGGAGAGGACTTCATCGGCCGCTTGTTCTGAATGGGGAAAATCCCCTCTTGCATAGCCCAGGTCGGCATGGGCCGGCAGCAAATGCACGGGAATGGGATAATGGATGCCTGTCTGAATGCCTTTGGCCAGCAATGCCTGTTGCCATTCATTACGCCGCCGGGTCCGGACCGCATAGATATGGTACACATGCCGGACATAAGGCATGACCTCTGGCGTCGGCACTCCGCTGTCAGACAACAGCTCGTTGTAATACCTGGCCGCCGCCCGCCTCGCTTCAGTCCATGTTTCCAGATGGCGCAGCTTGACTCTGAGGACAGCCCCTTGGATACCCTCCATGCGATAATTGTATCCCTTGAGCACATGCCGGTATTTCTGCTCTGCCCCCCAGTCGCGAAGCATGCGGATGGCGCGGGTATATTCGGTATTGTTAGTCACCACCATGCCGCCTTCACCGCAGGCACCCAGATTCTTGCCCGGGTAGAAACTGAAACAGCCCATATCTCCCAGAGTGCCTACTCTACGCCCTTTGTATTCGGCCCCATGAGCCTGGGCGGCATCTTCGATCACCACCAGACCATGCCGTCTAGCAACTTCCAGAATGGGGTCCATGTCGGCCGGCTGACCATACAGGTGTACGGGTACAATGGCTTTGGTCCTATCGGTGATAGCGCTTTCGATCGCCTTCGCATCAATCGTGAACGTTTGCGGGTCGATGTCAACAAACACGGCTTTAGCACCGGTATAGTCAATCGCCGCCACGGTTGCCACAAAGGTAAATGGAACCGTAATCACCTCATCCTGGGGACCAATTCCAGCCGCTAGCAGGGCAAGGTGCAGAGCGCTAGTCCCTGTATTCACGCCAATGCCATATTGGGCCTGGCAATAGGCGGCGAATTCTTCTTCAAACGCTGCCACCTCGCTTCCCAGGGTAAACTGGCAAGTTTCCAATACCCCCTGGATAGCGGCGTTGATTTCATCCTGGATTCCAGTGTATTGCGCTTTAAGATCGACAAACGGAATCATGCCACTATCCTCCCTTGGCACATGTGCATTCCGTTGATTTTGACGGCTCGGCCACTTTCGCTCATCGACCGGGTCGCTGCCTCAATCAACTGCACCACGCGCAGCCCCAGTGCTCCATCCGTTTGCGCGGTCTTGTCATGCTCGATACAGTCGACGAAATGTTCTCCCTCAACCCGCAAGGCCTCTGTGGAATCCAGCCATGGCGCCCACATGTCTCCGGTACGATAGCCAACCCGCATCGCATAAATCTGCCGGGGGTCGTCGGTAAAGCTAATGCCTTTGTCATAGACCTTGATCTTTTCACTTGGCTCCAGGTCATCATAAGTAATCATTTTCTTGCTGCCGCCGATGAGAATCTGGCGCACCTTAACCGGCGCCAGCCAGCTTACATTGCTATGCGCAATCATGCCGGAATCATAGAACAGTGAGACATATGCCAGATTCTCCGGTGTGCCGGGAAAGTGATTGGTCCCAGCGGCCGATACCGCCACCGGTTGCTCCCCCAGCAAGTAATCGAGGATAGAGAAGTCATGCACAGCCAAGTCGGAAATGACGCTCACATCGCGCTGGAACAAGCCAAGATTGACTCGGGTCGAGTCGTAGTAATAAATGCTGCCGAGATCCTCTTGCTTTATGATCTCCGCAATTTTACGTACCGCTCCCGTATAAATGAATGTATGGTCGACGATCAACACGCGCTTCCGTTTCTCGGCTTCCTCAGCCAGCTTGTGTGCCTGAGCAGATGTCTCAGTCATGGGCTTTTCCAGCCACAAATGCTTCCCGGCCTTGAGGACCGCCATTCCTAGTTCGAAATGTGTGCTGACTGGCGTTGCCACCGCGATGGCATCAATGGATATATCCTCAACCAGATCCTGGAAGCGCGTTGTCGTTTTCACGCCCGGATAACGTTTCTGAACAATCTCGAGTCTCTTCTGATCCAGATCCGCTACGCCGGCAACTGTCAGCCCCGGGGTTTCGGTGAAATTTCTGACCAAATTGGGTCCCCAGTAGCCATAGCCGATAATGCCTATTTTAATCATGATGACTCTCTTTCAGTTGAATGGAATTAATTGCATTACTTTCAAAATTGCTGAAAATCCAACCACTTTGCGCATCACATAATTCACCAGTATGAGAGCTACTCCCGCGGTTATCCGTATAAAAAACTCAGGTGCCGGTAACCCGCGACGCGGAATACCCAACACGGGAGGGGCCCACTCTAAGGAGATAATCCACAAATGGTCCCAAACATACGTTGTTCAGTGGCTCACCGCATCGGAAGAGCCCCAGTCATCAACTTCATCGATTACAAGGCGCTGCAAGAGTCTGGTTGCCCTTATTGATACGCTTACAGTAATGGTCAAAACTCCGCAGCAATGTCCTAGGCAACACTTGTCGCCGCCGCGCTCCCCCGAGCACGAGCATCTCCCACGACGCGGGCTGGTATGCCGGCGACGATTGCATGGTCGGGCACATCGCGGGTAACCACAGCTCCGGCACCAATCAAAGCCCCTTCGCCAATAGTGATGCCACAAAGAATGGTTGCGTTGCTGCCAATGGAAGCGCGTGCCTTGACATGAGTCCTGATAACCTGCCAATCAGCCTCTGTTTGCAAATCTCCTTCCGCATTAACGGCTTTCGGATAAATATCATTAGTGAACATAACACCATGGCCGACGAAGACCCCGTCCTCGATATCAACCCCTTCGCAAATAAACGTATGGCTGGATATTTTGCAACGGGCTCCTACCGAAACCCCCTTTTGTATCTCCACGAAAGTACCGATTCGGGTTCCCTCGCCAATAACGCAACCGTACAGATTTACGAGCTGAGGATGGAATATGACAACATCTTCACCTAAAACCACATTCTCTTTAATCATTCTGTTTCCTCTAAATTGAATAGGAGTTGTTCTATCCAGCAAATCATTCGTTGCCCAGACTCAGACTAACGATGATGCCCGGTACCGCTGCCGGCTTTCGCTGCTTAGGATTTGGTCTTAAATAATTTCCCTGTTTAAACATAGGATGCGCCGACGACAGGAGGCGCATCGTTCGCGAGCGATGCGCTTCACTGCGCCGCCTGGAGCACCTACTTTTGGTCAGCGCATCCTATGCAGGATTCCAGTTTCAGGAAGTCATTTTTAGCCAGATCCTGAGTGTTATTCGTCCTTAACTTGCCATTTTCAGGCTTACCGGAGGCGCCGAACCAGAAACCCAGGAAATGCAACTGTTTCCAGGCCCGAATATCGGGGATTCGGTCAATTAAGCAGGATCTGCTGGCTTTCGTTGCCTTACGCATCAAACAGCCCCCCGGCATCTTAAAACCTCCGTGACAGTTCTCAGTAAAATCTTTAAATCAAACAAGAGAGACCAGTTTTGAATATACCGAATATCTAGCCTTACAGCGTCATCCCATCCGGTCTTGCTCCGCCCTTCCACTTGCCAGAGCCCTGTGATCCCGGGCTTCATCTCTAATATTCGCCTGAGATGCCACGGTTGATATTTTTCCGCCTCATAAGGAAGAGGCGGCCTGGGACCAACCAGACTCATGTCCCCCTGTAATACATTGAAAAGCTGAGGCAGCTCATCAATACTGGTTTTTCGAATGAATCTCCCAACCCTGGTTGTCCTGGGATCAGATTTAATTTTGAATAACGGCTTTTCCTCATTCCCCTGATTAATTTTTACGTGATGGCCATCGATAAAGTCTTGAATATATTCACGATGTATCTGATCATCCATACCCTCATGCATGGATCGGAATTTATAGAATGTAAAAGGGATACCTTGTTTGCCCAATCGGATTTGCCTGAAAATAACGGGGCCCGGAGAAGTCGCTTTGATAGCGAATACGGTAATTAACATTACAGGCATTAAAGTAAATATACCGATGATCGAACCTATGATATCGACGCCTCTTTTGACCAGTAATTTCAGCTCTGAAGCCCTCCTTGAATCTTCCAACTCGAAAGGGTAAGCATCTGGCCGAATACAGCCGTTTTTTACGAGACTTTCAAATATTTGATCCGGATAAGTCGAAGTGGTGATAGAAAATTTTGGATAGTTATTTCCATTGATTAATTTTCCACAAATCACTTTGGCTCCGGTTTCATCAGTATCGGGGAGAAGTACACCGATGGTTTCTTGATTGACAAAGCCACAAATATCGGTATCCCGTGTTTTTGACCGAACATCGTGCAAAATCTCAATCATATCCGTTGATTCCTCACTTGCCTCTTTATTGAGAGTCAGCAATATAATTGATAATGCTGACCTGGACCGCTGAGCCCGAAGCTTCTCAAGACGTAACTGCTCAAGAAAACTGAAATCATAAAAAATTTTTCCGAAATCAGGCCGATAGTGATTTGAATTATGGGTGGGGTTGGAAAATGGCGTTGGCTTTAAAAGTAAATCTTCGCTTTTTTTCATTTTTATCCCAATGCTAACGTCTTAGCAACGTACATAAAATATTTTAAGCATCTTTTAAATCCTCATTGTTAATGAGTAACAACATAGCTCCATTGTTCAAGATACTCATCGAATAAAATACACATAGTGTCTTCAAAACCGGCAACAACTTTTTTGTTTCATCAATTTTTTCAAAATACATGCAATCGCGCTTAAAGCTGTTTTTTAAGCTTGATTCCTTAATCAATTTTTTAGCCGGCTAGCGTAATCTAAAGATCACACAGTTGTAATACGCAAATGATGTCGATGAACATCCATGCTTAATAATTTTGAGCATGTTACTGAGTGATTATTGTTCCTTTTTTTCACCCAAAATCACACTTGGTACAAATACCTAAGTAACATTACCAGGACTTACGCGCCTTAATCTGGCAGGTATTTTGCTGTAAAGGATTATCAGGAAGATATGAAAAACTTGTAATTCGGCGGATAACAACCGCACTACTAGGTGACCTGCTGATCAATGATCAGACTAAGAACTTATCCGTAAATAAATTGCTAAAAGGAATTTGTGTATGGAAGAATTACGATTTTTTAACGCGTAAAAAATCGTAATAGTTTGAAAAGATTAGCCAGTTGGAAAGTTTCCGATGATTTCTGGGCACGTGTAGAGCCGTTGATACCCAAGCCGCAGCGAGATCCCAGCAAAACCTATCAGCGCAAAGCCGGAGGCGGAAGAAAGCCGCAGGCACCCAGGAAAGTTTTTGAAGGGATCTTGTATGTGTTACGAACGGGTTGTCAATGGAAAGCCCTGCCGAAAAGTGAATTCGGGAGCAGCAGTTCGGTTCATCAGTATTTTCTTGACTGGGAGGCTGCCGGTTTATTTGAGCAGTTATGGCAAAAGGGTCTGCTGGAATACGATGAAATGGAAGGCATTGCCTGGGAATGGCAGAGCCTTGATGGGGCGATGGTGAAAGCGCCTTTGGCATTGGAATCTGTTGGCAGAAACCCGACGGATCGGGGGAAAAAAGGCAGCAAGCGCAGTCTTCTGACGGATCAGAAAGGTGTGCCGCTCTCTATCGTTATCAGCGGCGCCAATACCCATGATGTCAAACTGCTGGCGGCAACCTTGGATGGCATTATCATCGATCGTCCGGATGGCGAAGACAGTAAAAAACAACATCTTTGCCTGGATGCGGCTTATATCGGTGAACAGGCAAAACAGGATGTGCGGGATAGAAACTATATTCCCCATATTCGGCCTCGAGGTGAAGAGATTGAAGAAAAAGCCAAGAACCCTGAGTTCAAGCCGAAACGTTGGGTGGTTGAAGTCTGTCACTCCTGGTTCAATCGGTTCCGGAAAATATTGGTCCGCTATGAGAAAATGGATCGGAGTTATCTAGGGCTGTTGATGCTGGCTGCCGCTGTCATCGTTTTTCGTAAGATCAAACTACAAAACCAACCGAATATTATTTACGGATAAGCACTAAGTAATGAGCATGGAATAAATCCGCACCTACACCGGAAATGCATCCGTGCACTTGAGGAAGTTATTTTATGCCCATTCCTAAGATCTTGAAATCTTCCATTACAATGCAATCGACCGCTATCAGAATGTCAAATGTAAATGATCTGTTGAAACATATCCCGTGATGCAAGGGGCTAATAGCCAAGCCCAAAAACATCAAGACCGGCTTGTGTAGACTATTTTGCAACAAGAAATTGAATTCAAAAAAACCGAACAGAAACGTGCCTACACAAATAGATGTCTCTAGGGGGGCTGTTCGGGAATAGGGCTCGGTATTCAGGTCATATACAACCAGATTTTCAGCGACTTTGACTCGCTTAGGAACGCGAATGAAATAAGACCCGCAATTGAGGCAGGATTTCTGTTCCTGTTCAAGGCGCGCAAACAGGCGCATAGCCAGCTATGTAACTGTTTGCGCAACGCCGAAGAGGGACGGAAAGACAAGTCAGTTGCGGGAGTTATAAAATTCACGCTCCTTAGTTGAGCGATTGCTGGAATCACATTGGGAAATGGCCTGTAGTTATCTCGATTCCGTCGAGCCGAGGGGAAGGGGCTTCAGGTCATTTTCCCATCCCGCCTCCAGCATATGCATTCGCCTTAAATTGAAGGCCAAGGTCACCAGTTTCCACACACCCGCTACCTCCTCAGGTAATGTCGCTACACTAAAGAGAGCGTGAAAGTATTCAATTTAAAGGATTTAACCACACGAATGCAGGTGCAGATATTTGCTCCTCGGCAACAACTCCTGCGTTTTCCATTCGTCACATCCCTGGGGCTTAGCAATTCAGGAGCAGCGTAGCGGTGTACCGAGGACACGAACGCCTCCATGGAGGACTCGGTAGAATTATGTTTGGAACAGCAATCGAGAACATGAAGTCTTAAGCTATCGATTGACTTAATTTTCTTCTTGTCCTCCGTGGTGAATAAGGCTTTTTATGACGTTCCAATTCTTTCACAGCCTCGGCCCGCATTTCACACAGGAGAGTTAGGAACGAGTAACTTATCAGCTGTTTTCTTAAGGAAAATAAGCAAGCGGGGACAACTCGGAACAGGTCTTGATACCGACCTAATGACTTTATGAACCGGAAATTGATTGGAAAAAAGGCAAAAAAAAGGGCCTGCAGTTTGCAGGCCCTAATTTTACTTGGCTCCCCCGGACGGGCTCGAACCGCCGACCTAATGATTAACAGTCATCCGCTCTACCGACTGAGCTACAGGGGAATAAACTTTTTTAGAATCTTCAATGGCGCGCCCGGAGAGATTCGAACTCCCGACCGCTCGGTTCGTAGCCGAGTACTCTATCCAGCTGAGCTACGGGCGCCTTATTGATCCGATCATTATCCTTTGTTGATGATTCCTTGTCAACTTTATTTTTTAATAAAATAAAAATCAACCTTAACTATCGTGGCGGAGAGAGAGGGATTCGAACCCTCGATGGGCGATAAAACCCATACTCCCTTAGCAGGGGAGCGCCTTCAGCCTCTCGGCCATCTCTCCTAAAACTTTTACTCTTCTGAGTCGCTCAATCCTGTAGACTCAGCTTGTTCTTTTTTAATCCTTTCATAAATTTCTTCCCTATGAACAGAGACTTCTTTTGGTGCGTTAACACCGATGCGAACCTGATTTCCTTTGACTCCAAGAACAGTGACTGTAACTTCATCACCGATCATCAAAGTCTCTCCTACCCGACGAGTCAAGATAAGCATGGCTTCTCCCTATATCTATTTAAAAACCACTGTTCTTACACAGCATCCAACCAAGATGCACAATTATAGCAGCTTTTTCAGATAAATAAAGTTTAAGATTCTACTTCTTGATCTAACTTGAAAGCAGCATGTAGTGCTCTGACTGCCAGCTCCAGATATTTCTCATCAACAACAACGGAAATTTTAATTTCAGAAGTCGATATCATTCTAATGTTTATCCCTTCTTTTGCAAGCGTTTTAAACATAGTGCTGGCAATGCCCGCATGAGAACGCATGCCAACGCCCACAATTGAAATCTTTACAATACTGTCATCGCCAGTAACTTTTCTGGCACCAAGCTCTTCGCGTATGCCTTCCAATAACGTTTTCGCCCTGAGGTAATCATTGCGATGCACGGTAAAAGTAAAATCCGTCGTCGAATCATCGGCAATATTCTGGACGATCATGTCGATTTCGATATTGGCATCGGCAATCGGCCCAAGAATCTTAAACGCAACACCCGGCAAATCAGGTACCCCGGTAATGGTTAATTTTGCCTCGTCTCGATTAAATGCGATTCCGGAAATTAAAGCACTTTCCATTTGTGATTCCTCATAGGTAATGAGCGTACCCTTACCTTCTTTAAATGATGATAATACTCTTAAAGCAACATTATATTTGCCGGCAAACTCAACTGATCGGATTTGCAGCACTTTTGAACCCAAGCTGGCCATCTCCAGCATTTCTTCAAAAGTGATTTTGTCGAGCCTGCGGGCTTTCGGCTCTACCCTGGGATCAGTAGTGTAGACACCGTCCACGTCCGTATAAATATGACATTCATCGGCTTTTAAAGCCGCCGCTAAGGCAACTGCTGTCGTATCAGAACCACCACGTCCCAATGTCGTGATATTGTCGTGCTCATCAACACCTTGAAAACCGGCGACAACAATGACCTTTCCCGCGTTAAGGTGCATCCGTATGCGGGTATCATCTATATTGCGTATCCGGGCTTTAGTATGACTGCTGTCGGTCAGAATTTTTACCTGCCCTCCGGTATAAGAACACGCCGGACAGCCAATCTCGTGCAAAGCCATACTCAAAAGCGAAACGGTGACCTGCTCTCCTGTTGACAGCAGAACATCCATTTCTCTTTCAGTGGGCTGTTGTTGCATTTCCCTTGCCAAGGACACCAAACGATTGGTTTCGCCGCTCATCGCCGAAACGACGACGACAATCTGATCACCTAGATCATGCGCTTTTTTGACTTTTTCAGCGACTGCTTTAATTCGCTCGACAGAACCTACCGAAGTACCGCCGAATTTGTATACATATAATGCCATTCACTATAACCTTAATTTTCAAGCATTCATTTGCTCTTGCACCCAAGCCGGAACCTGAGCCAATGCCTCGGCCAAACGAGATGGATCATTGCCGCCGGCCTGGGCCATATCAGGTCTGCCGCCGCCCTTGCCACCGACTTTTGTCGCCACAAAATTAACCAGATCGCCAGCTTTTATACGTCCCATTTGATCTTTGGAGACGCCCGCGCATAGCATGACCTTGCCGTTATCGACGACCGCCAGCACGATTGCAGAGCTGCCTAATTTGTTTTTCAACTGATCCACCATGTCGCGCATGGATTTAGGGTCAACATCATCGAGTTTGACGGCTAAAACCTTGATACCGCCGACATCAATAGCCTGCGCACTGATCTCTCCACCTGTTGAACTCGCCAGTTTTGATTTCAAGCGTTCCAGCTGTTTCTCCAATGACTTGTTTTTTTCTATCAGTTGTTCGACCTTTTCGGGCGCCTTTTCGACTGAACTTTTTAAAAGCCCCGCAATACCGGTCAAGGCCTTGTCTCGACTTTCAATCCAGTCAATACAGGCATTTCCGGTTACCGCCTCAATACGTCTAACACCCGCCGCAATACCGGTTTCACTGATTATTTTAAAACAACCTATGTCGCCCGCCCTATCGACATGTGTGCCGCCGCAAAGCTCGGTTGAGAACTCGCCAATCGTAAGAACCCTGACTTCGTCACCGTATTTTTCGCCAAACAAAGCCATGGCTCCGGCATTCATAGCTTCATCTTTCGCCATGATTTGCGCGGAAACGGGATTGTTCAACCGGATCTGCTCATTGACCAGATGTTCAATAACGCTGATTTCATAGGCTGTCACTGGTTCAAAATGCGAGAAGTCAAATCGCAGACGCTCCGCGTTAACCAGGGATCCTTTCTGAGCCACATGATCACCTAAAACTCGTCTTAATGCCGCATGCAGTAAATGGGTAGCCGAATGATTCAGTTCAGTTGCCTTTCTATCGGCAGCACTGACACGCGCATCGCACACTTGCCCTTTGCTGAGAGTTCCCGCAGTGACCTTACCCTTATGTAAAAACAGATTACCGCCCTGCTTTTGCGTATCAGTCACTTCAAATACTGCGCCATCGGCTTCGATTCTGCCGCAATCGCCCACCTGCCCCCCGGATTCAGCATAGAAAGGCGTTTTATCCAGAACCACAATGCCTTCGTCACCTTCCTCCAGACTGTCAACCGGGAGGCCTTTTTGGTAAAGTCCAAGGATATGTACCTGATCATCGAGTTGTTTGTAACCGGTGAATTCGGTCTGCACATCCAGTTTGATATCCTGATCATAATCGGCCCCGAAACTGCTGGCGGATCGAGCTCTTTGCCGCTGCTCGGACATAGCCATTTCAAAACCGGCATGGTCGACGGAGAGATGGTTTTCACGAGCAAAATCAGCCGTCAAATCCACCGGAAAACCGTATGTATCATAAAGCTGGAATACCGTATCACCAGGAATTACCGAACCTTCCATTCTGGCCACACAAGCTTCGAGGATTTTCATGCCTTGTTCTAAAGTTTCAGCAAAGCGCTCTTCTTCTTTTTTCAGTACCCGTTCGACTTGCGCCTGCCCGTTTTTAAGTTCCGGATAAGCCTCGCCCATTGCCTCTACCAGTGGCGCGACTAATTTATAGAAGAACACATCACGAATACCCAGACGATAACCGTGGCGGATAGCCCGGCGAATGATCCGCCGCAGGACATACCCGCGCCCTTCGTTTGACGGCATGACACCATCGGCCACCAGGAAGGCGCAGGAACGGATATGATCGGCAATCACCCGCAATGAACTTTGCGTTAAATCATTGGTTCCGGCGATTTCAGCCGCGGCTCTCAGCAATTTCTGAAACAGATCGATCTCATAATTGCTGTGCACCCCTTGCATCACTGCTGAGATTCGCTCAAGCCCCATGCCTGTATCGACAGAAGGTTTGGGCAAGGGATGTAAATTTCCTTCACTGTCGCGATCATATTGCATGAACACCAGGTTCCAGATTTCGATATATCTGTCTCCATCCTCTTCCGGTGAACCCGGCGGACCGCCAGGAATGTCTTCGCCATGATCATAGAATATTTCGGTACATGGCCCGCAAGGACCGACATCGCCCATGGACCAAAAGTTATCCTTGGCACCGATTCTTGAAAACCGGCTCGGATCGATTCCGATATCCTGCAGCCATATTTTTTCAGCTTCGGAATCTTCCTCAAAAACGGTTACCCATAATTTCTGCGCTGGAATTCCCAACTCCTTCGTCAGAAATTCCCAGGCAAAATGGATTGCTTCTTTCTTGAAATAGTCGCCGAAGCTGAAATTGCCCAGCATTTCAAAAAACGTATGATGACGGGCCGTATAACCGACATTTTCCAAATCATTGTGCTTGCCGCCTGCTCTCACACAGCGCTGGCTAGTCACGGCCCGACTATAATCGCGCTGATCTCTGCCTAGAAATACATCCTTGAACTGCACCATGCCGGCATTCGTGAATAACAAGGTCGGGTCATTACCGGGCACTAGCGAACTTGAAGGCTGCACAGAGTGACCTCGTTCGCGAAAGAATTCCAGAAATGCGGAGCGCAATTCTGAACTAGTCATTTTTCTCATAGTAACTAAATGATTTAAAAACTAAAATTTATTCTTGTTAATATTCAAATGATCATATAAAGCACTGATCATTTCACCGGTAAAGCCGCGATGCAATAAAAATCGGCTGCGTCTTGCCCACTCATTTCGATCCAGGTTTTTCTTATGGTTATATTTTTTGCTGTAAACCTGCTCCAGCAGTTCCATCCAACTATCGCCGGACTCTCGTAAAACTTCCTCTAAATCAATTTCATCAATTCCATTTTGCCGAAGCTCATATTCAATGCGAACAGGTCCATAGCCTCTCTGCATACGATAGCGGGCATAGTTTGTGGCATAGCGTTGATCATTTTGCCAGCCTTGTCGCGCTAACTCATCAATAACAGCCAGTATGTCTGCCCTATCAAAACCTTTTCCCGTTAATTTAACGAGCAATTCTTTCCGGCTATGCTCTCTGCGAGTCAGTAATCGAAGACAGGTTTCCTTAATTGCTTTACAAGCGTCATTCACAACAGATTAAATCAACCGAGCGGCTAGTCGCCTTCATCCGCCAGAGAAGCTTCCTCAATGAGTTCTGGCTTCCGCCCAAACGCCTCGGCCCGTATTTTGCTTTCGATCTCTTTGGCTTTTTCAGGATGTTCCTTCAGGAAGGTTTTAGCGTTATCCTTGCCTTGGCCAATTTTTTCATCGCCATAGCTGTACCAGGACCCCGCCTTCTGGATGAAACCATAATTGACCCCCAAGTCGACCAGTTCGCCCAGGAACGACACACCCTCGTTATACAAAATCTCGAACTCAGCCTGTTTAAAAGGTGGAGCGACTTTATTTTTAACAACCTTTACGCGAGTTTCGTTTCCTATTACTTCTTCGCCTTTTTTAACCGAGCCGATACGTCGAATATCCAATCGCACCGAGGAATAAAACTTAAGTGCATTACCGCCGGTCGTTGTTTCGGGGCTGCCGAACATAACGCCGATTTTCATCCTGATCTGGTTAATAAAAATAACCAGCGTATTGGATCGCTTGATATTGGCTGTTAATTTTCTCAATGCCTGCGACATCAGGCGCGCCTGCAGTCCCATATGGGAGTCGCCCATATCGCCTTCGATTTCAGCCTTGGGCGTTAAGGCCGCGACCGAATCGACGACGACAACATCAACGGCACCGGAACGCACCAGCATGTCGGTAATTTCCAGGGCCTGCTCACCGGTGTCGGGTTGAGACACCAGGAGATCATCGACATTGACGCCGATTTTTTCGGCGTAACTGGGATCCAGTGCATGTTCGGCATCGACAAAAGCCGCTGTGCCACCGAGTTTTTGCATTTCAGCAATAACTTGCAGCGTCAAGGTGGTTTTGCCGGATGATTCAGGTCCATAAATTTCCACAATACGGCCGCGCGGTAAGCCTCCGCAGCCCAGCGCAATATCCAACCCCAGAGAACCGGTAGAAACCACTTCGATATCACGCGCGGCAGCTACATCGCCCATGCGCATGACAGATCCCTTACCGAACTGTTTTTCTATCTGCATCAGCGCTGCGCCCAGCGCCTTCTTCTTGTTCTCATCCATTGTTTATGCCCTGTATATTGAAAAGGAAGTATCGCTCAATCGAACTGTTTATTATCACATAGAGATATGTATTCGGATAGCCTTGATTTGCAAATCAACCTTACCTCTTTTGCGACCCTGATTTCTTAACTTCAATTAGACAACATGGCCCAAGCGAGTTCCGCCATGTTTTTCGAACCTCCACCCTGCCCCAACTGCGCCTTAACCTGGGCCAGGTTGCCACGCATCGTGTCGGCATAAGCCTTATCGGTTAAAATCCGGTTGATTTCCGCCGCCAGATTTTCCGAAGTCGCCTCATGCTGAATCAGCTCTCTCACAATACGTTTGCCAGCAATAATATTGGGTAATCCGATAAACGGTGTTTTCACAAGCCATCGCCCTAGAAAGTAAGTTACCAGGGAAAGTTTATAGGCTATTACCATAGGAATGGTTAACAAGGCAATTTCCAGCGTTGCCGTGCCCGATGTTGTCATGACCACATTGCAGCACTGAATCACATCATAAGGCTGATTTTTTACCGTGGTAATTTTAACCGGCGACTGGCGAAGATATTCTTCGAGCAATGCATCGCTGATTGAATCGGCCTGAGGCAGCAGAAACCGGGCTTCAGGAAAATCGATCTGAATCTTTCCGGCGGCTTCCAGCATGACCGGCAGCATGCGCTTGATCTCATTGGCACGACTCCCCGGCAATAAGCCAATCACTGTTTTTCTTTGCCCCAGGCCGAATCGCATTAGATCTTCTTCTTTTGAGTACTGGGCATGGACTTTATCGGCAGACGGATGTCCGACATAGCGGACCGGCACATTTTCGGCTTCATAATAAGCCGTCTCAAAGGGGAAGATGACCGCCATCATGTCAATGACTTGCCCGTATTTCTTAACCCGTCCTGGACGCCATGCCCACACTTGTGGACCGACGTAAAACAGCACCTTGATACCGTGCTGCTTGGCGTATCGTGCCAGCTTGAAGTTAAATTCCTTGTAATCGACGCAAACCAGCAGATCCGGTCGCTCATCCGAAAGTATCCGTTGCATGAGCTTCAGAGCGCGACGAATTTCACCATAATGCTTTATCACTTCGACAACACCGATCACAGAGATAGTCGATGAGTCATAACGAATATCAACGCCCGCCTGAGCCATTTTCGCGCCGCCCATGCCGATGCCATTGATATCCTGCTGATATTTACGCAATTCCAGGAACATATTGGCGGCGTGCTGATCGCCGGAAGACTCGCCGGCACTGAACATAACAGTGAATGGTTTGTTTTGTGACAAGAATGAACCTATCGAATAAATATATTAGAGACTACCAAACAAAAGGCCGACTAAAAGCCGGCCTTCATTGCTATTGCGTCAATCTTTATCGCTTGACCAATCCTGCAATCACTTAAGCGGTTAATACCTCACGGATAACGCTGACAATCTCTTTGATAGTCGCATCAGCCAGATAAGGGCAAATCGGCAACGAGAAACAGTTCGCCGCAACGGACTCGGTGACAGGCAGACTCAAATCCGCGCATTCCTCTTTAAATACATTTTGCTGATGCAACGGCACCGGGTAATACACTGCGCAACCTATTTGCTTATCCTGCAAGGCTTTTAACACCTCATCCCGACGATCGCACAACAAAGTATACTGATGATAAACGTGCTCGCCGAGCCCATCTTCAAAAGGAGTCGTCAACGGCAGACCAGCCATTAATTCGGAATAAAGATGTGCGGCATGACGACGCCCTTTATTGTACTGATCGATTCGTTTCAGTTTCGCTCTTAAAACCACCGCCTGCATATCGTCCAGACGACTGTTATAACCGATAACATCATGATAATACCGTATATCGGAACCATGATTGCGCAATCTTTTGATTTCGGCTGCGGTTTCGTCAGAGTTTGTCGTCACCAGACCACCATCCCCGAAAGCCCCTAAATTTTTACTCGGGAAAAAGCTGAAGCCAGACGCATGACCGATAGCGCCGGTTTGTTGTCCGTTGATGCTCGCGCCGAACGACTGGCAGCAATCTTCAATCAGCTTCAGGTCATGTTGATCGCACAACTGCTTGATTTTAGCCATATCAGCGGGCTGACCGAACAGATGCACCGGCATGACTGCCTTGGTTTTTGGCGTAATGGCTTTTTCAATCGCTTCCGGGGAGATATTGAAAGTCTTCGGATCGATATCGACAAAGACCGGCTTGGCGCCTACATACTTGATCGCCTCGGCCGTGGCAATAAAAGTGAAGGCAGTAGTGATGACTTCATCACCAGCACCAATGCCTTCGGCAAGCAGCGCCAAATGCAAGGCATCGGTGCCTGAAGCCACGCCGATGGCATGCTTGACGCCCAGATACTCGGCCGCTTCTTTTTCGAATGCCTGAACATTAGGCCCTAGAATAAACGAGCAGTTTGCTATTGTCTCAGCCAGCCCCTGCTCAATTTCATCTTTGATTTCAGCATATTGAGCCTTCAGGTTTACCATTGGTATCATATTTTATTGCCTTTAATTTATTCAGAAAATCTTATAGCGCAATGCAAAAAGACGACTATTTGTCGCCTAACAAACGCGTAATCTGTATCGCCGTTTCAAGCGCTCTTTTACCGGCTTCACCGGATACCAGAGGATTTTCTCCGGTATGAATACAATTGATAAAATGTTTAATTTCTTCCAGCAAGGCATCACCGCTTTCAAACACGGATTCTTCCGTTTCTATTTCGGGGATGCCCGGGAACATCTCCTTGCTGCCGGTACGGTGTTTGGTCAAAACACGGTTTTGGAAATCCACCGACACATAGGAACGAGGACGGAACATGCGCATTTTACGCTCCATCTTCATGCTGATGCGACTGGCGGTCACATTGGCTACACAGCCGTTTTTAAACATCAGCCTGGCATTGGCGATATCGGTGCCCTGAGTCAGCACCGGCGTGCCGCTGGCATCGATGCGCTCTACTTCTGAATCCACCAGTGCCAGAATGATGTCGATATCATGAATCATCAAATCCAGCACCACGCTGACGTCATTAGCGCGCGGATTGAAAGGCGACAGGCGATGAGACTCGATAAACAGCGGCTTTTCCTCGTTATCAAGACCTAATATGGCCGGGTTAAACCGTTCCAGATGCCCCACTTGCAGTATCAGATTTTTTGCCTTGGCAATAGCTATCAGTTCTTCAGCTTCCTCAACCGTTACGGTAATCGGTTTCTCAACCAGCACATGCGCGCCATGTTCAAGAAAATCCTTTGAAACTTTGTGATGCAGGGTTGTCGGCACGACAATACTGACCGCATCGACTTCGCCAAGCAGGGGTTTATAATCGGTCAATGCCTGGGCGCCGTATTGCCCTGCGATTTCTTTGGCTGTCGCCTCATTGATGTCGACAACGGCAACCAGCTCACAATCCGGCAGTGACGCATATTTCTGTGCGTGAAATTTCCCTAGATAGCCTGTGCCAATAACAGCGCATTTTATTTTTTTCATGTAATTACTTTATTAATTTAGTTCAACTTACAACCCGACAAGAAGCCTTAGGAACGGAATGAAATAAGACCCGCGATTGAGGCAGGATTTCTGTTCCTGTTCAATGACTGCATGGATGGGGTGAATGCAGAGAAATGACGGGATCATTTCCTGTCCATGCAGTCGTACTCACGCCCCTTACCTACATCCCTGTAGGCAACGCAGGGGATGGACGGAAAGACAAGTCAGTTGCGGGCGTTATAAAATTCACGTTTCTTCAATAGTGACAAAGACCTCGCGGTGTTATCTACCCTGCTACGGGATAAAACCGCATATTGTAAACCATCAGTCTGTATTCAGAAAATTTTGCAGACATCCTGCTGGTAAAAAGCCGTGTCCTTTTTATTTTATTGAAACCCCGGTCAAGTCAATCCGCCCGTCGCGGTCTGCCTATGTAGTATCCCTGCGCATAATCAATGCCGAACTCCTTAAGAATAGTCAAAATAGCTTCATTTTCGATAAACTCCGCCACTATTTTTTTGCCAAATGCATGCGCGACTCCGGCCAAAGCCTTGACGAATATCTTGTCGTCCTCACGCTTATCGATCTGCCTGATAAATGAGCCATCAATCTTGACGTAATCAACAGGAAAATGCCTCAGGTAATAAAATGAAGAAAAATTGCCTCCGAAATCATCCAAGGCAAACACACAACCCAGCGCTTTAATCCGGTCAATCAATATCTTCGCTGCCGCGAAATTGGAAACCGCCGCTGTTTCAGTAATTTCGAAAATAATCTTTGCAGGATCAACTTCCGGCATATTGATGAGTTGGGAAACATCCTCAAAAAGCGTCGGATCATTGAATGAATGTCCGGATAAATTAACTGTCAATTTATAATCCTGGCCCTGGCGTTCGTATTCGATATGCTTTTTTACGACTTTTTTCAGCATTAACCGGTCGATTTGCCCGCTCAAACCCAACTCTTCCGCATGACCGATAAAATCCGCCGGCATAATCAATTGTTCATCATCCAACTGTAGCCGAATCAAGCATTCAAAGTGACTTATTGCATTCGTCTTGATATTAAGAATGGGCTGGTAAAACAGCACAAACTTATCATTGGCTATGGCATCCTCGAGAGTCGCTTGCCAATACAGCATCCGGTTTAATTTAACCTGATAATCAAAATCGGGAGAAAACACATGGTATTGCCCTCCGCCCATTGCTTTTGCCTGACACATGGCAAAATTCGCATTGGCCAACAATTCATTGGGGGCCATTCCGTGCTGAGGGAAAAAGGCAATACCCAAACTGGCACTGACTTGATACTTTTTCTCAGCAAACCCGACATCCAGGGCCATAAGCACTTCATTAATTTTTTTAGCGATACATTCAATACCTTCTAAGTCTGCATGAGGCATAACGACCGCGAATTCGTTATCGCCCACTCGAGACAATAAATCAGTTGAGCGTAGGGTATTTTTAAGCGCACTGGCAATGCGCACAAGCAACTGATCCGCACCTTCTTGGCCGCCGCAATCATTAATGGCCTTATAGTGATCCAGATCCATGTAAACCAGGGCAACCTGATAATCATAGCGCTGGGCTGAAGCCAGGGCCAGAGCTAGCTCTTCCTGAAATTTTCGGCTATTGCTCAAGCCGGTCAAATAATCATAAACGGGCATTCTGAAACTTTTTTCTTCAGCAATTTTGCAGGCACTGATATCCACACCTAAAGTCAGAATCACTGCTTCGTTTGTATTGCCAACGGATTTCAAAAGCGTATGCAACCAGGAAACATTCAGCAGTTTACCTGATTCGGTCAATAAAAGTCCGTCCACCTGAAACCTGCCGGAACGCAAATCCCCTGCTCTTAACCGACTTAATTTATCCAGATGTTCCTTGTCCGACTCCGGCAGGAAGGCATCAAACACTTTACCGATTATGGATCGACTATCCGACTCAAATTCATCGACACCAGCCTGGTTGATCGTCAAAATCATGCCGTTCAGTTTTTGAGTGATGATAATAATAGGCGCTACATCAACTAATTGCCGGACAAAGTCTCTCTCTTTTCCCAAGGCCTGGCTTTTTTCCAACAACTTAAGCGTATTGCTGCGCACCTCCAGCTCCAGATGCTCCAACTGGTCCGACAAGGTTAAAGCCGTATGATTTAATTTATCCAACTCATCATAGCCAAAATTGGAGAAAGCTTTAATGGTCACCTGTTTTTTAAATTGCTCGTATTGATTTTGTGACAATAGAGGCAATGCCTGCGAAAGCTGAGTGACACGGCGTAATGAAAAATGCAGAACCACTATCAGCAGCATAAGTGAAGCCAGAAAACTGATGACGCCTTGAAACCAGACTTGCTTCAAATCCTCGTTAAAACCGGTAAAATCGGCGGTAATATCGTCCACAAACAGAAAAAAAGGCGGCCCTGCCGCTTCTTGATGAACCGGGAAAACCCTAACCTCAAAAACAGCGTCATTCAAGCTGATTGTTTTACTGTGTTCCAATAACTCATCAATCGTAAAATGCCTGGAAATGTAATCAAATACAGGGCCATTTTTTTCAGGTAATGTCATTCCGGAGAGCTTATAAGGCCATTGATGCTGCTCTGTCGCTTCATCCATGATTAAAAGCCCGATATCCGAACGTGTTGCCCGTTTATATTTGATAATGACATCGGCAAACGATCGAATCACACTGAAAGCTCCGGATGTTTCCGAATTTCCCATGACCGGCGTGACAGTCTGCTGAAAACATTTGTGGGGACAAAAAACCTGATGTTCCGGCGCCTCATTGCGTAGCACCTTCTTGACAATTGAATTCAAGGAAACCAACTGGCTACCCCAGGACTTTATCGGCTGGGCTTGATTATCAAAATAAGTGACGTTTTCCATGTCCCAACTGAATTGCCATTTCGATAACGTCTCATCCAATACTGACAATACCTGATATCGAGGCTTGTCCTGTGACGAAAGCACATCAATTAGCGATAACAGCTCGCCAAACTGTTCTAGAACCAAAAATGAGTCTTCAGTCAATGCCTTGGCTATATTAATATGACTGCTCTGAATTTTTTTCCGGTCGAGCTCGAAATTATCTATAGCTTCCAGATAGGAAAAATAGGAGAAAACACTGTGCAAGATCAGGAAGACACTACCGAATAGAATAGCTAATTTCCATCTCAGACTAAAAAAAATTCCTTTAATATGCATGTGCTTAATTAAAACCTAAACGATAATTGCAATCCATACAGATCCCAGTCCTGAACGGTAAGGCTCCTGATGGAATTGTCCGCCTGGGGTATCCAGGCCGTACCATGGATTCGATGGTATTCAGCCCTTAACATCCAGGATGTCGTCATGTCCCAACGCAGGCCAAACATCCAGTCCTTGGCATAAGCGGCATGATTCGGCAACCCGAGTGAAACGGCTCTCTGCCCGCCCCTGTCATTTTTATTATTATAGAGAACATCATAGCGAATATTCGCCCGCAACTGCTCCAAAATCTGGTAGCCCCCCTGAATGTACCAGCTTTCCGTTACCGATTTGAAATCTGGAAAAGAAGTTCCGAAATTACTGACACTATTCCATCGATAATCATATTCGCCTGTTAATGAAAATTTTTCGCCGTTATATTGGGCGGAAAACACCAATGGCCGAATATGAGCCTCACCGCTTGAAAACGTATCGCCCGCCACAGGTCGATATTCAAGCTCAAGATCCACATAGCTCACGGCAAAAACATATTCTCCGCCATTAATTTCATAATTAAGCTGCGCGGCAATAGCAGGCTGCGCCTGAAACTCGCCTTTGGCATCAGGACCGAGTACGGTTGACCGTATTTCTCTATTATTTCCTAGCGGGACGCCGACATTAAACTTGAAGGAAAAATCGCCATAATGCGTGCGTTGCTCGGCATAAAGTGAACCGCCATCCGCGGAAATCAGCAACGAGCGTGAACGATTGAAATAGATTCCTTGAGGTAATAGTATAGTCGGGTGCGTAAAAGATACATCCCTGGTTTCATTATATAGGCCATACGGCGTTTTAACCCGGCCGGCACGGAGACCGATCCGGCCGCTTGCATAATTCCATAATGTCAGATCAGCCAAGCCATAATCGAGTTTTACACTGCCACGATCAACATCTCCATCACGCCGATATAAGCCTTGAGCCGTAAATCTTAATCTATCGAGCGGCTGATAGGAGACATTCAAACCTATTTCAGTCAATCCGGGAGTAATGCCGTCGTCGCTTTGCCCAAAAATATTATTATCGGAAGAATGAAAAAAACCTTGTGTCAAAAAACCATGAAACTTGAGTTCATCAGGTACAATACCGGCTTGCGCGATACCGGACAGACAGAACAGGCTCAACAGTAAAATTCCGTTATTGGTATTCAAATAAGCGTATTTTTTCATTGTCCGTTCTGCTATTTAAATACCCGATGGCATAGGGCGTATTGGCTATTTTATCAATCATTTCCTGTTCAGAATCCAGCTGAACGGGTATCGCCCCAGTCCCAGAGTAAAGCATTCTGTCCCATATTCTTCTGAGCTGGTGTGGAAACATATTGAGATTGTTTTTAACAAAATCCTTATGAAGAAAGTCATCATCGGATAAAGTAAAAACTTTGATTCGCTCGCCGTTAGGCCAGAATTGCTGCCGCATCATGAATACAGCCCGAACTTCCGCCAGCGTATACTGCTTCGAAGGCACGGTTTGATTGACGACTATCTCCGCCGCATTGACAGAAGAAAGACTCATGATAGCGATGATAATGCCGACTCTTAAGGAACTAGCCAGTTTTTCATGAACAAACTGCTGCAACGTAAAAGTTTCCATTAATTTTTATCTAACGGCATGAGTCTTTATAGACGAGTTTATTAATACTGATTCAGGTCTGGGGCTATATGTTCTCCTTTAACACCCAAACAATTGGTCCATTTGCTTAAAGCCTAATGCCACCCTCCGTATTGTTTGGTGGGATCGCCTTTAAATCCGGCCGTTGTACCTTTGCCGCTAGCCGTTTTGCTTTGTGAAATTGCATTTATGGCCGCCCTGGCCATATTTTCTTTTGTCACGCCGCCGAGATCTCGTGCCGAACGCACCACCAATGTAGACATAGGCGTAATATCCTGTTTCACTGCCGAAGGATCGATAACAACCGCTTCCAGCAATTCATCATGGCCGGTGATTTCCAGGAAGACCGGATAGGCGGTATTGGCCGGAATGTTCACCGAATATTGGGAGTCGCCATTAAGCACTACCGAAGTCACCGGTATGCCATTTTTATCTTTAACCGCGACCTCACCGCTGATTACTGGCCCATCCCTGTCCGAGACGACACCTTCAATATGGGAATAGGCTTGTGCCGCCGAACCCTTATCATTTGACGAATCGCTGCAACCGCCCAAAAGTAAAGGCACGGCGACAATGACAGCTTGAAACATGTTTTTCATTATTTACCCTCTAAATTTTACCCAATGCAAACGGTTGGCGTTAGAGACCACTGTCACGGATGACATGGCCATTGCCGCACCAGCTATCATAGGATTCAATAAAATTCCAAATACGGGATACAACAACCCCGCCGCGACCGGAATACTGATCGTATTGTAGAAAAAAGCCCCGAGCAGATTCTGTTTTATATTGACCAGAGTCGCTTTGGACAATTCGATGGCCTCAGGAATTTTTAATAACGACCCTTGCAGAATGACGACATCAGCGCTTTCAATAGCAACGTCGGTGCCGGTACCGATAGCCAACCCGACATCGGCCTGAGCCAATGCCGGCGCGTCATTGATGCCGTCACCTACCATGCCGACAATTTCCCCTTGCTGCTGCAGTTCCTTCACGACAGCTGCCTTATCTTGCGGCAGCACTTGCGCCCTGACTTCAGAAATACCCGCCTGGCGGGCGATAGCCTGCGCCGTAATTTCATTATCGCCAGTTACCATTAGCAGGCGAACGCCCTGGCTTTTCAATAACTGCACGGCCTCCGCCGAATCTTTTTTAATCGGATCCGACACGGCGATAATGCCGGCGACTTTATGATCCACTGCCAACAGCATCGGTGTTTGGCCCTGGGCTGAAAGCTTTTGCAATTTGCTGTTATATCGCGAATATTTGACGCCTTTTTTATCCATCAGCGCCTGATTGCCGAACAACACGGACTGTTCGTTGATTTGCGCCGTTACGCCATGCCCCGTAACCGCTTCAAATTTTTTGACTTTTTCCAGCCTGATGCCCCGGTCTTCCGCCGCCGACAAAATGGCCGCCGCTAACGGATGCTCCGAGCCGGCTTCAATACTCGCGGCCCATTGCAGAACAGCCTCATCGCTATAATCACCGATGGCTTCGATAGCCGAAACGACAGGTCTGCCCTCGGTTACCGTCCCGGTTTTGTCAAGTATCATACAAGTCAGCTTACCTGCCGTCTGTAGCGCCTCACCATTGCGGATCAAAATCCCTGACTGGGCGGCCCGGCCGACCGCGACCATGACTGAGATAGGCGTCGCCAGGCCGAGCGCGCAAGGACAGGCGATAACCAATACCGTCATGGAAGTCACAAAAGCATAGCCTAATGCTGGTTCCGGCCCCCAGGTATACCAAATCAGGAATGTCAGCACCGAAAGCGTGACCACTGCCGGTACAAAAACGGCTGCAATTTTATCAGCCAACCGGGCGATTTCAGGTTTACTGCTTTGTGCCTGGCGCACGCTTTTAATGATTTGCGCCAATGCGGTATCGCGGCCGATACGCGTCGCTTTGAACAGAAAACTGCCGGTCTGGTTTATCGTGCCGCCGACCACTTCTGATCCTACCGTTTTTTCTACCGGCAGCGGCTCGCCCGTCAGCATGGACTCATCAATAGTGGAATGCCCTTCCAGCAGCACGCCGTCCACAGCGATTTTTTCACCGGGCCTCACTCTCAACGTTTCGCCCAAGCCTACCAGTTCAATCGGAATATCCATTTCCACCCCGTCTCTAAGCACGCGCGCCGTGCGTGGCTGCAAACCGATCAGCTGGCGAATCGCTCCGGAAGTTTTGCCTCTGGCCCGCATTTCCAACGCTGAGCCGAGATTAATAAATGCCAGGATGATCACGGCGGCCTCAAAATAGGCATGCCGGGCCAGGGAAGGCAGCGTGTCGGAATAGTCAATGACTATCGTGGAATAAAGCCATGCAGAGCCCGTGCCCAGAGCAATCAGGGTATCCATATTGGCCTGACCTAAACGTAGCGATTTGATCGCGCCGCTGAAAAAATGCCCGCCTGAATAAAACAGGATGCAGAAGGTGATCAGCGCGATTTCCGGCCAGAACCATTGCCCTGCCGCCGAATCGATTTCAGGCAACCACCCGAGATGATCGCCAAGCATCAGCGGCACGCCAAGCATCGCGGCCGCGGATGCTTTTTTCATCAGGTTTCGGTAACGTTGCAGCTCCAGCTCTTCCTGTTCGGTTACATCTTCGAGCCCTTCCATCACGGCTGCGTCATAACCGGCCTCCTTAACGGCCTGCGTTAACACCTCGGGATCGGCGTGTCCTTTTACCATCGCTGAATGATCGGCAAAATTGACACTGACCGAAGTTACGCCTTCTACCGCGGACAAGGCACTCTCAACAGCACTTACGCAACCCGCGCAACGCATGCCCAAAATAGATAACCGCAACTCTTCCGCCGCCGTATCAGAAATTTCTTGTGCATTCATAAATTATCCGGTCTGACTAACAATATTAGATACCTTACAGCCAATAAAATATCACTCTACAGTAAAGCCCGCTTCCGTAATGGCCTCTGTAATCGCATCCAGATCCGTTTTTCCAGCATCATATTCAACGCTCACCTCATTATCCTTGGCCGATGCTTTAACTGACACGACACCTTCGATAGTATTCAGTTTATTCGTTACATTCGATTCACAACCGCCACATTTCATGCCGGTAACGGTTAATGTTACAGATTCAGTCATTTCTCTCTCCTTTTAACCAGTACGTTAGTCTTTATATCATACTCGACCGATCGCCAATAATCATGATATAAATTGACATTTCATCATACAAACATCTGGTTTGTCCCGCCTACCCGGATGTTTGTTGCTAACCGGAAATTTCTGTTACTTCCGCTAAAATATAAAGATTCAGTCACAACAATAGCCAACCGGTCTCACTTTGCTTCAGACAATGGATTTTGTATTCACACCCTCCGAAATTTAATACCCACCTAAATACAATGGCAGACTTTATTATCGGACGGCAGCAGATTCTTGACAAAAAGCTGAACATTTACGCCTATGAAATTCTTTTTCGCGGCCAGGATTTCGATTTAAGACGGGAAGACGGCGCCACGCAGGCCACCAATCAAGTTATTACCGACTCCATTCTGGAACTTGGCCTCAACCAGATCGTCGGTCCTCATAAGGCGTTTATTAACTTCACCACACAGAACATTCTGGAAAAAACGCCCATGAATCTTCCCAAGGACCGGATAGTAGTCGAAGTTTTAGAGAATGTGTCCGTCGATTCAAGAATCATCAGCAACCTGAAAGAACTGACCCAGCAGGGCTATACTATCGCCCTGGATGATTTTGTGTTTTCCGAGAAATGGAAGCCTTTGATAGAGTTTGCCGACATCATCAAATTGGATATTCTGGACCTGGGCGAAAACAAAACCCGGACTACCATTGAACAACTTAAACCTTATAACGTGAAACTTCTCGCTGAAAAAGTAGAAACCCATGATGAATATCTATACCTGCGTGAAATGGGATTCGATTATTTTCAAGGCTACTTCTTCCAAAAGCCCAATATCATCGCGGGCAAACGCCTGGGCGTCAATCAGGCCGCCGCTATCCGGTTGCTGACGGTCATTAACGATCCCGAGGTTGAATTTGAACAACTCACCCTGATCATCTCCCAGGATGCCGTGCTCAGCTACAAGCTGCTGCATTACATCAATTCCGCTTTCTTCTCGGTGCCGAATAAAATCAAATCCATCCGCCACGCGATATCTTATCTGGGCTTGAAGGAAATCAAACGCTGGTCGAATATATTGACGTTGGCTTCACTATCGAACAAACCGGTGGCGATGCTGCAGAACGCATTGATCCGCGCCAAAATGTGCGAGCGGCTAGGCGATCTGATTGGCGAACAATCCGAGCATTTTTTCCTGGTCGGCATCTTGTCCAGCCTGGACAGCATCCTGGATATCCCCCTGGAAGACGCACTTGCCCAACTACCCTTGACCGACGACATGACTTCAGCCATATTGGCCGGCGAGGGACCGGCCGGAGAAGCCCTGCGGTGCGTCATCAATTATAACTATTGGAATATTTCAGCCGTGGCGTTTCAGGACCTGGACCAGAAAATCATAGGCGAAGCCTACATCCAAAGCATCAACTGGGCAAAAGATGTACTGAGCGAGGTTATATTGATATAAACTGCCCGACTCCACACCTGTAAATAAATCTATGCAATTAAACACGATTACCAACCAAACTATTGCACTCGCCGGTATTGCCCAGGCGGCGGCGCTGGTTCAACAACTGGCAACAACCGGTACGGCCGATGCCGACGCCATGGAAGCCAGCATTGCCAGTATTTTAAAAATCGATTCCGACAGCGTGACCGATATCTATGGCGGCTTGTCCGGCCTGAAACTAGGGCTTGAACAGCTCCATGAGCAAATGACCGGTTATAAAATTGTCAATCCTGAGCAGGCGCGTTATTCCGCGTCCCTGGTTTTTCTGGAGAAACAGCTGTCCGGTCGCAAGGATATGCTCAAAACCATACGAAACGGCGTGGAAAAAGCCAAGCTCCAAAGTGAGCATTTCGGCCCGATGCATGAAAATGTACTGGCTAACCTCGGCGAAATATACCACAGCACGATCAGCACCCTGCAACCGAGGATTATGGTCAATGGCGAGCCGGGCTACCTGTCCCGACCCGATATCGTCAATAAAATACGCGCATTGTTGCTGGCCGGCATTCGCTCGGCCATTTTATGGAAACAGTGCGGCGGTACCCGCTGGAAGTTCCTGTTTTTCAGGAAAAAGATTCAAGTCGAATTGGAAAACCTGCTGAAACAAATCTAAAGCGTTAACATGACAACTCTTATAGAAGCCGAGCATCTGCATCGCTATTACGGCAAACATTGTGCGGTACATGACGTCAGCTTTACCTTGGAAAAAGGCGAGGTACTGGGCTTTCTCGGACCCAATGGCGCCGGTAAAACGACAACCATGCAGATGCTTTGCGGCAATCTGGCGCCCAGTGCCGGTCAGATTAAAATCAACGGCTTTGATCTGCTCGACCGGCCCAAAGCAGCCAAACGGAGCCTGGGCTATTTACCCGACACGCCGCCGCTATACCGCGACTTAAGCGTGCAGGAGTTTTTGCATTATTGCGCGCAACTGCACGGCATCCCCCGAAGTTCGATAAAGCCGGCCATCGCCAAGGCTAAAGAGCGCTGCGGTCTCAATGACGTCGCCGACCGGCTGATCACCAATCTGTCCAAAGGCTTCCAGCAGCGCGTCGGCATTGCCCAGGCCATCCTGCACAACCCGGATGTCATCATACTGGATGAGCCGACCGTGGGCCTCGACCCTATTCAAATCCGTGAAATCCGCACGCTGATCCGCGAACTGGGCCAGGATCACGGTGTTATCCTGTCCACGCATATTCTGACCGAAGTCCAGGAATCCTGTTCGCATGTACAAATCATCCATCAGGGGCGACTGATCCTGAAAGAAACCATTGCCGGCCTTAACCGGCAAATGAATACCGGCACGTTGCGGGCCAGTACGCGCCTCCCGCCTGATCTGGACGCGCTGATGTCGCTGCCTGGCGTGACCTCCATCGAAACCGTGACCGAACGCCAGATCAGAATTCATCACAGCACGAACGACCACACGGCCGAGCGAATTGCCGAGACCATTGTAGCTTCAGGATGGGGTCTGCAGGAACTGACACCGATCAAACGATCGATGGAAGATATTTTTATTACCCTGACCCAAGAACCGAAACAGATCGACTTATGATTCTAGCTATTGCCGCGCGTGAGTTTAAAACCCTGTTTTCATCGCCGATGGCCTGGACGATATTGGCGATTCTGCAATTCATCCTCGCCTTTTTATTCTTATCGCAAGTCGAAACCTTTACCATGCTCCAGCCCAAACTGGCTGCTATCGAAGGCGCGCCGGGGCTGACCGATATCATCGTCACGCCCTTGTTCGGAAACGCGGCCATTATCCTGTTGCTGGTAACCCCGCTGTTGACCATGCGCTTGATTTGTGAGGAACGAAGAAACAAAACCTTGTCATTGCTGCTTTCGGCACCTGTTTCCAACAGCGACATCATTATCGGCAAGTATCTGGGCACGCTCGGCTTATTGCTGCTGATAATCCTGCTGACCGCGCTGATGCCGTTATCCCTGCTTGCGGGCGGCGAGCTGGATTTCGGCAAACTGTTCGCCAACATACTGGCGTTACTGCTGCTGGTTTCCGCTTTCGCCGCGACCGGCCTGTTTGTATCCTGCCTGGCCGGTCATCCGACCGTTGCCGCCCTGGGTACGTTCGGCCTGTTACTGGTGCTGTGGGTTCTGGACTGGACAATGGGCATGGATGACCAACGTAGCGAGTTGTTTGAATACCTGTCCCTGTTAAGGCATTTCCAGAATATTCAAACCGGCCTGGTCAGCAGCCTCGATATCAGCTATTTTCTGCTGTTTATCAGCACTTTTATCCTGCTCAGCATACGCAGACTCGATAACGACCGGTTGCAAAGATGAAGATATCCCGACGCATACATCAGCGGATACGCGTGAAAAACCTGCTGCTGACCTTGATGTTGCTGGCCGCCATCGGTGGACTGGCCTGGTTAAGCACCCGCTACACCCTGGAAACCGACATAACCGCCAATGCCGGTAACACGCTGTCTCCGGCTTCGGTAAAGCTGCTTGCGTCCATGCCGGACAAACTCGCCATCACGGTTTACATGAAAGCAGATCAGCCGATTCGCAGCCAGATCGCGCAACTGGTCGACCGTTACAAACGACATAAACCCGACCTGAGCCTCACTTTCATAGATCCCGATACGCAACCGGAAAAGACGCGCGAGCTGAATATCGGCCCAGCCGGCGCCATTCTGATCGAATATCAGGGTCGTATCGAGAAATTAACCTTTATTGATGAATCGTCCTTGACCAATGCCCTGCTGCAACTGGCCAATGCCCATGAACGCTGGATCACGTTCCTGACCGGCCATGGCGAGCGTTCGGTTGAAGGACAGGCCAATTTTGATCTGGAGCAATTCGGCAAGGAACTGGCCCGACGCAAGATCAACGCCCAAACCATTAACCTGGCCACACTGCCGGCCATTCCCGATAACTCGGCATTGCTGGTCATGACCGCCCCGACGGTGCCGCTGCTGGCGAACGAAACCGAGATCATCAATCGCTACATAGAACAAGGCGGCAATCTGCTCGTGCTGGCCGATCCTGATGCCGTGCATCTCGATACCCTGGAGCAGCGCCTGGGCATACATCGACTGCCTGGCGCCATCATGGACGGCAGCACCCAGTTGTACGGCATTACCGATCCGAGTTTTGTGCTCGTGGCGGAATACGGGCCTCACGCCATCACGCAAGGTTTCCAGACCACCACGATCTATCCCGCTGCCGCGGCGCTGGAAATAGACGCGGAATCGGATTTTCAGGCAGAAGCCATATTCAGCAGCGCCCAACAGTCCTGGACAGAAACCGGCCCTGTTAAAGGAAATGTCCAATTTGATGCCGACAGCGATGAAAAACAAGGTCCGCTGCCCGTGGCCTATGCGTTGACGCGCGCCGCCAATGAAAAAACGCAGCAACGCATCGTCGTCGTCGGGGACGGCGATTTTCTGTCCAATGCCTATATCGGCAATGTCGGCAACCTGGACATGGGGCTCAGAATGGTCAACTGGCTGATCCATGACGACCGTTTTATCGACATTCCGGCTAAAACCGCCAGCGATAAAAGCCTGCAATTGACAGAAACATCGGTTGCCGTCATCGGCTTCGGCTTCCTGCTGGCCATACCCTTATCGTTAATGGGCACCGGATTTTTGATCTGGCGCCGACGCAAACGGCGATAAATATAAAATTTCAATAGATTGATCAGCAACCCACGGAAAACACGTGACTCATGAACGGCGGCATGAATTGCCGGGCAAAACCAAATAAATTCATGTCCTCCGTGTGCTTCGTGGTTTTATGCTTTAAGCACCATTACCTTTGACTCCTTGGCTTTACTTTCATGCCCGAATTACCCGAAGTTGAAACGACCCGACGCGGCATAGCGCCTTATATTGAAGGACAAACGGTCAGACGCGTCATTATCCGCCAACCCAGCCTCCGCTGGCCGGTGCCGGAAAATCTCGATCAAATCTTGAAAGGCCGGCGCATACAAGCCGTTTGCAGAAGAGCGAAGTATCTGCTGCTTGCCACCGATGCCGGCACGTTGCTGCTGCATTTGGGCATGTCCGGCAGTTTGAGGATCATTGCCAACGGCCAGACCGCCGGCAAACATGACCATATCGATTTTATTTTTGATGACAATATCATCCTGCGCTTCAACGATCCGCGCCGGTTTGGCGCGGTGTTATGGACATCGGCGCCGGCCGAACAACATCCGCTGCTCAAAAACCTCGGCCCCGAACCATTGCTGGCGGATTTCAGCGGCGAGTTGCTCTATAAATTGTCCAGAAACAAAAAAATGGCGGTCAAGTCATTCATTATGGACAGCCACATAGTGGTTGGCGTCGGCAATATCTACGCCAATGAAGCCTTGTTCATGGCCGGCATACACCCCGCACGTCAAGCGGGCAAAATTGCCCTGTCCCGTTATCAGAAACTGGCCGACTGTATTCGTATGATCCTGCATCAGGCTATCGCACAAGGCGGCACGACATTGCGCGACTTTGTCAACGAAGCCGGAAAACCGGGCTATTTCCAGCAACAGCTCAATGTCTACGGCCGGACCGGACTGCCTTGCCCCCGCTGCCGACAGACTTTAAAGGAAATCAGGTTATCCAATCGTTCAACGGTATTTTGCGGCGATTGTCAGCGGTAATGGTAAGGTGCACTTCTACTTCCAACATGAGCGGCTTGACTCGAAAATTTACGAACGCTATCCCGAATTTCACCCACTTTGAATCGAATCAATTAAGGCTGGTTAATGTCCGCATCTGTCGAATATCTTCGTAGCGGCGCGGTAATATCGTCAAATTCAGGCATGGAAATACTTGTCGAACCGTAAGTGTCCGGCAGATTGTTGCCGGTATTTAACTGAAACGAACCGGCCATACCGATAAATTTGCTTTATCCCTGTTAATCCTTATAATTGCCGCCTGCTTTCAGGTTCCATCGGTTTTTTGCCGATGGTTAAACGGGAAGTCGGTCAGGTTATGCCAATGCCGACGCTGCCCCCGCAACGGTAGATAAGTGAAAGAATCGTTAATATGCCACTGTGTCATGCATGGGAAGGTGACGATTCAGGCTCTCGCCACTTATAAGCCCGGAGACCGGCCCGAAAGTATTATTCGGAACAGCGGAGGGCTGTCTGCGAAAAAGACAGCATATCTTCGTCGTCTTCTTTTTGTCCTCCGTTGTTATTACACAACCTTTATGCGCGGGCGGCGCAGAGGACACATGCGAAAATTCATAGTCAGTTCATTATTGTTGGCCGGTTTTAACAGCCCTGTACAGGCTCGGGAAACTCAGGCTGACGAATCGCTCAATTTACCCGAAATGGTCGTGACGGCCACACGAACGGAAACCCCGAAAAACCAGTTGGCGGCTTCGGCAACCGTTTATTCCCGAACCGATATCGAACGTCTGCAATCCAAAACCCTGCCGGAACTGTTGCGGCACACGACCGGTATCGATATGACGCAAAGCGGTTACGGTCAAAACACCAGCGTTTACATGCGTGGCACCAATTCCGATCACGTACTGGTCCTGGTCGACGGCATTAAAGTCGGCTCGGCGACCTTGGGCACGACACCGTTTCAGTTTATTCCCATCGACCAGATCGAGCGCGTGGAAATCATCAAAGGCCCGCAATCGAGCCTGTACGGTTCTGAAGCGATAGGCGGCGTCATCCAGATTTTTACCCGCAAAGGCGGTCAGGAAGAAAAACCCAGTTTCAGCGTGGATGCCGGCGGCGGATCATACGATACCATCAAGACCTCCGGCACGGTCAGCGGCAAATGGAAAAACAGTTGGTACAGCCTGGGTGCATCGCATTTCAATTCCCAGGGCTTTGATAACCGCGAACCGATTCCGGGGCGTTTCGGCCTCGACCAGCCCGACAAGGACGGTTACCGCAACACGGGCTTGAACGCCAGGCTCGGCTACCGTTTCGACAATAATGCCGAACTGGAAGCCTTTTTCATGCGCGCCGAAGGCAAAAACCAATACGACGGCAACTTCCAGAACAAAACCAAATTCGTTGACCAAGTGGTCGGCACATCAGCCAGCATGGATCTACTGGATAACTGGCGGTCAACGCTGCGCCTGGGGCAAAGCCGTGACGACAGCGACCAGTTTGCGCCCGACGGGTCATTCGCCAGCCGTTTCAACACGACGCGCTGGAACACCACCTGGTTGAACGAATTCACACTGTCCGACGATCACCGACTGATTGCCGGCACGGATTACCGCGTCGATGAAGTGGAAAGCACGACGTCTTACAAAGAGACATCGCGCTACGATATCGGCATATTCACGGAATTGCACAGCCGCTTACTGGACAGTCATTTTATCAATGCCTCTTTACGCTGGGATGAAAACGAGGCTTTCGGTGACTATGTCACCGGCAATTTCGGCTGGCGCTTTAACTCGGACTACGGCATCAGTACCTTCGCCAGCTTCGGCAACGCCTTCAAGGCGCCGACCTTTAACGATCTTTATTTTCCGAATTTCGGCAACGCCAGCCTGAAACCGGAAAAATCGACTACTTTTGAGACAGGGCTTGCCGGCGACCATTGGCTACAATGGGAAGTGCGGGCTTATCACACCAATATCGACAACCTGATCACGCCGGTCACGAATCCGGTCACGTTTGATTTGAGCGCGGAAAACGTCGGCAAGGCTCAAATCGACGGCATTGAAATCCAAATCAGCAAGCAGTGGCGAGGCTGGGACGGCAAACTGGGACTCGACCTGTTAAGCCCCAAAAACCGCGAAACCAATGCCCGCCTGCCGCGCCGCGCCGAGAAAACCCTGTCGTTTGATCTGTCCAGGTCATTCGGATCATTGGATCTGGGCACGCATGTCCTGGCCCAAGGCGACCGCTTCGATGAAGCTCGCAACCAGACCAAAGTGGCCGGTTACGTCACCGTCGACCTGCGGTCAGCCTATCATTTCAATAAAAACTGGATATTGAGCGCGCAACTCAATAACCTGCTGGATAAAAACTATCAGACAATTAATACTTACAACACCGCGGACAGGAACTTCTTCCTCGCTATTCATTATAATAATTGACCCTACATCGCTGGACTTTAATCACTAACCCATTTGGAGATAACAATATGAATATAAAACAATGGCTGCAAGTCGAGTATTTGCCGATTCCGCTGATCGCTATCATGGCGCTGACGCGCTTTCATCATTTCGGCGATGTTCTGCATCTGCCCGATGCCTCGCTGGCGGTTTTCTTCTTCGCCGGCTTTTACCGCAAAAAAGCCTTATTCGCCTTTTTGTTATTACTGGCCGGCTTGATCGATTATGTCGCGATCGCAAACGGCACCAGCGCCTGGTGCGTGTCCCCTGCCTATGTATTTCTGGTTCCGACCTATGCGGTCATGTGGTTGGCGGGCCGTTACTGCTCGAAGTTCAAATCATTTAACGCACCCGAACTGGCCATCTCGGTCGGTCTGATGGCACTGGCCACCTCAGTTGCATTCGTCATCTCGAACGGCAGTTTCTATCTATTTTCAGGACGTTATACGGATTTGTCATGGGCGCAATACGTTGCTCGCGTGGCACAGTATTATCCGCCTTATGTAGGCTTCGCCATGGTTTATGGATTAGCCGGTTACCTGATTATCAAGCTATTGAAATCAATGCCTGACTTACAGGCAGCACATAAAGAAGTTTGAAGCTGTTTCCACAGAGGGCTTTAAGCCCTCTGTGCCACTAATGTTCTGCCCGTACCAATCAGACTACTTCTTTGGCCCGGTCAACCGACCACAATTTTTCCAGTTGATAAAACTCGCGTGCCTGGGCCGTCATCACATGAACGATGACATCGCCCAGATCCAGCAATACCCAGTCAGCGCCTTGGTCGCCTTCGATGCCGAGCGGTCTAAAACCGCTCTCTTTGACTTTTTCCGATACGTACTCGCATAAAGACCGAACATGACGATCGGAAGTACCGGTAGCGATAACCATATAATCGGTAAAACTGGTTTTACCCCTGACATCTATTGTGGTGATGTATTGTCCTTTGCGTTCATCCAAAACGGTCTGGACAATATTTAATAACTCATCTGTTCGCATTCAAATTCCTATAGTCAATAAATTATGAGAGCTTAACTCTCGTAAAGCTTATGTTGCTTAATGTATTCTATGACAGCATCAGGCAATAAAAAACCCGGATTGTGTTTTTCCGCAATCATTTGTCTGATAGCCGTTGCCGAGATTTCAAGCTGTGTAACTGGCTGAAAGAATAATTTGCCGGCCGGCGCCTGCGTGAGCTCGCTTATCCCGTTAGCCTTTTTGGCCGCGAAATAGCCGTCAAGTTCCTGTAATTGAACCCCTGGCCGCGTCATGACGACGATATGCGCATAATCGAACAACTGCTGCCAGCAATGCCAGTTGGTCAGATTTTTAAACGCATCGGCCCCGACAAACAGTATTAAAGTCTGTTCGGGGAATTCCAGCCTGAAGGATTTTAGCGTATCGATCATATAGGACCGACCCGCCCTGTCCAGTTCCCGGGTATCGATGACAAAGCCGGACTGATTTTGAATAGCCAGTTCCAGCATCCGCACGCGCATCAGCGCCGTGGCGGCTGGTTGTTCGCGATGGGGGGGATGGGCGCTGGGCAACAAGCGGATCTCGGTCAACCCGAAAACTTCCTTGACTTCCAGCGCCGGGCGCAGATGACCGTAGTGCACCGGATCGAACGTGCCGCCCAAAATACCGATCATTTATTGCCGGATATGGCCATCGCCGAGCACAATGTATTTCAGCGAGGTCAGGCCCTTCAAACCGACCGGGCCGCGTGCGTGCAGTTTGTCAGTGCTGATGCCGATCTCGGCGCCCAAGCCATATTCAAAGCCGTCGGCAAAACGCGTCGAGGCATTGACCATGACCGAACTGGAATCGACTTCCCTCAGGAAGCGTCGGGCCAGCGTGTAGTCTTCCGTGACAATGGCTTCGGTATGGCCGGAACTGTACCGATGGATATGCTCCATGGCCTGATCCGGCCCATCGACAATCCGGATCGATAAAACCGGCGCCAGGTATTCGCTGCGCCAGTCTTCCTCGGTTGCTCTTTTGCACCCTGGAATCAGGGAGCAGGTTTTCAGGCAGCCGCGCAATTCCACGCCTTTTTCCTCATATTCCCTGGCCAGTCTCGGCAATACTTTCGCGGCAATGCCTTCGGCCACCAGCAATGTTTCCATGGCATTACAAACCCCGTAACGATGGGTTTTGGCATTAACGGCTATGTTAATGGCCTTATCCATATCGGCTTTATCGTCGATATAGACATGGCAAATGCCATCCAGGTGCTTGATCACAGGGATCGTGGCCTCCTTGGAAATACGCTCGATCAGGCTTTTGCCTCCACGCGGCACGATCACATCCACGTACCGGTCCATCGTGATCAATTCGCCGACGGCCGCGCGGTCCGCAGTCGCCACACATTGCACCGCCTCCACCGGTAAGCCGGTCTCCGCCAGACCTTTGGTGATACAGGCTGCGATCGCCTGATTGGAATGCAGCGCTTCCGAGCCGCCTCGTAGAATACAGGCATTGCCCGATTTAAGGCACAAGGCCGCGGCATCAACCGTCACATTGGGACGAGACTCGTAAATAATGCCGATCACGCCCAACGGCACGCGCATTTGCCCGACCTGTATGCCGCTGGGCCGGTAACTTAAATCGCTGATTTCACCGACCGGATCAGGCAAGGCGGCCACCTGTTTCAGACCTTCGATCATCGCCTGGATGCGCGCCGGTGTTAAGGCAAGCCTGTCCAGCGATGCCGCATCCAGACCGTTTTGCCTGCCGGCCTCCAGATCCTTGGCGTTTTCCGCAATCAGCATGTCTCGATCGGCTTCGATGATTTCCGCTATTTTCAGTAAAGCCTGATCTTTCTTGTACGATTCGGTTCGACTGATTTCTCTCCCCGCTGCCCTGGCGTTAAAGCCCAGACTGCTCATATATTGTTTGATTTCCATGATTCTCTCTCAAACGGATCTAAATTAACTTTCCATTATAAATCGATTCCATGCCCATTGACAGTAAGCATTTCTACTTAGTTATTTCTTATTTTTCAAACAGATAAATTAAAAATTGACTTTTCATCCGTTTCATCATTACATTCGGAATTGTCAGTCTCGACAAGCATCCGCTCCATCCGCCGGATCGGCCGAACCTCCGGCATCGCTCTAGAAGCAATAACAATAAAAAAATCGAGGAGAAGCTATGACTCAATTAAGCGAAGAAGAACGCGAAAAAATCATCAAGAGCCCGCCTGTTGGCACCTGGGCTCTGATGCTAATGGTTGGCGCCGGCATGGTTGCCGCCTGGCTGTTTCTCTATTACGGCGTATTTCTGCCGCGTGGTGCTATAGACTAAAGGGGACCTTATGAATACCGACCCATTGAAAAAGAAATGGTCCAGTGCAATCCAGTCCTTAGCCGAGCAGTTTAAAGGCGACCCTGTTCATATTGATCCGTTGGAAAAAAAATGGATATACGTGATACTGGGCATGGCCGGCCTGCTTGTCGGCATCATTATCATAGATGCGCTGTTTCACGGCATTAATCCTCCCAGCCATGTTGAAACCATCGATTCAGCCCGCCTGCATCTGAGCGAGGAATTCGCCGAGGACAACCTGGGCGTTCAGGTTGATGAAAGCGGCAATATCACGGTCCGGATAGTAGCCGGTCGTTACGGATTTTACCCCAAACAGGTTACCGTCCCTTCCGGCACGACTTTAACATTCCGCTGGGCCAGCATGGATGTCTTGCACGGCATTCACTTGCCCATGACCAACATGAATACGATGATACTGCCGGGCTATGTCGCAGAGCTGAAGACCGATTTTCCAAAACCCGGCAACTACCCTTTGCTATGCAATGAATATTGCGGCATGGGACACGATCACATGTGGGGCAGTATCACAGTCGTCGCGAAAGAACACTGGACCGCACCGGTAAAAACAGCTTCCAAAGGAGACAGCAGTCATGAATGATGCTGAAGAAAAAAAACTGGCGCTAAGCCATATGTGGATCGCTTTCGGGGCATTCCTTATCGCCTCATTCATGGGCGCCTATCAGGTTCTGGAACGCAGCGGCTTCCTGCCGATTATTGAGTCAAGCCGGGTTTATTTCGCTTCGGTCAGCAGCCATGGCGTATTGATGGCTTATGTTTTAACGGTTTTTTTTATACCCGGTTTTGGTTATTACACGGCCACGACCAGCCTGAAGCAGCCGGTATGGAACATAAAACTGGCCTGGGCCGGCTTCGGCGTGTCCCTGTTGGGTACGGTCCTGGCAGCCATCCCCTTGCTGACAGGTTCCGCTTCCGTACTCTATACCTTTTATCCGCCCATACAGGCGCACTCCTTGTTTTACGTCGGTGCCACCTTATTGCTTGCCGGCTCCTGGGTCTGGTGCTGGATCATGATTGTCATGATGGGGCAATGGAAGCAGGCCAACCCCGGACAGCCTGTGCCTCTGGCTATGTTCGCAACCGTGTCCAATGCCGTGTTATGGCTATGGACCAGCGTCGGTGTTGCCCTGGAAGTATTGTTTCAACTGATCCCTCTGGCTTTCGGCTGGATGGATACGGTCGATCCCGGACTGGCGCGCACCTTGTTTGCCTGGACCTTGCACCCCATTGTTTACTTCTGGCTGATCCCCGCCTACACGGCCTTTTATGTATTCGTGCCAAAGCAGGCGGGCAGCTATATACTGAGCGATGAACTGGCCAGAGTCTCCTTTATTGTGCTGGTCGTCTTCAGCCTGCCAATCGGCTTCCATCATTTATATATGGATCCGGAGCAGGCCAAAGGCTGGAAGCTATTGCACGGCATCGGTACATTTATCGTCACCCTGCCGACACTGCTGACCGGCTTTGCCGTGATTGCCTCGCTGGAAATAGCCGGCAAACTGCGCGGCGGCAAAGGCCTTTTCGGCTGGATTGGCGCCCTGCCTTGGCGCAACCCGATGGTGCTGGCCATGATTCTGGGCCTGATGATGCTGATGCTGGGCGGTTTCGGCGGCATCGTCAATGCCAGCTATGCCATGAACGCCATGATTCACAATACCGCCTGGGTTCCCGGCCATTTTCACCTGATCTTTGCCGGCACGACCGTCATCATGTACTTTGCCATTGCTTATTATCTCTGGCCAATATTGACGGGCAAGCCGCTGTTCTCGCAGAACATGGCCTTACTGCAGTTATGGACCTGGTTTATCGGCATGGTCGTCCTGAGCACTCCCTGGCACATTCTGGGATTATTAGGCCAGCCCCGGCGCATTTCCAGCGTTCAGTACAACAGCCCCCTTACCCTGGCATGGGATACATTTGAACTGGCCATGATTGTCGGCGGCCTGATAATGCTGGGGTCAGCTTGTTTATTTGTCTACAATCTGGCGAAGACTCAATTAAATTCAACAACTGAAACCTATAAAGGCGAAGTCGAATACGCCGAACCGATCTATCCGGTCGCTCGTTTGCCTGAATTTCTGAATGACTTCAAAATCTGGAACTGGGTCATAGCAGCCGCCATGCTTATCAGTTTCGGCTATCCTATTCTTCAGTTCTTTTTCATGGACACGTTCGAATCAAGCGGATGGGGGTACTAACATGAATAAAATAATCCAAACGGCATTGCTGGGTCTTTTGGCCACAAGCCTTGCACATGCCGAACCCTCCTCTCAAGTTGCCTGGACGTCCGACCAGCTGAACTTCGTAAAAAAAGGCAACAGCAAAAACGGCAAGGAATTGACCGCCCAGTGCATTGGCTGTCACGGCGAAAAAGGCATCAGTCCGACGCCTGAGTTTCCCTCGCTGGCGGGCCAGTTGGCAACCTATATCTACAAACAGTTGCAGGATTACAAAAACGGCCAGCGTACTCACCCGCTCATGACCTCGATAGCGGCGGGATTAAGCGACCAGGATATGGCCGATATGGCCGCCTGGTACAGTTCACTGCCGCCGCCCAGGAACAAAGCCGGCAATAAAGAGCTGGAAATTGCCGAGCGACTGGTATTCGAAGGCGACGGCAGGCGCACCCTGCCTCCGTGTTACACCTGTCATGGCCCCGAAGGGCAAGGCGAGAAAATGGATATACCGGCCCTGGCAGGGCAGCAGGCCGAATATTTCGCAGCCACACTCACGGCCTATAGAAATGGCGAGCGCCACAACGACATCTACAGTCGCATGCGCATACTCAGCCAGCAGCTGAGCGATACGGAAATACAAGAGCTTGCGCAATATTACCAGCAACTGCAGTGATGGTGAGACTATGAACATCCTGCCTATAGGCCTGTTAACCACGATGTTGGCAGGCAGCCTGTCAGTCCTGCCGGTTTTCGCCCAGGAAACGCCCGGGACGGGCAGCAGTAAGATTTTTAAGGCGAATGAACAGAAGCCGAAGAACGATTACAACATCACCATCAATTATGAACTGGGGATGCACTGCACCGGCTTTGACTTTTCTTACTGTTGCGTCTTGCCGCCCTACAATTCCATCCAGAGCCAGGTCATTAAGACGGCCGGCTCTACCTATGAATTTCCGCGGTTGCTGGCCGCCGACCCGAACGATCCGACCGTTTTAGTCGACGGCGACAAGCGCATGAAGCTTGAATACGGTCACGTCGGCAACACCTTTTCAGAAGGCACGAAACTGGCTTACTGGAACATACCGTACGACGTAAACCACGATGGCAAATACGGCAATAATGAGAATGTCGCCAACGCTTATTTCACCCACCTGTATGTCTACAAGGGGTTGAAAGGTGACAATCCCGACAACACCAGCAAGGACAGCGAAAAGCAGCGGATCGGCATCGAAATCCCCATCCCGCGCGATATGGGCCCGGCCGGCGCGGCGGCGCCGAGCCCCGTGAAAGGCGGCCATCTGCATTACACGGGCGATAAGGGCACCGTTGTTTATACCAAATCGCCGGTACTGGACAACGTGCCTATCGTGCTGACCAACCCGGGCATCTGGGATGCGCTGGGTCTGCCGTTGACGCCCTTCTATGACGACATGATGCGAAAAAGCCCGCTGGAAATCGTGGAAAGTGACATCCGGCCTTATCAGGAAGCCTGGGTGGGACTGGTCGACGCCAAAACCAATCAGCCCATTATCGATAGCCATTCCGGCAACCCCGTGAAATTCATCGGCACCAATCCGATCGATGTGCCCAACTGCTCCAACTGCCATTCCAATGAGAACGCCAATGGCGACACCTTCACTTTGTACAAACAGGAAAAAGCGTTCTGGAAAGGTCTGGGCGCCAGCGATTACATGGCCGATTTAAAGGCCACATCCATTTCCATTTTACAGATCCACGACGCCCGCCACGGCACACAGTTTACGGCCAAATACGATCCATCGAGCCGAGCCACCCAAAACCGCTTGGGCGCCGATCCGGTTTTATGCCAGCAATGCCATGCCGATAACGTCATCGGCGTGCTGCAATCGAAGGGTGTCGTCGAAGTCATTTCCGGCGGCCAGAAAATTGAAGGCGACAATCCGATTCCGCCCCTGTCGCAAGCCTTGCACCGGGTTCATCAGACCATACGCCCCATGCCCGACTCGTACGGCCGCACCGGCACCTGCGCCGGCTGCCATCCTTCGCACAGGCAGGACGGCTCCATGGACGGCTATGCCATCACGGCGGACGGCAGGAATTTTTACGCCTCATCCGACAACCGCGACTCCAAAGGCGGCTGTTTTGCCAGCCGCGACGTCCATTCCAACCCCGACAAGGATAAAGACGGCGTCGGTACCCCCGAGCATCTGAATGAAATCGGCAAATGGATACAGGCCAATGTCTCTAAAATCGGCACCGGCGAAGGCGGCAACGGCGTCTGGTGCACCAACTGCCATACCCAGCTCTCCAGGGAACTGTATCAGCGAGATGATTTGGAAAATGCCTTCAAGCAAACCGGCAAAACCATCCGCGACCAGTCGCTGGATGACATCGCCAAGGCGATAGGCGTCGACCGCAGAACGCTGGAAGAACAGTATCTTGATCCTAAAGTGGTACCGGATGAAAACGGCCATGATACCCCCGGCAAATCCGGCATTCTGAAAACCTGGGCCAAGGACCACATGGTGCCTGATATTGCCGTCATTGCCACCAAAGACGGCAAACCGCTGGTGACCAAGGATGAAGACGGTGATATCAATGTCTCGATATTATCGGCTAATCCTTCGGTAAAAATGTCCGCGTTGACAGTGCCGGAAGACGCCAACGGCGTCACGGCGGTCTCCTATGACGCGGCCTCACACGGCCGGGACTACTGGCTGGCGCCCGGCGAGCCGCATTGCGCCGACTGTCACGCGCCGCCCTACGTCGAAGGCCAGGGCGGCGTAGCCTTCCCGATCAATCAGCCCGGCAAGTACAGCCTGATGCGCTATTCGAAAGGCCATGCCGGCCTTGCCTGTCAGGCATGTCACGAGTCCATCCACGGCTTGTACCCGGTAACGACGGCAGTCGACACCACAACTTACAAACAGGCGCCGCAATACAATCCGGACGGCAGCCACGGTCCGCTGTTATGCGCATCCTGTCATCAGACCAACCAATTCGGCGTGCCGGTTGTCGCGGAAGCGTTGACTTGGAACGGCAAGAAAATCAAGGATGATCTGGATGCGGCGATCAGCTGGATACATGCCAACGCGCCGGATTTGGGCGGCAAAAATCCTAAATAACCGCAAAACGCCGATGGGCATTGCCCCGTCGGCATGGATGCAACGATGAGACAGTTTTTATGCCTATAAAGAAGATCGGTTTATTATTCTGGCTTTCCTGCACCATCAGCGGCGCTGCCGTTGCCGACACGGTGCTGGTCAAAGTCGGCAACGGCCAGGTTACCGAACAGCAACTGGAAAAAGCCATGAGTGCGGCGCCTTTCGCCAATCAGTTTCCGGCGATGGATGAAAAAGACCAGGCCTACCTGCGCGGCGACATGCTGATGCGTCTGGCCAGATCGGAAGCGCTCTATCAGGAAGCCGTCGCCTCCGGCATGACCGAAACCGAGACCTACAAGCAGGAAATGAGCAATTTCCGCACGTCCCTGCTGGCGCAACGTTATCTGACGCATCTGCGCGATCAGATCAGCATCCTGGCTGCCTTGGAAAGCCGACTGAAAGGCGACTTGAAAGGCAACGGCGACGCGCTTATGGCGGCCCGCGCCGCCTATATTGCGCGGCAATTCAAGAATTTGAAGGAAAGCCGCATAGCCAAGCTTAAGCAACTGGCCCAGATCAAAACTTATTTCGAACGTCTGGATAAAAATACAAAAGCCGATACCGTACTGGCGGAAGCGACCGGCTATACCATTAAATACGCCGATCTGATGCCGCCTCAAGGCGCTGTTAACACAGATCCTCAACCTATTAAAGACAAGGTCAACGAGTGGCTTGAACTAATGCTTCTGGCACGTGCGGCAGTAGCCGAGGGCATTGACGTTGAAACGCAAGTGGCCGATTACGGGCACTATCTGGGCGCCAAAATGCTGCTGGCGGCACAGGAACGGCAATGGATACCCGACGATAAAACGCTGCTCGATTATTTCCATAAACATCCGAAGATCGGCTACATCCCCGAACGCAGGCAAATCGGCCAGCTTGTCGCGGCCACCAGGGAACAGGCCGAAGCCCTGCGCCGACGCATACAGGCCGGTGAAAGCCTGTTTAAACTGGCGGCCGAATACAGCATCGATCCGTATGGCCGCGAGCATGCCGGCGATATGGGCTGGCTGCAGGAAGGCAGCGGTTTCGACGCGGTCGAACAGGTCCTGAAAATACTGCCAAACAATCAGGTCAGCGATATTATCCAGACCCCCAGGGGTTGGCACCTGGTCATGATCGTGAACCGCAAGCCTGCCGAGCATAAAGAATTTGCAGGGATAAAAGATAGGGTAAAACAGGCCTTGATCGCCGAGAAAATGACGGCTTATCTGGAACAGGTCATGGCCAGGCATCCGCTGGATTGGCAGATAAAAGACCGTATTTGATACTTGAGCCCGGCCGGTCACTCAAGCAACGGTTTGACGATCGTGTCGAATGCCTCATCATTAAAGATACCGGTTTGCATGAAGACCGGCCGGCCTTCGCGATCGATGATAACGGTAAAAGGCAGAACGCCGGCCGGGTCGCCCCACTGATTCAATAACTCATATTGCTGGGCGGGGTCGGCGCGTAGGATTGGATAATTGATTCCCAGGGTGCGGGCATAGTTGCGTAATTTTTTTGTCTCATCGAGACCGATGCCGATAATCTGCAGTCCCTGCCCTGCATAGGCCTGCTGATATTGCATAAAATACGGAATTTCAATCTGACAAGGACCGCACCAGGTCGCCCAAAAGTTCAGCATGATGACTTTGCCGCGCCACTCAGACAGATTATGCTCTTTTCCATCGAGGTCGTTCAGGATCAAAGCAGGTAGAGCCCTGACCTTGTTTACCGGCCTGATATGTTCGGTCTGCGCAGCCATGGCGGGCGCAAAAAATCCTCTAGCGCCTGCCAATATTGCGGCCATGCCGATATACCATATCGGGAACACTTTTTCTTTTTTAACCAATTTAATCATAATGTTACACGCCAATGACTTAAGAGATTGAGATAAACCGAAACAGAGTCGATAGACTATATTAATAATTCCTAATATACTAAAAGTATATCCAGGCTGATTTTCCGACTGCAAATAACAAAAAAAA
>SWBW01009811.1_pt1 | contig 46726 bp, 39 predicted proteins | sample 4693041 | NCBI WGS metagenome assembly SWBW01 (sample SAMN10267271, study PRJNA491770) | bioreactor metagenome | isolation source: DHS bioreactor inoculated with marine methane seep sediment | place: Japan: Omine Ridge, Nankai Trough | collected 2006-05-06 | reverse complement strand
TTTTTTTCGGCGTCATGGCCAACCTTGCTGCATCGGTAATTTTCTGGTCCGCGTCAATTGGCGCCCAACAATACCACTCGCCTCTCACTATCGCCTTCTGGGTCATACTGATATTGATGCAGATATTGGCGGTGATTATCCTGATGATTGAAAGCCTGGAGATCGCGGAAGTGGTATGGCATAAAAAAACCGCCAGGACCTTCGAACCGCTGACACCGGGACCTGATTTCAGATACCCGAAAGTATCGCTGCATCTGCCTATCCACAATGAACCGCCGGCCATGGTGCGCAAAACGCTTGAAGCGCTGGCGGTAGTCGATTACCCCAATCTGGAAGTGCTGGTCATGGATAATAACACCACGGACCCTGGGGTTTGGGAGCCGGTGCGTGATGACTGCGAGCGCCTGGGGCCAAGATTCCGCTTCTTTCATCTGGAAAACTGGCCGGGCTTTAAAGCTGGCGCGATCAATCATGCGCTCGAACAAACCGCTGAAGATGCTGAAATCATCGCTGTCATCGACAGCGATTATATTCTTTCACCTGATTGGCTCAAATGCATGGTGCCCTATTTCGACAATGAAAACGTCGGCTTCGTACAATCGCCCCAAGACTACCGTGACCTGCATGTGAGCACTTTCAAAGCCTTCTGTTACTGGGAATATGCCGGTTTCTTCAATATCGGCATGGTACAAAGGAATGAATACAATGCCATTATCCAGCACGGCACAATGACCATGATTCGGAAATCGGCCTTGGAAAAGGTCGGTAAGTGGGCCGAATGGTGTATTTGTGAAGACAGTGAACTGGGGCTGCGTCTGTATGAAGCGGGCTATGACTCGGTCTATGTCAAGGATTCCTTCGGACGCGGCTTGATGCCTGACACCATGTCCGGTTATATGACTCAGCGGTATCGCTGGGTATATGGCGCGATGCAGATTATTAAAGCTCATTGGCGCAGCTTCCTGCCTACAAAAAAATCACCACTGACATCCGCGCAGCGGTATTATTTTGTGGCTGGCTGGTTACCTTGGTTTTCGGATGCGTTAGCCTTGTTATTTACCACGGCAAGTCTGATATTGACCGGCTTTATTGCACTGGATCCGACACACAGCGAGCTGCCGGTCAATGCCTTCCTGTTGCCGACGATCGGTATATTCAGCTTTAAAGTCCTGCGCGGCTTATGGCTGTATCAGGCGCGTGTCCCTTGTTCGGTCTGGCATTCGCTAGGAGCGGCTTTATCTGGATTAGCCCTGACGCATACAGTCGCCAAGGGCACGATCCAGGGATTATTCACATCCAACAAGCCATTTATGCGTACGCCTAAATACGAAAAGCAAGGCCCTCTGTTCGAAGGTTTAATGACCATACGTCAAGAATTGATATTGCTGATTTTATTAGGTGCAGCCATTACCTTAATGTTGTCCCTGGACCATTTCGATAATCTGAGCGGCAGACTATGGACAGCTGTGCTATCAGTACAGGCTGTTCCCTATGCGGCAACCTTATTGACGTTACTGATCAGCATAGCGCCAAATTACCGATCGAAAAAAGCCTTACAATCGGCCGAAGAACTGGATGACGTAGTCTAACCAGTCCGCGATAACTGTCATGCCTCTTGAAAAATATCGGAGGCATGACGGATCTCTCCCGCGCGCATGTATCGCAATGATATTTTCCTTCGAGCAACTATCCCTATAGAATACTTGATACTCACTGGATGCACGGTAGTTATTGCATCGGTTTACAGCAAGGGACGGCATTCCAAGTTACAATAAGCTTATGAATACTAATCTTGCCCCCTTCTCGGCACTAACTCCCGATGTTATTTTAAACGCACTCGATCGCATTGGTCTGCATAGCGACGGCCGCCTGCTCCCGCTCAACAGTTATGAAAATCGCGTCTATCAGGTCGGCATGGAAGAGGGTTCGGCCGTTGTCAGTAAATTCTACAGGCCTGATCGATGGACTGATGCCGCTATTCTTGAAGAACATGGCTTCGTAAAGGAACTGGCTCAAAATGAAGTCCCCGTCGTGCCGGCAATGGCATTTGGCGACAATAAGACATTACAGCGGATAGACGGCTTTCGTTTTTCCGTTTTTGCCCGGCAAGGCGGCCGGGTTCCTGAACTGGAAGATCCCGGAAAACTTGAATGGATGGGGCGGTTTATTGGCCGTATACATGCCATCGGCGCATTAAAACCTTTTAAAGAGCGTCCTACTCTGGACATCAACAGCTTTGGCGATGAACCGAGAGCCTATCTGTTGACGAACGACTTTATCCCAACAGATTTGATCGATGCCTACAGCAGTGTTACAGCCTATGCGCTGGATAGCGTAAGATATTGTTTCGAGCGTGCCGGCAAGGTGAATTACTTGCGGCTGCATGGCGACTGTTATCCCGGCAATATCTTATGGACCGATGATGGCCCGCATTTTGTTGATTTTGACGATTGCAGGATGGGACCGGCGATTCAGGATTTATGGATGCTATTGGCGGGAGATCGCGCCGAGATGACCGTGCAATTAAAGCACCTGCTCACCGGTTACAGAATTTTTTATGACTTTAACATTGCCGAATTACACTTGGTGGAAGCGTTACGCACATTACGTTTAATTCATTATTCCGCCTGGATTGCGCGACGCTGGAATGATCCGGCATTTCCTATGGCATTCCCCTGGTTCAGTTCGCCGCGTTATTGGCAGGATCGTATCATTGAATTGCGCGAGCAGACAGCTCTCATGGATGAAGCACCTCTGGAAGCGGTTTAACCGTGCAACTGATCTATTTTATCCGTTGTCTGAGTATCATGCTTCTTACCGGATTGAACGACGTTCTATGCACTCCGTCCAGATAGCCGAATTGCTCTATCTCGGCCAAGTGTTGTTTAGTACCGTAGGCTTTGTGCAGATGAAACGAAAAATCAGGATATCTTTTGTGATAATCACACATGATTTTATCCCGCTCGACTTTCGCCAAAATAGAAGCGGCACTGATGGCCTTTATTTTGCAGTCGCCTTTGACTATGGCCTGAGCAGGCATGGGTAAAACAGGGAGTTGATTGCCATCTATCAGAACCTCGTCCGGCCGCACAGGCAGTCCATTTATGGCGCGTTGCATGGCCAGCAACGTAGCCTGAAGAATATTCAGTTCATCGATCTCTTCGACACTGGCTTCCGCCACTGCCCAACCCAAAGCGACTTCCTTAATGATCTTGCACAGATTGTTCCGCTTGCTCTCACTCAGTTTTTTAGAATCGGCCAGTCCATCAATCGGATATAAAGGGTCCAAAATGACAGCAGCAGCAACAACAGGGCCTGCCAGCGGCCCTCGACCAGCCTCATCAACGCCTGCGATATTGATCTTTTGAGCGTGTTTTATTGAATAGTGGTCATCCATACAATTGGCGATCAATTAAGTTAAAAGAATTTATAATTGAACCTGTTTTTTGCTTCGCCTGTTCATGCAATCAGCGCAAAATACCCCGGGTCACATTGCGCAGAAAACTGACCATATCGGATAACTGTTTACTGTCCCCCGCCATGTCTTCCATTTGTTCAATCGCATCTTCCAGCCGTAAATTCATTTTGTAAATAATCTTATATGCCTTTCTGATTAACCGAATGTCTTCTGGAGAAATACCATTGCGCTCCATGCCAACTGAATTAATGCCATGAGGACGGGTAGGTTTTCCGCCGACCATAACAAACGGCGGAATATCCTGCGTGATGGCACTGCCCATGGCGGCAAAACTGTATTGCCCTATCTGGGTAAACTGATGCACCAATGTGAATCCACCCAGGATCGCATGGCTATTTAGATGCACATGCCCGGCTAATGAGGCGCCGTTGGCCATAATCACATGGTCGCCGATAATACAATCATGGGCTACATGTGTGTATGCCATGAACAGGTTGTCATTCCCTATCTGAGTCACGCCGCGATCCTGCTTGGTGCCTCTGTGCATGGAGGTAAATTCCCGAATGGTATTCCTGTCGCCGATCTCAAGTCGGGTTACCTCGGATGCATATTTCTTGTCCTGAGGATCCTCGCCTATCGATGTGAACTGATAGATGCGATTCTGCTTACCGATTGACGTGGGCCCCTTGATAATCACATGTGGACCGATAACTGTGCCGGAATCAATTTTGACATCAGGCCCTATCACAGAAAAAGGACCTATAGCGACATCTCCCGCCAGATCGGCTTTAATATCAATAATGGCCGTTGGATCGATCAAAGCTAGTCCACCACTGCCGCACATCTGATTTCAGCACTAGCGACAAACTCGCCTTCAACCTCGGCACAGCAATCGAAAGCCCAGATATTACGTTTGCTTTTAATAAATTTTGCTTCCAGCACCAATTGATCGCCAGGCACAACCGGTCGTTTAAATTTAGCCTTGTCGATGCCGGTCAAATAATAAATCATGCCCTTGCCCAGTACATCGGGCGCGGTTTCCGATGCCAGTAATCCCGTAGCTTGCGCTAATGCTTCCAGAATCAGCACGCCAGGCATAATAGGCTTTTGCGGAAAATGACCTTGAAAGAACGGTTCGTTGTAAGTAACGTTTTTAACGCCAACTAATCTTACTCCAGGTTCACACTCAACAACCTTGTCAACCAATAAAAATGGATAACGATGAGGTAAAAATTCTTGAATTTGTAAAATATCTAACTTAACAGACATGGCTGGGAGTGCTTCACTTAAGAGTTATAATGATATGCATGGAAAATTCAAACAATTAATCTGGCAGTCTTGAAAGTTTTTCTTGAACTTGAGTGGTGACGTCGATTTGTTCACTGGCATAGATAACGCCATCCGTCAGTAATAAATCGAAATTTTGGTCTTTGGCTATTTCACGGATCGCTTCAACAATGCGGCGTTGCAGTTTACCTAACTCATCATTGCGACGGATATTGAAATCCTCGCTAAATTCCTGCTGAGCTCTCTTAGCGTCTCTTTTCTTATTTAAAATGTCTTTTTCCAGATTCCGTCTTTCCGACTCACCCATGACGGAAGCATCCCTGGCCATTTTTTCTTCCAGATTTTGAATTTCCTTTTGCTGGGCAACCAGCTGCTTATCACGAGGTGAAAATTCCTGTTCCAGACGTTTTTTAGCTTTTTCGGCTTGTGGAGCTTTTTCAAGAACAGCCGGTATATTGACAAAACCGATCTTTAGATCGGCGAAGCTCACATTCGCAGTCAGCAATAGTCCTACAAATAAAGCAATTTTTGTTTTCATTGTTAAACCTATCTCCGGTTGTAGTTAAAATTAAATAGTTGGTAAAAATTGTTGATATATTAGTTAAATTATAGGGGATAAGCCTATTAAACCAAAAACTTCTTCTAAAAATTTTGTCCGAAGTTAAATTGGAAATATTTTTTGTCATCTTCTATGGATTGAGTGACATTATTATTATCAATGTACTCATTCCTACCCGAATTTAAAGGCACTGCAATACTGACCGACAAAGCGCCAAACGGTGACAGCCATTCACCTGACAGTCCGGCCGAATATCTTAAGTTATCAACTTTAAAACCGTCGCTAACCGTTCCGGCATCAAAAAAAGTCCCCAACCGGATTGATTTAGTCTCCGGCATAAAAGGTACGGGGAAAAACAACTCGGCATTGCCGATTATCTTACTTGAGCCACCAAAAGGACGGGCTAGCGAATCGCGTGGACCCAATGTATTGGTATCGTAACCGCGCACAGATCCCCAACCACCGGCAAAATAGTTCTCAAAGAAAGGCAGGTCATCCGTCTTTCCATAACCGTCGCCATAGGCTATCTCTCCATGCAAACGCAGGGTAAAATCCTTGGCCAAGGGGAAATACTGCTGTTGTTTATAACTGACCTTGTAATACTGGAGATCGCTGCCGGGCACTGTCACCAAAGTAGAAAATCGTTGCTGTCCGCCTCTGTCAGGAAATATCGCCCGATTCAACGTATCGTGCGTCCATCCCAGCGATGGCGCCAAAGTCAGATACTTATCACCTTCTTTATTCATGAAATCCCGTATTTTAGTGGATGTAAAGTCGGTCGTTTTTAATTTGGTATGCTTTAGGTCGGTATTAAACTGCAACCGGTCATATTCATTCAATGGGATACCGAAGTTCACGCCGGTACTGATAACATCAGTAGTGTAGTTGGCGAGGTTGACTTGCGTAGCATCTCGCGTTGTATAGCCGAGGTCGTAGCCGAAACTCACGCCGTCCAATGTAAAATAAGGATTAAAAAAGCCGAACTGGTATTGCGTGAAATAATCACTGTTGTTAAAGGTCAGGTTCACGCGCTTGCCGGAACCAAAAACATTGTCCTGAGAAATATTGGCATTCAGGACGATCCCCTGCGTTTGAGAAAAGCCAATCCCGGCCATCAAGTTGCCGGAGGCTTTCTCCACGACTGAATAATTCACGTCAATCTGATCCGAAGTCCCGGGGACCGGCGGCGTTTCAACATTGACCTCTTCAAAATAGCCCAATCGTTCCAGACGCGTTTTCGATCGCTCAATTTTTGAACTTGATGCCCAACTCGATTCCATCTGGCGCATTTCCCGACGCAATACTTCATCACGTGTTTTAACATTACCGCTCATGTTGATACGTCTTACATAAACGCGTTTACCCGGATCGACAAAAAAAGTCATATCAACTGTTTTAGTATCTTCCTTGATTTCCGGCACCATGTTGACGTTTGCGAACGCATAGCCTTCATCGCCCAAGCGGTCGGATATCGCTTTCGAAGTCTCCGTGGCATTTTTTCTGGAAAAGATTTCCTTGGGTCCGACTTTGACGAGTTTTATAAGCTCTTCCGGGTTGACGACCAGATTGCCGGCCAACTTTACTTTTTCAAGCGTATACACATCGCCTTCCTTGACATTGATGGTGACATAGATGTCTTTTTTATCCGGCGTGATTGCAACCTGGGTGGACTCCACCGAAAAATTGATATAGCCGCGATCAAGATAATAAGATCGTAATTTTTCCAGATCCGCCGATAATTTCTGCTTGGAATACTGATCGTTTTTAGTATAGAAGGATAGAAGGTTCGAAGTGCTTAATTCGAATTTGCTCAATAGCGTTTTGTCGTCGAAGACGGTATTGCCGACGATATTGATTTGCTTGATTTTAGCGACCCGTCCCTCGGAGATTTTAATATGAATACCGACCCGGTTCCGAGTCAGGTTGGAGACTTCCGTATCGATCTTTAAACCGTACTTGCCGTGACTGAAATATTGGCGACTCAACTCCTGCTCAACCTTATCGAGCACCTGCCGGTCGAATACCTTGCCTTCGGCCAAACCGATCTGCTTTAAGGCTTTGGTCAAATCATCCTTGCTGAGGTCCTTATTGCCTTCAAAAATGATTTTCGCTATTGATGGGCGTTCCACGACATTAACAATCAGCGTGGAACCTTCTCTTTCCAGAGAGACGTCTTTAAAGAAGCCGGTTTTGAACAATGCCCTGATTGCCGCTCCGGCATTGTCCAGAGAAAATCTTTCACCTACATTAATAGGCAGATAGTTATAAACCGTCCCGACAGAGATACGCTGAAGTCCTTTAACCTGAATATTCTCAACAACAAATTCTTCGTCACCTTTAACCGCTTGGGAAACGAGTAGTAATAGCAACAGCAAGCGCGGAAAAGTATTTGATCTCATGTAAACATCTAATGAAAAACATATTGTCAGGTATAAAAACTCGCAGGATTATAGCACAGTAAAGATTTTAAACGAGTTAAGCCCTATCAATAGGAAAACCCAGTACATCATTAATCGACGCGCTGTCCGACAATAGCATTAGCAAACGATCCAGACCGATGGCCATGCCCGAGCATTCCGGCAAGCCGGCCTGCAACGCAGCAACAAAACGGCCATCCTTGACTGAAGCAGGCAGGCTTTTTTGCCGCCTGATATCCAGTTCCTTATCGAAACGCCTGCCCTGCTCTTCGGCATCGGTCAATTCAAAATAGCCATTGCCCAGTTCAACACCATTGATAAACAGCTCGACCCGATCGACGATCAGTGGATTTTGCGCATTGATTCTCGCTAATGATGATTGGCAGGCGGGATAGCCGTATACCATGCATAAAGCATTTTGGCCCAAATGCGGCTGGACTTTATGGCTGAAAATAAAATCCAGCCATAGCGCATGATCGTGCCCGCAAATGCTGACGGCTTCAGGTAATTGATTAGCCAGTGCATAGGCACAATACCGCCGATAAGAAAACTCAAGCGGATTCAGTTCGGTATAGCGGTGAAATATTTCCTCATAGCTGAATCGCTGCGTTGCCCGCAGCGGTCTGCGGTTAGCAAATAACAGAGTTATCAAGTCGGCGCAGTCATTCATCAAATCCGGCAACTTAAAGCCAACCCGATACCATTCAAGCAATGTGAATTCTGGATTATGGAAGCGTCCTGACTCACCGTTTCTGAAGGCTTTGGTTATTTGATAAATAGAACCGCTGCCGGCTGCGAGCAGCCGCTTCATGGCAAACTCAGGCGATGTTTGCAAAAACAGTGTTTGCTTCCGGGGCGATAAACAATATTCGGTGGTGAAAAACTCTAACTGCGGGTCTGTTCCGATGCCATGACTCAATAAAGGCGTTTCCACCTCAAGCACGGATCTTTCTTCAAAAAAGCCTCGTATTGCAGCGAGCATTTGCGCTCTCAGACGCAAATGCTCTACGGGACATGTCGGCCGCCAATCACTCAGCACTAGTCTTTAGCGCGCGAGACATATTCACCGGTACGCGTATCCACCCTGACAACTTCACCGATTTGGACAAACAAAGGCACTCTGACTACCGCGCCAGTTTCCAGCGTAGCCGGCTTGCCGCCGCCGCCTGAAGTATCGCCGCGCACGCCCGGATCGGTTTCGGTAATGGCCAATTCGACGAAGTTGGGCGGGGCGACGGAAAGCGGCGCGTCATTCCATAACGTTACGGTACAAAAATCCTGGTCTTTCAGCCAATTTTTAGCTTCGCCTACCGCTTTTCCATCGGCCTGATACTGCTCAAACGTATCCGGCACCATAAAATGCCAGAATTCGCCGTCGTTATACAGGTATTGCATTTCCACATCGACAACGTCGGCCCCTTCTAAAGACTCGCCCGATTTAAATGTTCTTTCGATCACACGGCCAGTTTTGAGGTTTCTGATTTTTACCCGATTAAAGGCTTGTCCCTTTCCCGGCTTGACAAATTCATTTTCAATAATTGCACAGGGGTCATTATCCAACATGACTTTCAACCCGGCTTTAAATTCATTAGTACTATAACTAGCCATTTTATCCTCGAGACTACAAACAATAATTAAAACTTAACCATTATAATAGATGGCCACTACCGATAGAAACTTTAAAATAAGCCATTTCATGTCAGAGCAACAAAGCGAAACAGAACACTTTAATTCAAGCTGGCAACAGCAGCTTGCCGAAGCCTTTAATAATATTGAAGATTTATGTCATTATTTACACTTGCCACAGGATATCCTGCCGGTTTCGGCAGCGGCCGGCAGACGCTTTCCCTTGCGCGTTCCGCTCAGTTTTGCTGCAAGCATGGAAAAAGGCAATCCGCATGACCCCTTGCTCAGACAGGTATTGCCGGTCAACGATGAACTGCTTGCCCACCCGGGTTTCAGCGCCGATCCGGTCGGCGATCTTCAGGCCGCGACCGAATTCGGCGTACTGCACAAATACCAAAGCCGTGTCTTGTTCATCAATACCGGCAGCTGTGCCATCAATTGCCGGTATTGCTTCCGCAGGAACTTTCCTTATGCCGACCTGCAACTGAGCAAACAAAAGGAAGACGCCGCAATCCGGTATATAGAACAGAACCCCGGCATTTCGGAAGCGATTTTAAGCGGCGGTGATCCGCTAGTGCTCAACGACGCCCGATTATCCAGACTTATTCAGCAACTGGGCCGTATCAAGCATTTAAAACGCATCCGGATACATAGCCGGCTGCCCGTCGTGCTACCCGCCCGAATAACCGAAGCATTAATTGACACTCTGAGACAAAGTCCTGCCCAAATCATCCTGGTCATACATTGCAATCATGCCAATGAAATCAATGAGCGCGTGATTTCCGCCTGTGCGGCGCTCAAAAATAACGGCATCACACTGTTCAACCAATCGGTACTGTTAAGAGGCGTCAATGATACGGCGGAACAGCTATGCGAGCTGAGCGAGCGCTTATTCAGCCATGGCATCATTCCTTATTATCTGCATTTGCTCGACCAGGCGATCGGAACGGGCCATTTTGAAGTCTGCGAACAGGAAGCGTTAACGCTAATGCGGCAGGTCCAGGCGATCCTGCCCGGCTATCTTGTACCGAAACTGGTTAAGGAAGTGGCCGGCATGGCCTCCAAACAGTACGTGCTGAATGACGCCAGCGGCTATCGCTGACCATCCGGTTTATATTGCAGTCTCCTGCAGGCCGGCACTAATCCGCGATTACTTGATTGGCAATGCCGTGAGGCACATGCGCCGCGGCCACATGCTGGGCCGCGGATTCACAATGTTTTTTCTGATCATCGAAGAAAATATCGGCGCCAAACGCTTTCAGGAAAGGTCCTTTGGCCATGCCGCCCAAAAACAGCGCCTCATCGATACGCACGCCCCAAGCCCTTAAGGTTCTGACCACGCGTTCATGAGCGGGTGCAGAACGCGCGGTCACCAAAGCCGTCCTGATCGGTGACGACTGCGGATCGAACTGCGTCTGAATATAATGCAGCGCGGCCAGGAAGTCTTTAAAAGGGCCGCCCGGCAAAGGCGTTTTGGCCTCATTACGCTCATTCTCGGCAAATACTTGCAGCCCCTGCTGTTGATAGATACGCTCCGATTCATCCGAAAACAACACGGAATCGCCATCAAACGCGATGCGCAACTGGCTGGACGGGTTAGTCAATGAGGAACCGCAAAGTATAGTCGCGGCGGCAAAACCGGCATCCAGCGCCTGGGTGACATCATCGGCATTGGCCGACAAAAATAATTGAGCGCCGAATGCCGAAATATAATTGTAAGGAGACATGCCACTGGTAAATGCGGCACGGGTAATATCCAAACCGTAATGAATAATTGAATTGAAGACTCTCAGCCCTGTATCGGCGCTATTTTGCGATACCAGGACAATTTCAACGAGCGGCTCATCCACACAACGCTCGTTGATCGCCAGGAATTTCTGTACCAGGGAAAATCCGTAACCGGGAGCCAGCACTTCATCTTCATGCTCAATTTGATAACGGCAGAAAGCTTCTTTGCCCTGGGTTTGGAATATCGCATGGGAATCGTCCAGATTGAACAAGGCTCTGGATGAAACCGCGACAACGAGTTTTTGCCTGCTCATGCCTTATCTGATTAATATACGGTCCTTAACCCTGGGCATTGCCTACCCAGACCGAGCTTAAATTAAGGGTTTTCTTGACTTTCGTTGCATATAAAGTGGCTTCTTCTCTATTTTTAAACCCGCCTACCCGCAGCCGATACCAGATAGTGTTGTCCACTTTGACATTGACCACCTCAACAGGGATGCCTTTTCGTCCGAATTCAGCCGCTTTGCTTTTAGCGTACCATTGCTGCCTGTAGGCAACCAGATTGACCGACCAACCGGCTGTTGTGTTGACTTTTCCGGAGGTGCTTTTAGAACTCTTGGTATTGCTTTCTTTTACGGAGACAGTTATCGGTTTTATAACTTCCGCCTTTGCGTCTCCCGGTTTTATTGCCTGTACCGCCAGCGCTTTTCTTTCCAATGCATCCAGTCTGGCCTGCAAGTCTCTCAGCATATCTTGTTCCGTTTCTGCTGCCGCCAGTTCCTCTGTCGGTTCGTTTGTCTCTGCTTCCGTTGATAATGGAACCTTGTTTGATAACTGCTCCATAATGCCATCGACTCTCTGGTTCAACTGCTCTATGGCCGATTTGATATCATCCAGTTCCTGATCTGAACCTTGCAGAGCAGCCCGCCCCTCCGCTTTTTCAAGCGTGGCAACCAGTTCGCTCAGCCTTAAAGCTTCCTTTTTCGCACTGTAGGCCATTAAACCGAATCCAAGCGCGGAAACCAATGTAACGCAGCTCAACCCCATGGCAACATAAGCGAACAGCCTTATTTTTTTAGTTTTACTTTCAAATTCGGTTCTCAACGCTTTCTGAAGCCGGTTAATGGATTCCTGATCAGGATTGAATCGCCCCGGTACCGCCGTGTCGGCGCTATCAGATATAAAGGGTTCATCCGCACCGCGCCTCGGCTTTATTCCAGCCATCACGTCTTCCATATTCGGCATGGATATCGGCGGCAGTTCCATGCCCGGCTTTTTTTCAGGCCTTTTTGTCTCCTGGAACGCGGCATGAGTGTCTTGATTTTCCGGCTCGTTATTTAGATTCAAAAATGTTCCTTTATCAGACGCCCGCTCCGGTAAAGGAAAGTCATCGTCCTGATAGCCTTCATCCAGTACCGCTTCCTGATGCCTAGCTTGAGCTATCGGCTTGTCTGGTTCAACATCAGGCGCCTGCCCATCAAAATCATCGAATTCAAAAAAACCCTCAATGCCACTGGGCATTTCATCATCAGTTGAAGCGCTTGCTTCATCGTCAATGACGACATGGGCAAATGGGTCGAATTTTTCTTCTTCCTCGTCCTGAACGAGTATTAATTCCGCGAAGTCATCGCTAAAATCGTCAAACTCATCCGACAAATCGTTATCGTTATCGCTGAGATCTTTACTGCTGTCAGCCTGTTGCGCCTCCGCGGCATCAAGCCCATCAGCCATGAGCAATCCGTCAATAGCATCCTCATCATCTTCCCGGTTATCTGATGAAGCCAGGGATGACTTTGCTTTATCCAGCATGGCATCCAAATCCTCATTGAAGCTATGAGGCCTGTTTTTGGGGTTATTATTTGCTGAATCTGTCATATTTGAATCCTTATAATGAGGAGTAACATCACCATAAAATTGAAATTAATGCCGGTATTTGCCGACTTGAAAAAAATTACTTTATTTTAGGGCCAATAAAACTTAATGTTCGCAAAGTTTCGCTCATTTGATGTTAAACTTTCAAATAAAAACTTTGATTAAGAATAATATGCAACTAGCTATCACCGTTTTAGGCGACAACCAGATTAATTTTATTGCAGAAATATTACCCGCCGTACGCGACTGTAAATGCAACATCCTCGAAATAAGGTCATCCCGCCTGGCTCAGGCTACAGCCGCTTATCTGCTTATTCAAGGAAACTGGAATCATATTGCCAAACTCGAAAGCACTTTGGATGTCATCCAGAAACGGCTAGAGATTAATATTCATAAACTACGCATCGAACACAAAGACAAGGGCTGTGATTATGTGCCTTATTCTTTAGAAACGATATCGTTGGATCGCGATAATGTGATGGAATCAATCGCGACTTTCCTGTTTGACCGCGACATCGGCATTGAGGAAATATCCGGCAGCTGTTATCAGGCGCCCTACATTCAAACCTCCGTCTTCTCAACCAAGTTTGTCATATTAATCCCGCCGCATCTGCACCTGCTGTCACTGCGCGAGGAATTCCTGGATTTCTGCGATCAATTGAATATCGATTCAATCCTTGAACCCATAAAACGATAGGTCTAGTCATGACTCCACCCAGCATAGGCATTCCTGTGCCTGATTTTGAGGCCCTTTCCACCGGCGACAAGTCCGTCAAATTATCGGATTACCCGGGTAAATACATTGTTCTGTATTTTTACCCCAAAGACAATACCCCCGGCTGCACACAGGAAGGCTGCGGCTTCCGCGACAATATCGATAAATTTACCCGCTTCAATGCCATTGTATTAGGCGTCTCGCGCGATACGGTCCGCGTTCATGAAGGCTTTAAGAGTAAACAGGCGTTTCCTTTCGATCTGCTGTCGGATCAGGATGAAGCACTATGCCGACAATTTGATGTCATAAAAATGAAAAAGATGTACGGCAAAGAGGTTCGCGGCATCGAACGCAGCACTTTCCTCATCGACCCACAGGGATTACTTGTCCGCGAATGGCGCAAAGTAAAAGTTAAAACACATATAGAAGAAGTTCTGCAAGCATTGGCGGAACTCACAGGAAACCAGCCATGAATATTCAAACTCCACCGGAGAAAAAACTATTTGTTTTAGATACCAATGTACTGATGCACGATCCGACCGCCATTTTCCGTTTTCAGGAACATGATATTTTTATCCCGATGATCGTATTGGAAGAACTGGATCACTCTAAAAAAGGTTTAACCGAAGTTGCCCGTAATGTCAGACAAGTCAGCCGGTTTCTGGATGAATTGATAAGTGATGCCGATACGCAAACCATTAACGATGGCCTGCCCTTATCGCGCATAGAACACGGCTTGGCCGAGGGCGTCGAAAGCCAGGGGCGACTGTATTTTCAAACCAGTGCCATGACGGCACTGTTGCCGGAAAGCATGCCCGGCAATATCCCCGACAACTCTATCTTGAGCATTGTCCTGGCCCTTACCAAAGAACTGCCCAACAATAATGTCATTCTGGTGTCCAAGGACATCAACATGCGCATCAAGGCGGCGACGCTGCAATTGCCTGCCGAGGATTACCATAACGACCAGACGCTGGAAGACATCGATCTGTTATACAGCGGCGCCAAGGCATTAGGCAGCGATTTCTGGGAACAGCACGGCAGTAAAATGGAATCGTGGCAGGAAAAAGACCGTACTTTTTACAAACTGGAGGATCCGCTGGTTGCCGAATGGTATCCCAACCAGTACTTATATATAGAGGACGAATCCAATTTCGAAGCCATCGTAAGGTCTGTCGAGGGACAGGTGGCCATATTGGAGTTGGCGAGGGATTATCGTTCCAAACACAATAATGTCTGGGGCATTACGGCCAGAAACCGCGAACAGAACTTCGCCTTTAACGTACTGCTGGATCCGGAAATAGATTTCGTCACCTTGCTGGGCACGGCAGGCACGGGCAAGACCTTACTGGCCCTGGCCGCTGGCCTTGTCATGACCATAGAAAATAAAACTTATCAGGAAATCGTCATGACGCGCGAAACCATTCCGGTTGGCGAAGATATCGGTTTTCTGCCCGGTACTGAAGAAGAAAAAATGGCGCCGTGGATGGGGGCGTTAATCGATAACCTTGAACTGCTCGGCAGCCGTTCCGGACAAACTGACTGGGAACAAGGCGCATCCACGAACATGATCATGAACCGGGTCAAGATCAGGTCGCTCAACTTTATGCGCGGCCGGACCTTCCTTAACCGGTTTTTGATTATTGACGAGGCGCAGAACCTGACCTCCAAGCAAATGAAAACCCTGATAACGCGCGCGGGGCCCGGCACAAAAATCATCTGCATCGGCAACTTGGGACAGATAGACACGCCCTATTTAACCGCGACTACTTCCGGTTTAACTTATGTAGTCGATCGCTTCAAAACCTGGCCGCATGGCGCGCACATCACCCTGCGTCGGGGCGAGCGCTCGCGCCTGGCCGATTACGCGTCGGATATTCTGTAAGGAGTCCAAAGACCAGGGCGAAGGTCGACCGCTTTCGCCCTGGTGCTGAAATCTAATAAATCATGTGATCAGGGTTATCCTCGATCCGCGGCCAGGCCGTCAGCACGGCTTTAACCACTGTCGCCAGCGGAATTGCGAAAAACACGCCCCAAAAACCCCACAGGCCGCCAAATAACAGAATAGCCACAATAATCGCTATCGGATGTAAATTGACCGCTTCGGAAAACAGCACCGGCACCAGCACCACGCCGTCCAATGCCTGGATGATCGAATAGGCGATCACGACATACATAAAGTCATCGCCGGCCAGCCCCCATTGAAAATAAGCCACGCCCAGAACCGGAAAAGTCACTAATGTGGCGCCCACATACGGAATAATAACCGACAAGCCCATCAGGACAGCCAGCAGCATCGCATAATTCAGGCCCATCGTAGAAAACGTTACATAGCTGGCCGACCATAGAATAAAAACTTCGGCAAATTTTCCCCGTACATAATTGCCTATCTGCACATCGACTTCCTTCCAGACTCGCACGGTTAAATGCCGATCCCGGGGCATGAACTGCAACAGCCAGTCCACCAGTATTTCTTTATCCTTCAAAAAGAAAAATATCATTAACGGCACCAGAAACAGATAAACCATGGCACTGACCAGGCTCATCACGGATGCCGCCGAAACCGACAGCATATTCTGGCCATACGTTAATAATTCTCGCTGAACGGCAAACATCATCTCCCTGATTTTGCTTTCCGAAATAAATTGCGGATACATTTCCGGCAAACGCATGATGCCGTTCTGCACTTGATTGATGATCAGCGGGATGTGTTGGACAAGCTCTACGGCTTGCTGCGACACAATCGGCATGAGATAAAACAGTAAAAATCCCAGACATGCCATAAAGCCGGAAAACACCAGATAAACCGCCGGCAATCTCGGCAGACGCATGCTTTCAGCCTTGCCCACCAGTCCTTCCAGTAAATAAGCCAAAACAATGGATGAGAAGACCGGCATCAATAAACCGGACAATGAAAAAATCAGCACAAAACTGACGATCAAAATAACTGCCAGCGCGACAGCTTGGGAATTGGGCAAAAAACGCTTAAAACAGTCTCTAAAGAAATTTGAACTTATTAATGAGGATTGGGGTGTCATGAATAACAGAGCATTTTTATAATAATTATCAAAACCATTTTACATCCAATAAACCAATAGACCTATGATGATTTTAATAATAAGGCACTTATAAGGAAATCAGACAGGATAATCACTCGATCCGCGGTGCCTTTTGCTGTTATTAGGATCTGGCTAAAAATGACTTCCTGAAACTGGAATCTTGCATAGGATGCGCTGGCCAAAAGCAGGCGCTCCAGGCGGCGCGCAGTGAAATACATCGCTCGCGAACGATGCGCCTCCTGTCGTCGGCGCATCCTATGTCTAAACAGGGAAATTATTGACGACCAAATCCTTAATGCAATAAAAACTTATTTACATCATGGAGCAACTGATCCAGGGTGTTATCGCTCTCGGTATTCACTCTTATCGTAAAGGCCAGTTCATCCGCGGACAGCGGCTGCGCCGAGGCAAGCTGCTGTTTCAATACCTCTATAGTCGCTTCGGAAGCGTCATTCTTCAATTGCCGCCGCTGTTCTATGCGCCTGTATAACTCCTGCTCGGATGCCTGAAAATCGATGATCAGAAAGGGCACGCCGCAGTCGTTTGCCAGCGCTCGGAATTGCTCACGCAGTGCGGCGGCAATGAAGGTCGCGTCGACAACCGCCGTAAAGCCCGCCTCAATCACGGACCTGGCCAGCCCGGCCAGGCGCTGGAAGGTCTGACGCCCCGCCTCTTGCGTATAAAGCCCTTGATCAACGCCGCTACGAGTCGCCTCCAGCATCCGGTAGCCGAACCATCTTTTACGTTCGACATCGGAACGAATCTGTATCACGCCCAGCCGTTCCGCCAACTGGCTGACCAGCGTGGACTTGCCGGATCCCGAATAACCATGAGTGATGATCAACGCGGGCCAGCCATCCTTAGTAAAGCGTTCGGCCAGATGCGCATAGACCGCATAGTCGGCGCGTGCGCGGGCACAAACGGCCTCATTATTCTGCTGCTGGGCCATGCGCAGCAGTGTCACTTTAGCGCGCACCATGGCACGATAGACCAGGTAATAACGCAGCAAAGCCAAGCCGCCGTAATCGCCCGTGTAATGCAGATATTGATTGAGAAAACGATTGGCCAAACGCTCATAACCCACGTGCAGCAGATCGATAAACAGGAAGGCTATCTCGCTAACGACATCGATCCAGCGCAGCGTCGGATTGAATTCGATACAATCGAACAGCGTGACCTTGCCGTTAATCAAGGTAATGTTATTCAGATGCAGATCACCGTGACATTCACGCACATAGCCCTGCCGCTTGCGTTGCTGCATCAGCGCGATCTTGCCGCGCCATTGCGCATCCCCCCATGCCTGAATGGACTCAAGCTGCCGCAATTGCGAAGCATCGGCCAGCAGCGGCTTGACCGTATCGATATTTTCCATAAACCATTGCTGGATGACATCACTATTACCATAAATGGACTCCTCCCCGGTCCGTTCAATGGTTTCATGAAATGCCGCGATCAGCCGGGTTATTTGATCGATCTCTCCCGTCTCCAGCTGGCCGCGTTCGGCACGCTCACTCAGCAATTGCCCGGCGGGGAACTGCACCATCTTGACCGCATATTCGATAGCCGGCCCCGTACCGGCTATTTGCGGATGCTCAGACGTTCCCGTAATCGGCACGACATCGAGATACAGCTCAGGCGCGAGGCGCCGGTTAAGCCTCAACTCCTCTTCACAGAAAAATCGCCTGCGCTCCAGCGTTGAGAAATCCAGAAAACCGAAATCAACCGGTTTTTTGATTTTGTATACATATTCTCCTGTCAGCAGCAGCCAGGAAATATGGGTTTCAACCAGCCGGATCGGTTCGATGGCATGCGGATATGCATTGGCTCTGTGCAATGCCTGAATCAGCGGCGGATAAACGGCATCACCTGCGCCGGCCGGCCTATTGCTATTCTTGGTTGATGCATTGTTCATGCGATACCTCGGCTGTTTTATCAGTGCAATAAAAAATGTCGAATAACGTTAAGAGTATCGTATCTTCCCAAGAGTTGCGGCGTATTGAAATGGCGGCATTATTGATTCGCCTCATTGCGGCATTTAAACAGCCACGCCGATACTATGCCATTGACAGAAAACGAGGTGACCCATGAAAGCAATCAATAGAGCCGTCTACTCGATTTGTTTAATTTTCTGCTTTTATACCATCCCGGCTTTCCCGGTTGAAGGAGAAAAATCCATGACCATGACCTTGAAGTCTCCCGACTTTGCCCACCAGGGCGAAATTCCCAAGCAGTATACGTGCGACGGCGAGGATGTTTCGCCGGCGTTGACCTGGTCGGATATTCCACAAGACGCCAAATCGCTGGTATTGATCGTCGATGACCCGGATGCGCCCGATCCGGCCGCGCCCAAAATGACTTGGGTGCACTGGGTGCTTTACAACATCCCGCCGGCGGCGGCCGGCTTGCCGCAAGGCATAACGCCGAGTGATTTGCCGCCGGATACGCTGCAAGGCAAGAACGACTGGAAACGCACCGGTTACGGCGGCCCCTGTCCGCCCAAAGGCCGGCACCGTTATTTTCACAAGCTCTACGCCCTGGACATAGAACTGCCGGATTTGCATTGGCCTGATAAAGCCCAGCTCGAGAAGGCGATGGAAGGCCACATAATCGATCAAACCGAATTGATCGGCACTTATCAGCGCCAGTAAGCCCCATGTACAGACCTATTCTCAGACTGATTAAAACTGCAGGCAGGATTGGTAAACCCGGCATTCGAGGCTCCCTGTGCCGGCTTTATCAATCCTCTCTGCCCGTTCATGACTAAGCCGGCCGCCGTCTGTTTCACCGCATGTCTGCTGTTTTGCAGCGCCTGCTCGCGCCAGCAAACGGTGACGGCGCCCTATCCTTTATGGGGCGAACCGACCTATCTAAAGACAGCGGAAAATGACGCCCGGCGAAGCATGCAGCTCCTGAGGCCGGCGTCGCCGGACGCGATTCAAGGCTGCCTGTTGATTGTGCACGGCATGAACGAATATGTCGGCCGCTATGGTCATGTGGCCGAATACTTCGCCGACCGCTTCATCGTTCTGGGCATGGACCTGACGGCGCACGGCCTGAGCAACCCGGTATTGTCGAAAGCCCATGAAAGCATCGCCGCCGGCGCGGCGGCCTATGATGCCAGTCATGCTTATCTTGAACAAGCTCAATTCCGGGACCTGCAGTCGATGCGCGACGATCTCGCTTCGGCCCTGCATTACCTGTCCGATCATTGCCATCTCCGCGCCAGTTCCCCACAGACTGAAGGCACACACAGCATCCCTGGCGATCGCCGCGCCAGCTCCCGGCTGGCTAGCGGCATACACACCATCCCTGGCGATCGCCGCGCCAGCTCCCGGCTGGCTAGCGGCATACACACCATCCCTGGCGATAAACCGCTGCCCATATTCATCCTGTCCCACAGTTTGGGCTCGCTGATTACCGCCTCTTATCTGCTGCAGGCTGAAAATAAGGCCTTAACCGCCCGAATAAAAGGCATCGTGTTCAGCGCCCCGGCCTTTTCAGTCACCGAAGTGCCGGGCTGGCGAGGCTGGTTTCAAAATCCGCTAGTCCGTTTCAGTTTTCATACCCATGAACATTTTCTCAATCCGCAGGACGAACCCTTCCCGGTCATGCTGTTCAATCAACTGCTGGCCCTGATCAGCGTGCCGCTGCAAGACGGCATGATTGAATTGCTGTCGCTGCCTGGCATGCGCAACCTGTTTTCGCCGACCGCACCGGATTGGGTGAGCGAATACCTGACCGACTCCGAGGAAGAAAAACGCCGGCTGAGCAAGGATAAATACATGATAAGGCAGACTGTCCTACGCTATGTGCTGGCGGTTGAAAAGGAAATCATCCGGTTCCGGCGCCAAATGAATCGTTTCAACAGCCCTTATCTGCTCATTTATTCCGAAAACGACCCCATTACCCCGGCCTGGGGCAGCATTGATTTTGCCACCGCAACCCGTCAACATCACCCGCATAACCGGCTCGTTTTGCTCGCCGGCATCAGCCATCATGAACAGCTTTTTTCAGCCTCGCCGTTACGCGAGCAGATCCTGGTACTTATTGATGACTGGCTGCGAAAACGCCTGAAACAGGAATAAAATTCATGGTCTGAGATTTTTTTCGTAGAGCAGTTCTTTTCTGATCAAGCCGGCCAGATCCCTTAATTGCTCTGCAAACAGATCAATCAGATCATCCATCGCCAGAATGCCGATTAGCGCGCCGGCCGCATCGATGACCGGCAAGCGCCGCACGCCCTTGCTGCACATTTTCTTGACCGTATCGATCAGATCATCATCTTCCCTTGCCACAACCAGATCCTCGGCCATGATAATGCCGACGTTAACGACATCGATGTCGATATCCTTGGCGATCAGTTTAATCACGATATCCCTGTCGGTTACCATACCTACCGGATAATTCAAGCCATTACGATTTTCAGTCACGATCACATTACCGACATGATACTCGCGCATAAGCTTTGCGGCTTCTGAGACAGAGGATTCTTTTTCGGCAATGACCACTTCACGATTACAAATTGTTCCTACTGACATGGCGCCTCCTGAACCTGGAAGATAAGAAGCCCGAGCGACAAGGCATGAACAATAATAATGACTGATTGGATAAAATTTATAATGATTGTGATCAATTCATTAAAAATCACGCCACCAGTCCGCTAATGCATATAAAAGTGCATTATTTAAAAATAAAAAAGCCCCTGATAACAGAGGCTTATTTATATTCTTTACAGAATTTGTCTTAGGTGACTCCTAGAACGGGATATCGTCATCGAAATCATCATACTCGGGCGGCGGCGACGGCATGGACGGCGCATTGCCTTGCGGCGGCTGAGGCTTCGATGACGGAGCGGAATAACCCGCCTGCGGCTGATCCGTGCCAAAACTGGAAGTACCGCCGCTACGGCTGCCCAGCATATGCATTTCTTCCGCTATGATTTCAGTCGTATAGCGATCTTGTCCGTCCTGCCCCTGCCACTTTCTGGTTTGCAAACGGCCTTCAACATAAACCTGACTGCCTTTCTTGAGATATTCGCCGGCTATTTCCGCTAAACGGTTAAAAAATACAATCCGATGCCATTCAGTGGCATCGCGCCTTTCGCCGGTTTGCTTATCCTTCCATCGTCTTGTGGTCGCCAGACTGATATTAGTGACAGCGCCACCTGCCGGCATATATCGCACTTCAGGGTCAGCCCCTAAATTCCCTATCAATATCACTTTATTAAGCATCAATTTCTCCGCAATTTCTCTGTTTGGCCAATGATTATACTGTTTCTCATTGAACTATAAGATTTAAAAAATTCTCTACCTTTAGTTATGAAAAAATAGCAGCCCTAAAAGTTACTCTGGCTATCATCGCATCTTTCCAGGTAAGGAAAAAGATGATAGTGCAACTGGACGATTAACCCATTGCTGTTTTCCGTATGGACTGTGACAGGTTAATAAGGACGACCTTATCCATTTTGATTTCAGGACCCCTCTTACGATTTGGATTAAACTCACGAATGTCAATATAGATCGCTACAGATAAAAATGATTCATCTTAAATATTTTTTCCGCAATGTCTATATCGCTTCAATACTGGGGGTTGCGGTGATCTTGTATATTTTGAAAGACCTTCAGCTTATATTCGGATATACGCCGCAACTGCTGCTTTTTTTGGTCGTGATCGCTTTCGCCGCCTGGTGCGGAGGATTGCTGGCGGGACTTTTCACCACGCTAGTGAGTGCGGTGGCAAGCGTTTATTTTTTATTCGAGCCCTACAATTTCCTTGCTGTCGCCAGCCCCGGCGGACTATTGCACGTCGCGCTTCTGGTCAGTGTAGGCGCAATATGCAGCCTGATAATTTCGCTCTTATACAAGCAACAACAACGGGCACTGCATACGGTCATGGAACGGGAAGAGCAGCTTAAGCAAGAAATCGCCGAGCGCAACAAAACGAGAGCAGAGCGGGATTTATATGTGTTTCTGGCTAAAAGCAGCACTGAATTTATCGGCATGTGCGATACGGAAGGCGCGCCTTTTTTTATCAACGATGCCGGCCTGCGTCTCGTAGGCCTGGATAGCCTCGAACAGGGTCTTGACATACCGATCAGGGAATTCTTTTTTCCGGAAGACCAGGCATTCATGATGGATGAGTTCTTTCCCGCCGTAATTCAGAACGGCCGCGGCGAGATTGAAATCCGCTTCCGGCACTTCAAAACCGGCGAAGCTTTCTGGATGATCTGCAACGTCTTTGTCCTGAAGGATCCAAACGAAAATCTTGCCGGCTTGGCCACGGTGAGTACGAACATCACTGAACGCAAGAAAACCGAAGAGGCATTGCGCCAGAGCCAGATCAATCTGAATCGCGCCCAGGCCGTCGCTCATATCGGCAGTTGGCGCATGGACATCGGGAACAATATTCTGGACTGGTCCGATGAAAATTACCGCATTTTTGGCATCTCCAAGGGCACGTCCCTAACCTATCAATTATTTCTTGAGATTATTCATCCGGACGATCGGGCGTTAGTCGATAAGGCATGGAAAGACGCGCTTACCGGCAAGCCCTACGATATAGAACACCGGCTTATAGTCGGCCAGGAGATAAAATGGGTGCGCGAACAGGCCGAGCTTGAATTTGACGAGCATGGTTCGCTGACCGGCGGTTTCGGAACAACCAAGGACATCACCGACATCAAACGCAGCCAGGAAGCATTGCAACATGAGCGCATGTTCCTCAGACAGGTCATCGATGCCGCTCCTAGCATGATTTTCGTCAAGGACCGGAAGAGCCGGTTCATTTTAGGAAATGAGGCATTGGCCCGCTGCTACGGCACCAATCCTGAAGATTTGATCGGTCAATCCGATCAAATTTTCAATACCAATGCTGATGAAGTGGCTCGCTTCCTGCAGGATGACCTCGAGGTAATAAGCAGCCGCACTCCAAAGCGCATCCCGGAGGAAAAGGTCACCTGCTGCGACGGCATCGTGCATTGGTACAGCACCGTCAAAATCCCACTGCTCGATGACGACAATAGTTGTAACAAACTGCTGGGAGTGGCATCCGACATTACCGAGCGCAAGCGTGCCGAGGAAGCATTGCGCCTCGCGGATCGCCGTAAGGACGAATTCCTGGCCATGCTGGCCCACGAGTTGCGCAATCCGCTGGCGCCCATCCGCAATGCCGTGCAGTTGCTGAAAATGCGGGAGGATGAGGATCCCAAGCTGGTGTGGAGCCGTAATGTCATCGACCGTCAGGTGACCCATATGGCGCGGCTGCTCGATGACCTGCTGGATGTGGCCCGCATCATGCAAGGCAAAATCACCCTGAAGTCCGAGCGTTTCGAGCTTACCGATATTGTCAATAATGCCATAGAAACCAGCCGCCCCCTGATCGAATCGCGTGGTCAGGAGTTGATCGTCTCCCAGACCACAACTCCCCAGTGGATCGAGGGCGATCGGGTTCGGCTGGAGCAGGTTTTGTCCAACTTGCTGAACAATGCCGCCAAATACACCAGCGAAGGCGGCACAATCACGCTGAGCGTGATGCGGGACAATTCCGACGCCGTCATCAAGATCCAGGACACCGGCATCGGCATCGCTCCGGACATTCTGCCGCAGATTTTCGATCTTTTTACCCAGGCCGACCATTCCCTGGCCCATTCCCAGGGCGGATTGGGCATTGGACTGACGCTGGTGCGCCAGTTGGTCGAGATCCATGGCGGCACGGTCACGGCGGCGAGCGCCGGCGTCGGCCAGGGCAGTTCATTCACGGTACGGCTGCCGGCCTTGACAATGAAATCCACCGATACCGAATCCACACAGACCCAATCCATGTTACCGATACCCAAATTTCGCATCCTGGTCGTGGATGACTATCTTGACGCGGCCGAAAGCCTGACCATGCTGCTGCAAGCGGAAGGCCATGAAGTCGAAACCGCCGACTGCGGCCTGAAAGCGATCGAACAGGCGCAGCGTTTCCGGCCGCAGGTCGTGCTGCTCGACATCGGCCTGCCCGATCTGGACGGCTACGAGGTTGCCAAGCGGCTGCGGGCCTTGCCGGAAACCCGCGACACGACCCTGATCGCCTTGACCGGTTACGGACAAACCGAAGATCGTGAACGTTCGGAATTGGCCGGATTCAATCACCATTTACTCAAGCCGGTTAACTTCGAGAAGTTATCAGCCTTGCTGACGGCATCATAACGCCGCCTTGTCTTGACTAAAAAATTCAGTATGGGAACCCACTGAGCCATCAATAACCTGAATTCAGAATAAGACCGACATTCCGCAGCCAAATCAGCCATTACCGGAATAATAGGTAACATGGAAATCAAAGAGGGAGCCTGTATCGTGCGGACGCATTGTAGGGGCGGACCTACGTGTCCGCCCTGTTTCGGGTGCACAACAGGTTATCGGGGGAACCGCTGGCCAAAGGCGAACCGTTGGGCAAGGGCGAACACACAGGTTCGCCCCTGCGTATTACGGTATCAGGGATCAATCCGTAGGAATTGCCAGATTAAAACCCTGGGAATCAAGGAAAATGGACAGGCCGATTAACAATCGATACTGAGATAATTCTGATTGGGTCAAATTTTGCCGCGGAATGTAGGATAAGAGGAAGAGAGCCGCCTTTTGTTACCACTGATTTTGACGCCGGCCACTGTAGGGTCGAATTCGCTTGTGCTCCATGGGTACGACCCGGGGGCATAAATGAATTCGCCTCTACGCGCGTATTTGTCCGAAGCGACTCAAAAAATGATACTTGCAGTAAATCGAACTAACTGCCCCAATGTGTGGCCGCATGAAAAATATTGGCTAGTCTTCGGCCGCCCAAGCTGGTCATTATGCCGGCAGTCATGCGGAAGCCAGCAGATCCGAGAGCTTTTCAAAGTTAACCGGCTTGAGCAGGTGATGGTCGAACCCCGCGTTCTGTGACCGGTTACGGTCTTCAGCCTGTCCGTAACCGGTCAAGGCGATCAGGATCGTATCGCGGGTTTCCGGCAAGGCCCGCAGCCGCTTGGCGACCTCGTAGCCGTCCAGATCGGGCAGGCCGATATCGAGCAGCACGACCTGCGGCCGGAAACGCTGCGCCTGTTCGATCGCTTTCAGGCCGTAGTGGACCGTTTCGACTTCATGGCCTTCCGCTTGCAGCAGCATCGCCAGGCTTTCAGCCGCATCGACATAGTCATCCACGACCAGAATGCGTAGATCGGATAATAAAGAAATAGATGTATTAGGCATAGATTCGTTCGTTGATTCGATAACAGGTTGAATGGTCGGCAGAAGTGGCAGCCGTACCGTGAATGAACTGCCCTGACCGACGCCGGCGCTCGCCGCCGTGACCGAGCCGCCATGCTTCTCGACCAACTGGCGCACCAGTGTCAGTCCAAGTCCGAGCCCGCCCTGGGAATGAGCCAGGGAACGATCGGCCTGGGTAAAAAGATCAAAAACATGCGCCAGAAGTTCCGGGGCGATGCCGACACCGGTATCTTCCACGCGTATCAGTGCATAAACGCCCGTTTGCATGGCGCTGAGGGTAATTTTACCGCCTTCCTCCGTATACTTGGCGGCATTGTTCAATAAATTAGTAATAACCTGCTCCAGCCGTGTCGCGTCGCCTTCCACCCATTGAGGCTCTTCCGGCAAGGAAAGCACGAGATGATGCTTCCGCTCTTCAATCAAGGGCTGGCAATCCTCCACGGCATGGGTAATGATATCGTTTAAATCGCAACGTTCCATTTTCAACCGGATTTTGTTCTGAATGATGCGGGCCACATCCAGCAGGTCATCAAGCAGCCGCGCCATATGAGTGACTTGCCGGTCAACCAGCGCATGCCCCCATTCCAGCGTGGGATCCGTGTGACCCTGCTTCTTTAATACATGCAGCGCGTGGCGGATCGGCGCCAGCGGATTGCGCAGCTCGTGGGCCAGCATGGCCAGGAATTCGTCCTTATGGCGGTCGGTTTCGCGCAGCGCCTGTTCCATGCGTTTTCTTTCGGCAATCTCATTACTCAGGATTTCATTAGTATGCGCCAGTTCCGCGGTTCTTTCCTGCACTCGGATTTCCAGTTCCTCATGAGATTTCTGCAGCGCGGCTTCCACCAGCTTTTGCTCGGTAATATCCGTGCAGGTCCCTATCCATTCCCGAATGCTTCCGTCCCCTTCCAATATAGGCACCCCGCGAACGGAAACATAACGATATTCGCCGTCATGTCTATAAAGGCGATACTCCGTGTTATAGATAGAAGCGGTCTTCACCGACTGCAGCCAGCCCATCATGGCCTGCTGACGATCTTCCGGATGCACGGCATTGATCCAGCCATGCCCTTTAACCTCCTCCTCCTTCTGGCCCGTAAATAGCCGCCAACTGGGGATATCCTCGATGACTTCCCCCAAAGGGCTGGCTGTCCAGGTGACCTGTGTCGTGGCGATCGTCAGGGACCGGTAGCGTTCCTCGCTGAGCCGCAACGCTTTTTCCAGGCTGTTTCGGGACTGTATCTCCTTCTCAAGCTCGGCATTGCGTTGCGCTAGCTCCGTCGTACGGTCGACAACCTCGGACTCCAGTTCCTGTAACACTTGATGAAGCTGTTCCTGGACCGTCCGCCTCGTCAATTCCAGCGAGCGCCTTTCCAGTTCCGTGGTAACGATATTGGCAAGATTCGCGACATAGGGCTCATAAGGTAAAAACTCCTCAAGATTATCAATCGAATAGATCAAGAACCCGTATAGCCTCGACGCGGTACGCAGCGGCAGACGGCGCGTGCCTGCCCGATCCAGTGCACAGGGTTCGGCAGAGGCAAAGGCCCTGTCCCAGTTAGTGGCGCAGCCTGTACAGTTAATAACGGGATCCGATGTTGTTACGCTTATAGAACCTTCCATGCAGAAATATACCGAGGCAAGGCCGGGCACGATCTGATTTAGCGCTTTATTGACAAAATCAACAATAGTTTGCTGGTCCGGAAGAATGCACAGGGTTCCGGGAATAACGAACAGTTTGCCAAGAACCTCGGCTCTACATTGAGTGGTCATCATGGATGAAGCTTGCTGCAAAACAATTATGTGCCATAGGGAAATACCATCAGCTAACGGGGGAATAACCGATAAAATCTATGCTTGTATCGCGGGGGTCAGCTCATGATGGTGTTGAGGTTGCTGGAAATAAGGATTATGCACAATCTGACCGGCCACGATCATCATCGGGTGCACATTCAGCACGTCAAAAAGCGTAGCGCCGTCTATTTTATTGACGTCATACTGACAAATAATGCCATGGATAGGCAACTCTTCCAGCAGGTTGTTAAGCATCGCTTCATATTCGATCCAGCGTTCAATGCCGGGCAGGCCCTTGTTTATCCAATTTGTTACCCCGGTCAGGCGCATGCCTGAAAAGCTTTCATGCTGGGTCTGGGCATAAAGGGAACGCCAATAATCAATCATGCGCTCCGGCCTGAAAGTCCCATCGGGACAATAAGTTGCCTCTGCCGGCTTCAGAAGCAGTTGCTCCGGCTTAATATCACATGGAGGCGCTATGCCTAGTTGAGAGAGCTGCCTATCGATTTCATCCGTGGAAGAAATATTCGCAAGATAACCTACTTTTTCGCCGGCACGTAGTCCGCTTTGGATAAACCGGCCAATAATATGACGCCGCTCGTTCTCATTATTGTACAAGTAGCAGATGTGCATCCCTACCGGAAACGTCTGCTCGGTAAATCCAAATGAAACCCGTTGACTGGTTTGACACATATAAAACACCTCTACAAGACCGTAAAATCCGAAGTCTGTTTGTTATTAAGAAATACAGCGCTTAGATAATGGAAAAGGATAATTACAAAAATTACACGATATCAGTCAGGCTCCATCGCTAGTGTTTTTTATTATTAACAACTCTGAATTACTGAATCTCAGCTTTATAATCAAAACCTTAAATATTTGATTGTATCAACTCTCAATTTTTTGTATATCGCTATTTTTACAAATCGGGAACAGAGTAATTTATCTAAGGCTTTTCTGATCAGCATCAGGTAAGCCTTGCCAGATATAAGACCTGCCCATCAATTGATACAAAGATTTTATCCAAAACCCGAAAGTTCCCGAATAATTTTCAAAGTCTCGACGAAGCACTTAACAATAACACCGGCAATCAGCCGACCCGGCGGTATTTGGCAACGCTATCCATAGGTAGTTCTACTGATTTATCGCGCTCGTCCATTAAGAAATAATACCAGTGCCAGTCTTGCATCCATCCAGCACTTATCACTCAATGATTAAAATAAGAAAAGGCCTGGACCTGCCCATCAAAGGCGGCCCCGAACAGATTATCAAAACCACGTCCCCCCCTAAAACCGTTGCGATACTCGATTTTGACAGTATCGGTTTAAAGCCGCAAATGGCGGTCAAGGAGTCCGATCCGGTCATTAAAGGCCAACTATTGTTCACCGATAAAAGAATGCCGGCGGTACGCTATACCTCGCCCGGGACAGGTTATGTAAAAGCCATTAATCGCGGCGAAAAACGCGCTTTGCTGTCGGTCGTGATCGAACTGACTGACAGTGAGGAGGAAGTTCGCTTCCAGTCCTATGCCGAAGACCGTCTGTCCTCGCTAAACCGCCAACAGATCATCGAGCAACTGCTGGAGTCCGGTTTGTGGACGGCACTGCGCGCACGGCCGTTCAATAGAACGGCAGATCCTGAAACAGTGCCTCACTCCCTCTTTATCACGGCCATGGATACCAATCCGCTGGCACCGGCCATCGAACCGCTGCTGGCCGGCCACGAACAGGACTTCGCCAACGGCGCGCGCATCCTGGCCCGCTTGCCCGAGGGCAAGATCTTTCTGTGCAAACATCCGAAAACCCGGCTGCCGGACATGGACATCGAGAACCTGACTGTCGCCGAATTCTCAGGCCCCCATCCGGCCGGCAACGTCGGCACGCATATCCATTTTCTCGATCCCGTCCATCTCAGCAAAACCGTCTGGCACCTCGGTCTTCAAGATGTGATCGCGGTGGGTAAACTGTTCACCACCGGCCGGCTGTATGTCGACCGCATCGTGTCCCTGGCCGGCCCGTCCGTCAAAAATCCCTGCCTGATCAGAACCCGAATCGGCGCCTGCCTTGATGAACACTGCCAGGGCGAACTGAGCAGAAACGGTAACCGCATCATTTCCGGCTCGGTACTGTCCGGCCATAAAGCCGAAGGCGCCACGGCGTTTTTGGGCCGCTACCATCAGCAGATTTCCGTGTTGCCGGAACATCGGCGGCGCGAATTCCTGGGCTGGCTGAATCCCGGCCTTCATCTCTATTCCATTAAAAATGTCGTGCTATCCAAATTTATCCCCGGCAGCACCTACGATTTCACCACCTCGACGCACGGCGATATCAGGGCCATTATCCCTAACGGCAATTACGAACGCGTCATGCCGCTCGATATCATGCCGCTTTTTTTGCTGCGCGCGCTGGCCGTCCAGGATATCGAAGAAGCCGAAAACCTCGGCTGCCTGGAACTGGCCGAGGAAGATCTGGCCTTATGCTCATTTGTCTGCCCGTCTAAACTGGAGTTCGCGCCGCTGCTGCGCCGAAACCTGGAAATGATCGAGGAAGAAATTTCAGGGAGTGCAAACGCATGAGTGAGAAACCCGGAAAACTCGGGGCGCTTTTCGGCCAGGGTGGAAAATGGCAGAAGCTGGGCCCGCTGTACGAGGCCGTGGACACTTTTCTGTATACGCCCGGCACCGTTACCACGGACGCCCCGCACGTGCGCGACGCCATGGACATGAAACGCATGATGGTCACGGTCATCGTGGCGCTGATACCGGTCGTGATCATGGCTTTGTACAATACCGGCCTGCAAGCCAACCTGGCGCTGCAACAGCAAAGCGCCGAATATGCCCCGGGCTGGCGCGGCGCCCTGCTGACTTTCATGGGCGCCGGCAGCGATCCGGCCAGCATGCTCGACAACATGCTGCTGGGCGCGCTGTATTTTTTGCCGGTCTATATCGTCACCGTGCTCGCGGGCGGCTTCTGGGAAGTGCTGTTCGCCTGCGTCAGGCAACAAACCATCAGCGAGGGGTTTCTGGTCACCAGCCTGCTGTTCGCGCTGATCCTGCCGCCATCCATACCCTGGTGGCAGGTCATGATCGGCATCTCGTTCGGCGTGGTGATCGGCAAGGAAATTTTCGGCGGCGTCGGCATGAACATACTGAACCCGGCCCTGGTCGGGCGCTGCTTCCTGTTTTTCTCCTATCCCAGAGAAATGACCGGCAATACCGTCTGGGTGCCGGTCGACGGCTACAGCCGGGCCACGCCCCTGGCGGAACTGCCCGATCCGGCGCTGGAGCTGTCGGTTTCCTGGCAGGACGCCTTCTATGGCTTAATGCCCGGCTCCATGGGCGAAACCTCGACATTGGCCTGCCTGATCGGTGCGCTCATTCTGATCGTCAGCCGCGTCGGCTCGTGGCGCATCATGGCCGGCGTCGTGCTGGGCATGGCCGGCCTGTCGCTGCTGTTCAATTACCTCGGCAGCGCGTCGAACCCGATGTTTCAGCTCACGCCGCAATGGCACCTGGTGCTGGGCGGATTCGCCTTCGGCACGGTTTACATGGCCACCGATCCGGTATCGGCCGCGCATTCCCTACCCGGCCAGTATGTTTACGGAATGCTGATCGGCGCCTTGACGGTATTGGTCAGGGTCATCAACCCCGGCTTCCCGGAGGGCATCATGCTGGCTATTTTATTCGGCAACGTGTTTGCGCCGACCATAGACAAGCTATTCGTCAGCCGGCATATCCGCAGACGGCAGCGGAGGCTCGATGCAAAAGGATAGCGTCCGGCATGCGTTGCAGATTGTATTGGGCGTTAGCCTGGTCTGCTCCCTGTTCGTGTCCGCCGCCGCGATATTGCTGCATGCCACGCAAAAGCATAACCAGCGCCTGGACAGGATCAGAAATATCCTGATCGTTGCCGATCTGTATGAGGAAGGCGCCGATCTTGATGCGATCTATGAACAAAAAATCGAGCCCTTGATGATAGACCTGCAGTCCGGAGAGATCGTCGACGAGGAAAAATTCGATGAAACGCTCAACCTCGAGACCTTCGATATTCAAGCGCTGGCTTTTGATCCCGATTACGGCGAAGCCATTCCGCCGGAATACGATCAGGCCCGGATAAAACAGCGACCCAAGTACATGGTCGTCTATCAGGTCAAGGACGGCCAACAGTTGCAAAAACTGGTCCTGCCTGTCTACGGCAAGGGGCTGTGGTCCACCCTTTACGGCTTTATCGCATTGGATAAGGATCTGCGCACGATCACCGGCATCACGTTCTACGAGCACAAGGAAACGCCGGGGCTGGGAGGCGAAGTCGATAACCCGCAATGGAAAAACAGCTGGGAGGGCAAGCAGGCATACGATGAGCAGGGCCGGGTTATTATCGAAGTCACGCGCGGCGAGATCGATCCGGCCTCAGACCAGGCCGACCATCAAGTCGCCAGCCTTTCCGGCGCGACCATAACCAGTCGCGGCGTCAATAATCTGGTCAGATACTGGCTGGGCGAACACGGATATAGCCCGTTTCTGGACAATCTCGAACAAGGGCAGATACCGGAAGATGTTGCCCGTAACAGCGGGCTGGAGTAAGCAATGCTGGAACATTACCTGAGCCTGTTTCTCACCGCCATTTTCATTGAAAATCTGGCCCTGGCTTTTTTTCTGGGCATGTGCACGTTTCTAGCCGTCTCCAAACGCATGGCGACCGCCATTGGACTAGGTATTGCCGTCATTGTCGTGCAATCGATCACCGTGCCGATCAATAATCTCATTTACCAGCATGTGCTCAAGGAAAACGCCCTGTCCTGGCTGGGACTGCACGGCGTCGACCTGACTTTTCTCGGGCTGTTGAGCTATATCGGCGTCATTGCCGCCATCGTGCAGATCCTGGAAATGTTTCTGGACAAATATATCCCCAGGCTCTACATCGCGCTCGGCATCTTCCTGCCGCTGATTACGGTCAATTGCGCCATTCTCGGCGGCAGCCTGTTCATGGTTGAGCGCAATTACAATTTCATGGAGAGCACCGTGTTCGGCCTGGGCACCGGCACGGGCTGGGCGCTGGCTATCATTGGGCTGGCCGGCATCCGCGAAAGAATGAAGTACAGCAATGTACCCGAAGGCCTCAGAGGGCTCGGCATAACCTTCATCACGGCCGGTTTGATGGCCATGGCCTTCATGCTGTTTTCCGGCATCGAGCTGTAGCCATGAAGACGAACCGTTCAGTCAATATGGGAGCGGCTTCAGCCGTCCAGTGTGAACCGGCATGAGCGATATCACCCTGATCATTATCAGCATGGCCCTGTTCACGTTGATCGTGCTGGTGCTGGCTGTTGTCGTGATGCTGGCCAAAGACCGGCTGGTCGCCAAAGGCAACGCCACGATCGATATCAACGATGATCCGGCGCTCAGCCTGTCCGTGCCGATGGGCGGCAAATTGCTGAATGCCCTGGCCGATAATGAGATCTATATTCCCTCCGCCTGCGGCGGCCAGGGCACCTGCGGTCAATGCAAGGTTGTGATCAAGGAAGGCGGCGGCGACCTCCTGGACACCGAACGGTCCAAACTCAACCGGCAACAGATCAGCGCCAACTACCGGCTGTCGTGCCAGATTTCCGTCAAGGGCGACATGAGCCTCGGCCTGCCGCCGGAACTGTTCGCGATTCGCAACTGGGACTGCACGGTGCGCTCCAACCGCAGCGTGGCGACCTTCATCAAGGAGCTGGTCCTGGAACTGCCGCCCGGCGAAGACATGGAATTTCGGGCCGGCGGCTATGTCCAGATCAACGTACCGCCCCATACCGTCAGGTACAGCGACTTCGACATCGACGAGCGGTTCCGGCCGGAATGGGACAAATACAACCTGTGGCAATATGTTTCCAAAGTCGACGAACCGGTCATGCGCGCCTACTCCATGGCCAACTATCCGGGCGAAAAAGGCATCATCATGCTGAACGTCCGCATCGCCTCGCCGCCGCCTTCCAAACCCGACGCCCCGCCCGGCAAAGTGTCATCCTATATCTACAACCTGAAACCCGGCGACAGGGTCAGCCTATCGGGTCCCTACGGCGAGTTCTTCGCCCGGGAGACCAATAACGAAATGATCTTCGTCGGAGGCGGTTCGGGCATGGCGCCCATGCGTTCGCATATCTTCGATCAGCTGGAACGCTTGCATAGCGGCCGGAAAATATCCTACTGGTATGGCGCCCGCAGTCTGGCCGAAGTATTTTACGCCGAAGACTTCGACCGGCTGGCGCAGGAGCATGACAACTTCGAGTGGGCCATCGGCCTGTCCAGTCCATTACCCGAAGACAACTGGACCGGCCCCGTCGGCTTCATTCACCAGATCCTGTACGATCAATATCTCAAAGACCACCCGGCTCCCGAAGACTGCGAGTATTACCTGTGCGGCCCGCCGATGATGATCGATGCCGTGGTCAATATGCTGATCAATCAGGGCGTCGATTCGAAGAATATTTTGTTTGATAAATTTTGAATTTTCAGGTGCCTCGGGGACGAATGCCAGCGGCAGATGCGCCTGCGGCCTGGCTGTTTTATGGGTATAGGCACGAATTCAACTTTACAGCCATCCGTTCGAAAGATTCGTACTACAACCTCAACAGCGTCTTCAGTACCTCGATATCCACCGGCTTGATCAGATGGTGATCGAATCCCTCCATGCGGGTACGCTCGCGGTCCTTCTTCTGTCCCCAACCGGTCAGCGCAATCAGTACCACATCCCGCAAGCAGGGTTGCTTCCGGATCCGCCGGGCTACCTCGTAGCCGTCCATCTCCGGCATGCCCAGATCCAACAGTATCATGGACGGCGTGAAGACCTTGAGAGTCTCCAGCGCCGTCCTCCCGTCATAAACGACCTGCACTTCGGCGCCCAGGGATTCCAGTAGCATGCCAAGGCTGTCGGCGGCGTCGCGGTTATCGTCCACCACCAGGATACGCTGAGGGGAGTGGTGCCCGGCAGACGAGTCTTGCGATGCCTTGGCATCGTCATGGTATTCAGCCACTAGCGGCAGATAGACGACAAAATCGCTGCCCTGGCCGGGACCTGCGCTATAAACCTCGATGCTGCCGCCGTGCATCTGCACCAGGCTGCGCGCCAGGGCCAGCCCTATACCCAGCCCCCCCTGAGCATGGCTGGCGCCTATATTGACCTGGGTAAACAGGTCGAATATCGAAAGCAGCGCCTCGGCAGGGATGCCGATACCTGTGTCCCGCACGCTCACCCTGGCGGTAGTGCCTTGTCTTCGTACCGAAAGATAAATGTCTCCGCCCGCCTTCATGTATTTCGCCGCATTGTTAAGCAGATTGGCGAATACTTGAGTGAGCCGCACCGGATCGGCGTTGAGAACCAATGGTTCATCGGGCAGGGAAACTGTCAGCTGGTGGCCGGTGGCTTCAATGAAGGGCAAGGTGCTCTCGACGGCACTGTCGATGATAGCGGACAATTCGAGGTATTCCCTCTTGAGTTCGATCTTGCCGCGACTGATGCGGGAAACATCCAGCAGGTCGTCCACCAGGCGCACCATGTGTTCGATCTGGCGGTCTATGACATCATGGCACCAGGCGAGCCGCTTTTCGTCCAGATCGGGCCGTTTCATAATCTGCACGGCATTGCTGAGCGGCGCTAAAGGATTGCGCAGTTCATGGGCCAGAATGGCCAGAAACTCGTCCTTTTGCCTATCCTTGTTTTGCAGGGCCTCTTGCGCCCGCATACGCTCGGCGATCTCGATTTCCAGCGCCATGTTGGCGCATTGAAGATCCGCTGTCCGCGCCCTGATCCGCGTCTCCAGTTCCTCATTGGCCTTGCGCAGGGATTCCTGTGCCTGCCGCAGTTCCGTCAGGTCCGTGACTACGATCGCGCAGCCAGCCTCGGGGGCTTCCAGCGGGGCCGGATTGATCGAAACCATCACGGGCACCCGGCTGCCGTCGGCACGGATCAGCGACAGATTGTCGCGGTGCGGCCTTTCCTCCGCTCTTGCCAGGAGCGAGGCAAAATCCGCCGCCTGATCCAGGGACCAAAAGCGTTCGAGGCCGGCACCGGTGATTCTACTCAGCGCCATGCCTGTCAGGTCCGCGAACCGCCGGTTGGCATAAAGAATCGTCCGGTCGGCGGCGACGATGAGGATCCCCTCGTTCAGCGTTTCGAACAAATGTCTGTAGATGGTATCGACCCCTTCCAGGGTATAAACCCGGTATTTGCCGTCGTGATTCACCACCACCGCGTCCACTGTGGCGGTATGGATGGCGTCCAGGGTTTCCTGCGCTTCCTCCAGGCGCAGCGTCAGGTCCTGGATTTTAAGTAGCAGCTCCTGCTGTGCCTCATTGCCGGATTTCACCGTTCTGCTCCGCTCTGGTGGAAGGCTTCGGACGCAGGTCCAGGCCCACGAGAATGCGCTCGCAATTAGAGAGATCGCCAATCAACTTGCGCAACGGGCGGGGAAGTTGCTTGACCAGGGTGGGAACGGCAACGATATTGTCGTCTTTCGCTCGCTCCGGTGACTGGTAAATGTCGACCACCTCCAGATCATAGCGCCCGACCAGCTCCTGCTCACATACCTGTCGGATATTGGCGATGGCCTGCACCGAGAGCGCCGTGGTACCGGCTACGTAAAGGCGTAGCAGATACTGTTGCTCTTTATTCAGGAGCGCGTCCTGAAATGCTTCGGTAGCGCTTTTGGCTTGCTCAGGGTGTTCGCTGACCTGCCCTGTCTTATCGCGCGGACTCATATTGTCCCCTTCCGTTGACGCAGATCCAGGCCTACCAATACTCGTTCGGTGTTCGATAGATCTCCGATGATCTTGCGCATCGGCTCAGGCAGATTGCGCACCAGCGTAGGGATAGCCAGGATCTGGTCGCCGGCGGCCAACTGCGGGTTTTCCAGCAAGTCGATCACCTCGACGCTATAACGGCCTTTCAGATACTCTTCGCAGATCCGTTTCAGGTTGGCGAACGCAGTCAGCGACTTGGGTGTCTGCCCGGCCACGTAGAGACGCAGCTTCCACATCTCTTCGCTATCTTCGGATTTATCTTCTGCTGTATGCTCGTGGTTGTCTGACATGGTTCGCTCTCCTCTACTTGTTGCCCGAAACGTCATCGCCATGGCGTATCCGGGCCATTTCTTCACGTTCGCTTGCCGCCCGGGTCTTCAGCTGTTGTGCCTGCGCGATCGCCAGATTGATCTCCGACTCCTCCGTCTCGAATTGCGCGCGCAGAGCATCAATCCGCGCTTCCAGAGCGGCACGCTTATGCGCCAGTTGACTGTGATGGTGCTTGATCTCCTGATCGCGCAGGATACGCTCCGCCTCTTCCCGCGCCTCCTGGGCGAAGCGGGCGGCGCCGGTCAATACTCCCGACGGACCGATGTAGACGTCGCGCAGGCGGATGCCCTGATCATTGATAAGGAACTCGCGTATCTGGTTGGAATGCGCCATGCCTCGCGACTTCACGACTTGAATGCCCCGATTGCGCTCTCCGCGGCTTTCGATGGTGCTGAGCATCAACCAGGTATCCATCACCGAGGAAATACCCACCTGGGTCTGTTCCAGCGCCCCCCCGCCGGAGGTCAGGCTGGTGAACACGGCACTGATCCGCCGGCTTTTCAACCAGTCGATCAGGCGGGCGAGCATCGCCTCGGACTCGGAGAGGGTACCCACGGATATCAGGTTGGTGACCGGATCGACCACCACCAGGCTGGGCTGAAATTCCTCCACCAGCTTGTGGATGCTGGCCAGATGCATCTCCAGACCATAAATTGTCGGCCGCACCGCATGGTAGCGCAGCAGCCCCTGCGCCACCCACGGCGCCAGATCGAGACTTACCGCGTGCATATTGCGGATGATCTGGTGAGGCGCTTCCTCGAACGGCAAATAGAGAACACGCTCGCCCCGGCGGCAGGACCCGTCCGCGAAAAATGCCGCGAAAGTGGTTTTGCCCGTGCCCGCCGTGCCGCTGAGCAGCACACTGCTGCCCCGGTATATGCCCATGCCGCCGAGCATGTTGTCGAGACGCTCGATGCCAGTGGAAATGCGGTCGTTGCAGACGGTATGCTCAAGGCTCATGGAGGTAATCGGCAGAATGGAGATCCCATCCTCGTCAATGAGGAACGGATATTCGTTGGTGCCATGGAGGGAACCTCGATACTTCAGCACGCGCAGGCGACGCGTGGAGATCTGGTTATAAATGCGATGGTCGAGCGTGATGACACAGTCGGAGACGTACTCCTCCATGCCATAGCGGGTCAGCGTCTCATGACCGCGCTCGGCGGTCATGATGGCGGTAACGCCGCAGGCCTTCAGCCAACGGAACAGACGGCGTAATTCCGCGCGCAGAATCCCCTCGTCAGGCAGACCGGCGAACAGCATTTCGATCGTATCGAGCACGACGCGTTTGGCGCCGATCGAGTCGATGGCGTAACCCAGCCGGACGAACAACCCCTCCAGGTCATATTCGCCCGTTTCCTCGATCTCGCTGCGCTCCAGGTGTATGTAATCGATGAGCATTTTCCCTTTGCCAACCAGTTCGTCCACGCGGAAGCCGAGCGAAGCCATGTTGCTGCTCAGTTCCTGGGCGGTTTCCTCGAAGGCCATAAAAACGCCCGGCTCATCGTAATCGATGATGCCGCGCACCAGGAATTCCATGGCCAGCAGCGTTTTGCCCGAACCCGGACCGCCCGCCACCAGCACGGTGCGCCCCTTGGGAAGGCCGCCATGGGTAATCTCATCCAGGCCGCGAATGCCCGAGGGAATCTTGGCGAGAGGTTGCTCCTGGAGATCGTCGGTTGTTTTTTCCGTCGTTAGGCTCATGTCTATTCATCTCTAACCTATCAAACTCATAAAATACGATCCTTTACGGATCCAGTCAGTTCCAAGAGAAACAACTGATCGCCAAAGGCGACAATTGCTTGCGGTTCGATGATGCTATTGATGCGGCCCGGCAGGCTCAAGATTGTGGGCGACGACTGGAATATTGCGTTGCGCCCGGATCTTTGCAACCGGACGGGACATGTTGCCTGCCGCGTCCGAAATGTTTTGCATGAATTAGATGTTCAGCCATCCCTGAACCGTTAGGGACGGGTTCGCAAATTCCGTCCTGCCCGAGATATCCCCATAGCGCTTGCCATACCCGTGGGGGGCGACTTCAGTCGCCGGAGGCATCATGCCATCATGGCCAGATTACGCCCGGTCCGGCCATCAAAAAGATGGATGTCCTGACGCTTCAACTGCAACCTGAGCGTCTGGCCTTTGCTTACCTTGAGCGACGGATCAAGGCGGCCTACGAACATCGTTGTGCCTTTTTCCGGCATGGCGCTCAGATGCGGCAGAATCAAATCCCATTTTTCCGACCAGGCGATATCGAAATAAACGAACAGCTCGGCGCCCAGCCATTCGACCACATCGATACGCGCCTCAAAGGCCAGATCATGCGAGTGTCCCTGTCCGGCCGAACTGACCGCTTCGGGACGGAAACCGGCGATGACCGGCCCGTCTCCAGGCCGGCTTTTTTCCAACCGGTCAGGCAGTACGGCTTCACCGAACGGCAGCGCCAGCCTCTTTCCTTCCAGTCGGGCCGGCACAAAGTTCATGCCCGGCGATCCGATAAAGCCGGCGACGAACAGATTGGCCGGCCTTTGATACAGCTCCCGGGGTGTGCCGACCTGCTGCACGACACCCTGGTTTAACACCGCCACGCGGTCGCCCAGCGTCATCGCCTCGGTCTGGTCATGAGTCACGTAAATCATCGTGGTACCGAGCCGCTTCTGCAGGCGGCCGATTTCGGCGCGCATCTGCACGCGCAATCGCGCGTCGAGGTTGGAAAGCGGCTCGTCCAGCAAAAACGCCACGGGGTTGCGCACCAGGGCGCGCCCCATGGCCACGCGCTGGCGCTGGCCGCCGGACAAGCTGGCCGGCTTGCGCTCCAGCAAGGTGGTCAGTTCCAGAAGTGCCGCGGCATCCCAGACTTTTCGGGTGATTTCCGCCTTGGAGAGACCCGCCAGCCGCAGCGGGAAACCGATATTCTCGCCCACCGTCATATGCGGATAAATCGCATAGCTCTGGAATACCATCGCCATATTGCGATTCTTGGGGTCCAGGTCATTGATGACCCGGCCGTCGACACGGATTTCCCCGGCACTGACCGAGTCCAGGCCGACGATCATGTTCAGCAGCGTCGATTTGCCGCAGCCGGACGGGCCGACCAGGATAAAGAATTCGCCGTCGTGGATCGTGAAACTGGTGTTCCTTAACACCCGCGTGCCGTCGGCAAACTGCTTGCTGACATTGTCGAGAACGATTTCGGCCATTGCTCCTCCTAGCCTTTGACCGCGCCGGCGGTGAGTCCGGCAACGATACGCCGTTGAAATAACAGCACGATGACGATGATCGGCACGGTCACGACCACCGAGGCCGCGGCGATCGATCCGGTCGGCTGCTCGAACTGCGAGCTGCCCGTGAAGAAGGCGATGGCCGCCGGCACCGTGCGCGCGTCATTCGTGGACGTCAGCGAGGTCGCGAACAGAAAGTCGTTCCAGGCGAAGATAAAAACCAGAATCGCGGCCGTAAACACGCCCGGCGCCGCCAACGGGGCAATGACATGGAAAAAGGCCTGAAACGGCGTCGCGCCGTCGACGCGCGCGGCCTTGTCCAGATCCCAGGGAATTTCGCGGAAGAACGCCGACAAGGTCCAGATGGCCAGCGGCAGGGTGAAGGTCATGTAAGGAATGATCAACCCGGCCCAAGTATCGTAAAGCCCTATGCCGCGCCAGAGATTGAACAAGGGGCCGATGATCGAAACGGGCGGAAACATCGAGATGGCCAGCACGCCCGCCAGCACCAGCTTTTTGCCGGCAAACCGCAGGCGCACGATGGCATAGGCGGCAAACATCGCCAGCAAGATCGACAGCCCGGTCGCCAGCAGCGCGATGCCGAAGGAGTTCCACAAGGCCGCCGGAAACTGGGCATCCTCGAACACGGCCCGGTAATTATCGAAACTGATGCGGGCCGGGATCAGGCGCCGGTCGTTCAGATCGGCGGGCCATTTCAGCGACAGCGACAGAATCCACAGCACCGGAATCAGGGCGTATCCCAGGACCAGCAGGCCAAAACCGCTCCAAAGCAGCGCCTCCAGCCGGTTTTGTCTGTTATCCATCGTCATTCTCCTTGCTGTCGCGTCAATGGCGTGCCGAAACCTTTAAGGAACAGCAAGGCGATAATCAGCACGCCGATAAAGATCAGCACCGACACGGCCGATCCCAGCCCCAGGTTGAGCCTCGCTATCAGCACGTTATAGCCGACCAGGGACACGGTTTCGGTATTCCCGGCGCCGCGCGTCTGCACGTACACGGTATCGAAAATGCGGAAGGCGTCCAGGGTCCGGAACAGCAGCGCGACCATGATCGTCGGTTTCATCAACGGCAGCGTAACGTGCACGAACCGCTGCCAGGCCGAGGCGCCGTCGACGCGGGCGGTGCTGATCAGATCCCGCGGAATCAGCGTCAGCCCGGCCAGCAGCAGCAACGCCATGAACGGCGTCGTTTTCCAGATTTCGGTAAAAATGATCACGAAGAAGGCCGACCAGCGTTCGGTCAGCCAGGCGTTGTCGAGATTCAGCAGCGCGTTGACGAAGCCCGTGGTCGGATCGAAGGCGAATTTCCAGGCCAGCGCCGACACGACCGTGATCATGCCGTAGGGAATCAGGATCACGGTCCGGATCGTGCGGCGGCCGAGCGTGGCCCTGAACATCAACAGCGCCAGCAGCATGCCCAGCACCAGTTCCACGGCCACCGAGCCGGCCGTGATGATCAACGTGTTCACCACTGATTTCCACCAGATTTCGGAGCTCAGCACGCTGACATAATTGTCCAGTCCGACGAATTGCCGGTGCTGCGGAAAGCGCAGGTCGTAGCGGAACAATGACAGCCAGAACGCATACAGAATCGGGTAGGCCGTGACCAGCAGCATCGCCGTCACGGCCGGCGCGCATAACAGCCAGGCCAGACGCCGTTCGGCATTGCCGCGCGCCTTCAAAACAAGCCCTCCGATTTCAGCGCCCGGCCGACCGCCTCGCGCAACCGGACCGCATCGGCGTCGGGATCGATGTCCTTGAGCGGGTGCAGCGTGTGGCTGATGGCCAGGGAAAGATCATAATAAAACGGCGTTCGGGGCCGCTGCACGGCATCTTGCAGCGTCGCCAGCAAGGTATCGGCCATGGGAAACCGCGCCCTGACTTCGGGCGTCTGATACAGTGCTTCGATGGTCGGCGGCAGACCGCCTTTTTGGGCGGCATTGATCTGATTGGGTTCCGAAGCCAGGCACCGGGCGGCCTCGAATGCCATGCCGGCATGCCGCGTATAGGCGCCGATGCCGAGGTTGATGCCGCCGATCGTTACCCGGCCCGGCAAGCCGGCCACAACCGCCGGCCAGCGCATCCATCCCATCTGCCCGGCGACGGCCGGCGCATTCTGGCGGGCGCTGGGCCAGACATAGGAATAGTTCACCATGAACACAGGCTTGCCGGTTTCGAAGGCCAGCCGGCTTTGGTCTTCCCGCGCCGTGGACAGCGCCGGATCGGCCGCGGGCGAATTGCCGATTCGTTTCAGCAGTTCAAGCGCCCGCCGGGTCGGCATCGGTTCCAGGGAGACTTCGGTATCGTCATGATCCAGCACGGCGCCGCCCGCCGAAGCCAGCAGCGAGATAAAGAACACCGTCAGGCCCTCGTAGCGCTGCCCCTGCACCTGTAGCGTGCCGGGCACGTCGAACGCCTCGGCGGCATCGATCAGCTCGTCCCAGGTAGCCGGCCTGTCCACCTTGTCCTTGCGGTACCAGAGCAGCTGGGCATTGGTCGTGAAAGGCACGGCCCAGAGCCGGCCCTGATACACGGCGCTTTTAACGGCGGCCGGCAGCATGCCCGTTATGGCCTCGGCCGCTTGTGCCTCACGCCAGGGCAGAATCCAGCCGGCCTGGGCGAATTCGGCTGTCCAGATGACGTCCATGCCGACGATATCGATATCCCGGTCCCGGGCCGCCAGGCGCCGGACCAGCTGCTCGCGCTGCTGATCGGCATCGGCCGGCAGCGGCGTGATCCTGATCCGGTAACGGCCATCGGCCCGTGCCGTGCACAGGCGAACGGCATCCCGAAAGGCGCCGGATTTTTCGTCGAACACATACCAGTTCAAAACCGGCGGCCCCGTTTCCTCACGTCCGGAACAGGCGCTTAACAGCAATGACAGCGCGATGGCTTGAAGCCACCAGATCATCAGTCTACGGTGTCGCATCCTCTCTCCATTCGGCAATAACGGCTGCAACCCATGAAATCAGCAAGCTAGCCCGGATATTTCATAATAACCACAGAGAACACGAAGAAAATCAAGTTGTTGCCATTTTCTTCCCATGACTTCATAAATTACTACGGAAACATAGGCAAATATTTGAATTGAAAAGCCTTCGTGTCCTTCGTGTTCTTCGTGGTGAAATATTCAGGCTAGAGCGGCAGCCGGATATTTGGATTCTTATGTATGAACTCTATCACATTTTCATAGGTTCAATTTGATGCCACGCATAAGCCTCTATGATTTTCGGATTAAATTTTCCTTAAATTCAAGTAAAAAAACAGACTCGCCGAAAAGCACCGATATCAACCGGCCAATCGCTAGAGCGCGTAATGTACTGGCGGGTCTATCCGTGACGCTACGGATAGCAATCCAGCCCAGAAAATGAATAATGGCCGCTATAACGGCGAAAATTCAACCCCAATAACTATCGCATCCAGTCGGGGTGCGGATCATCCGGCGCCCCGCGCGTATCCGGCCATGCGGTACGTTAGACCATGGGCCAACGATTTTCTAACTCAATAATCGCGCAACCATACAGTCAAAGAGGACATCAAGATGGCACAGGAACAGATAATCAATGGCGTAAACGTAGACCAGTTATTCAACACCATAGAACAGATTAAGGATAATCCCGAAATTGCCCAGTTCAAATTTCGTGCCGCCAATACCTGGGTCGACGGCACCCACAATCGTGCGACCGTCAAGGACTTCTATGGTGCTCTAAAGGAAGATGACTCGCGGGAACCATTGACTTTTGAGATAGACGAGCCCCCCGTTCTTTGCGGCCGGAACCTGGGCGCGAATCCCGTGGAATATCTGCTCGTGGCCCTGTCCGGGTGTCTGACGACCAGCCTTGTCGCACATGCGGCGGCTCGGGGCATCGAAATCAAAAAAGTGGCCTCCCGATACGAGGGCGACCTGGACCTTAGCGGCTTTCTGGGCATATCGGAAGAGGTTCCCGTCGGTTATAAGAATATCCGGGTGTACTTCAAAATCGAGGCGGATATTACCGAGGACCAGAAGGCGGAGCTCGTCAAGATGGCGCAAAAATATTCCCCGGTTTTCAACAGCATTGCCAAGCCGATACCGGTCTCCGTTCAGCTCGAAAAGTAATGAACATCCTGAACGGCATCGAGCGAAAAAATCCAGACCATCGTAGTGGCATAAATACGGAGGTTCCCATCTACCTCCAGCCCCGCCGGCCTCGTAATCTGTAAGCCTCGTTCAGTCGAAAAGAGCGCTCTTCATGAAACTGCAACTGATCAAGATCCGCGACACTCTGAGCGACTCGTTCTGGTTTCTGCCGGCGCTGATGGCGCTGCTCGCGACCGGCGCGGCGCTCGGCAGCGTCGCCATCGATCATGCCCTCGGCAGCGATTGGGTGCAAGACATGGGCTGGGTATGGTCAGGCGGAGCCGATGGCGCGCGCAGCGTTTTGTCGGTCGTCGCCGGCTCCATCATGACTGTGGTTTCCATTGTGTTTTCGCTGACCGTAACGACGCTGGCGCAGACGTCATCGCATTTCGGGCCGCGCGTGCTGCGCAATTTCACTTCCGACCGCGGCGTGCAATTCACGCTCGGCACGTATATCGCCACCTTTGTCTACTCACTGCTGGTGCTGCGAACCGTGCGCACGGAGCACTCGGTCGAGGAATCGGCCTTCGTGCCATATCTCTCGGTGAATATCGGCATGCTGCTGGCGCTGATATCGCTGGCGGTGCTGATCTATTTCATTCACCATGTCTCGCAGAGCATTCAGGCCGAAAAGCTGATCGCCGATGTCGGCAGGGAGTTTCAAAAATTGCTGCCGGTCCTGTTTCCCGAAGAAATCGGGCAGCCGCAAAGCGAGGATGCGAATCCGCTTCAATTGCCTGACGAAAGCCAATGGCAAACCGCGCATATTGTGGCAGCATCCGAGAACGGCTATTTACAGGGCGTGGATGACGATCAGCTGATGAGTCTGGCGACCAGACACGACCTGATACTGAAACTGGTCAAGCGCCCCGGCGCTTTTATAACCGGAGATGAACCGTTGTTGCGCGTGTTGCCGTCCTCGCACATGACCGATGACATCGAGGCCGATTTGCGTGCCTGCTTTAGCCTGGGCTCGCACCGCACGCCGTATCAGGACGCGCTGTATGTGGTGCAGCAGTTGGTTGAAATCGCGGCCCACGCCCTTTCGCCGGGCATTAACGAACCCTTTACCGCCCTGACCTGCATCGACTGGCTGGGCGCGTCGTTGCGCGGCGTGGCAAAACGCGAACTGCCAGTTCCCTTGCGCCAGGATGAAGACGGCCGGTTGCGCGTGATTGCCAGCGCGCTTGATTTCGAGGAATTGGTACACGCCGCTTTCGATCCGATTCGCCTTTACGGCGCCAGCAATCCCGATGTGATGCAGCGCCTGCTCGGAATCATGATCGAAATAGCGCCTGATCTGCACCGTGACCTGGACCGCATCGCGTTAATGCAGCACGCCCGGCTCATCGGCGAGGATGCCGCGCAAATCATCAACGAAACCGATCGGCGGCGCGTGGCCGATTGCCTGCAGAAGACCCTGCGCGCCCTGACAAAAAATCCTGCCAAGGAGGAATAAACCATGTTTTTCAATGATTGGACCGGCTTGCTGCGCGTCGTTATCGTCGGTATTCTGGCGTATCTGGCCCTGGTGTTTTTATTACGCATTTCAGGCAAGCGCACGCTGTCGAAGATGAACGCTTTCGACCTGATCGTGACGGTGGCGCTCGGCTCCACGCTGGCGACGGTGCTGTTGTCCAGAAACACCGCCCTCGCCGAGGGCATTGCCGCCTTCGCGCTATTGATCGGCCTGCAATACATCATCACGTGGCTGTCGGTACGCTCGCAGCGCGTGGCGAAGCTGGTCAAAGCCGAGCCGTCGCTGCTGTTTTCCGGCGGACACTTTCTTCATGGGGCACTACGACGCGAGCGCGTCACTGAAGACGAAGTCCGCGCCGCCGTGCGCTCGCAGGGCATGCCGAGCATGGAATCCGTCGCCGCCGTTATACTGGAAACCGACGGCAGCCTGACCGTCCTGCAAAGTCAGGAAGGTCAGGCGCTTACATCACTAAAAGGTGTCTCGCAGCGCGGCGAATGAGCGGCCCGGCCTTTCGACACGGCAGACTTTCACGGTTTTCTGCCCTTTGGAATCCAGCCTAATAATTGCCGGATTTTGCGTTCGGTAATAAAGGCCAGCGAAAACAGTTGGATAAAATTTTCAGCTTCAATCAGATCCAGACCGATATGTTCAGGCACCAGCTCTTTTCGCGTGCCGAACATGCGGTCCCAGATCGATAGAACAATGCCATAGTTACTGTCATGCTCCTTACGCAAGGTCGAATGATGCGCCCGATGCAGTGATGACGTAATAATGAATTGCGAAATCAGATCTTCCTTGGGCACCCGGATATTGGCATGATGGAAGAATATGAACAATAGCTCGATAATCTCGATGGACAACACTAAATAGGCATTGACGCCAATGACGACAACAAATATCGATTTATAGACGATTTCCAGCAATAAATCGATCACATGAAAGCGGAAGCCGGTGGACACATTAAAGCTCTTATCGCTGTGATGCACTTTATGAAACCGCCACAGCCACTCATATTTATGGCTCGCCACGTGCCAAAGGTAAATGGCCAGATCAAAAAAA